>Ga0187870_1004031_pt1 | contig 10878 bp, 9 predicted proteins | sample June2016WEW_13_1_3_FD_132974 | JGI IMG/M metagenome (GOLD analysis project Ga0187870, IMG submission 132974) | Peatland microbial communities from SPRUCE experiment site at the Marcell Experimental Forest, Minnesota, USA - June2016WEW_13_150 | ecosystem: Environmental > Terrestrial > Soil >... | reverse complement strand
TTCCAGGTCCGCTTCCATAGTGATATTCTTGCCTCTCCATTGCGGCTCCAGCATCAGGGCGACTTCCTCCAACTGCTTATCCAGCCGGTATTCTTTGATGGACAAAGGCTCGCTACCGGTTTCCAGCGCTGACAGTTTCAACAGGTTGTCGCTTAAGGAGGATAACCGTTTGCTTTCGGCTTCGATAATGTTGAGATAGTGGTTTTTTTGCTCGGGTGTAAGTGAGTCGTTTTTCAATAAGGTGGCGAATCCGCGGATGGAAGTCAGGGGCGATTGAATCTCATGGGAGACGTTGGAGATAAAATCCTGGCGCAGCTGCTCCATCGAACCGAGTTCTTTGGCGATCTTGTTGATACCCTCCGCAATATCCTCATGGAAATTAGTGTCCTGCGGATTGACGTAAACCTCGAAGTCCCCCTGGGCGATCCGGGTCATGGCGTTCAGCAATTGGTTGTGGAAGGCCCGATCCTGCCTGCCGGCCTTGCTGAACCTGCTTATCAAAAGTCTGGCAAGGGTGGCGCCCTTTTAGAGTGCCTATCTGGACATCCTATATCCCCTGCGTGACTCGAACCGACTGAACAATACTCGGTTTTGTTCATTCCTCCTCATCCAACAAAAAGTCATTTTGTTCAGTCAGAAGGACTAGCTCGTTTATTCGCCATATTCGAGGAAATTCGTATTCGGAGGAAAAAAACGTAAGAATCAGACACCGAAATATAAATTCTCCGGATAAAATATGCTATAATAACTCTACTTTAATTACTTGACGTTTATTGGGTGGCAAAAGGACAGAGGCTAAGGTGGAAGCGTCATTATTAACAACCAAGCTTAATATTCCACCCGTCCAACCCCAGATGGTGCGGCGCCACCGCCTGATGGAACGATTGCAGGAAGGGCTGAAATATAAACTAATCCTAGTCTCTGCCCCAGCCGGCTTCGGCAAGACTACCCTGCTTAGCGAATGGATCCACTTTAGCCGACCGTCCATCCCTGCCACCTGGCTTTCACTGGAAAAAGGGGAAAACGACCCCGTCAGGTTCTGGGACTATTTCGTCGCCGCTCTAAAGATACTCAAACCAACCGCAGGTGAGACCGCTTTATCTTTGCTTCATTCCCCGGAGCTATATCCTACCGAATCCATGTTAACGGCTTTAATCAACGATCTTTCAAATATCCAGAAAGATTTCGTTGTTGTCCTGGATGACTATCACCTTATCTTGGCTGAACCTGTACAATCCGGCATCATTTTTTTACTCGATCATTTACCGCTTAAGATGCACCTGATCATCTCTACCCGGGTTGACCCGCCTTTGCCGCTAGCGCATTTCCGCGGTAAAGGAACACTCTTGGAGATCAGGGCGGATGACCTGCGTTTTTCCCAGGAGGAGGCCACCAGTCTACTCGCTGTGATGAACACCCCCATATTATCCGCTGAAAGCATAAATACTTTGAATACCAAAGCCGAGGGTTGGGTTGTGGGGTTGAAGATGGCAGCGCTTGCCATGCGGCGAGAGAAGGATATCCTTGCGTTTATCGCTGGTTTCACCGACAGCCAGCGTTACATCATGGACTACCTGGTAGATGAGGTACTGCAACGGCAGCCTGACGATATACGGGACTTTCTGCTGAAGACCTCAGTGCTGGAACGGCTGTCGGCTCCATTATGCGATTGTATTACCGGGCATGGCGGTGGTCGGGAGATGTTGACAAGGCTAGAGCAGGCCAACCTGTTCCTCGTCGCGCTGGATCCATCCGGAGAATGGTACCGTTATCACCATCTCTTTGCCGAACTCCTGCACCATCAGCTTGAGTTAATGTCTGGGGCAGAAGAGGTGGCGCAACTTCAACAGCGGGCGAGTCGGTGGTGTGAAGAACACGAATTCCTTGATAATGCAGTACGTTATGCCCTGGCATGCCAGGACTGGGAAACTGCGATGAGACTCATTGACGTCCATGGTGAGCAGATATATTGGCGAGGCGAGTCGAAAACCCTGATCGACTGGCTCCAGGTAATTCCCGATGAGCTATTGCGGACCCATCTCAGGCTGTATCTACTGTATGCCAATGCCCTGGTTGATGTAGATCAGCTCGACCTTTGCGAAGCCGTTTTGAGCTACCTGGAAAGAACGGCCCAGGCGGATACCGGCTTACAGGGTGAGGTGGCTTTCTGCCGGATTGATCTGGCGAGAGAGATGGGCGAAATTCCTCTGGCGATAAAGATGGCAGAGAAGGCGCTATTACAACTACCGCCGGATAACCTAAAGGCGCGCACCCGGGCAAGCTTCATGCTTGGCTTTGTTCAGTACAATAGTGGCCTTCTTGGAGAAGCCATGTCACTGCTTAATGACGCCTATGAAATGGGGCGGCAGGTGGGAGAGTATACATTCAGTGCCTTTGCAGCCGCTTATCTGGGGGGGGCGCCGTGGATGCGTGGGCGGCTGCGTGAGGCTCTAGAGATACCTCGAAAGGCAGTAGACTTGGCGGGGCAGTCGCCCGCGGCCGCGTTGCCCAGGTCGGTACTGGCATCTCTTTTGTACGACCGGAATGACCTCGAAGGGTCAGCCCGGAACGCTGAGTTATCGATTGAATTTTGTAAGTTCGGCGGAGGGGCCATGATCCTGCTAGATTCCAATTATTGGCTGGCACGGACGCGACTGGCCCAGGGTGACATCGTTGGAGCCAAGACAGCGATGGAGAAAATGGACCAAGCGGCGCTTCTTACCGGCGTTGCGCCAGATTTCCACGCATATCATGCGGCCTGGAACGTCATGTTCGCTATCCGGCAAGATGATATGGCCTCAGCCCTGGACTGGGGCAGACGGCTCCATGATTACGCCGATGTTTTGCCTCTTGATGCTAGCTACGTTCCGGTACGTCTACTAATTGCCCAGGGTGAAAAGGCTCTGGCGGCAGAACAACTACAGAGTCTGTGCGAAAAGGCAGCTCAGGTTGACGCCCGAGGCTTTATCATCTGGCTTCGTATTTACCAGGCCCTGGCGGCAGACATGGCTGAATCTGCGATAGAGTTCCTGTCTGAAGCTTTGACTATGGCAAAACCAGAAGGCTATATCCGTATCTTCGTCGATGAAGGCAAGCTGCTAGCGCCGCTGCTACGCAAAGTTTTATCTCGAGGAATTACACCCGAATATACTAACAAGCTGTTAACTATTATCGAAGCTGAAGAGCGGCAATTCACATCCAAAACCATAGAGGGTATCCCCTCCGCTTTGCTCCCCAAACCCCTGAGCGAGCGTGAACTGGAGGTTTTAAAGCTGGTTGCGGATGGCCTTACAAATCAGCAAATCGCTGATAAGTTAATTATCAGCCTGAGCACCGCCAAGAGCCATGTTTACCACATCTTTGGTAAGTTGAACGCTAAAGACCGCCTTCAGGCTGTCACTCGAGCCAGAGAATTAAAACTGATATAACCTTCTTACTAGTCCCCGGACTCTTCATTTAATCTCTAGGATCCTTTTTAACCCCCGGTACATTGTTATTCAGTCTGCTCCAGCACCACTTCAAATCAACCCCCAAATCATACTTATAATCAGTCCCCATACTGATTACTCCAGCCTGCTTTGTTGATAGTATCGAATCAGTAAGCGTAAAACCAAGAAGCATTCCCATGCAACAAGTTGAGATTCGGGTCAGAGGGCAAATTAACCGGGACTGGTCCACCTGGTTCGGAGGCCTCACCATTACCCATACTCCGCAGGGCGAAACTATCTTGAACGGCTCTGTACGCGACCAGGCAGAACTACGCGGGCTGCTCTCCCGGCTGGCTGACCTGGGCCTCGAGTTGATATCCGTAAATACCAGCCCCGGTGACATAAATTCCCATGTGGAGGAGGTGATAGATAGACGAAAAGAAGATTAAACAAACTGTCATCCACAAAGAAAAAAGCCAAATAAAGAAAGGAGAAAAAATGAAAAAAATAGATATAACCCTGATAGCTTTAGCTCTCGCCGTGGCAATGCTTGCCTTAATAGCCGTTCCGGCATTAGCAAAAGCGCAAAAGATAGATCTGGATAAAGCAGTTGGTGCGCCTGGCGGAGGTTTTGTCGTATTTAATGGCCCGGCAGGTAACAACCAGTTCGAATGTGAATTGTCCTTGAAGGGAGTAGAGCCAAACACTGCTTATGACGTTTATCTAGATATACCCCCCCTCGGCGTCTTCGGATGGTGTATAGCTACCATCACTACAAATTCGGCTGGCAATACGAATTTGCACCATAATTGCCCCAACAGTGATACTGGTGGTCCTCTGCCTCCGGGTCCTTATGACTTCGGTGTTCGTGTGACGCTGGCAGGGTCACTGGATAACCTCTATTTCATGACTGGCACGTTGAATAACAAATAAAAAAATAACAGTGGTTAAGAGAAAGGAGAAAAAATGAAAAAACTATACATTATATTACTGGCATTGGCTCTGGCCGTAGTCATGATTATACCGGTGGCCACGCCCGCTGCGGCAGTCGTTTATAATGCTAAACCTGCTAAACCAGTGCCAGTGAGCTGGGTTAGTTGGGTAACAAATGAAAAAATGCATTTACCCGATTTCCCCTATACCAGTTCAGCTATAGGAAAGGTAACAAAACTATCGGATGGGACTACTGTTGGCTCTGGTGTGAGTCACGACATCTATTATCCGGGAACCTCTTTTAATTCGGGAACGTCTATAGAGAGGTACACATATACCTTGGCAAATTTTACCTCCTCAGATTTTCACGGTAATGTTGCCGAATTTTACGCAACTTCCGTTTGCAAGGAGACGGGCCAGTCAATCAGGGTTCATTACCTACTAATCGATAATGGTGGGCCAGGGAAAAATAAAGATGAAATCATGGCGTGGATATGGCTCCCAGACGTCGGTGCTCCGGTTGATGCTTGGTGGCCTCTTCTTGGCCCTCAAGACATGACCGACCCTGCTTTCGGCCTTCCAGTTAAAATTACCGCCGGCGACATCGATGTGCACGTGGGAAATCAAGGATGTCCTAAAGACCACCATTAGTATTAACATGTAATTAGAGCTTGGCTCAAGAAAGGGGGATCCCGTATGTGGGGGCTCCCCCTTTATCTTTTTCAGATGGTCGCTTTGGCCCACAAGGAAAGATCATAAGCCAAGTATCTCCCGAAGTCGAAGCCGCCATCATTCTGGCCGCCCCCAGGCGTCTGTCACTTTTTCCAAAATAAGGGTTGAAAGTAAAAAAGGCAGGAAAGGCTTTAACCAGTTGTACGCTGAAGCTTTCGAAAAGAACTATGAGAGATTGCTTAGCGTCATTACTAAGCCCGAAACCAGCAGCGTCTAAATAAATTAACTCCTCAATTCTATAAAATATCGCATGTACCTGAAGGGTTGTTCTCTGTATTAGCCTTTATATTTAGTCAGCGGTAATTCATGTTTGACCGTCCAAAATGATGGGCAATTCTTCTGGATTGTTTCTTAACTAAAATTTAATGCGAGCTTCATTATTATTTAACAGTACGAGAACGTGCGCTTAACAATCTTGATATATTATTAAACTAGAGTAGAACTCGTTAATAATAGTAGTCAGGATAAGGAAACAAGAAAATGTCCCAAATAAAACTTGACATGGCAGCAGGAATGGTCAAAGAAGCCGAAGGAATTTTGACAGGCGAATGCAAAGACCTGAGGACAACGTTACACCGGGAGATCGTCATCAATGCCTTAAAGTGCCGGCGTGATAACCTGGATATTCTGGACCTCAAAATATTCAACAGGGTTGCCGCGGAGTTTCGTTACGCGGCGAGGGTATTCAAGCCATATAGAAACGTTCGTAAAGTGTCTATCTTTGGTTCAGCCCGCACCTTCGAAGATACCCCGTACTATGACATGGCGAGAGAATTCGGACGTTTGTTAGCTCAACGGGGTTTCATGGTAATTACCGGTGCCGCCGAAGGTATCATGAAAGCCGGTATCGAAGGCAGCGGTACCGCGAACAGCTTTGGAGTTAATGTCCTTTTACCCTTCGAGAACAAACCTGCTGATATAATTCGAGATGACCCAAAACTGGTTCAATTCAAGTATTTTTTCACACGTAAGCTCTTCTTTGTTATGGAGGCTGACGCGTTCGCTCTCTTTCCCGGTGGATTTGGCACGCACGATGAAGGGTTTGAAGTACTGACGTTACTTCAGACCGGGAAAGCGCAGCCGATGCCGGTGGTGCTTATGGAACTCCCGGGAGATAATTACTGGCAAACCTGGAAACAATTCATCAAGAGTCAATTACTGGCTAAAGGCTTTGTTCGACCCGAAGACCTGTCGTTTTACAAGATAGTTCATTCCCCTGAAGAAGGGGTAGAAGTGATTATGGACTATTATTCGATATATCACTCCATGCGCCAGGTTCAAGACAATCTGGTGATAAGGCTGGAGAAAGAGCTTCCAGACGCATCAATCAGAATGTTGAATGCTTCGTTCCGGGACATCATCAAGGCAGGGGAAATTACCAAAACATCAGCCTTGCCCAATGAAGAAGACGAGCCCAGCCTGTGGATAAAACCCAGGATTACCTTCCTTTACAACAAGAAGAGCGCGGGACGCCTAAATGAGATGATATTGATGATTAACAGACTTGGTCATTCCATTTAATCGGGCGTTTACCATCCCCAATTTATTCTTAACAAAAATGCTAGCTCAAACTTCATAATAATCTAACACCGCCAGAACAAAAACCGAACAACCCCGCCTCATAATAATTAGTGGCAACTACTCAGGTGTCTATCTATCACTTTCTATGTTCCGGCTGGCATGGGCGGGACCCACTAAATGAACAAACGCATATTTGAAGACGAGTATGGAAGAATGTGGACGGTGAGCAAATTTGGTTCCAGCCTTTGGGGTGAGGTAAGAGAAAGCAAATTATGGGTAGTAAAAATCATCATGGGCCCAAAGAAGACCAGATAACATTGCACTATTGTTTGACCAACCCCCATAGTTGTACCACTTACAGAGTTAGAATGGCCTCGGGAGCCGGCCGGCAGTAATTCCCGGCACTATGCGGGCGTATTTGATTATATTCGCCTCGCCATTGTTCTATCAATACTCTAGCTTTCTCAAGGGTAGTCAAGTCACTATCGTATCGGTCCACCTAAATGATCGCCGAATATATTAAAGAGGAAAAAAGAAGGGAAGCCCAAGATAAATGATCCGCTCACCTTACCGGACTCCCCTTAGCAAGGGGTCGAAACTCCATGCCTTATCAAGTTTAACCTGCGGCTAATAATATGTCAATATGTTGATATAGAGCCTGACTTTTCCTGAAAATCAAAGGAGGCAGATAGGACAGTAATAACTTAAATGCCAAGGAGCGGCTTGGCAATCAAGCTGGGGGCGTTGATTTCCGTCTTTATTTGGTGCACTTGGACGGCAGGGAGCTAATAGTGAAACCGACCTTATGAGTTCGGTTTTTTGTTTTTATTGGCAATCTCATCATTCCAGGGATCTATGTTATTCCTTTTCCGGTAATATATCTAACTCGATAAGGAGTAAAAATGTTTAAAGACTCAAAACGCATAATTATGAGCGCTATTTTTCCTATACTAATAATCATAACTCTATTGGTGAGTGTTATTGCGGTGCTACTCGCGGCTATTCAACTGAAGTCATACTGAAATTCCCCCGTGATTCTATATAACCCAGGGCGACTATTTCAATAATTTTATTGAAGGTAGTGGGTTATTCGTGTGTCGGAGTCCCGCTGATTCACGATTCCGATATTAGAGCCGGCGCTTCCCCTGAAACCCCTGACGTCTGATATCCCACAGTTAAGATTACTCTACATTGAGGGATGTTTAGTAACGCTTGGTGAGGTATTAAGTCTACATTCTTTTTAACGTAATAGTGACACAGCCCACATATTCGGAAAGGGCATTTTGAGCGGAAAAGTTCAGGGCCAGGCTGTCGCCAGCGGCAAACTGTAAATACGAGGTCGTTGTATTCAGGGTTGCCGTTAAAAATGTATTTGCCGCGACACCGGTACTCAGATTCACCGGTGTCGATGTGGTCAACAGGTCGTATCCGTAACTGATGGTATATCCATTTGGCACCTTTTTTAACATTAGGGCTGTTGCCGTATTCGTGATTTCCACAGCGGACTGCTGGAATTTAATGCTGACGACTTGATAAGCCGCATCAGCCGTCCAGATATAATGATCAGTATCGTTATTTTTATCAATGAGTCCTGACGGGATGGAAATAGTCAACGCGTTTACTTTATCCTTCAGAGCGGTTAGATCGGAATTATTGGCCTTGGTATTGACAGTATTTTGTAAGGTTGTAAAGTCGCTGCTGTTTACTTTAGTATCCAGAGTATTCCCTAAATCAGTCATGTTGCTGACAGCCCAGTCCTTTAAATTGCTCAAGTCTGTGGCTGCGGCTTTGGTATCGATGTTGGCCTCATCATCGGTAACCCTGCCGGTAATTTCTTCAAGTTGAACCTGAGTGCGATTATCCAAATCATTTATTTGCGAATTTTGATAAATGTCGTAGCTGCTTAAGCCTGTGGCGGTATCATTTATATGATTGAGCGCCATATTGAGTCGGTTTATATCCGAATTATATGTAGTCCTGGAAATAGATAAACCGGAAATCAACCCCCATGTTATGAGGGATGAAATGATGACGGTAATAGCCAGAGACAGCAATACCATAGTCCAAGGTAGTTTTGATTTTTTTTCGTTTTGATCATGTATGTCCATATATTTTCCTCCCAACTGGAAATATTAAAGGTTTCTTGAGCGTCGTTTTCCTGTGACGCTCCGGGTACATTTCAAACTCGATATTTCAATACCGCGCACTATTTAGTTATGAAGGGTTGCCCTTTATAATTCATGCGCAATATCTCGTTTTCCGCCTTAGTGACCGCCATGCTGGAAAGCGGCGCGTAATCAAGAGCGGTACCGTATTGTTGCCCATCGTGAATAGCCCACCAAAACACTTTAGCCAGTGTTTGTCCCTTTTTTTGATCTGTCTGATTCACGTAAGCTAACACCCAGGTAAAACCACATATAGGATAAGCATCTGGATTGCCGGAATTAGTTATCATGATTTTCATATCATCTGGAAGCTCGACTCCGTCCATGCCGCGAGTGACGCCTTCTAATGAAGGCGCTTCGTAGTTTCCAGCGGCATTTTTCAATAAAACGTATGGAAGGCTGTTTTGCTCGGCATAAGCCAGTTCTACGTAGCCGATTGAATATTGTATACTCTGGACTTGGCCGGCAACCCCGGCGCTCTGGGCACCGCCGATGTCTCCCGGCCAATTCACTGATGTGGCATTGCCAATTTTATCATTCCATTCCTGGCTGACTTTACAAAGATAGTTGGTAAATATAAATGTGGTCCCGGAGCCATCAGAACGGTGAACAACTGCTATGGGAGAATCAGGCAATGCCAAACCAGGATTTAAGGCATCAATGGCCGGGTCACTCCACTTAAGGATTTTCTTAAGGTATATATTGGCTAGAACCTCTCCGGTAAGTTTAAGTTGGCCGGAGGCAATTCCGTTCAGATTGTAGATTATAGCTACGGCTCCGCTGGTCATAGGTATTTGAAGAATCGGGCCATACAAGTTTTCGGCTGAATATTGCTGGTCGCTAGTCATTATTGCATCGGAAGCTCCGAAATCAACCGTGCCATTTATTATCTGCTGTATCCCGCTTGACGAGCCGATTGCCTGATAGTTTATCTTGATCCCGGTTTGCTTGTAATAGACATCAAACCACTTGGTATACAACGGTGCCGGAAACGTAGCCCCGGCACCATTTAAGTCGGCAGTTTCAAAACCAGGCTGGGTAGCCACCACGCTGGTTTGGGAAGGAATTGAGCTTCCATTGCAGGAAGTTAAAATGAAACTCGAAATCACGAATGATAAAACAATAATAGCCGAATTCAAATATTTACTTAATTTCATGAGTATCCCTTCTATTTCAATTTGTTCTCTCTTTCCTCACTGAGAGACGATACAAATAAGAGTATAGTATGCTGTACGGTCATCTTCGGTTTAGTAAAACTTGCCGTTGATATAATCTCGAGTTTCCGGCCTTTCAGGATTGGTAAAGACTTTTTCTGTTTCTCCATACTCAACTAAGGTTCCCATGTATAGAAACGCAACATAGTCGGAAACCTTCCTGGCCTCGTTCATATTATGAGTAACTATGATTTGTGTATATTCTCCTCTCATAGCCAGGATACTGGTTTCAAGTGAAGCCGTCGACAGGGGATCAAGGGCCGAAGCCGGCTCGTCCAATAAGATCACCTCCGGGTTTATTGCCAAGGTACGAGCAATGCAAAGGCGCTGCTGTTGCCCTATAGACAGTTTGAAAGCACTGTCATGGAGTCTATCTTTAAGTTCGTTCCAGAGAGCTGCTTTTTCCAGACAGGATCTGACTATTGCATCGTGGTCTATCTTGAGTTTTAAGGCTTTAGGCCCGTAAAGAATATTCTCTCTGATTGATTTGGGGAACGGATTGGGTTTTTGGAACACCATCCCAATCCGCTGCCGCAGCAACATGGGGTCCATTTTCAAGATATCTTCCCCATCTAACAATATCTGCCCCTTGACCTTACAACCTCCGGTTAACTCACTAAGACGATTCAAAGAACGTAAGAGGGTGGTTTTACCGCATCCAGACGGCCCGATAATGGCTGTAATCTTGCCGGGGGTAAAATTGATATTTAGGCCCATAATTACCTTGCTGTCACTGTAACAAATCTCCAGGTCTCTGGTTTCAATGCCGCCCGGAAGCTTCCTTTCGCGGGTAACAGCATCTTGAAAACGACTATTAGTATTTTGAGTATTGACAATCATGCTCCCTTATACCTCTTCGCCAAATTTCGTTTCAATATCAAAGCC
>Ga0187870_1004021_pt1 | contig 10897 bp, 11 predicted proteins | sample June2016WEW_13_1_3_FD_132974 | JGI IMG/M metagenome (GOLD analysis project Ga0187870, IMG submission 132974) | Peatland microbial communities from SPRUCE experiment site at the Marcell Experimental Forest, Minnesota, USA - June2016WEW_13_150 | ecosystem: Environmental > Terrestrial > Soil >... | reverse complement strand
TCCACCAGGGGAACGAACTGGGGGCAGGCCTGGGCAAACACCGTCACCCCCGGATCGTAAGCCTGGAAGCCACGAGTATAGGAGCCGCTGTTGACGGTGGCGGCGGTGGCCAGGACACCGATCCGCCGGTTGCCGGTGACCTGCAGGGCTGCCCTTACTCCGGGCTCCACCACGCCCAGCAAGGGCAGGTGGTACTTCCGGCGGAGCACCGGCAGCGACACCGAAGTGCTGGTGTTGCAGGCGGCAACCACCACCTTGACATCAAACCGCAGCAAGAAAGAAAGGATCTGGTCGCCGAAAGCGATAATCTCCGCAGAGGGGCGCGGGCCGTAAGGAACCCGGGCCGTATCCCCGAAATAGACAATGCTCTCATCCGGCAACTGCTTCAGTATCTGCCTGACCACACTCAAACCGCCCACACCGGAATCGAAAACGCCGATGGGTTGACTGCTGTCCAAAGAGTTTCATCTCCATTTCCCGATGCTGGAATCTCCCTGTCTGACAACCCAGCCCGGCACGTTAGATTATATCACAATTTTTTGCCCAGCACCGCCGGGCGCGGTTCGCTACGTTCAAATCAAGGTGGTGCCGGACGCTTTTGCGGGCGCGGTATGTTTTCGGTGTCGAGCGTATATAATTTTTTAATAAAGGATCTTTACAAACCCTGCCTGTCCATATATAATGATTATAATTACTTGAATTCGCCCACCTTCGCCTTATTTCTTGATCTCACCACGGTAAAGCGCCTATTTTCATCCGATATTTTCGTCTAATCTCACCATACTCTGAGAAGAACCCTAGCCAAGACGAACCACCATCCAGCCCGTTTAGTGCGATAAAGTTCATGCATTGCATCATCCCGAGGAGGGGGTGGAACAACAGAGTTTGAAAGCCGGGTAGGATCTCTTTATATGTTCCTGTGGGGTTGTCAAAAAATGTTTTATGGTCACCTGGTATGGTATCACTGGTCTGTAACGGTATTTATCTAATGATTCCAATGCGAAGGAGGTCTTTGAATGAGTGACGAAGTTAAACAAATGAGTCTGGCAGCCTCAACTCCCAACCCAGCCGCCCTGGGTCTGGCGGGGTTCGGCGTGACCACCTTCATGCTGAGCATGTTCAACGCCGGTTTCCTGCCTGGGGCTGCCATGTTGGTGGTGCTGGGGCCGGCCTTCTTCTACGGCGGCTTGGCACAACTGTGTGCCGGCCAGCAGGAGTACAAGACTGGCAACGTCTTCGGCGCCACCGCCTTCTCCTCGTACGGCGCCTTCTGGCTGGCTCTGGCCACCGTTCTCCTGCTGATGGCTCTCAAAGTCGTAGATTTCGGCGCCAGCACAGGAGCGGCGCTCGGCATCTTTATGATTGGGTTCACTATCTTCAATACTTACATGTGGATCGGGTCTTTCAAGCAAAGCATCGCTGTATGCGTGATCTTCACCACGTTGGAGATCACGGAAATCCTGCTTGACATAGGCTTTTTTGGACATGCTGCATGCACTACATGGGGTGGATACTGGGGCATCATCTGTGCCTTGAGCGCCTTGTATGTCTCTGCTGCAGTCGTACTCAACACGGTTTACAAGAAAACCATACTACCGGTCGGACCCCTGGACAAATAAGACTCAACCCCTACCCGGCTAAAAAACCGGCAGAAACCTGCCGGTTTTTTTTCGAATTCTGTAACTCTTCAGGGTAGACCCCATGCCGCAACCGTTGGCACCGTCAGAGCATTCGAAGGGAAAGGCCAATCGAACATCGAACTTCCCGGTGTGCAGGCGGGGCTTTCCTCCGCATCCGGGCTGCGCCCGGCCTGAAGGCCGGCTCAAGGCTCCGCCTTGGCTGAAAGCCCGCCGGCACACCGGGAATGCGGAGCACAGGAAGCCTGCCAACATCGAGGACGTCCTATTCCTGTTTGTTAACAAAGGTCAGGTTGCGGAGCAGCGGCTCATCGATCGGGATGTGCCCTGTCAGGGTGTCTTTCTTCTGGCCGCCAACCAGGATCTGCACCCGCTTCACGTTGTGGAACTCTGTCAGGGTGTCCACCAGGGCATAGACCGCCAGCGCCTCATCCTTGGGCCTGAGCTTGTCCTTGGCCACAGATCCCGCCAGGTCGACCACACAGGTGCCATTGGTCTTGATATTGACGCTGCGCACCTGCACACCTGCCGGGATGCTTGCTATGGCGTCAACACCCTGGGCAGGCCCCAGGCAGAGGGCGTCCACGATTTCCTTGGCAATCCCCGGCGCCTTGTCCACCTCAATGGTGGTGGGCACCAGGTAGCGGCCTTGCTTATCCTTGAAGTAGACCGTCACCTTGGTTTTTTCCACCTGGGGCGGCGGATTGCTCAGGCCTCCGGTGTTAAGGTCGGGCACGCCCTGGTCAACTGTTGGTTGTCCCTCCAACGCCTGCAGCTTTTCCGTCAGGTTGCAGCCTCCGCCCACTACCAGAAAAGCAGCCACCATGACGACCAGAAATACCAACCGCAGGTGAAAGAGGCGCCGCTCCTTTTCTTGCTCCTTCAACTTCTCAAAATTCCACACGTTCACCTCTCCTTCCTTAATATGGTTTTTAATGTCTCATTAATCCTATGATGGAAGGAGGGGTTTTATTCACAATATTTCAGTCTGGCAGGAGGTGATCTGGGCGTCCATCTGTTCCATGAACCGTACCACAGCGCCGAGCATCTGGTCGGCATGGGCGCGCTCGTTGCTGACACAGGCAAAGGCCACCGTTGACCGCTGCCACAACTCCTGCTGTCCCACCTCGGCAATGGAAACGTTGAAGCGCGCCCTGATCTTTTCGAGCATGCTCTTGAGGACGCGCCGCTTATCCTTGAGAGAGTTCGCCTCTCCTATAAACAACTCCAGCGTGCAGAGGCCGATTACCGCCACCCCGGTCTTACCTCCTGACGACCATGACCGGGCAGTGGGCGTAGTGCACCACGTAGTCTGCCACGCTGCCGATCAGAATATAGGTGAGGCGGGAATAGCCGTGGGAACCGACGATGATCAGGCTGGCGTCGTTCTCCTTCGCCCATTCGATGATCACTGTCCGCGGGCTGCCGCTCATCACCTCGCCGTCGACGTCGCTGACCCCGGCATCCCTGGCGATCTTCACCGCTTCGGCAACCGTCTGGGCGCCATCCTGTTCGAGGGTCTCCATGGCCAACTGCTGATAGGTGCCCAATTGAAAGGTGATGTGGGTATCCACAACATAGATGATTTTGAGGCGCGCCCCGGTCAGCTTTGCCAACATGGCGGCATGACCCACCGCCTTCAATGATGACGGCGAGCCGTCCACAGCAGTGACAATCAACCTGTAAGCAATGTCGTTAGCTTCTCCGGCCATAATCATTCCTCCTCGTTTTTATTCTAAAAATAGTATTCGTGACTGATCAATTCAGGGAGAGTTGCTCATCGAAGCCGGCAAATCAGTTCAGTGCCGGGTACCGGGAGCTTTACATCCAGCATAGCAAAAACAGGACCGGTATCGCAATCAAAAATTGAAGTCAAGGCGTTCGGGCCGGGGCAGCAGGAGCCGCAGGCCCGAAATCGCCGTGTGCCCTGAATTTTTAACAGCACCGGGGCGCGAGAGCCAGCCCGATCCCAGGAGCGCCCAAGCAAAAAACGTGTTTTCGAAAAGGTTTTCCTGCGCCGGTAACGAATACAAGAACAAACATCACAACGGAGGTGGAAAGTGTGAAAATAGACGTCCACGTTCACATCCTGTCGCCGGAGTTTATCCAGGACATCAAGCGGAACATGGAGCGGGACGCTCACTTCAAGATGCTGCACGAAAGCCCCAAATCGAAGTTTGCGACCGCCGAAACCCTGCTTGAGAACATGGAAAAGACCGGGATCGACAAGTCGGTGGTGTTCGGTTTCCCCTACCTCGATCTGGGAATGTGCCGGGAAAGCAACAACTACATCATCGATGCGGCCAGGCGCTACCCGGACCGCCTGATCGGTTTCGCCGTGGTCCCTCCCCTGGACCCGGGCATGGAACAGGAGCTGGTCCGCTGCCGCCAGGCCGGCCTCAAAGGGACGGGAGAGATCATCCCATCTGCAGTGCACGTCGACATTGCCGACCAGAGCCAGGTAGGGCGCTTCACCGCCCTCTGCCGGGAGTTGGACTTTCCCATCCTGATGCACACCAATGAACTGGTCGGCCACTACTACCCCGGCAAGGGCAAGATGGGGCCGGAACAGGCCTACCAGTTCGCGGTCCAGAACCCGGACAACAAGATCATCTTCGCCCACTGGGGCGGCGGCCTGTTCTGCTACGAACTGATGCCCGAGCTGCGCGAATCCCTGCGCCACGTCTATTACGATACTGCAGCCTCGCCGTTTCTCTTCCGGCCCGACGTCTACCAGGCCGCCCGGCTGGCGGGAGTACTCGATAAGGTGCTGCTGGGCAGCGATTTCCCACTGCTCTCCCCCGCCCGCTACTACAAGGAATGGGCGGCCACCAGCATTACCGAAGAGGAAAAGGCCGGCATCTGGGGCGACAATGCCGCCCGGTTTGGGTTGTGAGAAGTGAGAGCGGGCGCCAGCTTGCGGGCGCGGTGAGGATGATGCGCTGATGGCCGCACACTCGTGACTTAGGTCATGAGAGGTTCAAGCAAGGACAGGGGCCACGGAAAAACGTGGCCCCTTCCTGTATGACGCATTTGTCTCTGCTTTCTGCTGGAGTTATTTTAAGTTAATTTTAGCAATTACCTAGGACATTAGTAATATATAAATTAATTTCCTAACCCTACGTAAATTATGAAACTATTAGCAGGAAAGAGGAATCGCTTATCGAATCTTACGACTAAGAATGAATCAATTTCCAAAGGAAGAAACATTATCTAACTCTTATTTACAATGTACCTTTTTTAATCTTATATGCCAACTTTACGATTATTTGCCTTTATGAGGTAAATTATCATGGCAAATGTAACGCTGTTAAATTCATTAATAGCCATGGTGCTGCAGGACTTTCCGGAGAGCCTGGTGGTCGCCATGCTGGCCTTCAGCCTGCTTAATTTTCGCTTCCAGGCTAAAAAGATTTTAACCGTCGCCGCCTTGCAGGCCGTCACCAACCAGTTGCAGCTTTTCAACATCAATTCCGGTGTCCACGTCGCCGTCATGGTCGTCTCCCTGGCCATCTACATCCGGGTCCTCGCCAGGCCCATCCTGAGCCGCTCCTTGCTGGCAGCCCTGATCAGTTACCTGGTTTTATTAATCGTGGAAGCAGCATCTGTCCCCCCGCTTTTAAAGATTATCGGATTGGCCTTACCTGCCGCTTATGCCAATCCCTTCCTGCGATCGGCATTCACCCTGCCCTACGAGGTTGTCCTGCTGCTGGCGGCCTTGGCTAAGAACTACTACAACCGCAAGAGGGGGCTAATCGTTGAGACCTGAGATCGTCCGGCCTGCCGCCGCCTACTTGAGGGAACAACTCGACCTGACCCCGGACCAGGAAGCGGTCGCGGTCTTCGGCCTGCAGACGCTCCTCTATCCCGCCCTGGATTTCCTCTGTTTCTGCCTGGCAGGCTGGCTGCTGGGCTGCCTCGCCGCCACCGCCGTGGTTGCCCTGGCCACGTTTGTGCTGCGCCTTTTTGCCCACGGGGCGCACAGCAGGTCGCCGCTCACCTGCGCCCTGCTCGGTGTGATCGTGGTCCCGGCGCTCGGCAAGACAGCGGTACTCGCCGCCCCCCTTTTCACCGGCCCAGAATTAGCACTGGTTGTCACCCTCGGGTTCCTCGTCGTCATAGGCGCCGTCTGGCGCCTGGCGCCCGCCGATTCCCCCGCCAAGCCGGTCACCGCGGGCGAGGAGCGCCAAAGGCTGCGCCTCTACTCGCTCCTCGTCGTGCTGCTGATCACGGCCGGCCAGTCGGCGCTCCTGCTTACCGGGGCGCAGGCTTATCCGGTGGTGCTGGCCATGAGCTTCGGCCTCTGGTGGCAGGCCTTCACCCTGACGGGGGCCGGGCACCGGTTCGCCGTGCTGTTGGACGATGTCTTTACCAGAAAGGAGGGAAAGTTAGATGAAGCGTCTAATTAGTATCCTGTTGCCGTCTCTCTTCAGTGTTCTTGTCGCTGCAGCCCTGATCGGCGTCAAGCCAATGTGCGGTGTTTTTTTGTACCAACCTGAAGTGCCCGCCGTCCTGAAGAAGTAAACACTCAACACCGCAGCAATGGTCGCCCCTGACCCGCGGCGCCCAGGGCGATACCCGTCTTGGGCGCCACCCTATTTTTTCTTGTCGGTCCCCCTGGAAGCCATGCTATAATAGAAACAGGATTTAACAGCCATCTCGAGGCCATTCCGGGAACGGCGGGGAAAGTAAGATGCGCGACTGGGAAACCAAGCGAGCGAACGAGATTTCGGAAAACATCCTGGTCACCCACATCATCAGCCTGTTGATCTTCATGATGATCATCTTCAGTCTTTTCGGCGCCCCGTTGGGACAGCAAATACAGATACAATACCAAACTACTATCATACTTATCATATTTTGCCTGGGAATAGTCATTTATATCGCCCGCAAGCTGCTGGCCCGGTTCACCTTCATGGACCAGCCCCGCATCGACGAGATCCTGCTCCTGGCGATCACTCTCCCGATCACCTTCGGCTTCTTCTGGTACAGCAAGGGCTTTATCGGGGGCACGGTGCTGTTGATCATCCCGGCCATCATCACCGCCATCGCCTTCGGGAAGGTGGCCGGCGTCGGGGAGGCCCTGCTTTCCTGCGGGCTGCTCTTTCTATTGGACCACATTTTATATGGAACTATTCCGGCCGGGGCCTTCCAGGCCAACCTCATCATCACCGGGGTCACCACGCTCATGGCCTGGGTGGTGGGCGGCCTGATCGAGGTGGAGCGGCGTACCCAGCAGGAACTGCTCAAGCTGGCCGACTACGACCCCCTGACCGGCCTGATCAACTACCGCTTCCTGCAGGAGAGGCTGGCCGTCTCCCTGCGGCAGGCGGTCGCCGGGGCGTATCCGCTGTCACTGGCCCTGCTGGACATCGACCAGTTGAACTACTACAACCAGGTGTACGGCTACCAGAAGGGGGACGAGATTCTGAGGGTAATCGGCGGGCTGCTGCAGGAAGAGGTCCGGGAGCCCTGTTACGCCGCCCGGTATGGCAGCGATGAATTCATGCTGGTGCTGCCGGGGCAGGATAAACCATCAGCCCGCAGGATCGCCGGAGGGATCACCGAAAAACTGGTCCGGCAGGCCACCGCAACGCTGCTGGAAAACCGTTCCACCGCCTCCTGGAGAGACTTCACCATCTCCACCGGCCTGGCCTGCTGCCCGGATGGCGGAAATGCCGTACTGCAGTTGATCCGGTCGGCTGAAGACGACCTGTTCAGGGTCAGGTACAGCAAAGCGGACTACATGTACCACTCCGTGGTCAGCGAGATCAGCACCCTGTCGGTCAGGGACGCTTTTCCCACCCTGCATACCTTCATAACCATGATCAACTACAAGGACCGGTACACCCACGGCCACTCGGAACGGGTGATCGCCTACTCCCTGGCCATTGGGGATAGGCTTGGCCTGACCGAGTTCGAGATGGACATTCTCAGGTTCTCCGCCTACCTGCACGACATCGGGAAGATCGAGATCGACAATTCAATATTGAACAAGGCCGAGGACCTGGAGGGGGACGAGTGGGATTTCATGATGAACCACCCGATCCACGGAAGCGAACTGCTCAAACCCCTGGTTGCCTACCTGCCGTTGGTCCCGATCATCCGTTCGCACCACGAAAACTACGATGGGTCCGGCTATCCGGATGGCCGCCGGGGCGAGGACATCCCCCTGCTGGCGCGCATCATCCGCATTGCCGACAGCTTCGATGCCATGACCACCTGTCGTCCCTACCGCCGGGCGATGATCCTGGACGAGGCCTGCGCAGAGCTGAAAGCTTACGCCGGCTCCCGGTACGACACCCAACTGGTATACATGTTCCTGGACATCGTGAAGAATATCTACCAGCCAGCCTGCTGATTTGGGATGTGAGAGGTGAGATTTTTGTTGGCATTGGCGGAACTGACGTGCAGGCGGCGCACAGCCACCTTGATTGCGAGCGTGGCGAGCCGCGCCCGGTCCACTGCCACCTTGATTGTGAGCGTAGCGAACCGGGTGCCCGCTGGGTGGGGCGGAGCATGAGGCGAAGCCTCATAGCCTGCCAATGCCTATTAATCCCACTTCCCACTTCTCAAAAGCTAGCCATGTAGCACGAAAACCCCCGTCACGAGCAGACCCAGCCCCAGCAGCGCCCTGACCGGGGGGATGCGGTCACCCAGCCCGAACCAGGAATAAACGAACAGACTCAGATAGTAGATGAAGGTCTGGGCAGCCACCAGCAGGGGCAGGTTCTTGACAGTCTGGTGCGCCTGCACAAAACTCATTCCCAGGGCGGTGTTGGCCAGGAAGATCAGGGGCAAGACACAGAGGTTGTAGCGGACCACCGCCGCGCCCACCAGGACGGGCACACTCCCCGGCGATATCAGCTTTACCTGCAGCGCCAGTAAAAAAGACAACACGACAGAACCGAACACCAGCAAAATCGCCGACAGGACCAACCCGATCACTCCTCCGGTGCTATTACTGCATCCAACCTTTTACCGCTGTAGACCTATTGTAGCAGTAGCCACTCCCAGCAGACAAGCAGCCATGATGCGCCAATGCAAACTTTATCACAGACTAACCCGCTCTAATACCCCCGCTTCTTTGAAGCGGCGGGCGCCCGTATCCGGGCTAACGCCCGGCCTGAGAGAAAACGGGCACACAGGTAAGAGCGGATAAGTCTCCGATAACGAGTTCTTAGCTTCAGTGGGGGAAAGCAAACCCCCACTGAAGCTAAGAACTCAGTTGATGTTAAAACTGCCATAATAAGCAATAGAAACAATTGCAAAGCATTGGACGGGAACACCATAAAATGGTACACTGGATTTACAAATAATTAACAATAAAACAATAATAAAACAATAATAAAAAGCTGCGGACATTTAGATACATATGGTAAAATACTACTAGGATATTACCTGGTAATAAGTGCAGGCAAACCAAAGGAGATGGGATCTTGAAAGTACTGCTGGTGTATCCAAGGTATCCGGACAGCTTCTGGAGCTTCAAATACGCCCTGCCTTTCATCAACAAAAAGGCTGCGAACCCGCCGCTGGGGCTGTTGACGGTGGCCGCCATGCTGCCCGCAGCCTGGGACAAGCGGCTGATCGACATGAATACCAAGAAAATTACTGACGACGACCTTCGCTGGGCCGATTACGTGTTCATCAGCGCCATGAACATCCAAAAAGCCTCGGTCAAGGAGATCCTGAGCCGCTGCCAGGCCCTCGGCGTGAAGACCGTGGCCGGAGGGCCGCTATTCACCATGGAGCCGGAGGAGTTTCCAGAGGCCGACCACCTGGTGCTGGGAGAGGCGGAGGCCACCCTGCCGCCCTTCCTCAAGGATCTGGAACAGGGCACGGCAAGACACATCTACAACACCAGCGAGCGGCCGGCCATGAACAACACGCCGGTGCCCGCCTGGGAGTTGATCAACAGCAAGGACTATGCCTGCATGGGCATCCAGTACTCCCGGGGCTGCCCCTACGATTGCGAGTTCTGCGACATCACCTCCCTCTATGGACGCGTGCCGCGCCTGAAGGACACCCACCAGTTCATAAGGGAACTCCAGACCATCTACGACACCGGCTGGAGGGGCTCGGTCTTCGTGGTGGACGACAACTTCATCGGCAACAAGAACCGGTTGAAGAAAGAGGTCCTGCCGGCCATGATCGCTTGGATGGAGTTGCACCGCTATCCATTCACCTTCACCACCGAGGCCTCCATCAACCTTGCGGATGACAATACCCTGCTAGAACTGATGCGGCAGGCGGGATTCAATCACGTCTTCATCGGCATCGAGACCCCCAGCGAGGAGAGCCTCAAGGAGTGCAACAAGTTCAACAACGTCAACCGCAACCTGATCGCCACGGTGAAAAAGATCCAGAATTACGGGATGGAGGTCAGCGCCGGCTTCATCGTCGGCTTTGACAGCGACACCCCATCGATCTTCGAGCGGCAGATCAGCTTCATTCAGCAGAGCGGCATCATCACCGCCATGGTGGGGCTGCTGAGCGCCCCCAGGGGAACACGGCTGTTCGAGCGCCTGAAAGCGGAGAAGCGGCTGTTGTCCGAGTGCACCGGCAACAACACTGACTTTTCCTTGAACTTCATCCCCAAAATGAACCCCCAGAGGCTGGTGGAGGGCTACCAGAGCATCGTCACCACCATCTACGACCCGGCCGCCTTCTACGAGCGGGTGTACAAATTTTTCAAGGAATTCAAGCCACTCAAACGGAAGCGCGCCCAGCGCTTCCGGCTGGTCTACATCAAAGGCCTGCTGCAGGCGATGTTCTACCTGGGCGTGCTACAGAAGGGCCGGCGCCACTACTGGAAACTGCTGTTCAAGACCACCTTCCGCTACCCGCGCTTCCTGCCGGAAGCGGTGATCTTCTCCGTCTACGGTTTCCACTTCCGGAAAATCTTCGGGCAGATGCCCCGCCTGGAGGGTGAGAGCTAGACGGGAAGACCGGTACTCATTACTGCCGCGCCCAGAGGCGCCCTGCACCCCTGATGTTCACCGCGCCGGGGCGTCGGACCATCCATGATGTTCTCCACGCTGACCATTAAGGTGACACTTTCGCTCACGAGTAAAACGCCGCATATGCCTCTTATTAATGGATGCCGAAAACAGGTAATCAGATCCCATCTGCTGATTTAACATAACACCGAAGAAGTCTCCCGCTTCTACAAGCGGGAGATGAATTCGGCAGCTTAGCTTGTATTCTAATTCAGTGGGGGTGCAGACCCCCACTGAATCCCCGAGCGAAGCGAGTTG
>Ga0187870_1004012_pt1 | contig 10920 bp, 10 predicted proteins | sample June2016WEW_13_1_3_FD_132974 | JGI IMG/M metagenome (GOLD analysis project Ga0187870, IMG submission 132974) | Peatland microbial communities from SPRUCE experiment site at the Marcell Experimental Forest, Minnesota, USA - June2016WEW_13_150 | ecosystem: Environmental > Terrestrial > Soil >... | reverse complement strand
GGTTGTGTGGGCGCCGGTGACGTTTGTGCCGGGGTCGCCGGTTGTGCGGGCGCCGCTGCCGGTTGTGCCGGCGTTGCTGTCGTTTGTTCCGGCGCCGGCGGGCTGGCAACCGGTTCCGGCACTGACCTGGTCGCGGTGATGATGAACACATCCTCGATGCGATTAAAATCCACGTCGGGCTGTACCAGGGCATACTGGTCCAAGTTATTGCCCCCGGTGTTGAACTGTAAGACTTTCCCGATCGGCACGTCGCCCGGGAAAATGCCCCCCAGGCCGGAGGTCATTACAGTCTGGCCAGGTTGGGGCTTGGCGTCGTATGGCAGGTCGATCAATCGGAGCATACCCGGGTCATCCTTACTGCCCTCGATGACCCCCTGGGCGCCACTCTCGCTGATCATCGCCCCTACGGCGCCCTCCGGGTCAAGGATCAGGAGGATGTCGGCGGTATGCGGCCACACTGCATCCACCCGCCCGACCAGGCCGGCGTCGGAGACCACCACCATATCCTTTTTGACCCCGTCCTCTGAACCCCGGTCAACTACCAAGGTGCTGTACCAGTTGCTCGGCGAACGGCTGACGCCCCGCGCCCCCAGCAGCGTGAAACGCATGACGTTGCGATTCTTGAAATCGAGCAGCTTCTGCAGTTGTTGGCTCTCGTAAACGTACTCATGCAGGCGGTTGTTCTCCCAGGTCAGGTCCCTGATCTGCTGCTGCAACTGGCTGTTATCAGCCTGAAGGCGGCGTATCCCGGCAAAGTAGCCCAACAGTGAGGCGCTGCCGCTCCAGGCCAACATCACTCTTGACTGCACCGGGGCCAGCACCTCATGAATCTCGCCGGCCACCGGGCTGCCGGCAAAATTGGGAACGAGGCGGGCCAGGCCCAGGCAGAATATTGCCCCCGCCGCCAGGATGATCAGGGTTTTCTTAAAGCCGGAACCGAACAACAGCGCACCATCCTAACCTGTCTGGCCAATTCAAAACTGAACATTCAACGACTGAGGAGGCGAACAACAAGGCGCCGGCCTAACTAAACCGCTTGGACGGCAGGGTCGCCCGCCGTAAAATGTCGATGTTTTCCAACGCCTTGGCGCTGCCTAGGGCCACCGCATACATCGGCTTCTCGGCCAGGACCACCGGGATGCCGGTCTCCTGGCAGATCAGCTTGTCCATGTCCCGCAGCATGGAACCGCCCCCTGTCAGGACGATCCCCCGGTCCATGATATCCGCCGACAACTCCGGCGGCGTCTTCTCCAGGCAGACCTTGACCGCTTCCACGATCTTGACCAGGGTCTCATCCAGGGCCTTCTGCACCTCCTCGGAGGTGACGATGACAGTCTTGGGCATGCCGGAGATCAGGTCCCGGCCGCGCACTTCGTAAGTCTCCAACTCCCCGTTCCAGATGGCGGAACCGATCTTGATCTTGATGTCCTCCGCTGTCCGCTCGCCGATCAACAAATTGTAGGTCCGCTTGACGTGCTGGATGATGGCATCGTCCATCTCATCCCCGGCAACCCGGATCGACCGGCTGGTAACGATGCCGCCCAATGAGATCACAGCCACCTCCGTGGTGCCACCGCCGATGTCCACCACCATGTTCCCGGTGGGTTCACCCACCGGGAGGCCGGCGCCGATAGCAGCCGCCATTGGCTCCTCGATCAGGAAAGCCTCCCGCGCCCCGGCCTGGATGACCGCTTCTTTCACCGCCCGTTCCTCCACCGGAGTGACACCGGTCGGTATACAGATCACGACCCGCGGCCGTGTGAACACGTTCTGTCCCTGGAGGGCGCGCTTAATCAGGTAGCGCAGCATGCTCTGGGTAATATCAAAATCAGCGATCACCCCGTCCTTCATCGGCCTGATGGCGATGATATTGCCGGGGGTGCGCCCGATCATCTGCTTGGCTTCCTCCCCGACAGCCAGCACATCCCCGGTTTCCCGCTGAATAGCCACCACTGACGGTTCGATGATGATGATGCCCTTGCCCTTTACGTGCACCAGGGTGTTGGCGGTTCCCAGGTCAATCCCCACGTCTCTTGAAAAGAACACATCACTTGCTCCTTCCTCGCCAAGATTGTTCAGATAACTGCCCTTTCCTTGAGGCTTGTAAAAACATGGTCTCCAATAATAATATGGTCGAGAACTTCAATACCTATTAACTTTCCTGCTTCGGCAAGGCGGCGGGTGATTTCCAGGTCCTCGCCGCTGGGTGTGGCATCCCCGCTGGGATGGTTGTGAAGCAGGATCACTGCGGCAGCGCTCTTCAGCACTGCCGGCTTGAAGACCTCCCTGGGATGCACCAGGGAGGAGTTCAGGCTGCCCACTGAGACGGTCTCCACCGCCAACACCTGGTTCTTGGTATTCAGGATGACCACCCGGAAGTGCTCCCGGTCCAGGTAGCACATCTACTCCATCACAAAACTGCAGACATCCTGCGGGCTGCGAACCGTGAGCCGGATGCCCTGGCCCAGGCAGGACAATCGCTTGCCCAACTCCACCGCGGCCTTGATCTGGGCCGCCTTGGCAGGCCCGATCCCCTTCACGCCGCACAGGTCATCATAGCTAGCCTCTGCCAGAAAACGCAGTCCACGCGGGCTCTGCAGCAGGTGGTGGGCCATGTCCAGGGCCGACTCCTCCCGCCACCCGCTGCCCAGGATGATCGCCAGCAGTTCGGCGGAGGAGAGGGCGCCAGGGCCTGCTTCCCGCATGCGCTCCCGCGGCCGGATCTCCTCCGGCAGGCTCTTGATCGTCAGGTGATATTCGGGCACGGACACATCAGATCAACTCCAAATGACTTCAGCATCTCCCCCAGCCTGGCCAGGGGCAGCCCCACCACGTTGTAGAAGCAGCCTTCGATCCCGGCCACCAACAGCGCCCCGTAACCCTGGATGCCGTACCCGCCGGCTTTTCCCAGCGGCTCTCCGGTAGCCAGGTACCCATCGATCTCCCCCCGGCTGAGGCTACGGAACCGGACGCGTGTTGCCACCACGTCCTCCTGCCGCAGGCCCGCTGCCTCCAGATGCAGAGCAACGCCAGTAAACACCAGGTGCTGGCGACCGCTCAGAAACTGCAGCATCTCCCGGGCTTCCGGAGTGCTCTTCGGTTTATCCAGGATCCGTCCGTCACACCAGACCACCGTGTCGGCGGCCAACACCAGGTCCTGGGGATACAGCCCGGCCACCGCCCGGGCCTTGCCGCCCGCCCGCCTCAGGGCAAGCTGCCGGGGCTCGACGCCCTCTTCCGGCAGCTCCTCGACCAGGCTGGATACGGCCTTGAAAGAAACGCCCAGACGTTTCAGAAGTTCCGCCCGCCTCGGCGAAGCCGAAGCCAGGATAATCTCCCGCATAGGCAACCACCCTTTCCCGATGACTACCCGCTCTAATATCCCCCGCTTCTTGAAGCGTTAGGAAAAGAGCGGGTGCGTCCCTGGGCTTACGCCTTCGCGGGGTACCCGACCCAGAGGGTGCCCCGGTCGGCTCGGCGCAAGCCAAGTTTTCTTTACAAGCGCAGATAGATAATGAATGCCACGATAAACCCAAGGATGCTGACAGTATTTACCTTGAAAGTGAAACCAAACGTGAGGGTCAGGAAGTCCAGGTTCAGTGTCGTTGCTGGAAGACCGATGCCCGGCCCCTGATTGAGAAAGGCAAGGTGGTGGATACTGCTCAGGGCTTGTCCGATCAGGCCTCCGACGATCCCGCCCAGGATCAGCAGGATCACCAGCAGCCAGGCGCTCCGGTAGTGCTGCCCGTATCCCTTCATGTAAGGTAGCTCCTTCGTGCTTATTTGCTTTTAAGTCTAACATTTCGATATATGTCTGACAAGGACTCCTGGGGCATGCAATATGTGCAAGCCCTATCATATACTGTCAGTTCCAGCCAGTAGAACTAGCTAGGCACTAAAATGCAGTGTCGATCAAGACTGAACACTGCATTTTAATGCGAAAATAGATATCCACTAGTAGCTCCACCCCCAGCCTTTGACGAGCATCCTGAAAAGCTGATCACCTCCTATCCGGTACGGAATAAGAAGTGGCCCTCAAGAAAACCGCCAGCGAAAGTGAGGCTTCATGCTCCGGTGTTCCTTCCGTCATTTTACCATATTACCAGAATCCTGCTACCCCCCCCAGTCATTCATCTCCAGGTCAGGTCATCAGCCTGGTCAGCATTTCCACCAGGTGCACGGTGGGGATGAAGATCGGTTGGGCAAGGATGGTGCCGAGCAGGCGGGTGCACATCATCCAGTAGGTGAGGTTGATCATGTCCCGCTCATCGCGCTGGCCCTGCAGGGCCTGGTCGGTGATCACCGCCGTCACCGGGTCAATCATAAAATTGGACAGCACCGCGGCGATACCGTTGACGATGCCGGACAACAGGCTGGCGGTGGAGCGATAGGCAGGCAGCAGCGCCCCGGCGTAGAGGGCGGCCAGGACGCCATTCGTCCAGATGGAAACCACCAGGATATGCACCAGAAGCAGGATGAGGGGCAGCGGCCTGCTCCGCAAGATCAGGCAGACTAACGCCGCCAGTCCCTGGCGGCGCGGAGGGCAGCGGCGGGCTTTGCCAGGGCGAGGCCAGCGGGTGCCCGTTTTAATGGGCGCTACGCGGCGGCGCTGGCCGAAAGCGGTGGACAACTCCCGGGACAAGCGGGCAATCCGGGATGGGGAAATTAGAAGGAGCAGCAGTTGTGAGACAGAGCCTGTCCGCTCATAGACGAAGACCGCCCGGTTCATGAAAAAGATGAAGATGGGAGCGATCGCTGCGGCAGCAATAGTGCCGGCGGAAGACGCCAGAATGATCAGGCGGATACCCCCGAGTAGATACTGCAGGTTGGCCTGATGAGCGGCCTGTCCGGCATTGATCGCCTGCTCGACGATAGCGGACAGAAGAGGCGCCTGGACCATATTGGCCACTCCCGCCAAGAGGGCGATCAGTTGAAAAAGGGAAAGCGCCGTAATCAGCCGGCGGGTTTTCACTCCCGAGAGGCGCACCGCGTAGAAAAGGGTGTCAGTCAGGTGGATGACGGCAGTCAGCAGCGCCACCAGGTGGATGCGGTCCATCGCTAGCCTCCGAGTCCAACAAGTGTGAGTTCAGCATGTCTCTTCTCTTATATGCCTGTGCCACCTGTTCTGAGAACCGCAGCAAGCCAGATAAGAAGCCAGCAGGCGCGGCGCAGCCTTATAGCGGAAATGCGCCAAGGAGGGCGGGATCGGTATCGTGGCAGGCAAATATAATATTGACAATATATGTTTTTAATGGATATAATAGGAATAAAACAGGGGGGTAAGATAATGAGGCGGTTTTTGCTTGGCCTGGCTTTTGTTCTGGTGCTGCTGGGGACCACCATGGCCTATGCTGAAGGCATTACCATGATCGGCAAGAAGGTAGACGCGACCTATCCAGTCTTTATCAACGGACATGAACTGGCAAATGATTCCATCGTCATTGATGGTACCAGCTACATTCCGGTGCGCTCCGCGGCAGATACATTCGGGTTTACTGCGAGCTTCGTCAACAAAACGGTCATTCTCAGCCCTAAACTAGCCACTAACCCGCCGTTATCCGTTAAAGTGCATTTTACCACCATTGCTACCAAGGTAAATCCCGACAGCAAGTTCGACGCCAAGTATCTGGACGGCGAGTGGTACCTTGAATCCGGCGCTTTCGGTGTTTACGCAAACTGGGACGGCAGTCAGGAGACGGTCAACATTCCGGGGCGCAATGCCTTGGCCGTTGCAGCGTATCAAAACTATCAACCGGGCGTTGACGGCTTCTGGGATGGCGTAACCTACATCAAGGCATCTGCGCTCGGATTGCAGGCCACGCTCAACGGCAGCACCCTGGATATTGCTTCGTGAAGACAAGCAGAGCCGTCCTACCACATGGAAATATTCCCTAACGGGACGTTTCCGGGCGCCGTCGAAGGATCGTGATAGGTAGATACATCCAGGTCAACCGCTATGGGATATCCTCCGTAAGTCAGGCTGGTGTCCCCGGTAAATTGCCACGATCCGGCATAAGAAACTCCGGTATCTGCAGGGCTGAGAGCGGACACCGGCAGGCTGTCTCCGGTGTAGTGCGCCACCCAGAATGCGGCGCCCGGAAGCGCACTCCTGATCTGATCGGCGGTTTTTGTGTTGCAGTAAATCCCGACACCATACCCCTTGCCTTTAACCTCCCCGGCCCAGGTGGTGACATAGTTCATGTAATTGCCGGTCAACGGCTTCCCGGTTTCGATGTCCAGATAGATAGTGGTATTGCGGGAAAAGCCTGCGTCAACTGCCAGATTTACAGCCTCATCCGCATCTGCTAACCCGGTCGGGGTGTCCAGGTGCTCGCTGTCCGCCTGACGACCGACATAGACGGGCATCAGCCCCCATCCCTGGTTGACTAGAGTCTGTCTCTCATTCATGAAGCTGGCATCCGAGTGGTAGGCGGTCGGGCCGAGATAGAAACTGGTATAACAAAACGGCGAGCCATTCCACCATGCCTGCACCACATTATCGCCAGGATACGGGGAGGCATCGAAACCATAGTAAAGGGTACCGCTGGCCGGTTTGGCCAACAACTCTTTTTTGGCCGCCGGTTCCTGCAGCCACAGGTTGAGTTGCGTCCCCCCGGCTTCAGTTCCTGACGTATAGAAAACATCAGGACTGACTTGAGCCGACAGCCTGATCACATTGGGCTGGTACTGGCTGATCTTCACGCTGCTGACCCCTAGGGCGTTGACCTGCCGCTGCCAGGACTGCAGCGAGGAGTTGAGAGCAGAACCGGTAATATCAAAAGCAAGTTGCGTAGAAGAACCGGTTGATACGAAGCTGAGCGGTGCTGTTCCCGAGAGACTTACCGCCACGAAGTCCGAGATGGGTGTGGCCTGAACCTGGTAGATCTGCGGCGGCAGCGTGATCAGCAGTTCTCCTGGCCCGCCCTGCGTTACACGGTAGGTCAGAGGCGCAGGCAGCGCCACGAATGAGATTTCTACCTGTGCAGTTCCGGACGCTGTCACCGATGTTGCAGTTCCAGGCGCCGACCCAGATGTTGTAATTCCGGTTGTTGCCCCAGATGTTACAATTCCTGGCGCCGCCACCGGAAAAGTGGTGATGATCTTGTCCAGTCCGCCTGCAGGGGCATCGATCTCCGATGGGTTCTGGACGGCAGTGATTCCCGGTACGGTCACCAGCAGGCGCTGCGGGTTGGTTTCTTCTTGATATTGGTAGGCGCCCTGCGCTCCGGTAATATCCACCGTGGTTCCCGTGCTATCCTGCTTGACCTGTACATCGAGCGTCGCCTGATTGACACCGCTCTGCCCCGTCCCCCCCGGATTTGCCGGGGTCGATGGCGTCGACGGAGAAGATGGACTCGCTGGAGGCGATTGACTTGAGGGTGGCGCCGCCTGGTAGATCTGAACATACTGGCCGGTGATCCAGCCTACCCCACCCTGATAGTAGATCTGGTACCAATTATCGCTGCTTTCGGCCTTTGCCTGAAGGATGTCCCCTTTTTGCGCATGCCCGATTATCGGGTTATTCGTACCGGGTCCCGAGCGTATATTAACCATATCTTCTGTAACCTGTAGTTGAGTGGTCGCCGGTGTGAGCGACGGGAGCGCCAGCGCCTTGTTGATCATCACCACCGCTTCGGCACGGTCGATCACCTTCTTTGGACAGAAAGTGTTGCCGGGGTAGCCGGTCATGACCCCTTTAGCGAGCAGCCCAGCTATAGAGGGTTTGGCCCAGTTATCGATCTGGTTGGCATCGAAAAAATTAAGGTTTTCTCCCCCGTTCAGGTTCAACAGCTTGGCCATCATGCTGGCGGCCTCCTGGCGGTTGACCGCCTGTTGCGGCCGGAAAGTCCCATCCGGGTAACCGCTCACAAAACCTGCCGCCAGGGCGGACTGGACATCTTTAGCAAACCAGTCCTTGCTGCGCACATCCTTGAAGGAGTTTTTACCCTGCCCCGCCGCCACTTGAAAGGCACTGTCCACCATGGCGACGAACTCGGCCCGGGTCACTCCGCCATTCGGTCTGAAGCTGCCATCGGGATAGCCCTTCACATAGCCTGTGGAGAGGGCCTTCTCGATCTCCGGGGCAGCCCAGTTGCCTTTTATGTCTTTCAAGCCGTTGGCGTAGGCAATGCTGCAGATCAGCAAGCTCAACCATAATAAAACAGAAAGGGCCGCCAGCATCTTCCCCACCGGAAAACCCCGGCCAACCCGTCTCTGTGAATAATTTGGCATGAAAATCACCTTTGGAAATTTTTCTATTTTTAGCCTAATGGTTACTTCGACACCGAATGACAATCTCCTTCATCAGGCGACCCTCTTCTTGAAATTGAGAATGGCGATGGTCAGGAAGATGACCGAGAAGACCAGCAGCTCAGACGGTCCCTGCTCATCTGTACAAACTCTTTCTTGATAATGGCTAAAGTCCTGTTCATCCAGTCACCTTCTCTCTGCTTTTCCTGGCCAGAGCGATGAAGACGTCCTCCAGGCTGGGGGTGATCGGTTTTGGTTCGGCTCCGGTGAAAGCCCGCAGGGCGGCCAGGTCCGCTTCCTGTTTCAGGATCACGTGCAGCAACACCCCGTGCGGGCTGCACTCCCTGACATAGGGCTGGCTCGCGATGCCGTCGACCCTGGCCATGGCGTCCGGCAGTTCCAGTTCCACCAGGAATCCTCCCGGGGGGGTGGCCTTGAGGTGGTCGGGGGAGTCCAGGGCCAGCAACCGGCCCCCGGAGAAGAAGGCGATCCGGCCGCAGCGTTCGGCCTCGTCCATGAAGTGGGTGGCCACGATGACGGTGACCCCCTCGCTGGCCAGGTTCTGAATGATGTTGAAAAAGGTCTGGCGCCCGGTGGGGCTGACCCCGCTGGTCGGCTCATCCAGAAAGACGATGGACGGGCGGCTGATGATGGCGCACCCCAGGGCGAGCCGCTGCCTCCCGCCGCTGCTGAGATTGGCGACGATGGCGTGCTCCTGGCCGGCCAAGCCGGCCATATCGATCATTTCTGCGATGCGGCGGCCTCTCTCCCTGGGCGGCAGCCCGTAGATGCCGGCATAGAAAGTCAGGTTCTCCTGGACGGTGAGGTCGTTATAGAGGCTGAACTTCTGGGACATGTAGCCGAGGCGCCTCTTGATCTGCTCGCTCTCTCTAGCCACGTCGAAGCCCAGCACCCGCCCGCTGCCGGAGGTCGGCTCCAGGATGCCGCAGAGCATCCGGATAACAGTGGTCTTGCCCGCCCCGTTCGGTCCCAGGAACCCGCACACCTCTCCCTTGCTGATCTGCATGGTGACCCGGTCGACGGCCGTGAAGCCGCCGAAGACTCTGGTCAGGTCGCGGGTCTCCACCGTAATCTCCGCAGGCATCAGACCGCGCCCGTTCATACGGGCGCCCGTCTTTCAGCCAGGGAGACGAAGACGTCCTCCATGGAAGGAGGGACTTCCCGGACGGAGGCGCCGGCGATGCCCCTGCCAGACAGGCGCCCGGTGATGGCCTGCCTGGCGGCCTCGACATCGGTTGCCATCACGTGGTATTTATCCCCGTAGAGTGAGGCCTCCAGAACGCCGGGCAGGTGGTCAAACAGGCCGGGCTCCTTGGATCCGGCGCTGACTTCCAGGATGTGGTAGGGGAAGCTGCGCTTCAGGGCGAGGGGGGAGTCCACCACAGCCACTTGGCCGCTGTTCATGAAGGCCACCACGCCGCAGAGTTCCGCCTCGTCCATGTACGGCGTGGAGATCAGGATCGTCCGGCCCTCCCGGTTCAGCCGGTAGAGGATCAGCCAGAAGTCCTTGCGGGACTCCGGGTCGATCCCGTAGGTGGGTTCATCCAGGATCAGGATGTTGGGACGGGTGATCAGGGCGCAGGTGAGGGCGAGCTTCTGCTTCATGCCCCCGGACAGGTCGTCGGCAAAGCGGTGCACAAAGGGGGCGAGCTTGGTGATGGCGAACACCTCGTCGGCGCGCTCTTTGATGGTCTTCCTTGACAGGTGGTACATGGAGCCGAAGAAATCGATATTCTCCTGGACGGTGAGGTCTCCATAGAGGCTGAAGCGTTGCGGCATGTAGCCCAGTTTTTCCGAGGCCTGGCCGGTCTGTTGCTGACCGCCGATGAAGACCTGGCCGCGGTCGGGTTTGATCAGTCCGCAGACGATCCGCATCAGGGTGGTCTTGCCGGCGCCGTCCGGCCCCACCAGGCCGAAGATCTCCCCCTCCCCGACGTGGAGATTGACGTCGTTTAAGGCGGTGTTGCTTTCAAAGGCCTTGGTGATCCCTTCAATACGAATAAGTGATGGGTGATGAGTGATGAGTGATGAGTGATTACTCATTGAACGTCATGCCTCCTTTCGAAACTGGGGGCCTGCCATCACTTTCGTCATGTTCAACAGCCCACCGAAATGCTGTTCGTCTTCACGCTCATTACTCATTACCCATTACTCATTACTTCGTTAATTGAAGGTGACGTCTGCGGGCATCCCGGGTTTCAGGACGCCGCCCTGGTTATCGATCCTGATCTTGACCCCGAAGACCACGTTCGCCCGCTCTTCCTCGGTCTGGATGGTCTTGAGGGTGAACTCGCCCTGGGAGTTGATCTCCTCCACCGTTCCGGTGAAGGCCTTGGGCAGGCCGCTGACCGTGAAGTGTACTTGCTGGCCGAGCTTGATGACGGGCAACTGGTCGGTGGGGATGTAGACCCTGATCCAGAGGTCGTCCAGGTTCACCACGGTGACGATCGGCGCCCCCATCTGCACGAATTCCCCCTGCTCGTAGTTCTTGGTGAGCACGGTGCCGTTAATCGGGGAGACGACGTTCAGGTCGTTTAGAACCGCCTGGGCGGACTGAAGCACCGCCTGGCTCTGCTTAACCTCATCCCGGGCAGCGGCGATGGCGTTGGGCCGGTTGCCCGCCTGCAGCAGGCTGAGCGCCGCCTGGGC
>Ga0187870_1004010_pt1 | contig 10921 bp, 9 predicted proteins | sample June2016WEW_13_1_3_FD_132974 | JGI IMG/M metagenome (GOLD analysis project Ga0187870, IMG submission 132974) | Peatland microbial communities from SPRUCE experiment site at the Marcell Experimental Forest, Minnesota, USA - June2016WEW_13_150 | ecosystem: Environmental > Terrestrial > Soil >... | reverse complement strand
GCCTGACCCTGTCAGCTTTTGTATGCCTGCCCCTGGCCCTGCGGCGGCGTCTGCTGCTGGTGGCGGTCCGGAGGGCGGGGGGCAGCCTGCGCCACCTGGGGTATCAGAATGTGGCAAACTGTCTGGATTTCCTGAGCCGGGGCGCCCCGGGCGGAACCGTGCAGTTGCCGGGCGGCGTGCGGGTCAGCAAAAACTCCACCTGCTTTACGGTGGCTGCCGTATCAGAGGTCAGAGGCAAGAGGCCGGAACAGAGGTCAGAAGCAAGAGGTCGGAACAGAGGTCAGAGGCAAGAGTTCAGAGGCAGGAAAAAACTTGGAACAGATGTTCCCTTGCCGGTGCCCGGTAAGGCGCTTCTGCCCGGGCTAGGGCTGGTTATCCGGGCGCGGGTGGTCGATATCACCCCCGGCGGGACGCGGCACGAAGCGGGGCAGCTATGGGATGCCGGCGACGGTAGCCGGGTCTGCTTCGACTACGACCAGTTGGAGGCGCCTTTGGCCGTCAGGACCCGCCGGGCGGGAGACCGCCTCCGGCCTTTCGGGATGCAGGGCGCCAAAAAGCTCAAGAAGCTCCTTGGCGAACTACGGGTTTCAGCCAGCGACCGCGACAGGGTCGCCCTGGTGGTCTCCGGGGGTGAGATCATCTGGGTGGCAGGCTATCGGAGGTCTCAGGCGGCGCCGGTTACCGAACAGACCAGGCGCATGCTGATCCTGGAGGCCGGGAGACTGTGATTGAGAAGTGAGAGGCGGGTGTCCAGGGTGGCTCCGCCCTGGGCGCGGTGAAGGCAATCCCCCACTGAAGCCAAGAACTCGTTGAACCGGCTTGCTCCTTGCAAAATAAATTGAATCCCTTTGAGAAGTCATGTTAAAATATAACGTATGCGGTACGGAGCCTGTATCAGAGGTCAGAGGCAAGAGGTCGGAGGACAGAGTTAAAAGCAAAAACCAGTCGACATCCGTTCCGGCATCCGACATCTAGCATCCGACTTCCGTTATGTTAGGAGGGTTAATGTGGGCCGCCTCCTTAAGAATTTATTTATTTACCTGGTCATTGTTGTGTTTGCCGTGCTGGCCATCAAGATGTTCATGCCCCCGCCAACCAACGAAAAGGCCTGGGATTATAACGACTTTATCACTGCATTGTCAGCGGGGAAAATTGCTAAAATTTCATTGAAATCAGGTGATGGGAGCTATCATGTAGATGGCACGACCACCGACAATCAAGATTTTAGCACCGACATCCCCGCCAACAACCCGGATTTACAGAAGCTGCTGGATGAAAACGCCAAATCCGGCAAGTTGATTATGACCTATCCTCCCCCCCAGGCCACTCCCTGGTGGGCGGGATTGCTTTCTACGCTGCTGCCGATCCTGTTGATCGTGGGGTTTGTCTTTTTCATGCTCCAACAGACCCAGGGGGGTGGCAACCGGGTGATGCAGTTCGGGCGCAGCCGGGCGCGCCTGCTGGATCCCGAGAAGAAGAAGGTCACCTTCGCCGACGTGGCCGGGGTGGACGAGGCCAAGGAAGAACTGGAGGAGATCGTCGAGTTTTTAAAAGATCCGAAGCGCTACAACGACATGGGCGCCCGGATTCCCAAGGGCGTGCTGCTCTTCGGCCCGCCGGGCACCGGCAAGACCCTGCTGGCGAGGGCGATCGCCGGCGAGGCCGGGGTGCCCTTCTTCAGCATCAGCGGCTCCGATTTCGTGGAGATGTTCGTCGGGGTGGGCGCCGCCAGGGTGCGGGACCTGTTCGAGCAGGCGAAAAAGAACACCCCCTGCATCATCTTCGTGGACGAGATCGACGCCGTAGGCCGGCACCGGGGCGCCGGCCTCGGGGGCGGCCACGATGAGCGTGAGCAGACCCTGAACCAGTTGCTGGTGGAGATGGACGGCTTCAGCGCCAACGAGGGGATCATCATCATCGCCGCCACCAACCGCCCGGACATCCTCGACCCGGCCCTGTTGCGCCCGGGGCGGTTTGACCGGCAGATCACAGTCGACCTCCCCGACTTGCTAGGGCGGAAGGAGATCCTCAAGGTGCACGCCCGGGGCAAGCCCCTGGATGACGAGGTGGATATGGATGTGCTGGCCCGCAGGACACCTGGTTTCACCGGGGCCGACCTGGCCAACATGATCAACGAGGCGGCGCTGCTGACAGCCAGGCGCAATAAGAAGAAGATCGGGATGAAGGAGCTGGAGGATTCCATCGAGCGGGTGATCGCCGGGCCGGAGAAAAAGTCCCGGATCATGAGCGAGGAAGAGAAAAGGTTGATCGCCTATCACGAGGCGGGGCACGCCGTGGTTGGAGGGCTGCTGCCCCATGCCGACCCGGTGCACAAGATCTCCATCATCCCCAGGGGGCGCATGGGAGGGTACACGCTCTCACTGCCGGTCGAGGACCGGCGCATCCACACCAAGTCCTACCTGCTTGACCTGGTCACCGCCCTTCTGGGCGGGCGGGCATCCGAGAGCCTGGTGCTGGTGGACATCAGCACCGGGGCGCACAACGATCTGGAGCGGGCGACCGACCTGGTGCGCAAGATGATCACTGAGTACGGCATGTCCGAGGAATTGGGCCCGATCACCTTCGGGCGGCCAGAGGAGCAGGTGTTCATGGGGCGCGACCTGGCTCGCGCCCGCAACTACAGCGAGGCCACCGCCTACTCCATCGACAAGGAGGCGCACCAGATCATCGAGCACTCTTACCAGCAGGCGAAGAAGCTGCTGGAGGATAATATCAGCAAGCTGCACCGGGTTGCCTCCACCCTGTTGGAGCAGGAGACGATCGAGCGCAGCCAGTTCGAGGCGCTGATGCAGGAAGCCTGATTCGAGGTTCGAAGCTCGAGGTCTCCTCGAGGGACAGAGGTCAGACTTAAAAAGCGAAAAGACAGAAAAGCCCTGACTTCCAAATTAGAAGGGAGATACGTGTGCCACAGATGGAACGTACTTTTGTCATGGTCAAGCCGGACGGGGTGCAGCGCCAGTTGGCAGGAAAGATCATCGGCGCCTTCGAGCGCCGCGGCCTGAAGATCGTCGGTCTGAAGCTGCTCCGGATCGCCCCGGAACTGGCCGGACGGCACTATGCCGAGCACCGGGACAAGCCATTCTTCCAGGGGTTGGTGGACTTTATCACCTCCGGGCCGGTGGTGACCATGGTGCTGGAGGGGAAGGACTGCATCGCCATGGTCCGGGAGATGATGGGAGCGACCGACCCGCAGAAGGCCGCCCCGGCTACCATCCGCGGCCGGTACGGTATCGACATCGGGCGCAACCTGGTGCACGGCTCCGACTCCCCGGCGAGCGCCGCGCGGGAGATCGCCCTGTTTTTCAAGGATGAGGAGTTGCTGCGCTACCCGTTGGATATCCATAAATGGGTCTACGAATAAATAGATTAATAAAAATTGATAATCTCATGATTGGATGGCAGGAGATCCAGGATTAAGTAGCGAATAACAGATTTATCATAAGGGACACAAGCGATGATTTCTTCCCATGCCTGTTGATGGATTAGGCTGGAAGATTTGCTTTTCATTAAGATTACGCACCATAAATTCCCATTTTGCTCACCGACTACCCTGCATAGCTAGTTAAAAATAATCGAGATAGTTAAGTAGGAAAACTAGGAAAGACAGCGAATGTTATCCTAGTAAGGGTTATGGAAAAAAGCATGCTAGTGCTGCAACTGGGTGGTTTCCATTTCGGGAAACTGCAAATCCTTTGTTAAATTTGCGTTTTTTGGTTAACCTAAAACCGAGATTTTCATCAAGGAATTGGGTTGTAACCATTAGATAGGTTCGGCAGGGGGGTATGCTGGGGGCTCAAAAGTATAACATTGTTCTTCAGTTGTGACAAGAGCGTCAAGCGGTTTCAGGTAAGCAGAAAGAATCCGTAAAATATGAAGGGAGATGTTGGTTAATGCCTTGGGATCCAACCAAACTGGCTGACTGGCAAATAGCTGAAGAAGCCGAAAAGAACATGCCGAAGCCGTATGAAGTGGCTGACAGGCTCGGCCTGAAGCAGGAGGAGGTAATCCCGTACGGCAGGGTATCCAGGCTCGACTACATGAAGATCCTGGATCGCCTGAAGGATAGGCCGGACGGGAAGTATGTGGAGATCACCGCCATCACGCCCACCCCCTTGGGCGAGGGCAAGACCACGACTACGATGGGCATCATCGAGGGCCTTGCCAAACGCGGCAAATCTGTAGGCGGCGCCATCAGGCAGCCTTCCGGAGCCCCGACCTTCAACATCAAGGGCACCGCTGCCGGCGGGGGCAACGCCTTATTGATCCCGATGACCGAGTTTTCGCTGGGTCTCACCGGCGACATCAACAACATCATGAACGCCCACAACCTGGCCATGGTCGCCACGACCGCCAGGCTCCAGCATGAGGATAACTACACCGACGAGGAGCTGGCAAAGCGCGGCCTGAAGAGGCTCGCCATCCATCCCAAGAAGGTGGAGATGAAGTGGGTCATGGACCTGGGCGCCCAAGCGCTGCGCAACATCATCATCGGCATGGGCACCGAAATGGACGGCCCCCTCTTGCAGTCCGGCTTCGTGGTCACCGTGGCCTCCGAGGTCATGGCCATCCTGGCCATGGTGCGCGACCTGAAAGATTTGCGGGAAAGTCTCGGCCGCATGATCGTCGCCTATGACCGCAAGGGCAACCCGGTTACCACCAACGACCTGGAAGTTGCCGGCGCCATGACCGCCATCATGAGGGAGTCGATCAACCCGACCATGTGCTGGACCGCCGAGATGCAGCCCTGCATGGTCCATGCCGGGCCGTTCGCCAACATCGCTGTCGGCCAGTCGTCGATCATCGCCGACCGGGTCGGTCTCAAGCTGTTCGATTACCAGTGCACAGAGTCCGGATTCGGCTGTGACGTCGGCTTCGAGAAGTTCTGGAACGTGAAGTGCCGCCACAGCGGACTCAAGCCCAACGTCTCGATCATCGTCACCTCCGTCCGCAGCATGAAGATGCACGGCGGCGGTCCGGCAGTGGTGGCCGGCCGTCCGCTCGACGAGGCCTACAAGTCGCAGAACCTGGAGCTCTTGGAGAAGGGTATCGTCAACCTGCTGCATCACATCGGCATCGTCAAGAAGTCGGGGATCAAGCCGGTTGTCTGCATCAACATCTTCCCGACCGACACCCCGGAGGAGCACGCTCTGATCAAGCGCTATGCCGAGCAGGCCGGCGCCCGCTGTGCCACGGCCAGCCACTGGCGCAAAGGCGGCGAGGGAGCGCTGGATCTCGCCGACGCCGTTATAGACGCCTGCAACGAGAAGGTAGACTTCAAATTCCTCTACTCGCTGGAGATGCCCTTCAGAGAGAGGGTCAACCTGATTGCCAGGGAGGTCTACGGCGCTGACGGCGTGTCCTGGGCGCCGGCCGCCGAAGTCAAGGCCAAGCTGTACGAGGAGCGGTATCCCGACTTCTACACCATGATGGCCAAGACGCACCTGTCCCTGACCCACGACCCGAGCATCAAGGGTGTGCCAAAGAACTGGCTGCTGCCGGTCCGTGATGTTCTAGTATACGCTGGCGCCAGGTTCCTGGTGCCGGTCTGCGGCGAGATCCGGCTGGTGCCCGGCACATCCTCCGACCCGGCCTTCCGGAGAATCGACGTCGATGTCAAGACCGGCAACGTTCAGGGCCTGTTCTAACGCGAAAACAGGTTAAATAATCACAAAGCTTTCAACGACCAGGGGGCAGGCGCCCCCTGGTCCTTTTTGAGTGCGCGCCGCTATATGGTTAGACCTGTGCGCTGCCGTAGTGGGTTTATCACATCCAGTGGGTTTTGGCCTCCCTGTTGGCGCTGGATTGAAAGCAGTGGAAAGTTCTGGTTGGGGGTTATTGCAGGAGCGGGGAGCAGTGGTTATAATAGTGGCGTAGTCAGTAGTATGAAGTTTTTGGGACTTCAGTAAATCTTGCTGCTTTGGTGGTGAGCGAAGTGAACATCAGGCTGCCGGTGAGCATCGGGCTGCCCGAAGACGCTGAACATCAAGGTATCAGAAGGGTGAACATCAAGCCTGCACAGATAGTCAACATCAGGTTACCCGAAGGGTGAACATCAGGCGTACACAGATAGTGAGCATCAGGCCCGCCATGAATGGTGAACATCAGGCGTACATGAGGGGTTTAACTACAGAATAGGAGAGGGACATGGAAAAAATAGACGCGATCGTCCGGGACCCCTTGTTCCAGGACAGCCTGACACGGATCAGGATGCTGGAGCAGGACCGGGAGTTCTGCAAGCACAACCTGCAGCATTTTGTGGATGTGGCGCGGATCACCTACATCCTGATGCTGGAATCCGGGCAGATTCAGCAGTTTATCAAGGAGGCCGGCTTGAGCGGACCCGATGCAGCCAAGGAGGTCATCTACGCCGCCGGCATCCTGCACGACGTCGCCCGGTGGCGGGAGTACGAGACCGGCGAGGACCATGCCCCGCTGGGGGCGGCCATGGCCGGGGAGATCCTGGAACGGAACGGTTTCAGCCCTCAGGAGATCGGGGTGATCACCCATGCCATATTTGAACACCGGGAACAGAGCATCCAGATGTCCCGGCTGGGGGAACTGCTGTTCCGGGCGGACAACCTGTCCAGGGCCTGCCACGAGTGCAGCGCCCAGGAGAAATGCTACAAATTCTCCCGGATGGAGACCGGCAATCTCGTCCTGATCTATTAAGTGAGAGGCGGAGGATGGATGGAGAGTTACGACCTTCACAATCTGAGAGTAGTTGAGATCGCCAACAGGGTAGAGGCGCGTCGTGCCATCAAGGAGATCGGCTCCGATGCCGGCGGCGTCGCCTGGATGACGCCCAAAGCGGTGCACCGCCTGCTACGGGTGGAAAACCTGTCCACCCGGGCAGCGATCATCCTCAAGCAGGAGATGCTGTCCAAAGGGGGCGAGGCGGCGATCAACCGGGAGGCCGGCGCTTTTTCCGTGGACGTGACCGACGTGCTGCTGATGGGTACCCTGAGGCAGTACGACCAGCTTTGCCAGAAACTCAAGATGCAGCCCTTCGGCCTGGCCCGGCTGGCCCAGTCGATCAGGGATGTGTTGGACAACCTGGAGTGGCGAGAGAGCCGCCAGTTGCGCTGCCGGGACCTGTCGCTGACGATCGGCGAGCGCACGCTGATCGTGGGCATTCTCAACGTCACCCCGGACTCCTTCTCCGACGGCGGCAAATTCAATCAACTCGATGCCGCTGTGGCCCACGCCAGGGAGATGGTAAGCGAGGGGGCGGACATCATCGATATCGGGGGCGAGTCCACCCGCCCGCAGACCTGGGACGAGGCGCCGCTGTCCGCGGAGGATGAATTGAGCCGGATCATGCCGGTGTTGGAACGGCTGCTGCAGGAGATTGACGTCCCCATCTCCATCGACACCTATAAGGCGGAGACCGCCCGGGTCGCCCTCAAAGCCGGAGCCCACATCGTTAACGACGTCTGGGGATTCCAGCGGGAGCCGGACCTGGCCAAGGTATCGGCGGGCTATGACGTGCCCGTAATCCTGATGCACAACCAGCAGGGGACCGAGTACCGGGACCTGATGGGGGACGTGATCCGCTCCCTGCGGCAGAGCGTCAAGATCGCCGAGGATGCCGGGGTGCGCCCGGAGCAGATTATCATCGACCCGGGCATCGGCTTCGGTAAGAACACCGAGCAGAACCTGGTGGTGCTGCGCCGCATGGACGAACTGCGCTCGCTGGGCAAACCGATCCTGCTCGGCACCTCGCGCAAGTCGGTGGTCGGCAATACCCTGAACCTTCCCGTCGACCAGCGCCTGGAGGGAACCGCCGCCACGGTCGCCTGGGGGATTGCCAAGGGCGCTGACATCGTCCGGGTGCACGACGTCAGGGAGATGAGTCGCGTCGTTCGCATGGTAGACGCCATAATGGCGGTTGGTGGTTAGTGGTTGGTGGTTGGATGGGCAAATTGGTGGTTAGCCGTTAGTGGTTGGTGGTTGGAAAAATACCAGAAGCTAACGTAAAGCATGCAGACAGACATGCAATTCCAACGACCGACGACCAACGACTGAAAGGATACATCCAACGATGACCAACTGCCAACCACTAAATTGGGGGTGATTTGGATGGAGCGCGGTCACGACAAGATCATCATGCAAGGCATGGAATTTTACGGATATCACGGGGTGCTCCCGGCGGAGCAGGAGATCGGCCAGCGGTTCCTGGTAGACCTGGAGTTGGCCACGTATCTGGAACACCCTGGTCGTCTGGATGACGTGTCGGAGACCATCGACTACTCGGAGGTCTATGGCCTGGTGGAGAAGATCGTGACGGAGGAGCGCTTCAACCTGATCGAGGCTCTGGCCGAGCGGATCTCACAGGCGGTGCTGGGCCGTTACTCGGTGGAAGAGGTGATGGTGCGGGTGAAAAAGCCGCACGCTCCCCTGGGGGGCATCTTTGAATACGTGGGCGTGGAGATCCGCAGGGGGCCACAGCGCCATTGAAGCAGACAGTTCGGGCTTTTATCGGGCTTGGCTCCAACATGGGTGACCGGGTGGCCTATCTGGAAGCGGCCCGCCGGATGCTGGCCGACCATCCAAGCGTGGAGCTAAGCAAGGCGTCCTCTCTGTATGAGACCGAGCCGGTGGGCTATGCCGACCAGGGTTGGTTCCTCAACCAGGTGGTCGAGGTGGCCACGTGGCTCGATCCTTACGCCCTATTCCGAGCACTGCAAGGGATCGAGCGAGATCTGGGGCGGCAGCGGCTGATCCGCTGGGGCCCCCGGGTGATCGACTTGGATCTGCTGCTTTACGGCGATGCAGTTGTTTCCGGTCATGAGCTGACCGTGCCCCATCCCCGCATCTACGAGCGGAGTTTCGTGCTGGCGCCCCTGGGCGAGATCGCCCCGGACCACGTGCACCCGGACGGCAAGACGACTTGGGAACACTTGCAAGCCTTGGGGGCTGGTCAAAAAATAAGATTGTTCCAGCAATCCCTGTCATGATAAAATGAAACTGCAATCATGACCTGCCCGAGAGCAGACCGGATGGTATCGGCAACGACCATACCGGGGGCTGCCGGAGCGGGTGCCGCTTAAGGCGGCGTGTATAATTCAGCCAACCGCTTGTACCTGGAGAGGACGGAGACGGAAGGCGCCATGCCGGAATAGCCGGAATTGTGCGGCCTTCTGACCTTCGTCAGAGGGTTTTCTATTTTAGCAGATGACTACTCGCTCTAATGCCCCCGCTTCTCTGAAGCGGTGGGATAAGAGCGACTACGTCACTGCATTAACGATTTCTAAGCTTCAGTGGGGGAAGGCAAGCCCCCACTGAAGCCAAGAACTCGTTGAACGGCAGGGAGGTTGTAGGCATGAAGGCTGAAGGAACGGCGGAACCGGATAGGCGCAAGAAGATCGGCTTTATCGGCTGTGGCCGGGTGGGTTCGGCCCTGGCCCTGCTGCTGCAGCAGGCGGGCTACGAAGTGGTCGGAGTGGCCAGCCGCCGGCAGACCTCGGCGGAGATCCTGGCGGAACGTCTGGGCTGTCCGGCCATTGACGGACCTGAGGTGGCCCGGCGGGCGGACGCCCTGTTCCTGACCACCAGCGACGATGCGGTAGCCACAGTATCTGACGCCTTGGCGGGGGTCGCGGCCTTCCATGACGGGCAGATCGTGCTGCACCTGAGTGGCGCCCTCACCTCCGAAGCCCTGGCGCCGGCGGCGGCCCAGGGGGCGATCACCCTGTCCCTGCATCCGATCCAGTCCTTTGCCAGCGTGGAGCAGGCGATTGCCATTCTGCCCGGGTCCTATTTCAGCATCGAGGGGGATTCCCGGGGCTATGACTTCGCCAGGGAGGTTGTAGCCCGGCTCAAGGGGCAGTCATTCCTGCTGGATTCGGGCGCCAAGGTACTGTATCATGTCGCCTGCGTGGCTGCATCCAACTATTTCGTGGGCCTGCTGGCCTCCAGCCTGGACTTGCTGGAGGAGGCGGACATCCCCGAAGAGATGCGCCTGCCTGCCCTGCTGCCCCTGGTGGCGGGAACCCTGAACAATATCCGTACCCTGGGGATTCCCCAAGCCTTGACCGGGCCGATCGCCCGGGGCGATGCGGGGACCCTGGAAAAGCACCTGACAGCCCTGGAGGGCCTGCCCGAGCAGCTCAGGATCTACCTAAGCCTCGGTCTGAAGACGGTCGACGTCGCCAGGGCCAAGGGCACGATCACCCCGGAGCAGGCCAAAGACCTGCGGTTGCTGCTGATGAGCCACATTGGCCGCATTGAAGAGAAAACACCGGCCGGCGTTTAGCAATTAGCCGGGGTGGGGATTATATCTCAGAAGTCAAAAAACAAAGGAGCGATCAGCGATGGGGCGGGTGACAACGGCGACCCTGATGGAGATGAAGGCCAGGGGCGAGAAGATGACGATGCTGACGGCTTACGACTATCCTACGGCCGTCCTGTTGGACGAGGCCGGTATCGACATGCTGCTGGTGGGTGATTCGGTGGGCAACGTGGTGTTGGGCTACGAGGACACCCTGCCGGTGACCATGGACGAGATGATTCACCACACCCGGGCGGTGGCCCGGGGGACACGGCGGGCGATGGTGGTTGGTGACATGCCGTTTTTATCCTACCAGGCCAGCCTGCCCGAGGCGATTCTGAATGCCGGGCGCTTTCTGAAAGAGGGCGGCGCTCAGGCGGTGAAGCTGGAGGGCGGCAGCGAGCGGGCAAGCGTGGTGCGAGCCCTGGTGGAGACGGGGATTCCGGTGATGGGCCACCTCGGCCTCACCCCCCAGTCGGTGCACCAGCTCGGGGGTTTCCGGGTGCAGGGGAGGGACGAGGCTGCAGCCCGGCGCCTGCTTGATAGCGCCCTGGTCCTTGAGGAGGCGGGAGTCTTCGCCCTAGTGCTGGAGGCCGTTCCGGCGGCGCTGGCGGCGCAGGTGACCTCCCG
>Ga0187870_1004006_pt1 | contig 10926 bp, 9 predicted proteins | sample June2016WEW_13_1_3_FD_132974 | JGI IMG/M metagenome (GOLD analysis project Ga0187870, IMG submission 132974) | Peatland microbial communities from SPRUCE experiment site at the Marcell Experimental Forest, Minnesota, USA - June2016WEW_13_150 | ecosystem: Environmental > Terrestrial > Soil >... | reverse complement strand
GCTCACCTTCCGGCACCGCACCGCGCATTACGGCGTATAGCTCAGGGGACGCGCTTTCAATCAGACGGTCCAGCACTTTGCTGGAGAGGCCTTCGACTCTGTTCCGCAGTGAATCGAGATTCAGCGCCCCCGATTCGATGAAACGCGAAACAGGGATGAGCCGATTGGGCTCCAGGTTCTTTTGGACATACCGCACGCTGATCTCCCCCAGACCGGGGTTCGACGCAAGGGCTCTTTCGCACTTTGCCCGCGTCTTGTCCAGCGCATCCTGGACGAGGTCGACGGCCGTAATCTCGCGTACGGATACCTTATCTCCTTCGCGCGAGATGAAATCCAGCAACTCCTCCAGGAAAAGACCCGTCCCGCAGCCCAGATCGGCGATGATCTCCGCGTCCCCCAACGTCAGGCATTTCGCCTGCGTTCTGAGGAAATCCGTGAACTCCGGAATGTTCCGATAGAAGTCGTAGCCGACCGTGTTCCTCTCATTTCCGATCAGGTACCCGCGCCAGTATTCAGTCAGAGGGGGAGCGGCCCTGTTTTGCAGTCGTTCCCGCTCCTCGGTGAGCAGGCGCAGCATCTCTTCTTTCCAAGGGTCGCGGGCCACTAGCCGCTTGCCGTACAGTTTCTCATGGATGGAGCTCGTAATCAGCTTGAAGGTCTGGATTGCATCGTCACTGGTGCTCAGGTTATGTCCGGTGGGGATTTCCAGGATCTCACGGCTTCCCCGTGCCTTTACCGACATCAAGTCCTTGACCTCATCCATGTCGACCCACTTGTCGTACAAGCCGTAAATCCACAGCACGGGAATTGCAATCCGCGACATGTCGAGACGCGCATCGGTCAGGAAGGCGTATTTCTTATCCACGACATCGGCGGCCATGATGTCCATATCGATGAGATGCCCCAGCAGCCCGATGATCCCGTTCGGAATGCCGAGGCGGTAGTTGCTGATGATGTCGATCCCACCGAGAATGTACCGGAGAGTGGTCTGCGCGGAAGGGACCCCCATGCAGTTGATCCAATAGTCGACCCCGCTGCCATCTTCCTGGCTCAAGAGGCGGCGCGCATCGATCGCGGACATGCTGAAGGAGACGATGATCACCTTCTCGGCGATGAAGTACGGATTATCACGCACGAAATCGAGGGCAGCCTGGAGATCGCCGAGCCCCTGGCTGATCCTGTAAGAGAGCATCTCGTACCCGCGCTTGGGATGCGCCTCATCCTGGTGGCTTTCCCCGGGACGATTGATGCCGTCGTAGCGCAGCGTGACGATATCCTTCCCCTCGCTCCAGAAGCTCGCGAGCAGCGTCGCCACGAGGGGCGATAACGCTTCCTTCTTTTTTCCATAGGAGGAGGGGATGATGACGACAGGGGCTTTAAGGCGAAGTTTGGTTGCGTTGACGAACGCGCAGATATCATGGCCTGCCCGGTCGGGGAATCGCACGAATAAGGATTCGATGCGCCTGTCGGGGCCGCGAGGAACATCCTGGCGCGATTTCTCCTCTTCCCACTTGTCCGCGTGAATGCGCCGGTAACGGACAGCGCTTCGGCCGATCCCTGCCTCGACGCCGATCTGCAGCACAACGCCATCGGGCGAAGGCAGCGCTTTCAGGTGCCGGATCTGCCCTTCACTTCCCAGCCCCAACCGCTCGTCCACGGTATAGCGGAGGCTTTTTCCCTTCAGGAAGAAAGCCTGGGACTCGGACGAAACGTGAAGCTCGCAGAGAAACCCCCTGCGGCTGATATCGATCAACGATCCCTTGAACGTGTGTCGTTCCGATCTCTCCCCGAGGACCCTGATGCTCACGCGGGAGGCTTGAAGCGGCTTTCTCTGGTACGATCTCTTGTTCGAGCGGAATACCACGGTGGGAAGAGGGAAGGAGAGGAGACCGTCTCGGACTGAAGCGACTTCCGCCTTGAAGTAGTGACTGCCCTTGCTCCAATAGAAAGCGAAGTATGCCATTTCCCCCGGTTTGATATGACTCGTGACAAGCTCGCGGTCGGGTCTGATTGCGAACTGCCGCAGGCTCTGATCCACGCTTTCGATCTCATGCTCGAGGATCGTGAATGAGCCATCCACCATCGTGCTCAGACGCACGCATTCCGCTTTCAGGGATTGAAAGACGTTGCCGATCAGTCCCGGGTCAGTTATCCGGGATTCCGGCTCAATCGCTTTGGAATCAAGATGATGGTGGAGGCCGCGCATCGCGCTTTCGGACGAGCAGGCGACGATGAGATTCCTGAGCCTGCTTTCCTCGGTCTCTTTCATGCTTGACAACTGAAGGCCCGCCGTCAGAGACTCCCGGAACACATTCTCGATCACGTACACGACGGTTCCCGAGAGGCGCAGGCGGCGATCGTCGCCCGGGACGCCGATGCTCATCGTGAGCGTATCCCCTTGTTTCAGACTTCCGCGATAGTTCAGCAGCAAGCCCTCGGTGGAGAGGTTGTCAATTGAAAGAAGGTTCAGGTCATGGCTTTCGACCCTGACATCATCGAGATGGCAGGATGTCCGAGGGAGCTGCCGTGCATTGTTCCGGCCGAGCTGTGTGTCCTCGATGAACTTCTCGATGAGCAATAACTGGGCATCGGCTTCAGAGAGAAACTCTATGCCCAGCACCTGGTCCCCCTCGACGTCGTGTTCCGAATCGCGAATCAGCCGGCAAGGCAACAGGACCCTTTCCCCGGAGCCGGGAATGTGAAATGCAATGCTTCGGATCGAATCGTGAGAAGCCGGCAGTTTAACGACGACCCGCATTCCGCTCTTGCTGACGTTGACGGATGTTCCTGAGAATGTGTCTGTCCCTGATATCAGCTCCACCGTGTCGCGGTGATGGACACGCGTGTACTTTCTCTTGTCGGACGCCATGATTCATGCTGCCTGGATTCGATCCTATACGCAGGCGGTAGGACATGCAAGCCCGGAGACCCGCTGATGTACGCCGCAGCATTCTCAATCGTCGCGCTGATCGTCCCGTTCTAGTATGCCGAGGAGGGCGTGCCATGAGACGTCCCATGGGAACAATCGTGAGAGCGAGAGCCGAGCTGCAGGGCCAGAGACTGAAAGTCATCGCCTCCGTGCGGATGGATGCGGGGGAAGTGGTGGAGGCGCAGATGCCGGATCGCGAAGTGTCGGCAATCCTGCCGCGTTCCATCCTCCTGGGAGGAACCACCACGGCGCCGGTGTCTCTTCTGGACACGGTGAGGCCGATCATCGAGCGCATGAGCGAAGGCAGGCGCGCCAGGCTGTGGCTCTACAAGGAGAGGTGGTTCCTCTCATTCCAGCCATGGCGTGGAGTCCGGTTCGTCGATGACGTGCCGCCGCCAGTGATGGACCGCGCCCTCGACGCGGCCAGGGACGATGCTACTGCGCCCGCTGGGTGAGGGCGCGGTGCCAAGCATGCATGAGGATGCCGAATGCAACGGAAACATTCAGTGAACGCTTCGCTCCGCCCAGGGGGATGCTGACCCTGCCGTACTGGGCGTCGGCAAGACGAAGCGCATCGGGGCTCAGGCCCAGCTCCTCGGAACCCACCAGCACGATTCCAATGCGTGGGAAGGTGAACCTGTCGATCGACGTTCCGCCCAGCTCCAGTGCAAACACGCCGACCATGGATTCCACTGCTGTCAGCTCGGCCTGTTCCCAGGGAAGGGCAGTTGACGCACCCAGGGAGGTTCGCAGGGCGCGCGGGTGGCTCGGGAGCGGTGTTCGCGGAGAAATCAGGATCCGCCGCGCGCCGAATGCCTCGGCGGTTCGGAAGATCGAGCCCACATTGAACGGAGACCGCACGTCTTCCAGATAGATGACCATGGGCAGGGTGCTCAGATCGGATCGGTCGAGCAGGCCCGTCCTGGGGTTCACGAGGTCCCACTCCGCCGGCTCGGCATGAAGTGCGGAGAGAATGGCGTGCCGCAACCCGTTCACGCCGCGCGTCAGGGCGGAGCTGTCGTGCGCGTGATGGAGAACTTTGGATAGAGCGGCCGCCGCTGCCTTCACTCCCGCCGGCACCCCTTCTCCCATGTGCCGGAGCATGTCCAACAGGTATCCGGGGTCGGCTGGATGTCCGCCGGCCGCAACCACTTCGATCCCCTGCAGGATGCGGGAGATTTTCCGCAGGCGCGTCCGGGGCGAAAGCTCCCGGAGCTTCGAGGCGGGAAACATACCGTCAGAATGCTGACTTGATCAGCTCGTAGATGTCTTCCGTGGAGACGACCCGCGGCAGGTAGTTCATCATGTCGAAGCTCCTGGCCGCTCCGGCCACCTCGATCATTTCGTCCAGGGAGAGATCGAACTCCCGCAGGCGCGTGGGCAAGCCGAGGGACGCAATGATCCTGCGCACCGCATCGATGGCGCGGACCGGCGCCTCCACCGAGCTGGCGTCGCTCACGTCCTCACCAAGCAGCCGGGCGATCTGTGCGATCCGGTCGCCCCTCACGTTGACGGCGAACTCCATCACGTACGGCAGCAGGATTGTTGAGACCCATGACTTGGGCGCCATGAACCGGGCATTGATCGCGAAGGAGAGAGCGGACCCGATGCCCAGCCTGCTGGTGGAGAGGCCCAGACCCATGAGGAGCCCGGCAATGCTCGCGTTCATCCGCATGCGGATGTCGTCCACGCTGAGGATTCCGTCCTTGATCATGCCACCCAGCAATTCGATGGCGCGCAGGAGGTACGTGTCAGAGAGGAAATTTGCTTTCGCGGAGAGGTAGCCCTCTATGCATCCCAGGAGCGTGTCCATGATCGTGGTTGCCGTGTACTTCGCCGGGAGCGTCAGGCTCAGCTTGGGATCGATGAGCGCCGCCTTCGTGATTCCTTTCTGCGCCCTGCCGATTCGGCCGGTCCGGTCCCTCCCGTCGACCAGCAGGTACTCCTCGCTGAAGAGGAACGGGTTGCGGCAGGTGGTCGGCACCTCGATGTAGGCCAGGGGCTCTCTCTGTGGCTGCACGCCCGAGAGGAAGTCGTCCATGTCATTGTCCGCCGTGGCGGTCATGGCGATGCACTTCGCGATCGAGAGGGTTCTCACTCCGCCGAGGCCGATTACCACGTCTGCGTGGGAGCCCCGCGCGAGGGTCACGCCGTCATCGACCGTCTTGCTCGTGGCGTTGGGCACCACCTCGTCAAAGACGATGTGCTGCACGCCCTTCTTGTCCAGGATCTCCTGGACCTTGTTGATCACTTTCCCCTCGTAGAGGATGGCCTCGGTGACGAGGAAAGCCCGCTCGCCGTACTCAGAGGCAAGCTGTCCGATGCGGGTGACGGTGTCCAGCCCGAATACGACCCGTGTCGGGACATGGAAAAGGATATCCGGCATCGTCGTCCTCCCTCCACAGCGCGGCCGGATCGGGGCGGCCACGCACTTGAAAAAAAAGCGGAGAATCCCGAAGGATACCTCCGCCTGAACCTCACACTGAGGCCGTCACCGCAGGCACGGTATTCCGTGCCGTAGGTGGCATTCTCGCAGGTCTAAATGCCGAAGGACTTGAGTATGCCGTCAGCGGTCTTCTCGATGACCTCCTGCGACGGATAGGAAGGATCCTGGAGCTTCCGCTTGACCTCCGCGAGCTTGTCCACGCGGACATCGGGGGCGGTCTTTGCCGTCTCCATCGCCTTGAACACCTCGGCCTTGGAGCGCGCCTCCGGGGAGACGTTGATGGAATCGACGTCGCTCTTGGTCTTCAGCTTCGAGGGCTTTCCGGCCTTCTTCACATTCGATGCGGGATCGAGCGGGCCTATCCTTTCAACGGTCATACGACCTTCCTTTCACCTAGCCTTATCGACACTCCCAAAACCCAACTTGAACCCTTTTCCTTCTTTATAAGACCGTGGATGCCGGAAGTCAAGGTCTCCGCTCACAAGCTCAGGATCTCCACACTCAGATCCGACGTCTCCAGGACGGCGACAGTCGCTGCGTCGGCCAGATACCCCGCGCAGGTGCCCGGATTGAGCAGTTTCTTGTCCTTCCCCTCGACTCGTCGTTTGTGATCGTGGCCGTACACGACCACGTCGTACGCTCCGGACCTGAAAATGTCGTCAGCCAGATCGGGGTAGTGCATGACCGCGAACGTCCTGCCGTCCAATGTCACGATTCGGGACCCGTCTGCGAACGAACAGAACTCACCGCCACGTCGAACGAGCAGGGCCCGGTCTCCATCATTGTTGCCGAAGACCGCGTACATCTTCAGGCCCTTGTCGGCGAGCGGCTTGAACTGGGCGAGCGTGAAAGGGGAACAGAAGTCACCGCCGTGGATGACCGCTTCCACGCCGATTTTCGAAAATACTTCGACCGCCTTGGCGATGTTCGGCAGGTGGTCGTGCGTGTCAGAAAGAATCCCGATCTTCATCGCCTGCTCCCGCTCGAAGATACTCCTTTCCGGCAGTATCGGCGCGCGCCGTGTTTTGCTACAATGACCAACATGAAACGGATCGGCATCATCGGATTCGGCATCATGGGAGAGGCATTTGCGACCGGCTTTCTGCGCAAACTCCCCGAGCTCTCCCTGCTCGTCCACGATGCGAAGCAGGATCGGCGGGACGCGGCGGCTCGTACCCGCGGGCTCTCAGTGGCCGCATCGGCGGCTGAGGTCCTGCAAGGCAGCGACCTCACCGTCCTCTCCGTGAAGCCGCAGGACTTTGCGGCCTTCGCGGCGGAAGTGAAGGGCGCGGCACGCGGCAAAGCGGTCATCTCCATCCTCGCGGGACGGAAGATCCAGTCGGTCTCCGATTCGCTCGGCACCGACCAGGTGGCGCGTTTCATGCCGACGCTTGCCGCCGTGAAGGGCGCATCCATGGTGGGCGTGTCGTTCCACGCGGATGCCGGTGCCCGGATGCGGGAGGATGCGCTCCAGCTCGCGGGGGCGCTGGGAGCGGCCCTGGAAATCCCCGAGAAGCTCATGAGCGCGATGACAGGGGTTTCCGGATCCGGGCTTGCTTTCGTCTTTCAGTTCGTCCACGCCATGGCGCAGGGGGGCGTGGCGGCGGGGTTCGACTACCGGACGGCCCTCGCAGTTGCCGTGGCGGGACTCGAGGGTGCCGCCAGCCTCCTGAAAGACGGCACTCATCCCATGGAGCTGGCAAGCAGGGTCACTTCACCCGCGGGAACCACCATCCAGGGCGTGCGGGCGCTCGAGAAGGCAGGCTTTACTGCCGCGGTCATGGAGGCCGTGGAAGCGGCGGCCCGAAAGGCTGCCGATTTCGAAGGGTGAATGCGCCGCTGGCGCGTCGCAGAGTTGAAACTGCATTGCCATGCCCGCGCTGCTCCGCTATTATCCCCGGATGCTCGATCTGAAGTTCATCCGTGACAATGTCGAAGCGGTCCGGGCGAACGTCGCGCACCGGCACGTCACAGCGGACCCGGATCTCGTCGTGCGGTTCTACGACCAGCGGAACCAACTTCTGAAGGAGCTGGAGTCGCTGCGCGCCGCGCGGAATGCCAACGCCGACCGGATGAAGGGAAAGCTCACCGCCGAAGAGAGGACTCCGCTCATCGAGGAAGGCAAGCGCCTCAAGGAGAGCATCGCGGAGCTGGAGAAGCGCCACGAGGAGACCGAGAAAAAGCTCACGGAGGAGGCGCTGAAGATCCCCAATATGTCCCACCCCTCCGCCCCCGTCGCCGAAGGAGAGGCGGGCAACCTGCAGCTGCGCACGTGGGGAAAGCCTCCGTCGTTCTCCTTCGTGCCCCGGGACCACGTGCAGATCGGCCAGGCCCTCGACCTCATCGATTTCGAAACAGCAGCGAAGGTCGCAGGCCAGAAGTTCTATTACCTCAAGAACCAGGCTGTAATCCTGGAGCTGTCGCTCGTGAGATACGCCATGGACGCGCTGCTGCGGGAAGGCTTCACGCCGATGATCACCCCGGACGTGGCCCGGGAGGAAATCGTGGCGGGCCACGGGTTCAATCCGCGCGGACCCGAGAGCAACATCTACCCCGTGGAGGGCACGGACCTGTGCCTGATCGCCACTGCTGAGTTCACCCTCGGGGGATACAACGCCGGCAGGGTGCTGCCCGCCGAACAGCTGCCCGTACGGTTCGCCGGCCTGTCTCACTGCTTCCGGCGTGAAGCGGGTGCGGCCGGGCAGTTCTCCAAGGGGCTCTACCGCGTGCACCAGTTCACCAAGGTGGAGATGTTCGTCTTCTGCCTCCCCTCGGACTCCGAGGCGATGCTCGATCGCCTCATTGGAGTAGAAGAGAAGATCTTCCAGGGGCTCGAGATCCCCTACCGCATCGTGGATACGTGCACCGGTGACCTCGGCGGACCCGCCTACAGGAAGTTCGACATCGAGGCTTGGATGCCCGGTCGAGGAGAGAAGGGCGAGTGGGGGGAAATCACCAGCGCGTCCAACTGCACCGACTACCAGGCCCGGCGGCTGGGCATCCGGTTCAAGGACCAGGGGGGGAAGAACCCCTTCGTGCACACGCTGAACGGCACGGCACTCGCGGTCTCACGGACCCTGATCGCGCTGCTCGAGAACTTCCAGCAGGCCGACGGCAGCGTTCGCCTCCCTGCCGCCCTGGCCGCCTACGCCGGATTCAAGGAGATCGGCGCTGCCGGCGGGGGGTCGAGAGCATAGGTGCGCCGCCGGCGCGGTGGCTCCTACTTGGTCATCTGGCCGAGATTCTTTGCGAGGAATTCCTGGTAGTCCTTGAACAGGTACGGCCTGCGGGCCTTCATCTGCTGCTTCGTGGCGTCGAAGAGGTCTTCCGAGCACGGGATGCAGATGTCCTTGTCCAGCACCGTGATGTAGGTGGCGTCCCTGCGGGCGCCGGCAACGGCCTTCTTGCAGATATCGCAGACGATCGCTGTCATGTTCTCTCTCCTTGCCGTATCGTTGATTTATTGTAAACAAAAGCACGGCCGTTGTCGAGCGGCCATCCCCGGGTCCCGATCGGCTGACGCGCTGACGTCGGGTGGACGAAAGCGGGTGATTGTGTGTACCCTTCACGATACCGAAGAGAGGGGACTGAAATGACCGACGTGATGGAGAGGTTGAAGGAGGAGAAGATTCCCTTCCTTCTCTGCGGTTATTCCTCTCTGGACAGGTATTTTCGGGTCGACGAGACGGGGCCCCTGTACCTGGCCACAGATGCGTCTCTCGTTTCGCTGGCCAAGGCGTTCGACGACCTGCAATTCCCGGGGCTTCCCCTGGAAGACGCCTCCGTCCAGGGTGAAGGCCGAAGGCTCGTTTTCCGCTGCGTTGACTCCCTTTCTGTGCCTCCGGCCGCCCCCTTCCGCGTGCTGCGCCTCCTGTACGACCCGGGCCGCAACGCGTTTATCGACAGGCTCGACATGTACCCTGATCTTCGCGCCCCGCGCCTCGGCGAAGTCGGGAGGTCCTCGCCAATGTGGCTTCCGCTCTGCGAAGGGGCGCGGCTCGTTTCGCGCTACCACTATACCGCCGAGGCGCCCACCTTCGCCTGGGGCAGGGGTGACGAGCTGCCCCCGCCGGCATATCAGCGTGACCTTCTCGTGGGCCTGCTCTGCTCGCGCAGCCCGGAGAAGGGCCTCGCTCTCCTCGACGCCGCGGGCTTTGTCGCGGAGGCCTGGCCAGAACTGGCCGAGATGGCCGACGTTCCCCACGGCAAGGATTTTCATCCCGAGGGCAACGTCTGGGAGCATACGCTGGCCACGCTGACTCACAGGAAGCGTCCGGACGTGATCCTTTCCCTGGCTCTCATGCTCCACGACAGCGGGAAGCCGCACGCGCAGAGCGTCGGGGACAAGCGCTTCGACGGGCACGCGGAGATCGGGGCGAAGATCGCCGTTCGGTTCCTTCGCAGGCTGGGATTCCCGGCGGAGACGATCGGGTCCGTGGAGTTCCTCGTGCGCTACCACATGATGCCGCCGGCGCTGAAGATCCTGCCGGCGTTCCGCACGGATCCCATTTTCGCCTCCCCGCTGTTTCCCCTTCTGCTCGAGCTCTACAGGGCCGACGCGGCTTCCTCGTACGCCGACGAGGAGGGGTACTACGAGGCGTGCAGGATCTACAAGGCGTGGCAGAAGGACAGGGGCAATCCTTTCCTGGTCGAGAAGAGGCGCCGGCAGCGGGCGAGAATGCGCCGCTGACGCGTCGCAGTGAATGCGCCGCCGGACTGTCGGGCATAGAACGACGCGCCGCATCACCAATGCAGCGCAATGCGGGAAACGCACATAGTGAAAGGTGCTTTCAATTCTTGCGTTTTCCACAATGCAGGATTGCAGATGCCTGCCTCAGCACTCGAGGTGCGGTAAGCGCGCATTGTTCAACCAAACGATTCCAGCAGGTACTCCGAGAGCTCCCTGAAAGTCGTTCCCACTTGCCGGGCCTGTTTCGGGAGCCTGAGGCACTGCGCCAGCCTTTCGGGCATATCCGGGACGATGCCCGTGGCCTCACTCACGACGTCGGCAAACTTGGCCGGGTGGGCGGTCGAGAGGACGATCACCTGCTCCTCCGCAGATTCCGCGGCGTCGCGCGCCTGTCCGGATTCGGCCAGGTGATCAAGAGCCGCGGCATATCCCACGGCCGTGTGCGGGTCCACGAGCAGGCCGTGGGCCGCGTGAACGGCGCGCATCGTGTCCAGCGTTCTCGCGTCGGTCACCGTGCGCCCCTCGATCCGAGACGCCATTCTTTCCCAGCTTCCCTGAAAAACCTTCTTCAGTCTTTCGAAATTGCTCGGATTGCCCACGTCCATGGCGTTCGAAAGCGTCCGCGCCGATGGCCGGGGATCGAACCTGCCGCTCCTCAGGTAGACGGGAACCACGTCATTCACGTTTGTCGCTGCGATGAACCCCCGCACCCGGAGGCCCCACCGCCACGCATACACGCCGGCGGTGAGGTTGCCAAAGTTGCCGCTGGGCACCATGCCCAGCCCGCCCACCAGGCCAGCCGCCAGATCGCTCACCACGTCGCCGTACAGGTTCGGCAGCAGCAGCACGTCGAATTGCTGC
>Ga0187870_1004005_pt1 | contig 10929 bp, 13 predicted proteins | sample June2016WEW_13_1_3_FD_132974 | JGI IMG/M metagenome (GOLD analysis project Ga0187870, IMG submission 132974) | Peatland microbial communities from SPRUCE experiment site at the Marcell Experimental Forest, Minnesota, USA - June2016WEW_13_150 | ecosystem: Environmental > Terrestrial > Soil >... | reverse complement strand
TTCTTTGAGCACGGCAATGATCTGTTCTTCGGTGTACTGTCTGGCTTTCATGAGTCCTCCTGGTTTCTTTATTATACCGGAAGACTCTAAGTCATGGTGTAGCTGTTTTAGGGGAGAAGGTCAGTCTATCAGAATCATCATAAATATACTGTAATAAACATAGCCGGAGCATGAACTCCGGATCTTCCGCTGGCCGGCCAATCGCCGGATTGTACCTATCCTGAAGTATTTGCGGCGCAAAAGAAAAATCGACCACCTGGTTGATCTTGCGAAGCAGATGGTCGATAGGGACAATGCGGTCATACAGATAACTACCATAGAACGACTCTTGAGGTGATTTTGGCTTGAGCATGAGCACCTCCCACTGATTAGTTATCTGTATTTTAGCATATATTTGGCCTCATTTTATGTATTCAGGTTCTTTAAAATTCCCTTTTTGCAACGGACGAACGGGACTTTTTCGGCACTCTCATTTTGTTAAATCAATCTTAAAAGGGAAAGTAAATCTTTTGAATTTACTCCCACGCGGACATCCCGATGTTTGTTCAATGGTGACTAAATCCTGCTTCAATAGATTGACTTTTTTAGTAAGGGCGTATCCCCCGCCGGTGGGCCACAAAGTATCCGATATGAAGTTCGAAGGCAAGACTCCCGAACTTTTTCTGGAAAATACTGTACGGCATTGCAATTCTTAAAACTGGTTTATTCAGATAGGAGATTTTGATGAACTCTCAAAAGGTTTGAAAGTAGGTATCCTAATCTTGATTTTTTTGTTTATTTGATTCTTTTCCTGTTGCCACCCAAACATAAGCCGCAAGAGCTAACCCTAAGACAAATGATATAAGGGCGTGTTTAAAATGATGTATATGAGCTGTACTATGCCCGGGTATAAAACCAGGTAAAGAATTAGCTGGCACAAACGAATATATAAAACCAAGGATTATTAAAAGCAATCCCAAAATACCCGCAAGAATAGTGAAATATTTATTCATATTATATTAAGTCCTCCCTTTAACGCATTTTTATTTTTTGTTATGGTTACGAATAAAAGTAGGCATTCATTTTGCAGGGACCCAATTGTGAATAATACATGGGTCAAGTTATAATTTTGGTTAAATATTCTAGAGTTAAAGTTAGAATTATTATTATCAGGCAACAAATAATTAACAATAGTTTAATATTAAGCAACTATAATATTCGAAAAATAGACATTTTTTGAATAACAATGGATAAACAGCAAAATTGGGTTATACGATCATTTAAAAAAGATGACGAAAACAAGATATTCGAGCTTCGGCGGGCTATACGTCCCGAGAGGCATTATACCAAAGAGGATTGGCTAAAATGGTGGAATTGGTCGTTTTGCGAAATACCTTCGGGAAGTAGAATATGGCTCGCAGAAATAAATGGTAAAATAGTCGCACAATTTGCGCTTCTTTGTGAAAATTTAAAGGTCGGGGAAAATCTGGTAAAGGCATTTCAAAGTATAGAAGAATCAACTCACCCTGATTATAGGCGCCAGGGGATTATGTCTGCGATGCAAAGATATGCATTCGATGAGGGAGTGAAAACAGGCGTAAACATTTTCTATGGATTTCCCAGCAATATGGCTTATTCCAAAGACATAAAATTAGGTTACTTCAAAGTGGCCAACTTGCGGAAAATATATCGCATATTAAACTGGCAAAATATTGTAAAAACGCGGACTGGGACAAAGTTCTTTTTAAATATGTATGTTAATGTTGCCCGTATGGCAAGTAACACATTGTGGCGAGCCCCCAAAGTGCCAGTCGTTAAGGGCTTATTAGTAACTCGGATTTCTAATTTTGACGAGCGCATAGATGAATTCTGTGCAAGGGTCTCCAACCGTTTTGAAATAATAGTTGTAAGAAATAAGGATTATCTTAATTGGAGATACTCCACAGTTCCCGGGATAAAATATTCGATATACATTGCCGAGGATGGTGGTTTCGTTCGTGGCTATATAGTTTTTCGTTATCACTATGAAGGTCGTAAGAAAATGTCAGTGATATACGACCTTCTAACTGAATCGGAAGAAATATCTCACCACTTGCTCAGCAGAGCTGAATCAGATTGTCGAAAAGATGACGTGGACTATATTTTATGGTCTGGAATAGCCGACAAGACTTACCTTAGAGCATATAAAAATAGAGGATTTGTTAGTGTTCCATTTAAAAATGGGCAGAAATTCCTAGTCTATTCGAGCGATCCAAATATTCCGAAACATTTTCTCATGAATTCGTCAAACTGGTTTATTCAAATGGGAGATTCTGACGAACTCTAAAAAGGTATGAAAGTTAAATGTGTACCAATCTAACATGTTGATCGGATATTTTGGGTACAAACTTGATGGATCCGCGATCCTAGTAACGGCTTAACCTTCCCGGAGTATAGCGATGATTTGTTCCTCGGTATACCTCTTTGCTTTCACTAGAGCCCTTCTGATGATTTTTTATCAGGAAAACTCTATGTCATGGTGTAACTTTTTTCGGGGGGAAGGTCAAGAGGTAATAACAAAGTAATCTGTTACTAACCTTACCTCGTTGCTGGGTTTACAGACTCTGGGAATATGAAGGTTCTTATGCCAGGAAGAAACGCTCAAAGATTAGCAGAACCAAGTTGACAACAGGTTTCAGGATTAGCCTGAGTATCCAGGAAAATATAAAGGCCACTGCTACGCCAATGGCAGCGCCAACTAAAATGTCTGAGGGGTAATGAATTCCGATATAGACCCGGGCCAGTGACATCAAGGCAGCCATACAAAATAGTAGCCCTCCGATTCTTTTGTTTTCGAGCCAGATGCCGAAGGCGAAGGCAAAGGTTACCGCTGCTGGGAAACTAGGAAAGGAAGATACAGTAGGCTCATAAAAGAGTCTTTGAACCTGTGGAAGTAGTTGCGGGAAGTTAACATAGGGACGTGCCCTGAAATAATGGTCATTGATTATTTGTACGAGTAGAGCAGAAAACCCCAGGCCTACAATTGCATAGATAAACCCCCATTGATTTTGCCTTCTCTCGTCTTTTGTTTTCCCCGTGAACCATAAACCAGCCCCAATTAAAGCCATGGCTGCTGGAACAAGAAAGTCATTAGCCAGATATTTGACCAACCAATCCAAAGTGGCAAACCTTCCGGCAAGGCCGGCTATCCACAGAAGTAACTTATGGTCTAATGATAACAAGTTTAATCTTTTCGCTTTATAATACAAAATAGAGCTTGGAGAAAAGTGGCGTTGCGAATTTGTTCTAAACCGTACCCTGGCTTTATTAACTTAGGTTTTGATCTCAGATGCAAAATAGAAACACTCAATGCAGTTATGACAATACTGACAACAACTCCGGCTAGAATGAGCCCGACTTGCTCTGCTCCCTGAACACCGGTAATGTGTCCTTCGATGGTACGGTTGCCGCTCGTAAAAAACCAGATAAAAGCACTTACGGTGATGACAGTACCAGCGAAATAACCCTTCCAACGCTTTGCAAATATACGAAGTCCATAGAGTTCGTTATAAGCAGCAGTAACCTGCAGTACTCCACAAAAGCCCCACATAATCAACAAGAAATAATCGAATGCCATCTTAGACATTTTAGCATATCATTAATGAGTTAAAATATCTGAGTGCCACGCTTCTACGCCGTGAGCCTCTTCTTACTGTAGGAATATTACCATCCACTGAAGCTATTTTTAATCTAATCCCCAAAACTGGTATCACTTCTGGAGGCAATTTATATGTTTACTAAGAAAATTAACTAAGGCTTTTATTATGAAAATGGAATAAGATGCATCAACGTATTTCCCAGGTATATAAGGATAATATATTTGGGGAATTTACCTATCCAGAGAGCCGGTAGAAATCGACGTACAGGCATTTTTGCAACCCCCGCAATAAACCCTCCTATTTCAAAGGGGATAATTGGTTGGAAGGAAAGAAAGGCGATAGCCCACATGCCATATTTCATAATCCAACCGTGAATCGTCTTATAGCCAAGCATTTTTTCATCTATGGATATTCTTTTACCTAAATAACCGAAGATATAACCACTGAATTCTCCTAAACACGCTCCTAGACTTCCAAATAGGGCCACTAGTATTAGGTTCCAGTGTGCCGCCGCAACCAACATTATGGAGATACCAAAAGGTATCGGGAGTACCGATAGATTAACTACTACCAGTATCCCAAATACGATTAAAAGGGCTGTCCACGCCGGAATATTTGTAGGAATATGGTAATGGGCAAGAAGAGAACGGATAATACAACCGAACCCGATGCTTAACACAATAAAACCAAGGAAGATAATCACCAGTTTTTTCCACGGATTGTTTCTGTTATTGATTACGACCATATCACAATATTCTAGTCTATTTGAATGATAAATAGCGACATTTTATGTGTGTAAGTGTAACCGTTTGCAGGTAACTAAAAAACGGCTTGTGACATCGTAAAGAATATGCGAGATATTGACAATAAAATTATTAAAGAATAAACTAGAATTTCATTATGGAGTTGTGAGAGATAAGGTAATTATCTACAAACTTCGTTTACAGCTGAAAGGTAAAATCCGGACAAGAGCCAGAAAGCAGGTGCCAATATGACAAAAGTATCTCCATTCGTCATTACTATAAGCCGCCAATTAGGTAGTGGAGGAGCATACTTGGGACAACGATTAGCTACGCGTTTAGATATCACATATTTAGATCGTGAAATCGTTAGTGAGGCTGCTAAAAAACTGCGAGTGTCGGAGGACACCGTAACCGCATGTGATGAAAAGTTAACGCCGTCCTGGAAGAAGTTATTTTCCAGCTATCCTATCAGCGGGACATACGTACCGCCAGAGCTTGTGATGTTAAATGACGAAACAATACACGAGACGGAATCAGAAGTAATTAAGCGTGCAGCCCAAGAGACGGGTGTCATTATTATTGGGCGTGGCGGGTCCCATGTGCTGAGGCAACATCCACGTCATTTGAGTATTTTCTTATGTGCCGATATCGCTTTTCGCCAACAGCGTGTTCAAAAGCTGTATAACTTGTCGGAGCAGCAAGCATTAAAGTATATTGAGTCAACGGATCAAAGTCGAGCGCGTTATCTACTCAGGTTAACGGGACAAGATTGGAATGATGCGCGTCAATATCAACTATGTTTGGATACAAGCGTATTGGGATTCGACACAGCTGAGGAAATTATTATGGATATTGTCCGAGCCAGATTTGGTAATGTAATTTCTATGTGATTTTCCTACTGCGAACATAATTCAACTCAATTCATGCTAAAAGCAGAATGTCTATTGTCATCAGCACAATGTCGAAGATAACCAATACTCGATGAATTATTATTTTGGGGAGATTCTCCAAACTACACATTACCCCAGGTTTGAACGATGTCGGAGAAGTCAAATTAATAGTTGACCAAGGGTAATAAATAAGTAAATTGTGATGTAACAATCTAGCGTTTTGTTGGATCAGCACGCTGCGGGGGCTTTTCTGCCTGCCATAGATTCTCAAAGTAAATGACCCTTTTTAGGTTAAACTTCTCATGTCAGTTTACCACAGCGATGCCTCGAACCGATGAAATGTATTATTATGTACCCAGACTACCCCATTCCACTAACCATCTTATTAACCATAGTTACGAGTCTATAACTATTGATATACTATAGTATTGACAAAACTATAAGTTAGTGGTATTATGAGTATGACTACTAGGAAATTGAATCTTGGAGGTGTAAGTAATGGCAGGGCTACCGGAATTAAGAGACTGGAAGACACTTATAGAAGAGCAGCTAAATAAGGCAGCTTACACTGAAGAAGACATTCTCAATATAATGTACATGTGCCAAAACTATCTGGGCGAGATCCAGCCAATTGGTCAGTGGGTAGGGCAACAACAAGGGTTCGTAACCCAGATGTATCGCATTTTCAACGAAATGTACTTCACTATGTTTGGCAAGCAAGCTCCACCGCGCACGACAGAGGCACCAATTAAAGAAGTGGTTCTGGATACTTCGCAACGTAGAAAGCAAGCAATCCGAGAGGTAGCATTATCGATAACTAAACTCGGAGATAATGTTAGTGACGAAGCAGTTCTCGAAGAACTAAAGCGCCGCGGGATGAAGATTGATGCATTCAATCCTACCGCCACAATCGCTACCATTCTGAACGGGTTTAAGCCTCAGTTTGAAAAAGTCCAAGGCAAGCGAGGGCTATTCAAGAGACAACAATAACCACAGATGAAAGTAATATTCTGGAGTAACTATCTAATAAAATGTTAAGGCGATGGCAAGATTGAAATTCAAAATCACAGATGAATTCATGAAGCAGATTACAACAGAGGCTGAGTTTTTCTGGCCAGGGGATGGCATGGTAGCCATCAGACGACTGATTCGAGATAGCCTAAAGCGACTGTGGAGATACTGCAGTGGGAATGATAGAGTTCGACATCGGGATAGACAATAATTTGACCGTCAAAACTCGCGAACTGGCTGTGCGGTACTTTGGTGATGACAGCGAAGCAGCTTTGGCACAAGTCCTCGAAGTGGCTTTTAAGATGCGTTCCTTATGGTCGCACTCAGTAAAACAAGGACAATTGGAGACCGATGAAGTAGTTTCTAAATGGGAATTTCCCGAATCAACAACAAACCGAGAAAATAATGTGGGTATACAGAATTGGTTATTCAGGAGGTGAGAAAACATGGCTCAAACAACAGAAGTCATGAACAGGGAGCGTCTTGACCTTTATATTACCGAAGCAGCGAAAACAGCAGGCTATGAGGAAGGGTTCGGAATCCCAGGGTGCGACCTCGGACAACAGCATTGGTGGGCAGCGTATGCAAGACAATCCACCAGGGAGCAGGCGGAAAACGACCGCTTGGGAGAGTACCTGCTTACCAATGCGAAACTGGCCAAACAAAACGGCGGCATCGTACCGAGAGAATATGTCATCTACGATGCTGAGTCCAGCGAGGACTTAAATCGCCCTGGTATGATTTGGCTCCGCAAAGAGCTAATAGCCGGCAGACATATTGCCGGCATTGTTGTTCCTTTCCAAGGACGTCTATCTGCCGATCCCCTTCATCAGTTGGCCTTCGAAAGGGAGTGTGTTTATTATGGCGTACGGGTAGTATATGGGGATGCTCCTGCTGGCCAAGATTGGGCAAGCCAAACGACTAGGCTGATCCAAGCCCAGGCAAACGCGTTGAGGGTCAAATGCAACCGCGATAACGCCCTAGCCGGGAATATTGCCCGCGTTTTAGCAGGGAAAGCACCAGCACACAGAGCAGGCTACGGGTATGTCTACCGTACGGACAAGATTATCGAAGCTCGGACAGGCAGAGCTAAAGTACTCCGTGCTTGGTGGGAGATAGACGAACTTGGACCCGATGGAGTCCCAGTTCGTGGAAGCCCCGCCTGGGTAGTGATACAGATTTTCGTTTGGATTGGAGATGAGGGACGAACCGCTTACTGGGTTGCCAATAAGCTGAATGAACTCGGGATTCGACCACCTTACCGGGCATCTTGGGCTCCCAAGACTGTAATCAAGATAGCCGGTCGCAGGTGTTATACCGGAAAAGGTGAATACAATGCAAATGGCCGTGTTCCCAACCCTGAGAAACCGCTGGGTGATTTGACTTTGGGTATAAAGAGGACGCTCGTTCGGCCGAAACCTGAGGGTGAGAAGGTGATTTTTGAGGTTCCATTTCTCATCACCGAGGGACAGTGGCTGAGAGCAAATAACAATCTCAGGGAGAGAGGCCGCGGCAGAGGCAAGCAGGGTAAAAGAATACAGGCGTTGTTGCGGACTCGGATGCTTTGCCCGAAATGCGGAAAACCGATGTCTGTCCTGCGGAAGAAAGGTAGCGACCAGGTCTATTACTACTGTCGTGCACATTATTGTCCGTGGTTGCAAAACCCTTGCACGTTCAATCGCTTTATTCCGGGAAGCTGGGATGATGAGATTTGGGATGAGATCAGCGCCATGTTGAGCAATAATGCCTGGTTGGACCAGCAACTTGCAACGGAAATGTCTCAGAGTGCAGACCTGGAGAAGCTTCTCAGAGTGGAACAATTCAAGATTAGCCAGGCAAAACTGCGGATCAGCAAAGTACAGGAGGGCTGGGAGAAGGGTTTCTACAAACCGGAGGAAGTCCAGACGAAACTTAACGAGCACCGTGAAACCATTGCCAGGGCAGAATCAGAGATTGGCAGACTTCGCGATCAAATGGCGAATAGAAGTCTCAGCGCTGCCGATGTTGAGCTGCTACGGCAGGAACTGACTGCCCTTCGTGACCAAAATCTTCAGGAGTCGACTTTCGAAGAGAGGGTAGACTTGGTTGCCAAGCTGGGAATTAAGATTCTTCCGTCAGAGGACTTGAAGTCGCGTAAAATATTTTGCCGGTTAAACCTCGCCGAGGTAAATGAAGAGAGGGAGCAGGCCGGTTTTGCAAAAGTGACCTTTGGTGGGCCACTGTGGATTCGAACCACAGACCCCAGTCTTATCAGGACTGTGCTCTAACCAGCTGAGCTAGTGGCCCGTAACGCTTTACATTTTACGATGAAGCGGAGATAAAAATCAAGCATTCGGCTGGTCCTCCAGTATGGTCTTCATCTCCTCAAGCTCGCCGGTGATATGCTCAACTACCTGGCTTATAGGCTTTTTCATTAAACGTGTCAAGAAAGTAAAGTGCAGGTTGGTGGTTAACAGGCACCCATCACCCTTCGGTTCGAATATCTCCTCAATCAAACCCAGGACGAGCGAAACCGGGAACAAAAACCGCGTGCCGATGTACGAGTTCATTTCTACGCGGGTAACCTTGCCCCGGATTTTCTGCTCCCTGCCGGTAATCGGCGATTTCTGCCGGAAGTAAAAGCTCACGTCCGGGTGGTCCAAATTCGCGTCTTTGATATTGACCACCCTCTCGATGTGGTCCTTGCTGACCTCGGTGTAGTGTTTGTCGTATTCGCACATGTATAGAAAGACTTTTTCAACCGGCGCTTTTATCTCGATAATGATTTTCTCTATCATTATTTTTACTTCCTTCAATTATGATTCACTAAAGTCATGTATATCACACAGAGCACAGTCTTAACAGTCTTATCAGGATTGTGCTCTAACCAGAAAAACCAACAGTTCAAAATCGTTCTTACTGTACGATGAAACCTAAAAAGAAATCAAGCTTCCAAAAATGTCATTCCCCACTTGATAGGAAATCAAGCGTTTTTTGCTCCGCCCTTATCCCATAGTTTAACCTATCCCCCTGCCCCCTTCCCTTGCAAGGGAAGGGGGTGGAGTAAAGAGAGGGTCTCACGGCTTGCTTAAAAACTCCCTTTGGGGCATTGACGTCTCCCTTTGTAAAAGGGAGACAGGAGAGGGATTTTGTTTCCCACCCGGCGCCCCTCTCGCTAACGCACTCTGTTTTTGGGGTAATTCGTCCCCCTTGTTAAAGGGGGAGTGAGGAGGATTTTGCTTCTCATCCAGCAAAAGCTGGAATCTAGCGTCTTTCCTCGCTTGTCATCCTGAACGTAATGAAGGATTAGGGCGTAGCGGGGCGTCAACTCCTCTCCCTTGATGGGAGAGGTAAGGGCGAGGGTGAAAAAGAAGTTGTTATTCTTTGTAACCTTTTTTTCTCCAGTATGGGTTGTCGCTCCATACTTTATTTAAGACGCTTTCCGGAGCGATATTCTGTTCTTTAAGCGCTTTCGTGTAATAATCAAGCGCCCTTTTATCGGACTCGCGTAGTTGCCATTCAGGACTAAGCAGCATAACCTTAGCCTTAATGGAGTATTCAAACTCGATGCCTGAAATCAATAAGCGAGTTTCATAAAAAGCCTTGGAAGAATTTCTTAGCCAAACCTCGGGAAAATACAGAGTACCATCATTCCCGATATGCCGCCACATGGCAATTTCGTTTTCTATTTCCAAAAGGTTGAATGCAACACGGCACCCGTTTTTCTGGACCTCGTACATATCTATACCTTGTATAAAATCCGTCGAATAGCCCCTTTGGGTAAAGTGCAAATCCATATTCTTTTTTACATCTAACAAGTTTAGTGTAAAGCAATCGATGTCACGATGTTCACGTAGAAAACGGCCTTCCAAGATATCCATCACCAGGCCGCCCCAAACATATGTTTTAGTGGAGCATAAACCGGATATCTCGGATATATCGCTCAATGTTTGAAGCTGTTGTTTTTGAGTATTGGAAAGCATGATTTATTTTAACAGGATACGTATAAATAACCAAAAGTTACTGGAAAACAAAAAGCCCCGGCTTTTAACCGGGGCTGCTTTACCGCCTCCCCCCTCAACCCTATCTCCTTCACCCTAAAAAATCACCTTAACCCCTGGATAGCGGAAGGAAAGAGAATCCCGATGTAATCGGGATACCGACCTAGGAGAATAGGTTACACACCATTCATCTCCCTAGAAAGGAGGTGATCCAGCCGCAGCTTCCGCTACGGCTACCTTGTTACGACTTCGTCCCAATCACCGACCCCACCCTAGACAACTGCCTCCCCGAAGGGTTAGCTCATCGGCTTCAGGTGTTGCCGACTTTCATGACGTGACGGGCGGTGTGTACAAGGCCCGAGAACGTATTCACCGCGCCAAGCTGATACGCGGTTACTAGCAACTCCGACTTCATGCAGGCGAATTTCAGCCTGCAATCCGAACTGAGGATGGTTTTGAGGATTAGCTCCGGATCGCTCCATTGCAACCTGCTGTACCATCCATTGTAGCGTGTGTGTAGCCCAAGGCATAAGGGCCATACTGACTTGACGTCATCCCCGCCTTCCTCCCCGTTTTGCGGGGCAGTCTCGCCAGAGAAATTAACTGGCAACAGGGGTTGCGCTCGTTATGGGACTTAACCCGACACCTCACGGCACGAGCTGACGACAGCCATGCAGCACCTGTGAAG
>Ga0187870_1003994_pt1 | contig 10943 bp, 12 predicted proteins | sample June2016WEW_13_1_3_FD_132974 | JGI IMG/M metagenome (GOLD analysis project Ga0187870, IMG submission 132974) | Peatland microbial communities from SPRUCE experiment site at the Marcell Experimental Forest, Minnesota, USA - June2016WEW_13_150 | ecosystem: Environmental > Terrestrial > Soil >... | reverse complement strand
GCTTCCCAGTTGTCGTCCATTCCCGCGAGAACTTTCTCCATGCCGCCCAGATCCCGGACCTCGTCAGCCGCCACCACGTCGAAGCGACTCACGGTCGCCGCAATGGCGGGGAACGACCTCCCGGAATCGCCAATCCGGTTCATGCTGAGATCCGCGATGCGTATGTTCTGGCCGAATAGGGAGATCGGGACGAAAGCCATAAGGAAAAGAATTGCCCTGATCACGTTCAACCGAGTCATCTATACGACTATCGGTATCCGCAGAAGAAGGCTGAACTCCTGCCTCTTGAGCGACCCGCGATTGAAGAGACGAGAAGCACGCCCTTTCACTTACGATAGGCAATCTAAACGAACGTCGCAAATCCTCCTGGGAGAGGCAATTCCCCAAGATCGGACTTCGATCTGGTTGAGGCGCCCATGGTGCCTGGGGGGGTGTCTGGCGGCACTCAGGCCGGCGTGAATGTCATATGGAGACGTCCTTGGGCAGCGCGAGTTCTGCGGCAGCCTCTATGGCTTTCAGAAAGCCGCAATAGAGCGGACACGTTACATGCGGGATGTGCTTCGAGAGAGCGCCGTAGACGAATGTTTCATGCGGCCTTCGAAACAACTCCGTGCAGGCATCCACGCTCCTCAGCTCTTCATGCGCCTTGTCAGCATTTGGACACGTGGTCTCGAACTCAATGGAAACGGCCTGGATGTCAGTGGGAGCAGTGCGAATTACTGTGATGAAGCCGCAGATCCCTGAGTGGACGGTCAGTTCAGGCATGCACAGGAATGTAGATAAAAATCGCTTTCATTGGAAGTCGGGTCAGGCTCCGTATGTGGCCTTGCGCGTTCAAAAACATGGGTTTTCCTGCGCTCACAAAGATGGGGTGGCTCCATGGATCAAGGCCTGCTCAAGGGAGGCTCGTGCCGATTCAACGGCAACTGCGGCGCCGCGGTGGGGACGGGGATCTTTGTGAGCCTTGCCACCGGCGCGACACCGCTCTCCCGGGTGGAATGGCGCCTGGCCAATCTCATGACGTCCGAAAGCCTACGCGCCATTGCAGGTCTCGGGGGCCCGCGCTGCTGCAAGAGAGACGTGTTCCTCGCGCTCCAATCGGCGGTCACCTTCCTGAACACAGAGTTGGATGTGGCGCTCCCTGTGGAAGAGCCCGTGGTCTGCGAGTTCAGCGCGCTGAACTGCGAATGCCTGAAGGAAGCGTGCCCGTTTTTCCGCAGCGAGCTCTCGCGACCAGGCGTCCCTCTCCTTTAGCCTGTTCCGCAGCGCGCGCCTGCTGATTCCCAGCGCTGTGCGCATTCCCCGCTGTCCGGCGTCATCTCTTCATCGTTGTATACGATTCGAGATTCAGGATCGAGCATTCCGCGGAGAATCCCGCGGGGGGCACGCCGAGGGACTGGATCAGCCGGGCCCAGAAATTGACCTGGGCACAGGTGCTCGCGATGATGACGATCCCCCGGTGTGTGAAGTGCTCTTTCAATGTCTCGATGACCTGCGAAGGGAAAGAGAGGGGCGTGCGGCAGATGCACTGAACGTAGCGCAGGGCAGCCTTCTCGTCAACTTTCAGCGTGTCCACCTGCTCCAGCGGAACCTTCCCCTGCAATGCCATGATCTCCTCTTCGCTCAATCCCTTTTTCTCGAAGTCTCTGGAGTTCAGGTCGATGCAGAACGGGCAGGAAACCAGGAAGGAGGTATAGACTCTCACAAGTGCAAGGAGACGACGAGGCACCCCGGGCTCATCGTGAGCCACGAGCCCTTCCATGATCCCCGAGCCGAGGAAAGCCTTCGGGTACCACATGAGAATCCGGTTGGCAAGGAGCTTCCTTCCCATGCGCTTCTCGATCGTCCACAGGAGCATTCTCAGGAGCACTGGCATCCTGGCGGGCGGGTCAACGTAGCTCATTGGTGTGCTGCGTACAGCGCCAGCAGGTGGAGATCCATGTGGGAGAGGGCGATGCATTCGATCTCAGTAAACCCTGCACCCCGCGCGAGGGAAACGATTTCTGTCGGCCGCAGACGATGGCCAAGCGGGGGGCCCTGTTTTTCCTCGATATAGGGCCACTCAAGGATCGCAACCCTCAGCCGGGCCACACGTCGCGCCTCCGTGAGCGCGGCGTGGCGGTCATCCGTCTCGTGCAGAACGTGCCCCAGAAAGACCAGGTCGAATGAATTGTCTTCGAATGGAAGCTTTTCTGCGATGCCCGTCTGGAAACGTGCTGCAGGCACATGGCCCCGGGCGAGGGACAGCAGATCGGAGCTGGGATCGATGCCCGTGACCTCCAGGCCGAGCCCGGCAAAAGCTTCAGCGAAAATGCCGGTGCCCGTGCCCACGTCAAGGACCCGGGCGGCCGTGATGCCCTCCAGGCACATGCCCACAACCCGCGGAACCTCCAGCAGCGCGAGCCGCGCGGGTGCGCGCAGCCTCTCGGCGGGAGAGGCGTAGCGCCGGTCGTGATCGCGGTCGTGTGCGTCGGTCATCTGCCGCTCACTCGGGCATGTCGTCGAGGCCGCCCGCGTTGAGCACGTCCGTGAAGCCGTTCTGTTTCAGAAAGCGCATGCCCTGCCCGCTGCGCGCCCCCGAGGCGCAGTACAGCACGATCGGCGTGCTCCGCGGTTCCAGCTCCTTCATCTTCAGGGGGAGAAGGGCGAGAGGGATATTGATCGCGCCCGGATAGGCGCCGTCCTTGAACTCAGCAGGCGTGCGCACGTCCACGATCTTTGCGCCCGCCGCAATCTTTTCCTTGATGCTGTTTCCTGCCACCTGACGATCCCTTCCGCCGCCGCGTTGCCGCCTGTCACTCTTCGATTTCGAATCCGCCCAGGGCCGTCATCGCGACGAAGCCGCCGGTGATGTTGCGCACATTCTTCCAGCCGTTTTCCTTCAGGATCCGCAGCGCGAGGTGCGAGCGGAAACCCGAGCGGCAGTGCACCAGGATCGGGGCCTCGCGGGGCACCTCCTCCAGACGGAACCGAAGCTCGTCGACCGGGATGTTCAGCGCCCCGCGCACATGCGAGGTCTCGTACTCGTTGAGATTGCGCACGTCCAGCAGCACGGGCCGGGCCCCATCCGTGCCAGTCGCGGGTCCTGCAAGCAGCTTCCGCGTCTCCTCCGCGCCGATCAGCCGCGCGTACCCGCTGATGTCGTTCAGTCCCGCGAAGGCGGCGACGTTCAGAGGATCGTTGGCCGAAGAGAAAGGCGGCGAGTAGGCGAAATCGATCTCGGACAGATCGTCCAGGGTCAACCTCCCGTGCAGGGCGGTGGCGAGAGCGTCGATGCGTTTCTCCACCCCTTCCTCGCCGAAAGCCTGTCCGCCCAGGAGCCGGCCCGACGAACGGTCATAGACGAGCTTCAGGACGAGCTCCCTGCCCCCGGGGTAATACGAGGCGTGATGGTCCTTCACGACGATGGCCGCCGCCGCGTCGAAGCCGGCGGCGCGGGCGGCGGTTTCGGTGAGGCCCGTGCTAGCTGCAACGGCGTTGAAAATCTTGACGACGCTCGATCCGAGCGCACCTGAGTATTTCATGGACATGCCCAGCGCATTGGAGGCCGCGATTCTTCCCTGCCGGTTGGCCGGACCTGCCAAGGGGACACGGACCGTGCGCCCCGACACCTTGTGCACGATCTCGTTCATGTCTCCGGCCGCCCAGATGGAAGGGTCGGACGTGCGCAGGTGCTCATCGACCACCAGGCCCCCTGCAGAGCCCAGGGCAAGGCCGGCGCTCCTGGCCAGAATAAGCTCTGCCCTCACTCCGGCGGCCACCAGGACGATCGCCCCCGCCACCCGGGTCCCGTCGCTGAGCTGGACAGTCGCGCAGCCGGCGTCGATCCCTTCGAGGCCGACGCCCGTGCGCACGCTCACGCCGTGGGCCTCCAGGCGGCGGGCGATCATTGCTCCGAACTCCGGGTCCATGGTCGACATCACCCGTGGAAGGAGCTCGACGAGAGTCGTGGAGATGCCGCGCCGCACGAAGGCCTCCGCCATCTCCATGCCGATGAATCCTCCACCGGCGATGACGGCAGAGGCCGGTGCATCCGCCTCGATGAACTCCAGAATCCTGTCCATGTCGGGCATGGTCCAGAGACGGAACACGTTCGGGGAATCGATGCCGGGCACCGGGGGCAGCACCGGCGTGCCGCCTTGCGCGAGGATCAGGGCATCGTAGCCGAGCCACGACTCTCCATCGGGACCCTTCACGCGCACCCGCTTCCCTGCCCGGTCGATCTCCCGCGCCGTGGTCTCCACGAGGACCTTCACGCCGTATCGGCTGTCGAAGCTCTCAGGAGTCTGCAAGAGGAGCTTCGAGCGCTTCATGATGTCCCCGGAGATGAAGTAGGGCAGCCCGCAGTTCGCACAGGAGACATACGGGCCGTGCTCGACGAGGGTGATTTCGGCAGACTCACTGATCCGGCGGGCGCGGGCGGCGGCAGTTGCACCGCCCCTGCGATCGCGGGGAAGCCGCCTCCGTTGAGGATGCAGGTCGCCGAGAGAACGCAGCTCTCCCCCCGTTCGATGCGATAGAGAGTGATCTCCCTGCCGGACTCGCTCGCCTTGTAGATGCGCAGCGTTCCTTCCACCACGAAGGGCAGAAAGGCGCACTCTGCACCGTCGCTTGCCAGGACCTGCTTGTGGGCGAGCTTCTTGCCGATGGCTTTGGAGAGGATTGCGTCCCGGGACCGTGGAAAAAGGGTGGAGAAGAACGGGAAGGCCTCGACGAGACGCTCGTGCACGCCTGTCCGTCCTACACGTGCGAACACATGCACTCCAGCGTGGCGGAGCGCGCGAGGCGGTTCGCAAGCGGCACCGTTCCGATTGACATGATGGAGGAATTATGCGCGGTTTTTCCGGGTTTGCAATCACTTGACGCACCGCATTGGCCGTGCAAGAATGAGCCGTTCAGCCGGTAGATCAGCGCGAGAGAGAATCTCGGCCCTCCGCGGGAGGGCGAGATCGCCGAAGGTGCAAACGGCGGACCGACACGCGGGCCGTGGAAACTCTCAGGCAGAAGGATCGTGCTGGGACGGCACTCTGGAAAGTCGTCGGGCTCGCGTGGACGCCGCGAGGAGACCCGGCCGCCGAAGGGGCAACCCCGGCAGGCGCTCGCGCGCCTCCCGGGAGCAATCTCTCAGGCCCATGACAGAGGAGAACGGGTACGGGCCCGTTCTCTCTTTTTTTGGAGGCGGCATTGGAAACCAAGCTCCATGGGTGGCACCGGGCGAACGGCGCCCGCATGGTCGATTTCGGCGGCTGGGACATGCCCGTGCAGTACGGGACGGGTCCCCGCGAAGAGCACCTGCGCGTGCGAGAGGCCGCGGGGCTGTTCGACATCGACCACATGGGCAGGCTCCTGATCTCCGGGCCGCAGGCCGAGGAGTTCCTTCAGCGCGTGCAGACCTGGGACGTCTCCCGCCTCAAGCCCGGCCGCGCGCACTACTGCATGATCCTGAACGACGCGGGCGGCATCATCGATGACATCTTCGTCTACCACAGAACCGACTCCTGGCTCGTGGTCGTCAATGCCTCCAACGCGTCCAAGGACACCCTCTGGCTGAAGTCCCAGGCAGCCGGTCTCGACGTCTCGATCAGGGACCTGCGCGAAGAAACCTGCATGGCGGCGCTCCAGGGCCCGGCGGCCCGCCAGGTTCTGCAGGCGCTGGGCCCGGACGAGGACCTGGAAAGCATCGGCTACCACCACGTGGTCGAGCGGACATTCGGGGGTGCGCGGGTGACCCTCTGCACGACCGGCTACACCGGGGAGCCCGGCTACGAGATCCTCATGCTGGCAAAGGGATGCGAAAAGCTGTGGAGCGCCATCCTGGAAGCAGGCGCACCGCGGCGCCTGATCCCCTGCGGCCTGGCGGCGAGGGACTCGCTCAGGGCGGAGGCGTGCCTCCCGTTGTACGGCAACGAGATCGACGAGACCACGGACCCTCTGAGCGCCGGACTGGTCCGCGCCGCGGTGCGCCTGGAGGGGCACGATTTCATCGGTCGCCGCGCGCTCGCCGCCCTCGCTTTGTCCCCCCTGCCGAGGGTCCTCGTGGGCTTCGAGATGAAGGAGCCCGGCGTGCCGCGGCACGGTTACGACATCACGTCGCACGGGAAGTTCATCGGCCGGGTCACGACCGGCCTCTTCAGTCCCAGCACCGGCAGATACGTGGGCATGGGCTATGTTGAGACTGCCCTTGCCGGTGTCGGCACCGAGGTGAGCATCGTCATCAGGGACGCGCACAAGGCCGCGCGGATCGTCGAGCGGCCCTTCTACACATCGCCGCATTGGAGGTGAAGCATGGAGCACAAGGTTGACCAGAAGGCTCGCTACGCGAAGACCCACGAGTGGGTGCGGATCGAAGGCGGAGAGGCGGTGATCGGGATCAGCGATTACGCGCAGGACAAGCTGTCCGACATCGTGTTCGTCGAGCTTCCCGCCGTCGGCAAGGAGCTGAAGGCGGGCGCCGCGTGCATGGTCATCGAATCCGTGAAGGCCGCGGAGGAAGTCTTCTCTCCTGTTTCGGGGAGCGTGGTCGGGCGCAACGAGGCGCTGGAGAAGAGCCCCGAGCTGGTGAACTCCGATCCCTTCGGCCAGGGGTGGCTGGTGCGCGTGAAGCTCGCCGCTCCCGCCGAGGCTGCCTCCCTCATGGATGCGGCGGCCTACTCGTCATATCTCGCCACCCTATGAGCTTCATACCGAACACGGACGCTGATCGGAGCGCGATGCTGGAGGCAGTCGGCGTGCGCTCCGTCGAGGAGCTCTTTCACGACGTTCCCGTGGATCACCGCTTTCCGCGCATCGACCTTCCCGCTCCTCTTTCCGAGCTGGAAGTGCTCCGCGAGCTGGACGCGCTGGCACGCAGGAACGCGGACTGCGGCGCCGCGCCGTGCTTCCTCGGGGCAGGCGCCTACCGGCACTTTATCCCCAGCGTCGTGGATTCCGTGATCTCCCGCTCTGAGTTCGCCACCGCCTACACGCCCTACCAGCCCGAGATCAGCCAGGGGACCCTGCAGGCGATCTTCGAGTACCAGAGCATGATCGCGCGGCTTACCGGCATGGAAGTCTCCAACGCCTCGCATTACGACGGGGCAACCGCCACGGCCGAAGCGGTGATCATGGCGCTGAACGTGGCGCAGGGTCAGCGGAGACGGATCGTCGTCTCGGCCGGCGTCCACCCCCAGTATCGGGCGGTCATACGCACCTATACGCAGGGGATGAGGCTGGAGATCACCGGCGACGATGCGGACAGCAGCGTGGAAGAGCTCGCCGGCATGTGCGATTCCGCCACGGCGTGCGTGGTCGTGCAGAATCCCGATTTCTTCGGGAGGATCATCCCGCCGAGTTCCCTCTCGGCGCTGGCGAAAAGTGTCCACGCCTGCGGGGCCCTGCTGGTGGCCGCGGTGAACCCTGTTTCACTCGGCGTGCTCGTTCCTCCCGGCGACTCGGGCGTGGATGTGGCCGTGGGTGAAGGCCAGGCCCTGGGAAACACGCTCTCCTTCGGCGGCCCGTACCTGGGGTTCTTCGCGTTCCGCCGCGAGCACGTGCGCAAGTCCAGCGGGAGGATCGCGGGGGAGACTGTCGATCGGACCGGCCGGCGGGGATTCGTGTTCACCCTCAGCACGCGCGAACAGCACATCAGGAGGGAGAAGGCGACATCGAACATCTGCACCAACCAGTCGCTGAACGCCCTCGCTGCGGCGGTGTACCTGGCCTCGCTTGGGCCGCGCGGCCTGCGGAAGGTGGCGGAGCTGTGCTGGCACAAGGCGCATTATGCTGCGCAGTGCATCGCTCGGCTGCCCGGCTACAAGGTGCACGCAGCGCAGTTCTTCCACGAGTTTATCGTCCGCTGCCCCATTTCTGCCGATGAGACCAATCGCCGTCTTTTCCAGCGTCACGGCATCATCGGCGGCTATGATCTTTCACGGGAGTTTTCGGCCCGCGGGAACGAACTGCTCATCTGCGTCACGGAGATGAACAGCCGTGAAGAGATCGACCTCCTGGTCACGGCGCTTTCGGAGGTGGGCCATGCCTGAGCCGCTCCTGTTCGAGAAGTCCCGTCCCGGGCGTGAAGGCGTGAGCGTTCCCGGCTGCGACGTGCCGCAGACGGCGATCCCGGCTGCCCTGCGTCGCCCGAGCCTGCCGCTGCCCGAGGTCTCGGAAGTGGACGTCGTGCGCCACTACCTCCGGCTCTCCCACCTGAACTACTGTATCGACGAAGGCCTGTACCCACTGGGATCCTGCACGATGAAGTACAACCCGAAGGTGAACGAGGCAGCCGCGCGCCTGCCCGGCTTTGCCCGGCTGCATCCCCTCCAGGACCCGTCCACCGCGCAGGGCGCCATGGCGCTCCTGTTCGGCCTCCAGCGGATGATCGCGGAGATCGGCGGGTTTCACAGCGTGTGCCTCCAGCCTTCAGCGGGGGCGCACGGCGAGCTCACGGGGATCCTTCTCATGCGTGCCTGGCACGGCGCACGCGGAGAGACGCGCAGGAACCGGATCCTCGTGCCGGACTCCGCCCACGGCACGAATCCCGCATCGACGAGCATGGCGGGCCTCGAGGTCGTGGAAATCCCATCGGATACGCGCGGCAACGTGGACCTGCTCCAGCTCAGGGCGCAGCTGGACGATCGCGTGGCAGGCCTCATGCTCACCAACCCGAACACGCTCGGGCTTTTCGAAGAGAACCTCCTAGAAATCACGCGCCTCGTGCATGAGGCGGGAGGCCTGGTGTACGGAGACGGGGCGAATTTCAACGCCATGCTCGGCATCGCCAAGCCCGGCCTCATGGGCATCGACGTCATGCACTTCAACCTTCACAAGACCTTCTCCACGCCTCACGGCGGCGGGGGCCCCGGGTCCGGTGCGGTCGGCGTGGGAGAAGCGCTGGCCGAGTTTCTGCCGGGGCCTCTGGCCGTCCAGGCGAAGGGCATGGCGGGTGGGGAGCCGCGCTATGAGTGGCGCACGCCCTCGCGCAGCATCGGGCGTGTGAAAAGCTTCCACGGCAACTTCGGAGTGCTCGTGCGGGCATATACATACATTCGCATGCTCGGGGCGGAGGGCCTGCGCGCCGTGGCGGAGAACGCGGTGCTCAACGCGAACTATCTGCAGTCCCGGCTGAAGGACATCTATCCCGTGCCCCACGGCGACCGCACGTGCATGCACGAGTTCGTCGCGCAGGGAAAGATCGCGGGCGCACCCGACATCAGGGCGCTGGACATCTCCAAGCGCCTCATCGACCATGGGTTCCATCCACCGACGAACTATTTCCCGCTCATCGTGCCCGAGGCGCTGATGATCGAGCCCACGGAGACGGAGAGCAGGGAAACGCTGGACAGCTTCATCGAGGCGATGAGGACAATTGCGCGTGAGGCGGTGAGCGACCCCGATCTCCTCCACGATGCCCCGCACTCCTCGCCCGTGCGCAGGCTCGACGAGGTGAAGGCGGCAAAAGAGCTGAAAGTGACCGCAGGTTGAGGGTCAACCCATACGCGGACTGCAGTGGAACCTGGGTCCGCGGCAATCTCCACGGTCACTGCAGCGAGTCGAGCGGCTGCGCCTCGGTTCCACTCCTGGCCGGCATCGAGAAACATCGGAAGGCGGGCGCCCGGTTTCTGGCCCTCACCGACCACGACAGGGTGACCGACCTTTCGGCGGCGCGGCTCCGTTGGCCCGACATGACCTTCCTCGAAGGCTTCGAGTGGTCGAGGAGCGAGAATATCCTGTTTGTGGGGGAGAAGGTCCCTCCCCTGTACAGGCTTTCCCTTCCCGAGGCGTTACGGCAGGCATCAGGACTCCTCACCGTCATCTGCCATCCCCGTCCGAACCACGGACGGGACTACTGGACGATCCCGATGATCCTGGCCCTCGATCCGCCGCCCGCGGCGATCGAGGTGTACAACTCACACTACAGCAGGCCTCTTCGAACCGAGCCCGGGCCCAACCCGCTCTACACGGATACCTGGGATGCCCTGCTCACTCGCGGGCTGCGTGTCTGGGGCTTCGCGAACGACGACTCTCACGATCCTTCAGACTTCGGCCGCACGGCAACGATTGCGAACGTGAAGGACCTCTCCGCCGCCTCACTCATGGAGGCCCTGAAAGAGGGTCGATTCTACGGCTCCACGGGGCTCATGCTCGACGAGGTGTCCATTTCAGGTGACGTGATCAGTGTGCGCTTGGACTCCGATGCAGGTGGGAGGTTCGTCGGGCCCGGTGGCAAGGTCTCGAAGGCATCAGAGGGTCGGGACTTCTTCCTGCGCGCCTCAGGCGAAGACTACATCAGGTTTGAGGCGGAAGGCGCAGCCGGGCGGATCTTTCTCCAGCCCTTTTTCCGCAAGGGGTGACGTGGATTTCCGAACAAGCGCGTCCCGCACTGGAGGATGTACTCAAAAACTGAGTACAAGTTCCATTGGTGAGACTTGTCCCTCCAGAAGAACCCTTTTCTTCACGAGATCGTCCTTGCCTTCAACGGCGATATCTCGGCGAGCACGTTGTAGTCGCGGCCGCGGTGAATCACGGCAATATTGTGGTGCAAGGCGCACGCCGCAGGGAGGACGGCGGGCGGAACGGTAGAGATTCCGCCATGGGCGATTCGACGATCGGCAACGCAAGCATTGCATCCCGCGCGGTCCGGAACGCAGACCGGTTCCCGCCAGCTCGAGAATGCGCCGTGCCCGTGCCCGACGGACAAAGTCCTAGAGCGCGAGGTTGACGGTCTCAGAGTACGTTTTTCCTCCTGCAAGCCGGGTGGCTTCTTTCAGGAGCTGCTCATCAAGCACAAGAACGGTGCACGGGGATACTGAGGGTGCCATTCTTTCGGATATGAAAAGCGCGGGCTTTCGGCCCGCGCGAGGTTTCTAGTAAAACCGCTGGACGTAGCCTCCGTTGGTCTGCGAGTCGCTCAGGGTGACGATTCTCCAGTCGTTGCTGTTATAGGTCGCCATGGTGAGCTTTAG
>Ga0187870_1003992_pt1 | contig 10946 bp, 9 predicted proteins | sample June2016WEW_13_1_3_FD_132974 | JGI IMG/M metagenome (GOLD analysis project Ga0187870, IMG submission 132974) | Peatland microbial communities from SPRUCE experiment site at the Marcell Experimental Forest, Minnesota, USA - June2016WEW_13_150 | ecosystem: Environmental > Terrestrial > Soil >... | reverse complement strand
GCGTTCGAGAGCGCGGACGCTCGCGAGCGATTTGTCGCCCAGGCTCCGTCTCTCATTGCCGACGGGGAGAATGCCGCGGTCCAGCTTTCCACGGCTGTGGACGGGATCTACGAGGCGCGCCGAAGCCTCACGCGCTCGGTGCTTGCGCTGTTCGCCCTGTTCCTGGGCATCGGCACCCTGTCCGCGCTGGCGTACTCGCTGTGGACCCTGTTCGTGCTCCGCCATGACGTGCGGAGCCTCATCACGTTCAGCAGGAGGGTTTCCGAGGGAGACTTTTCCGGTGTCCCGGAAGTGATGCGATCCGACGAGATCGGGGAGCTGGCCGCACAGCTGCGCCGGATGAGTTCCCTCCAGCCGGTGGTCAGCGCCCTCAGGACATCCGGTGAACGCCTGGCGGCGGAATATGCGAAGATCGCCGACCGGATCGCCCGAACGGTTTCCAGCGTCAAGAACCAGCTCAGGGCCGTGGAGGAGGCCAGCCGCGGATTCTCGGGGATTGCCGAGTCTGTTCGTCGCGTCGAACAGACCGCTTCCGCGGGCCGCGAAGCCGCGCGACAGGGCAGCACCGCGGTGCAGGCCTCCCTTGACAAGATCACCAGCGGGATGGCAGCCACGCGTGCGCTGGAAGAGCGCACGGCACGGATCGAGGAAGCGGTATCGGTGATCGGTGACGTGGCAGACCAGACGGAGCTCCTTTCGCTGAACGCGGCCATCGAAGCGGCGCGCGCCGGGGACACCGGACGCGGGTTCACAGTCGTGGCCCAGCAGGTGCGCAAGCTCGCCGACCGCAGCGCGCGATCCGCGTCAGAGATTGCGGACCTCGTCCAGGCCGTGCTGGATGGCGTGCGACAGATCGCCGTCGATTCGAAGGAATCCCTCGAGACGGGGCGCGTTCTGCACAAGGAGCTGGCGAACGTGACCGCTGCCACCGGCTCCATCACGGATCTCGCACATTCGGCGGCCGAAGGGGTGGGCCGGGCTGAATCCTCACTCGGGGCGATGCTGGGCGTCGCCTCCGACACGTCGCGGAAAGTCGAGGAGCTCGCTGCGTCGAGCAGGTCGATGAGCGCGATTGTCGGGGAGATCGATCGTACGTTGGATCAGCTTGGCCGCGAGAGGGGAGGATCGGAACCGGGCGGATCAGAACAACGTGTCTCGGCTCTGCCGCCGGAAGCCCGGCCCCTGCCGCTTTCCCTTGGCATCACCCCGGTCAGTCCGCAGGAAGAGGCGGAGCTTCTTGAGGATAACCCTGCGGACCGTGCGCCGGGCGGTGCTGCGGAAGAAATCGAGGAACTGGAATCCGCGGACGACGAGTGACGACGAGGGGAACGCCCCGGCCCTATTGGGCCCCATGGCGGGCTCTGATCCTTTCGAACGATTCGTTGATCTTTTTCGTGATCTCCAGTGCGATGCGGTGTTTCTCGGGGTCATCCGCATGCTTGTCAGGGTGATACCGCAGCATCAGGGATCTATAGGAATTCCTGACAGTCTCGATGTCTGCACCGAACGGGACCTCGAGGTTGGCGTAGTCCTGCCGGAGAGACTCGTCTGCCGGGGGTTGCGGACGGCGGGATCGCTGCTCCCGGGTGCGGCTCGTGCGCTCGCCGGTCCCTCCCCGCATATAGTCGTCCAGTTCCTCCCAGGCCTCGCGCAGGTCGGGGTCGCGATATGGAGCGCCTCCGGGTGCGGATGCTGAGTTGCCGCCATTCGTGGATCTTGAGCGGGAGGAGCCGCCTCTTTCGCCCAGGAGGGTCCTGAGCAGATCGGCGAGCCTGTCGAGGAACCCGTCCACGCGCTACTCCCGGGATGCCGGCGTGAAATCGTAGGTTCCGGTGAAAATGTACGCAGCAGGCCCGGTCAGCCAGATGTGATTGTCGGATTCTTCCCATTGCAGGAAGATATTTCCTCCCGGCAGATGGATGAAGAGCTCCCGGTCGGTGAACCCGTTCACCACCGCAGCGACGAGGGCTGCGGACGCGCACGCACATTCGTCCGCAGGCGCCTCGCCCGGCGCTTCCCAGGTGCGCAGGCGCAGATCCTCACGAGAGTACACCTGCACAAAACCGATTCCGGTCCCTTCGGGAAAGTCCGGTTGGACCGCGATCTCCCGGGCGGTCCGACGGAGTGGGAACGAGAAATCCGGCACGAAGATCATGGCGTAGGATCGTCCCAGCGAGATCGGCGTATAGGTGACCGACCGCCCCTGGACGAGGATGGAGCGGGTGAACGACTCCCGCAGGCTTTCCCTGATCTCGGCCGTTTTCTCGCCGCTCAAGGGCATTCCCATGTCGATGCGGACGTGGGCGCTGTCGATGATCTGCGCGTGGAGCTTCTGCGCGCCGCACTCGATGAAAAAATCGCTCGAGCTCACGGTCCCGGAATCCGAGGCGTAGCGCGCGGCGCACCGTGCGCCGTTGCAGGAGATGGCGACCTCGTCGCCTTCCGAGTCGAGGCAGCGCACCGGCAGCATGCCCCCGGCCGAGGTGCCAAGCACCAGCAGCGCTTTTCCCCCGACGCCGAATCCCCTGTTCAGGATTCGCTGCGCGAGCCGTGGCAGGTGCTCCGGTGTCTCGGCGGGGACCCGCGCACCGTCCAGCACCACGACGTCGTCACCGCAGCCCTGCATCTTGAGGAAGTCGATCTCCATCTGGCCTGACGCTAACCCGCGGGCGGCCCGCGTGCAAGACCCTGGGGACCGCATATCGTGTTTACCGGGGGAAGAACTCGTCGTGGAGGATGCGGACCGCCTCATCCGTCGCCTCCACCGGCACCACGAGGGAAAGGTTGATGTCCGAGGAGCCCAGCGAGATCATGCGCACGGGTGTGCCCTTCAGGGAGGAGAAAGTCCGCGCGAGGAAGGTGGTGTCTTTCCAGAGGTCCTGGCCCACGAGGCAGACAATGCTCTTGTCCGCTTCAACGCCGACGGTCCCGATCTCCGAAAGGTCCCGCGCAATAGCGTTGACCGCGGAGGCGTTGTCGATCGTGACGGATACCGACACCTCGGATGTGGCGATCAGGTCGACGGGGGTCTGGTGCTTTTCAAAAATCTCGAAGATCCGGCGCAGAAACCCGTAGGCGAGAAGCATCCGGGATGAGCTGATGTTCACCAGCGTGATTCCCTTCTTGCAGGCTATCGCTTTCAGCCCGATCCCCGGGACGTTCGGGATGATGCAGGTCCCCGCTTCCTCCGGGCGGAAAGTGTTCTTCACCCACACCGGTATTCCGAGGTTCACCGCGGGCTGGATCGTCGCGGGGTGAATCACCTTCGCCCCGAAATAGGCGAGCTCGGCCGCCTCCCGGTAGCTGATCCTTTCGATGGTCCGCGCGGATTTCGCGATGCGGGGGTCGGAGGTCATGATCCCCGTCACGTCCGTCCAGATCTGCACTTCCTCGGCGCGCAGCGCTGCGCCCACGATAGTGGCCGTGTAGTCCGAGCCGCCACGCCCGAGCGTCGTCGGGGCCCCGCCTGTCGTGGAAGCGATGAACCCCTGCATGATCGCCACCATTCCCGGCTTCGTTCGCACCCTGGAGGATACCAGGCGGTTTGTGAGATCCTCGATGGGAGCGGCGGACGTGAAATTGTCGTCCGTCTTCACCAGCTCGCGGGAATCGAAGAGCTCGGCTTCCATTCCCCGCCCGCGCGCGCGGTGCAGGAGAATGATCGTGGACAGACGCTCCCCGAACGAGAGGATCGCGTCGTTGCTCCTCTTTGACCATTCCTTGAGCATCACGAGTGCCCTGATGATCGCGCGAAGTTCCGCGCAGATCGTCTCAAGGTCCTGTTCGCACTTCGCGAGGTTCATGCCGGTAAGGAACGAGCGCGCGCAGGTGAGGTGCCTCTCCAGCACGGCCGCCAGAACGGCCTCGGACTCGGATTCCTTGCCCTCCCCGACGAGCCGGGCGATCTCCTGGAGCTGATCGGTCACCTTCGCCATCGCGGAGGAGACGAGCACGGGAGCCCTCTCAAGCTGCTTTTCGACGATGGAGAGAGTGGCGTCCATCATCTCCGCGTTCTGTATAGACGTGCCGCCGAACTTGAGGACGATCATACCTTCACGATACTCCTTGGTGCCCTCTGTCGGGGTGTCCGACTGCTACCATATCGCTGGATTCATGTCAATTATCCGTATTCGCATACTGCATAAAATTGCAGGTTTCTTGCTATTTTGCGCGAAGTCGGCATAATCGAGTGCGCCTATGCAGGTATCGATCCTCGGCCCCGGCGCGGTGGGAACTCTTCTCGGCGGGCTCTTGAAGCTGAAGGGACACGAGGTCAGCCTCAAGGGTCGGCGCGCGCCGTCGCACCCCGGTGCGACCCTTCGGATCGTCCTCCCGGGCGGCTGGCTCCTGGTGCACGGTGTAAATCTGCAGGGCCCCGAGAAGGGGTCCGGTACCACGGATGCAGTTCTCGTCACGCTGGGGCGTCAGCATCTGCACGCCCTCCGCAGGCCCGACTTCGTCCGACTCACCGGTTCGGGCGACGCTCCCGTCGCATTGTTCAACTGCGACCCCGCGGAAACGGGCAGGCTCGCCGTGCCGCCGGAGAAGCTGAAGCTGTGCCTCACGCTCATGACGGCGGTGAAGCTGCAGGACGCCGACGTGGAGCTCGCAACGGAGAAGCCGATCATTCTCTACGAAGGCAGCCCGATCCTGGACCGTCTCTTCCGTGACCTCGCAAGCTTCGGTTTCCAGGCCGTGGCGGTACCGGACGCGCGTCCGTACCTCAACTCCCTGCTCGTCTGGCAGCTTCTCTTCCTGCCTGTCGCCATGTGCAACACGACCTTCGGCGTCTTCCTCTCCTTTCCCGAAGGCCGGGAGCTCGCCGCGGGCCTCATCGGCGAGGGCTTCGCAGCCATGGAGAAGGCCGGCATGCCGATGGCACCGCTTCCACTCATGGACCCTCACGAGCTGGCCATGAATCTCGAAAAGAAACCCGGCTCCTTCGATACGGACACGGGCCGCCCGGATCGGGGCTTCAACAGTCTCCTGCAGTGCTTATTGCTGAGAAGGCCGACCGAGGCGTCCCAGCTGAACAGGCGGATCGTGGAGATTGCCTCAGCCGCGGGTCTCCACCTCACGTGGAACTGGCGGATTCTGCAGAAGGTGAGCCGCATCTCCGGGCTGGGATTCTACCGCACGCCCGCCGAGCTGCTGCGCTCACTGGCCTGAGGAGGGAAACATGGAATCCGAGCTGGGGAAGAAACTGGATGCGGCGTGGGGAGCTCTCGCCGCGCACACCAGACGCACGCCCCGCATCGCCGTCATCCTCGGCTCGGGTCTCGGTGACTTCGCGTCCCGTGTGGAGGGCGACGATGTGCCGTTCGACACGCTGCCCGGATTCCCCGTCCCGACGGTCAAGGGGCACTCGGGGCGATTCACGATCGGCCCGTCCGTGGCGGTCATGGCAGGCCGGATCCACTACTACGAAGGGCATCCCATCCAGGACGTGGTCCTGCCGGTCTTTCTCCTCCACCGGCTCGGCGTGCGCACGCTGGTGGTCACCAATGCGGCGGGAGGCGTGAATCGCGCGTTTGCCGTCGGTGAGCTCGTGCTGATCCGCGACCACATCAATCTCATGGGAGTGAACCCGCTGCGCGGGCCGAATCCAGGGCAGGGCCCCCGGTTTCCCGATATGACCACCGCATATGACCCGGTGTTGCGGGACCTCGCCCGGGCGGTGTCGGAGGTTCCGTTGAAAGAGGGAGTCTACGCAGCGTTCCCCGGCCCCTCCTACGAATCGCCTGCGGAGATCCGGATGCTGGCGGCCATCGGCGCCGATCTCGTCGGCATGTCCACCGTGCCCGAGGTGATTGCCGCGTCCTACCTCGGCATGCGGGTCCTGGGGGTTTCCTGCGTGACGAACATGGCGGCGGGCATACTCCCGCAGCCGCTGGACCACGCGGAGGTGATCAGGGCGGGGAAGGAGGCCGGACCCCGCTTTGTCCGGCTGCTGAGCGGGATCCTCGCACGACTGGAGAGCGAACCGGGTGCGGGCTGAAGAGAGGCTGACCCCCCGCGTCATCGAGGAGATCCGGGAAGCCATTGCGGACGCGGACGGGAACGAGGTGTTTCTCGTCGGAAAGTTAGGCGATGACGGCAGGGTATCGGCGGTAACAGTCGGTGCGCGCGGCACCGACGAGGCCGTGCCGGTGCTGAGCCCTCACCTGGATGAGGGCGATGCGGTCATCCACAACCATCCCCCGGTCGGCAGCGGACCGAAGGGCCGCGAGAGACCCTCGTCGGGCGGCCGCACCAATATCAGTCCCTCCAACGCGGATCTCGCCATCGCATCCCGGCTCGGCAACCAGGGAATCGGCTTCTACATCGTGGGCAACGACCTCGTCGACATCTACGTCGTGGCCGAAGCAGTCCAGCCGCATCGGGCGGTCTCACTCGATGAGGAGGAGCTGGCTGCCGGCCTTTCACCGGGGGGAGCACTGAGCAGGGTTTATCCGCTCTTCGAGGAAAGGGAGAGCCAGACCCAGATGCTCCGCCAGGTCTGCCGTGCGTTCAACAACGACGAAATCTGCGCTGCCGAGGCGGGCACCGGAGTAGGGAAATCCCTGGCGTATCTCGTGCCCGCCGTGGCCTGGGCCTCACGAAACGGCGAGCGGGTGGTCGTTTCCACGAACACGATCAATCTCCAACAGCAGCTCGTGGAGAAGGACATCCCCCTGGCAAAAAAGGTCCTGGGCGAAGACCCCAAGGTGGTGCTCGTGAAGGGGAGGGGAAACTATCTCTGCCTGCACCGCCTCAACGAGGCCCTGGAGGAAATGGGCCTCTTCGAAGAGCGGGATCCCGAGCTTCTCTCCATCCGGGAGTGGGCCCGCACCACCGACACGGGGAGCCGCACCGACCTCTCTTTCTATCCAACGGACGATACCTGGTCCCGGGTCTGCTCGGAGGCGGATGCGTGTTTCGGGCTGCGCTGCACCCGCCGTGAGGGGTGCTTCGTCCTGAAGGCGCGCCGGGAGGCCGCGTCTGCCAGGATCCTCATCGCCAACCATCACCTTCTCTTCGCCGACCTCGCCCTGCGCCTCGGCGGCTCGGGATTCGACGACCCCGCGGTTCTTCCACCGTTTCGGCGCGTGATTTTCGACGAGGCCCACAACGTGGAGAAGGCCGCCACATCCTTTTTCTCGCAGAGCTTCTCCCGGTTCACCATCATGCGCCACCTCGGCCGTCTGTACCGCAAGCGGAAGGGAAGGGTCACCGGCCACCTGCCTGTCGTTCTCCGGCTGCTCGGGAAAACGCCGCTGGCCGGCCGGATGCCCGGCCTGATCCAGGCAGTCCAGGACCGGGCCGGTGAGCTGGACGCGGCGGTGATCGACCTTCTCAGGGAGGAAAGCGCACTCCTGCTGGATTCCGGCAGCATGCCGGATTTCCGCGACCGGGCAGGCACGGAACTGGGCAACCTTTCGTTCTCGATCCGCGAGCTCTGCGATGCCTTCACCGAGGTCCTCGAAAAACTCGAATCAACGGCGAGCCCGGGTGCATCGGAGGATTCCCCGCAGGACGCAATCGCGTGGGACTGCCGGGTGCAGCTCTCGCGCCTCTCGGGGATTGCGGACATGATCGACCGGTTCCGTCTCGGGGAAGCAGGGGAGAATGACATCTTCTGGCTCGAATCTCTGAGGAGCGGCCGCCGCAGCTCTGAGGAAACGGAGAAGGCCGTGCGGCTGGTGATCACGCCCCTGGATGTGGGGCCCCTGATGCGGGAAGCGGTGTTCCAGCCCCTTCGCACGGCGGTGTTCACTTCAGCCACTCTCACCGTGGCAGGGAGCTTCTCCTACTGGGCTGGACGTCTTGGTCTGAGCGCCGTGGACGGGAAGGAACCCGTGTTCAAGTCTTTTCCTTCTCCGTTCAACTACCGCGAGCACGTGCTCCTGGGCGTGCCCACCGATGCGCCGGCCCCCGATGCCCCCGGGCACCGCGAATTCCTGGCCGGGATCCTCGGGCGCGCGCTGGTGGCAAGCCGAGGGGCGGGGCTCGTCCTGTTCACCTCCTACAGCCTTCTGAAGGAGATGTACGAGGCGGTCCAGCCCGAGCTGGCCCGAGCGGGGATACGGCTCATGAAGCAGGGCGATGCGGACAGGGCGCGTCTCCTGGACTCCTTCCGCGCCGAACGTTCGAGCGTCCTCTTCGCCACCGATTCATTCTGGGAGGGCGTCGACGCGCCGGGTGACACCCTGCACATCGTCATCCTCTGCCGGCTTCCCTTCCGTGTTCCCTCGGAGCCGGTGCTCAGGGCCCGCATGGCATCGATCGAGGCCCGCGGAGGCAACCCCTTCGGTGAGCTCTCGCTGCCGGATGCCGTGGTGCGGATGCGCCAGGGATTCGGCCGCCTCATGCGGCGACACGACGATTCGGGTGTCGTGCTCATCCTCGATCCGCGAATAGTCACGAAGCAGTACGGTGCGGTGTTCCTGGACAGTCTCCCGGCAGCGCGGCGCGTCATCGGTCCCGCGGCGGACGTCCTGCGCGAGGTTGCATCATTCTTTCGGCAAAAAAAAGAGGGAGACGACGGAACGTCTCCCTCCTGAGTGCCTGAAATGCCCCTTACTCGATTTTCGCGAGAACGTCGGCCGCCTTCAGGATGAGCTGCTCTTCGCCGGCGACCTTGATCGTTGTGCCCGCGTACTTGTCGTAGATGACGCGGTCCTTGGCCTTCACCTTGATCGCCTCGTCATCCCCCACGGCCAGAACGACGCCTTCCTGCGTCTTCTCCTGCGCGGTCTGAGGGATGAGGATCCCACCAGCCGTCTTTGTCTCCATTTCCACCATCTTCACGAGGATGCGATCTCCGAGCGGTGTGACCTTCATGTCCAGTACTCCTCCCTTACATGGTTCTGGTATATAGCGCTTTCGCACTACATGTGACGTGATTTTCAACTCAATATAGCCACACAGCCGTGAGATCGTCAAGGATATCTTTCCCCTTGCCGTCCGGCGGCGCCGGGGCGTACCTTATTGAAGGATGTTGGAAGGAAAGTGGTCCCGCCATTATGATCGTGGACTCGGTTCTCTCGCCCGTCACAGGCCTGCGGAGGCCGTCAAAGCCCTGCAGACTGCGCTGGAGGTTTGCCCGCCATCCAAGGCCCACGACCTGTACAAGATCTGCCTCTTTCTCGGGGTTGCCCTCCAGCGCGTCGGTTTTCCCCAGTCCGCGATCAAGAGCTGGATATCGTGCCAGCGGCTGAACAAGCGCGGACCGACCCGGAAGATGTTGTCGCGGTATACAAATTGTTATGGGATGGAAAGGCAGGATTCCTCCGAGGCGGACGATTGGCAGGCCTTCTCGTCGATCCAGACCGTACGGTACCTTCTTGGCAAGAACAAGAGGACGTTTTCCACCCGTGCGGAGCAGGACATGATCAGTGACCTGATCAGGGATTCCTGGGGCGAGCTGCGCAGGTCAGCTGATCTCGGGAGCATGTCGGGATGTGAGAAGGTCGAGGCGTTCCGTGCCGTCCGCATCGTGTTCCCCACTTTCATAGTTGCGGAACCACATCTCGATGGGCCCGTAATCACGGTGAATTTCCAGACAAAACAGAGGGTCGGGCTCAACGACCGGTGTTCCTGTGGCTCTGGAATGCCATTTATGCTGTGCTGCGGACGCACTCCCGGCAAGGAAGAGCTTCTGAGTGGTAGTTTTTGAGCCATAAAATCGGAGATTCTGCAAAAACGAGTCATATTGACACATTCCTGGAAATTTATGCTATGTTGGCTGCCGCACAATCCTAATTATTTAATCCGTAAATAATTATGTACTCACCCATACTAGCCGTTGGCACGTTCCTTGCATTCCTTATGCCCGAGAGGTGAACATGAGTAATGCAGTCATGATCGAAAGGGAGAAGAAAACATCCAGGGCTGACGAGAACATTCTCTCCCTCTACCTCAAGGAGATCAATAAAATTCCCCTCCTCACGAGGGAAGAGGAGGAGAGGCTCGCGCGGCGGGCCGAGAAGAACGACAACCTTGCGAAAGAAAAGCTCATTCGTGCGAACCTGCGTTTCGTCGTCAACGTCGCAAAGAAGTACCAGAACCAGGGCCTTCCGCTCGCTGATCTCATCAGCGAAGGCAACATCGGGCTCATGAACGCCATCGAGCGATTCGACGTGGAGAAGGGATACCACTTCATTTCCTATGCGGTCTGGTGGATCCGTCAGGCGATCCTGAAGGCAATCTGCGAGAAATCGCGGATGATCCGGCTGCCGTTGAACAGGGCGAACGAGCTGGTGCAGATCGAGAAGGTGAGGAAGGATCTCCAGGGCGAGCAGTTCCTCGTCTCGGAAACGGACATGATCGCCAAGAAGCTTGACCTGGACCGGGAGCACGTTTCCGACCTCCTGAACATCTCACGGGAGCTGATCTCGCTGGACACGCCTGTGTACTCGGAGAAGGACTCGTCCCTGCTCGGGGACTTCGTGGAGGACAAAAACCACACGACTCCGGACGAGGTAGCCATCTCCAACTCGCTGCGGCAGGATATCAACGGGATCCTGACCTCGCTCTCACAGAAGGAGTCAGAGATCGTTCAATACCGCTTCGGCCTTAATGGCAAGCGGCCTATGTCGCTGAAAGAGATCGGGAGCATGTACAAGCTCACCAAGGAGCGGATCCGGCAGATCGAGAAGAAAGCCATCAAGCGGCTCCAGCACCCCTCCCGCAGCCATACGCTCCGGGCATATATGTAGGAACTTCCATTCGAAACTGAGAAGAGGCGCTGAAGGGCGCCTCTTTCTGTCAGTCCCGGGCTATTTTCTTCCAGGCTTCCTGAAAATCAGGTACGAAATCCTTCTGTTCCGCAGGTGATGAGAGGCACTCGGGAGGTATCTCGTCCAGGAAAGGGGAGGGGAAAGCCTCGACGGGCCTGCCCATGCGCCTCCGGGTAGAGCAGAAGCTGAGGAATAGCCTCTTTTGGGCACGCCTCTGTCCAGTAG
>Ga0187870_1003986_pt1 | contig 10967 bp, 11 predicted proteins | sample June2016WEW_13_1_3_FD_132974 | JGI IMG/M metagenome (GOLD analysis project Ga0187870, IMG submission 132974) | Peatland microbial communities from SPRUCE experiment site at the Marcell Experimental Forest, Minnesota, USA - June2016WEW_13_150 | ecosystem: Environmental > Terrestrial > Soil >... | reverse complement strand
TAAAGAAACTGTCACGGCCTTTTTCGAGCATTCTTTTACGAACCAGAGCTTTAGCGTAGCTGTGCCGTAGGGTTTCTTCAACCGAAGATTTAAGGATCCGGCCCCTTGCATACCCGACAATTGGGTCCAGCGGATTACCTAATGAATCTTTCTGCTGATTAACATTTGTGACACCCTTGGCTACCATCGAAACTCCCTTCCTCGTGTTCTCGTCTCTTAGGGGCATTACCAACCTCGTTTCAAGGTTGAGGTGACCGCATTTTTTACCAACATATGCAGCAAAGCCACGATTGCTTCCTGAGTCTCGGGAGATGTTCCGTCGACCCAAGGCTGTTTCATCCCAGCTTCTCCCTCTGCACCTGCGTAAACACAGTCGATGCCCATTTGACGTTCGGTTTGGACGCTCTGCAATAAATCGGGATTCTTCAGAAGATAGGCAAGGCATGCGGCAATACCGTACCCAGCCCAGTTACTGATTGCCCCCACCACAAGCACGTCTGTCGACACGTGACATACTGGATCGGATCCGCACGAACATTTGCATTTTGCCCAGCAGGGCAATATCTGTTTCAGCTCTTCTGCGATCAGCCCAAATCCAATTTCGTTTCCGAAATCGCCGATGCCGATGGTCAGAATTCCCCGAAGCTTCGCCTCTTGCGCCAAGTGGTAAGTATGGACCACATGCTCTGATTCCCGCTCGTACCCCGTTGCACTGTGAATGACTCCGCGGGCATTAGGCCCCAAGTTTTCTATGAAGATAATGGCGGCCGGTTTGAGATCATCCATCAAGGATTTTGCCTGGCTCCGAGCCTCATCCGGTTTAAGAGTAAAATCCCGTATTAGAGCGGTGGGATAAAAACCATCATATTCGGCCATCTCTTTTGAAGCGATTGGAGTGATACCAGCAGCCTCGCTTGCTGCAAGGATCGGTGGCATGTAAGGTTTTGCTGCGACATATACGGGCCGACCCCGGAGGCCTAATTTGATAGCGCGTGAAAGACTGACGGCGCCTAGCGGACCGTCGGTCTCTCCTGACGGTCGCCAGGGCGGTCGACCCGAACCCGTACATATCATGACATAGTCACCCGCTCGAACAGCATTACGGAGTTTTTCTGCGGCGAGGAGCGTCAGCGGGTGCTTCTGTTTATGAAAGGCTGTTTCATACAAAGGCAGGATTACTCCACGATTCGATGCACCATCACGTTTCATTTCGAGGGTGACTAAACGATCAACATGGATTCCGAATACTTCTGGCATTCTATAGCTCCCTTTTTATATGGTTGTAGATAATTCATTTGAGAAATAGAATATAAAAGCTTCGCAGAATTCCTTATGTAGCTTACTCCCGAGCAAAGAAGGCTCTCAGTGCTTCTTTTTCGCTGTCGTCAATATGATATGTAATGAGCTTAACTGCTTCTTCTACATTTTTTTTTGAAATTATCGTGATGAGTTCTTCGTGCTCTTTGTGGACCTTAAGCATCCTTTCTTTATTGAAATTGAAAATTTGCATTGCAATCAAATGAAGCATATCTTTGAGTCTGTCATAGGTTTCCAGGATGTGATCGTTTCCTGCCATTTTCACAAGGGAACAATGGAACTCATCATTCCCTTGTGAATACCGGGCTATGTTATAGTCGGCTATGGCGCTTTTCTGCTGTTTCAGGGAATCCATTATCTCGCTAAAATCTAATTCCTGCGGTATGGCGGCGAGGTTGCTCACAGCGTGAACCTCAATGATCTTTCTTAATTCATAGATTTCCGTTACCTCTTTCTTTGTGTAACTGGTCACGACAATACCGCGGCGCGGTAGAAAAGCCACCAGACGCTTTTCCGTCAGTTTAAGCAAAGCCTCTCGAACCGGGGTCCGAGAGATTCCCAGCTTCTCGGCCAAAAACGCCTCACTGTAAATCTGCCCCGCGAATATTTCCCCAGCCATGATAGAAGCACGAAGTCGCTCATAGGCAATTCCCATCAGTGTTTGCGGTTTTTCTATTTCAATTAGGTTGGACATATGAGGCTTTCTTCTCCAGACTGACGCTAGAAGTAACATGTGGTATGTTACATGTCAAGAAATTTTTTTAAATTTTTTTACCCCTTTGGTCACCAGCTGCGGAGGAGCTGAGCTAGATCCTATTTCCTGAGTGTAATCTAGGACTTCGCCATCATTTAGGTCGGAGGAAACGGGCTCTGTTCTTGCCGTGGCCGGCGATGCGATCGTCCGTACGTTGCCTCCTGGGCAGAGCAGACTGAAGGGCGAGCAGAGCGAGCTCAATCGGATTCATCCTCTTGGAGCGAGGCCAGGACCTCGTCGATGTTTGTGTCCGGTACGGGGGAGGGAGGAAACTGAGAGTCAGGATTGAGGACGTACCCGCTGGTGCTGAAGTGGAGCTTGGCCACGTACTTCAGATTGGCCTTGCCCACTTGGGAGACGAAGCGACGGCCCGCCTCAATGGCTGGTCGGCCCGCCCCCTTGGGTAGAGGAAAGCGATAGGTAGAGGACAGAGACCGGAGGCTGTTCAGGTAGGCCACGCGGGCCAGGATGGAAGCAGCGGCAACGGCAAGGTCATCCTTCGCATGAGTGGGCTGAAGAATATTTATGCGCTTGCCTTTGTCCATGAGCGCACTGCGCAAATGCTTTGCAGCGCCAAAATTGCTGACTACCGCATGCTCGCAGGAATGGTTTGAGAGGATGACTTCGATGACGCGGGCGTGACCCGACCCCAGAATGCGGAAGATGCTTCGCATGCGGTCATGGAGAGCGTTGTAATGGGGAGGGTCAATGACCGCAATGGAATGCGGGCAGAGCTGGCGGATCTGGCCAGCTAGCCAATAGATGGATTTGTGCAATAGAGTGTCGGCGTTGCCGATTCCCAGGGCCGAGAGCTCCTTCTGGGTTTCCATTGTGACCAGCACGCCGGCAATCACGAGGGGGCCGAAGTAGTCCCCCCTCCCTGATTCAGCAGTTCCTATCCAGCTGGAAGGGACGTCTGATGACGTTGGCGCTTGCTGTTCAGCCTTCGGTGGCTGCATGGGTTCCTTTTCCGTAGGGTGGTGATTGGATGGCGCTGATCCGGATGGATCGCCCGCATAGCTGACATTCTCGTTCATAAAGAACCTCCTTCACACTTTTTAACTACTATTCTGATATACTTATTTAACTACTTTAAGTAACTACTATTAAATACTAACTATACTTTACTAATTTGTTGCAAAAATGACATTGGCTAAGCATTTGCACCTATTGCTTCTCTAATTTTCTTATTGGTCCATCGGCTGTATCTTGGTTTCAACTCTTTTAAATCAGGATACTCTGCCAATCCCTCCTCAAAGGAATTTATAAATTTACCTTCATTGCTGAAGGAATAATGAAGCTTGTAGCTTCTTGCTCTTCTATCCTGCATGTAATATTCTCTCTCTTTTGTTATCAACCCGACTGATTCACAAAACTTTATCTTTCCTTGATAACTCCTATGCGAGCAGCAGTCAAATGTGACTATCACCACACGGGGCAGATGAAATTCATTGCCTGGATTTATCTTGTTAAGAGCATAAGCCAAGAGAGAGAATACAAATTTTTGCAACCGATAGTCGCTGGTGAGGGCAATAATATTTTGAACATCCCCCGCTCTGAGTCTCTTTTGCCATTTTCTTCGCGGGAAGTACCCCCTAGGTCCAGAATTGTCATAAAGCGAATTGATTGCACTCTTTAGATCCCTTAGAACTTTTTTAGGGTTCGCCTTCCAGTCCTTGGATTGATGGTCATGCCTGTAGTACCATTTCTCAATCGCCTCGTAGCATTCTTCCTTTGAGAAATCTAAGGACCAATAGTGCCAAACCAATTTTTTCTGGCATTCATAACGCGTTCCATACTCGACGATTCCATATCTTAAAATTGTGGATATTTCTTTGGTAAAATTATTCCCTTTCATTGATTTTCCTCCACAACCCAGGAAATAAATCTTTCAAATTCCGATACCTGATATTTTCCAAGATAAAATTCAGCGCCTCATTTAGGTGAGGGCAGATAGGCGCCAATGTCTCTGAATCAAGAAGGCGGGATTCCATCCCCAACGGGAGCCGCAGATATTTATTTGGAGAGGGAAATATTTCACAGATTCCCGGAACCACCTTTACTCCCTTAGCGTTAAGTTCCATCTTTGTAATCTCATAGAGTTTATCCGTTTTAATGGCGAAGTCGAGATGCGCGTAGAGATGAATGCCTTTCCGCCCGCTTGATTGAAAGACCAAGGGCTCTTTTACCCATTCCTTGATTTTAAGATATATACTCTGCCGTTCATGCGATGGATCTAGATCGAAAGCCAGTAGCCGGGATACCTGCGGGGAAAGTGCTGCTATGTGATATCGCGAGAGGAGATGATATGCTACACTATCCCGGGTTAGTCGGACAGGTATCCCCTTTTGTTTGAATTAAGACCACTCTGAGTCTGCTTTCTTTTTGAGATAGCAGCTCGAATCTCTGATAAAGGTGGAGCAGTAGAATTCAAAATTCCTCTCGGAAATCCGGAGCCTTTCAAGTTTTTCTCTCAAGGACATTCTGGCTGGAAAGTTTTCGATGTTCATCTTTCCTCCCTTCAGTTCTCAAGAAGTTTCTACTGGTGATTAATCTTCACCATTTTTCCAACTTACAAATATATTCAATACCAATTCCATATGTTCAATTTCTTGTTTCCGTTCAGGGACTGGCATCTCGGGTGTCGAAAGAAAGCATGCACGGATAAGCTGTATTGCCATCAGGTCTGGAAATGACGGGGCAGCCACCTGTGCCGCAGGAGACGAAAAGGGCGGTGCAATTACTCAACGGGACCTTGTTGCATCCTCAGGGAAAGGATGGCCGTAGGATTTCGGGCAGCAATATTCAGTCAGCTTTATACTAAAGCATGATTCCAAAGCATTAAAATCTGTTCAGACGGGATACAATGTGGAGAACCAGAAGCAGCCCAATTTTTCGCTGGCCCCCAATCGAAGGTTTATCCCGTAAATGGCCGAAGCTAATTGAAGAGTCCTGAAATAGGGGCTACTCTTTCCTTTCATCGTCGTAGGATGAAGGGCCTGTGTGAGAAAGATTTCTGCGTGCTCTCTCTGATCGGGATGGATCTTTGTCGCAGGCACTTTGACCTGAATAGAAGAATGAATTTTCTTCAAAAAGGCGGCGAAGATATTTGGGCATTGGACCGTCCTTTCTCGTACGGGCATATCGTTCGCGCATAGTGTTTAGAAAGGTGAAGGAATCAATATCGCTAAAGGTCCCCCCGATCTGCGGGATTATGGACATCAGCATCTTCGTTTTGCTCCAATGATTCTTCGGATTGCTTCAGTGATTCTTTGTATCGGTCCAATGATTTTTCGTATTCCTTCAAAGATTCTTCGTTTTGCTTCGAAGTTTCTTCAGCAAATTTCATCAATTCATCTATGTGGACGTGGTAATGCGTCGCGGGTTTACAACGCTCGGCCAAATCCTCAGCGGGTCGCACCCGTCTGTTTCTTCTTTTTACCGGCCCAAGAAGCATGCCGTGATCGTCAAGGATCTTGCCTAAATCCTTCACGTTGTTGAATTCTAAAGGCCGTTTTCCTAAATAGTATTCCAGATCTTTCTTGGCGCGCCTATACATGTTTTCCGCCCAAAAAAATTTGTCCTCAGCATAGCCTTTTATTTTCAACAATGGTTCGATGTACCTCCAGACCGAAAGAAGGACGATCGTCGGTAGGTTAGTGAAACTATCGTCCTCTTCTCTTTCATATATCTGGTCCTTTGCAAACTGGAGGGTCAAATTATGGAAAATCTTTTTCTCGGAATCGTCATCCAGCATTTTGGCCAATGCAAAGAGGGAATCAAAAAGATCACAATGTCGATTATTGACGCCCTCAGATTCGCCCAAATTGAGATATGATTTTTGGAAATGTTCCTTAAAATTCTTGTCCTTTCGTAACTCCCTCAGACCCGCAGCAATTTTCTTGAGCGAATTCCTGTGGGCAGGGAGGAAAATTTTATCGGGCCGGCTCGATTCATCAGGTGGGGTCATTCGGATGACAATAAATCGTCGCCGTAAGGCAGGGTCAGAAATGCCTCTTGTGCCACCCGTTAATTTGGTCCCGAATACCTGATAGCGTAAAAACTTGCGTGGGTCTCGTCTATCAGAGACAATAACGGGCCCATTTTTTTTGTTCCAACCGACTGAGAATATTTTTAAGCACAGTCCCTTAAATTCTGCGTTGTCCAAAATGTACATACCGTGAAGTCGATCAAGGGCTCTATAGAGCGCAGAATCGCTAATCACCCCCGCATGGAGTGGGTTGCGAGCTAGGAGCTCGGCGATTTTGAAAAGAGTACTTAGGTCTGCACCTGGCCCGACACGGAGGTAGATGTAGGGAATGCTGTCCACGAGGTGTTGCACGTGACTGAGAACGATGTACAAGGCGATTATCAAATAGTGGACGGCGGAATTCAGATAAACAGATTTTTTCAGAGTCTTCATTATCTCCAACACAAGCTCAAACATAATTTTCCCTCCTTGATGTTAACTTAACTCCTTAACATCTTAACATCGTAACAATTTCATTCATCTTATTGATATTATTGATGTTAATTAATTTTCTCTTTAAATTATTCTTAACAACTTCTTAACACGATCTTAACTTTCTTTTCAGGGCGGGATATTGGTCTCTCCACCAAATTCCTCTGATGAATCACCTTGAATTCTAATAATATCTTTGAGTTTCCGTAAGTTGGCTGCTGTTGGCTTTGTTTTTCCTTTCTCCCAGTTAAATATGGTCATCTCATCCACTCCAATAATCTTGGCGAGATCGGCCTGAAATAAATCCTGCTCCAGCCTCCATTTTTTGATAATTTCACCGAAAGTCTTTGCGGGATGGCGAGAAATTCGTAGGGTAATAATTAAAGGATGGGATTCTTTGTAGTTTGGAGTTGCACGGTTGTCCGTGCGGTTTCTATACGGACCCCCACCGGGAATGTACCTGTACCATGCCCCAGATTCTCCGTTACCGCTCTAAGATCTCCGGACCCTTGATGGATCGCATCGATATTCATGTTGAAGTCCCGGCCGTAAAATACCGCGATCTGACGGGCGAGGCCTCAGGGGAGGATTCCGAGGCCATCAAAGCCCGGGTGAACCGGGCCCGCGGGATTCAGCGCCAGCGTTTCGCCGGAAAGCGCATTTACAGCAATGCTCAGATGACCCCCCGCTACCTGAAAAAACACTGCCAGATCGGAAAGAGTTCTAAGACCCTATTGGAACAGGCCATCGAAAAACTCGGCCTCTCCGCCCGCGCCTTCACCCGCATCTTAAAAATCGCCCGCACCATCGCCGATCTGGAAGAGGTTGAGTCCATAGCCACCCACCACATCTCGGAGGCCATCCAATACCGCAGCTTAGACCGAACCCTATTGTAATAAATCTTTATGGCGCTTGCCTGAATTATCGTCTCGAAATTGCCGATATTAGATTAAACCCTATTTGATGGTTTCGGAAGGATTTTATTTGAGAGAATCGCGAAGACGAAATCTTTCAGATCGTCGGAAACGACCTACGCATATTTTGAGCCGTTTTACCTTTTGGGGTCGAAGAAAGATATTGCGCAGAGAAGAAGACCAAAAGAGAGGAGGATATGTAGACCGTTATAGTCCAGGCCTATTATTCTTCTTACTCTCGATTGTCGGGCTAAATGTCCTCGACGCGCTTTTTACGATGATGATTTTAGACTATGGGGGACGGGAAGTGAATCCCGTCGTTCGTACCACCATCGAGGTTTACGGAGATCACTTCTGGGTCTGGAAATTTTCTCTCGTTTCTGTAAATGTAATTCTGTTATGTCTCCATAGTAAGTTTAAATACGTTAAAAAAATAATTATGGGAATTTGCCTGATTTACCTGGCAATCGTGTTGTATCAGATTAGGCTGATGACTTTTCACTAATCTATCCGGAACCACGGCTTCGTCCAGACCCTCTTTTAGGAAGTCAGGTCCTTGGAAAAGGGAAGAAGATTTTGGTTTCATTTGTTTCTGGACGATATTATTGCTTAGAGCCTGGATTTTACGGGTATCTGTCAGGCAAAATTCTCTTTTCCTTAGATGGGGTTAAGCAGGCCAAAAGGTAGATCGAAGGGCCTCGGCCGAATCCTTTTGATTTTGAAAAGATTTAAGTCAATCAATCAGTTAGTCGATAAAGAGTATATATTTTCAAGGAGAATGATGGATATGATTGCCCTAACTCGCTTAAACAACACCCCCTTAGTGATCAACCCGGACCTCATAGTATCTATGGAGGAAACCCCTGATACGATGATCACCCTTTCTAATGGGGAAAAAATTGCCGTTCAGGAAAAAGTGAAAGAAGTCATTCGGCGGGTCATAAATTTTCGCCGATGTATATTTAACCCCTCTATCCCCATCGAATAATTCTCTATGGATAAAGCAACCCTGATTGGCTTGGTGTTGGCTCTGGGAGCAATAGTCGGGGGCCAGGTTTTGGAAGGGGGGAAACTTGGCTCGATCATCCAGCTCACCGCTGCCATCATTGTCTTTGGGGGTACCTTCGGGGCCGTTTTCATCAGTTACCCCTTTAAAGAGGTATTGGGAGCTTTTAAGGGCCTCCGTGCGATTATTAAAGAACCCCCGCAAGACCCCCATCAGATTATTACTCAAATTACCGCTTACGCCAATAAAGCCCGAAGAGAGGGCATCTTATCCCTGGAAAAAGAAATCAAGAACGTGGAAAATCCTTTTTTGGCCAAGTCCCTCACCATGGCGGTTGACGGGATCGAACCACATGTCCTCCGAGAGGCCATGGAAGCCGAACTGGAATACTTAAACGAATACGGCAAGGTAAATTCAAAAGTCTTTAAGTCGGCAGGAGGATATGCTCCCACCATCGGTATTCTGGGAGCCGTTTTAGGCCTTATTCACGTGATGGAAAATCTGTCAGACCCCAGTAAACTCGGCGCCGGCATAGCCGTGGCCTTCGTCGCCACGGTCTATGGGGTGGGATCGGCCAACCTCTTGTTCCTGCCCTTTGCCACCAAGCTTGAGGTAAGACACCGGCACCAAATGATTACCAATGAGATGATTCTGGAAGGAGTGGTCGCGCTCTCCACCGGAGAGAACCCGCGGTTGATCGAAGAAAAATTGACTTCTTTCCTTTCCGAATTAGAGAAGAATAGCAAACCATCTGCCTCCCCCGCAAAGAGCACCGCAGGCGCCGCTGAACCTGCGACCTCCAAGGTATAAGGGGAAAATAGGCTGATTTAAAAGATTGAAAATGGAAAGGTCATGGCACGTAAAAAGAAACATCACGAAGAAGAGCACGAAAACGCAGAAAGGTGGTTAGTCTCCTACGCGGACTTTATCACCCTCCTCTTTGCTTTCTTCGTAACCATGTATGCCATCTCCCGGGTGGATGAAAAAAAGCTCGGGTCCGTGGTGGAATCCCTGCAGCGGGCTTTAGGCTCAAACATCTTTATGCAGGCGAGCCAGCCCGAATCCGGAGTCTTGCATCCCGCCAGTCAGCCGATCGACGTGGCTCTCGTCCAGCTCTCCGCTGAGAAGGAGCAGGGGGCGACAAAAGAAGATTTTGGAAAATTGGCCTCGGAGATCAAAAAGAAGATGGAGGAGGGAATCAAAGATAACGGGGGACAGGGGGAAGCCAGCCTGAGCCAGCTTAAATTCATTATCGATAAGCGGGGACTGGTTCTCCGCTTCTCTGAACGCTTCTTCTTCGATTCGGGGGATGCCTCCATCCGTCCGGAGGTCGTCCCCATGTTAAATGTGCTGGCCCAGTCTCTCGAGAAGATCCCGAACCACATCCGTATCGAGGGGCATACGGATAGTGTTCCCATTTCCACTCTCCGATTTCCCTCCAACTGGGAACTTTCCACTGCCCGGGCAACTTCCATTGTCCGTCATTTCTTAACCCACTTCAAATTTGCACCCAACCAATTATCCGCTGCCGGGTATGGGGAGTTTCGTCCCATCGCTTCCAACCAAATCACGGAAGGACGAGCCCAAAATCGTCGGGTGGACATCGTTATCCTGAGCGCAAAGGAAAAAGAGTCAGAACCGGAAGCCAAAGAGGCTAAAGAACGAGGGGTGTAATTTCAAGCCTGACGGCTTACCCCCGGTTTGATGGGGAAACTGACCTCAATAATCGTCTCCCCTTTCTGGCAGGAATATTGGAATGAAGCCCCGTAAGGAGTGAGCAGCTCGCGCGCAATGTACAGACCCAACCCCTGATGCCTTCCCCCTTTGTTGGTGAAAAAAGGCTTAAACAGGTTGGCTTTGACCTCTTCCGAGATGCCACATCCAGTGTCCTTAACCGCCGCCAAAACCTGATTTCCTCTAACTCGGGTCGTTAGCGTAAGTTCCTTGGGGTTGGAATTCTCCATGGCCTCCAGGGCATTCTGGATCAGGTTGGACAAGCCCTGGCTGAAATCAACATAATAACCCTTAAGGGAAGGCAGAGGAGAAGACAGGTCTTTGTGCACCAGGACTTCATGCTTAAAAAAGAGATTGTGATGCAGCAAGGAGAGTTCTTCTTCCAGGAGTTCATTGAGGTGGATGGGTTGGGGGGTATCCTGTTCGTCATGGATTCCCTTTTGGATTAATGGGTCCAGGATCCCTTTGAATTTATCGATTTGCCCTAAGCATTTCTCCACCTGGTCTTGAATTTTATCCTCTTCCCGGGCCAGCATCCGCTGCAGGAGTTCCATCTGCATGGATAAGATCTGGAGGGATCCGTTCAGGTTATGAATGATCCCTTTGAGAAGCTCCCCCAGGCTGGAAAATCGATATCGATCTATGAAAGCGGACAGGAGCTTTTGGACCTCGGAGGAAGGGAAGGGATCCTCAGAATGGCTGCGTTGTTGTCCCACGAAAATAATTTTCCTTTCTTCAAATGAGATGAACTCGTAAAAAGTCAAAAAGTTGGTTTTCCGT
>Ga0187870_1003982_pt1 | contig 10976 bp, 10 predicted proteins | sample June2016WEW_13_1_3_FD_132974 | JGI IMG/M metagenome (GOLD analysis project Ga0187870, IMG submission 132974) | Peatland microbial communities from SPRUCE experiment site at the Marcell Experimental Forest, Minnesota, USA - June2016WEW_13_150 | ecosystem: Environmental > Terrestrial > Soil >... | reverse complement strand
TCCCCCTTAATCCCCCTTTTTCAAAGTGGGAGACGGGAAAGGGAAGGGAGTAGCGGCTACTTTCTTTCGGTTAGCATAGAACCTGAACCTGGCCGGGAGGAGAAAAGGGGCAAGAGGATAGCTTCTCTCTTTAGCAAAGAGAGATTGAGAGGGATTTAAGGGGGCTTGCCCTGAGCGCAGCCGAGGGGGTGAGGTAAAGAAGATGGATAAAGAACAAGTAACACTGGTAATTAGTATAGTAGGCGGGTTATTAGGTGTTATAATCGGTTTTTTTCTAAACTTTTGGAATAGTAACAGGATTGAAAAGAAAAAGGAAAATAGGGATAGTTTAAAAGAGCATTTTAGTGATTTACTAGAAGGTGCTTTAATTCCAATTTATAAGTTACTAACTAATATTGGTGTTAGAAATGTCTATATAACGGGTCATTGGGAAGAGTTAGAAAATGTACAAAAGGAACAATTCACGTGCTTAAAAGCGCATTATCCTTTACTTACAGAAAAATGGAATATCAATCTCGGTGAATTGACAAATAAAAATAACCTCTCAGGGGGTAAATTCCAGAAGCAAAACGAAGCAGCTAGAAAATTTGAGGAAAAAATATCAAGTTATACCAAAGAGCGACTAAATGAAGCTCGCATCAACCTACCCATTAGGCCACTTTCTGGTCAAGAGGAAATTAATGATGCCGTTATACATGCTATTACAACCAGCATTTATTCACAAATTGAAAATACAGAAATTAAGCATGATTTCAATAAATCAGAAATATCTGATGATGGTTATGGATATTTTGTTCTCGCGACAGGTGAAGCTATGTTCGCCAGAGCAAAAAACCGCGATATCCTTGAAACCTGCAAATCAATTTTTGCGAAAGCTCAAAATGAACCAACTCTTAAAAGTGAAGCCACCGAAATATTATCTTCTGCCAAACAAATTAAGAATGACTTTGAATTTCTTAAAATTGAATTGGAGAGAATACAGAAACGCGGCCTTATCAGCAAGAATAAAAGTTACAAATTTAGGCCTAATAAACAGTGCGACATTTGTAAAGAGTTATTCTTTACCAATTAAGGAGTCACATCTTGACCTATAAACCCTCTAAAGTCTTAATCATCGGCAGCGGGAATGTCATTCTGGAGGGAACGCCCTGCTCGCCGTACAAGACTTTGGCAGGCGAGAGTGACCGAAGAATCCGGAGGGGAGGCTATAAAAACCCCACCCCACCAGATGCTTTGTCCCGATTGCATCGGGACTCCAGCATGACAATGAAAGTAACAAAGGAGCATAAATTTTGACCTATAAACCTTCTAAAGTCTTAATCATCGGCAGCGGGCCTATCATCATCGGGCAGGCGGCGGAGTTCGACTACGCCGGCACGCAGGCGTGCAAGGCCATGCGGGAGGAGGGCGTTACCTCCGTCCTGGTGAACTCCAACCCGGCCACCATCATGACGGATGAAGAAGTCGCCGATGTGGTCTACATCGAGCCGCTGACCGTGGAAATACTCTCCCGCATTATCGATAGAGAGCGCCCGGACGGGCTGTTGCCCACCCTCGGCGGGCAGACCGGCCTCACGCTGGCCCACGAGCTGGCGGAAGCGGGCGTGCTGGATAAATATAACGTGCGCTCGCTGGGCACGTCCATCGAAACCATCCGCAACGCCTCAAACCGCGAGCTTTTCAAGAACCTCATGGCGAGCATCGGGGAGCCGATGCTGGATAGCATTACCGCCAGCACGGTGGCGGAAGCCAGGCGCGCCTGCAAGCAGCTCGGCCTGCCGCTTATCATCCGTCCCTCCTTTACTCTGGGAGGCACCGGGGGCGGGGTAGCCTATACCCAGCCGGAGCTCGACGAGAAAGCGGCGGTAGGCCTGGCGTCCAGTCCCATCCATCAAATCCTGCTGGAGCAGTGGGTGGGGGGCTGGAAAGAAATCGAATACGAGGTCATGCGGGACGCCGCGGACAACTGCATCACCGTGTGCAACATGGAAAACTTCGACCCCATGGGCGTGCACACCGGGGACAGCATCGTCGTGGCGCCCAGCCAGACTTTAACGGATAACGAATACCAGATGCTGCGGAGCGCCAGCCTGAACATCATCCGCGCCCTGAAAATAGAAGGCGGCTGCAACGTCCAGCTCGCCCTCGACCCCAAAAGCGAAAAGTACTACGTCATTGAGGTCAACCCCAGGGTCAGCCGCTCTTCCGCCCTCGCCTCCAAAGCCACCGGCTACCCCATCGCGCGCGTAGCCGCCAAGATCGCCGCCGGCAAGACGCTCGACCAGATTAAGAACGCGGTTACCGGCAAGACGATGGCATCCTTCGAACCGGCGCTGGACTACTGCGTCGTGAAAATACCGCGTTGGCCCTTCGATAAATTCGCCTCCGGCGACCGCGTCATCGGGACGCAGATGAAAGCCACCGGCGAGGTCATGGCCATCGACCGCACCTTCGAGGCGGCGCTGCAAAAAGCCGTCCGCTCCCTGGAGTTCGGCAAGAAAAGCCTGCTCTGGGAAGACCCCAAGTGGGAGCGCGGCACGGACATGAAAACCTATCCCCTTATGCCCGCCAACGACCTGCGCCTGTGGGGCATCATGGCGGCGCTAAGGCGGGGTATCACGCCACAAAACATCGCGGACTATACGAAGATAGACCTCTGGTTCCTGGAAAAGCTCCAGAACATTATCAATATGGAAAAAACCCTGCTGGCCGAAGACCTGACGCCGGAGCTGATGTGGCGCGCCAAGCGCGTGGGCTTTTCCGACGAGCAGATCGGCACCCTGGGGGACAAGCTCCCGGAGCAGGTGCGGCAGCTGCGCTATACCTGGCGCGTCCGCCCGGTCTATAAGATGGTGGACACCTGCGCCGCCGAGTTCGACGCCGCCACGCCGTATTTCTACTCCACTTACGAGCAGGAAAACGAGGCCTTACCGGAGGACGTCAACAAAGCGGTGGTCATCGGCAGCGGGCCGATACGCATCGGGCAGGGTATTGAGTTCGACTACTGCTCGGTGCATTCCGCCTGGGCCCTGCAGGACGCCGGCTATAAAAGCATTATGATCAACTCCAATCCGGAGACCGTTTCCACGGACTTCGATACATCTAACCGGCTCTACTTCGAGGCGCTGGACGAGGAAAGCGTGCGGGACATCCTGGAAAACGAAAGCAGCAGCACGCGTAACTCCAGCTTTATCACGCCGCCGCCATCGATCGTACAGTTCGGGGGGCAGACGGCAGTCAACCTTTCGCAGCCCCTCTCCCGCGCCGGCATGCCCATTATCGGCTCCAGCGCGGATGCTATCGACCTGGCCAGCGACCGCCGCCGCTTCGAGCTTTTCCTCGACGAGCTGGCCATACCCGAGCCGCCGGGCGCGGGCGTCACCTCCCTGGAAGAGGGGCTTAAAGTAGCGGAAATCATCGGTTACCCGGTGCTGGTGCGCCCCAGCTACGTCCTCGGCGGGCGGGCGATGGAAATTGTTTACAACGCCTCGGAGCTGGTGAGGTATATGGGGCTGGCGATGGAGCTGGATACGAGCCACCCGGTGCTCGTCGATAAATACATACTGGGCAAAGAGGCGGAGGTGGACGCCATCGGCGACGGCGAGACCGTCCTCATCCCCGGCATCATGGAGCACATCGAACGCGCCGGCGTCCACAGCGGCGACTCCATGGCCGTTTATCCCGGCGTGAACCTGACGCAAAAAGAAAAAGATACCATGATCGACTATGCCGTGCGCGTGGGCCTGGCTCTGAAAACCGTTGGCCTGATGAACATCCAGTTCGTCATCCAGCCCGGCAGTGACGGTAAAGACTCCACCGTTTATATCATCGAGGTCAACCCCCGCGCCAGCCGCACCGTCCCCTTCATCTCTAAAGTCACCGGCGTGCCGATGGTCAAGGTCGCCACCAAAGTGATGCTGGGCGAGAGCCTGAAAGACCAGGGCTACAGCACCGGTCTGTTCCCGGTGAGAGACCTGGTGGCCATCAAAGCGCCGGTCTTTTCCATGTCCAAGCTGGCCGGTGTGGATACCCACCTCGGCCCGGAGATGAAGTCCACCGGCGAGGTCATGGGCATCGACTACACGTTCCATGCCGCCCTGGCGAAAGCGATACAGGCGGCCGGCCTGGCCATACCGCCGCAAAGCGGCATATTATTAAGCATCGCCGACCGGGACAAATCGGAGGCGCTGCCCATTATCAGAAAACTGGCGGCGGCCGGCAACAAGCTTTACGCCACCGAGGGCACCGCCGCCATGATACAGGCCGCCGGTATGCCGGTGAAGATGACCAGCAAAAAGCTCGATGAAGGGCATCCCAATATCATCGACCTGATTATCGACGGCACCATCAGCGGCGTGGTGAATACCACCACCGGCGCCCACGCGCCTTTCCGCGACGGTTTTTACATCCGCCGCGCCGCCGCGGAGAAACGCATCCCGTGTTATACCTCGCTGGACACTATCCGGGCGGCCGTGGATGCGCTCTCCCGCGCCGTGCAGACCTATACCGTTCAGCCTTTACCGGATTACCGGAACAAGAGACCAGCGTGAAGAGGTTAAGGTAGAACTCAAATCTCAAAAGTCAAAACCACAAGTTAAGAATGAGTAAAAGAGGGAGTGACCGAGAGGGGCGCTCAAGCCCCTCTCCCTAAAACCTCCCCCTCTCTGCTTGCGGAGAGGGGGAACGAGGGGGTGAGGTCCTGGAAATAGGAGAAAAAAGAAGGACAAAGACGTAAACAAAATCCGCCTCTATCCTCCTTTACGAAAGGAGGACGAACCATCGGGTTGAGTTAAAAGAAGTTGTTAGGATAATGACATCGTTCCCCTTGTTAAAGGGGAAGCAGAAGAGGATTTAGTTAGGAATAGTTAGAGAGGGATTTATTGAAACAGCTTAAAGCCCCCATCCTCTCCGCCATAGAGGTCATGCCCCGGACCTATTTCTTCCGGCTGGCGGCGCCGGAAATCGCCGGGGAAGCGCAACCCGGGCAATTCGTCATGGTGCGGTGCGGCAAAGAAACCATCCTGCCCCGCCCCATCAGCATCCACCAGACGGCGGAAGGGGAGATAACGCTTTTAGTACAGGTCGTGGGGAAGGGGACGGCGTGGCTTTCCCAGCTGAAAAAGGGAGACAATCTGGACATCTTCGGACCGCTGGGCCACGGCTATACCATCGACCCGCAGTCTAAAAATCTACTGCTGGTGGCGGGGGGGATGGGCATCGCGCCGCTGCGTTTCCTGGCCGAGGTTGCCGCCGGGACGGGGAAAAAGGTGACGATCATCCTCGGGGCGCGCTCGCGGGACTATATTCTGCCGGTCAACCCGCCCCAGAGCATGTACGATAGGGGCATGATGCCCGCCAACTTCCAGTGCCTCAACGCCACCGAAGACGGCTCGGAGGGCTTTAAGGGACTGGCCACCCAGCTCATTCCGCATTATTTAAAGAACATCGACCAGGTATTTGCCTGCGGCCCGGCGGCTATGTATCGCGCGATGGCGCGGCTGCCGGAATTAAAAAATGTCCCCGTCCAGCTTTCCCTGGAGATAATGATGGGCTGCGGTGTGGGGGTCTGCTACGGCTGTACCATCAAAACAAAGAGCGGCTTAAAACAGGTGTGCAAGGACGGGCCGGTGTTCCGTATGGGGGAGGTGGAGTGGGGAGAGGGGTAATAATAAATGTCGAATGACAAATGTCAAATGACAAATCGGGGAAAAGGGGCGGGGCGGGACATATTCTTCTGATCCGGCTAATGTCATAGTTTTGTAACTAATTCCTCGTCTTTTTTATAACTTCTCCATTTTCGGCAAGATAAAATCAGGCTATGATGATAGAAAAAGGATTAGTTGCGCCTATGTCCGCCCCTCCTGATGTAACGATAAATGCGGGTGAAGTTGAAGCCACGGAATTCATGGGGCAAAAATTGACGCCCTTGAGCCGGCAAAACAATATCGCCGTTGAGGGCGTGCCGCACATTGATAAAACGACGTACCGGCTGGCGGTCGACGGGCTGGTCGACCATCCCCTCAGCTTAAGCTATGACGATTTGCTGGCGTATCCCCCTAAATCACGTCTCATGGACCTTAATTGCGTCGAGGGCTGGGAGTTCACCGCTAAATGGACGGGGCCAATTCTCAATGATATCTTCAATGATGCCGGCGTCAAACCGGAGGCGAAGATTGCCATCTTCCACACTATCGACTTCCCCGGCGGCTACAACGCGCTGGACTTAAGCTATATCCGCGATAACAACATCATCATCGCTTTAAAAGATAATGACATCACCCTTTCTCCCGAAAGGGGCTTCCCCTTCCGCGTTGCTACCATGAATCAACCCGGGACCGCCTGGACCAAATGGGTTACCAGTATTGAGCTGTCCGCCGATACGCAGTTCCCAAACAACATCACCTGCGGCTGCAACTTCTGGGAATGGATCCCCTGGTGGATACCCTGGCATTAAATGGGCCAGCCCTTCACGGGCGGATTATCCTTCAACCGTGTTCTACACCGTTAAACGCTTGTAACGGCGCAACGCTAGCGGCAGAAAAACCAGGATGATGGCGGCATCCCAGACCAGTATCTTCCACAGCGCCGCGGCGACACCCGTCCCCAGTGAGAGCGCTCTGATGGTATCAACCATCGGTGTAAAGGGATTGACTTTAGCAAAAGCCTGCAGCCAGCCGGGCATGCTGGCGATGGGCACATAAAGCGAACTGGCGAAAACAATCGGAAACACCCAGACGAAGCCGGCTACCTGCGCCGTCTCGACGTCTTTGACGGATATCCCGATGAAGACGCCCACCCAGGTCAGGGAAACGCCGAAGAGGATAATCAGTAAAACCCCGGCGATAAAAGAGCCAACGTCGCTCTGCAATCTGAAACCGATGGCGAACCCGATAATAATCATCAGCACTACCAGAATGATGTAGCGCACCGCGTCCGCCAGTACCCGGCCCGTGAGAAAAGCCGCCCGCGCCATCGGCAGGGAGCGGAAACGGTCGATTAATCCCTTGGTAAGGTCTTCCGCTACTCCGACGCTGGTCTGGGTCGAGCCGAAGACGACGGTCTGCGCCAGAAAACCCGGCAGAAAATATTGAACATACTTTACACCGCCGGTATTGATGGCACCGCCGAAGACATAATTAAAAAGCAGCAGCAGGACGACGTTAAGTACCGCGTTGAAAACCAACAGCTGCGGCAGCCGCAGGTACTTCAGGATTTCCCGGCGCGTCATAACGATAATATCCGAAATAGCATCGCTTAACTTAAGCTGCATCTATCTTTCCTTGCCAGAGGCTACGTCCTTTTTGTTTTCTGGGCCGTCCGCCGCTGCAGTGTGGCCGGTAATCGCTAAAAAGACATCGTCCAGGGTGGGCTGCTGTAGACCGAACTCCGCCAGCGCGATTCCGGCCGCATCCATGCGCCGGACGATATCCGCCAGAATCGAGGTGCCGCCTGAAGCCGGCAGGCTTAATTCACCGGTCTCCGGGTTACTGTAAATCTTTTCCCGGCTTAGCTCGCCGAGGACTGCGGCGGCCTTTGGCGTCTGGCTCCTATCGGCCAGTTTGATTTTGACGTGTGTCCCGCCGCCGCAGCAGTCTTTTAGTTCCTGGGGAGTGCCGTCGCGGAGGACCCGGCCGTTATCGATAATGGCGATTTTGTTGGCCAGCCGGTCGGCCTCTTCAAGGTACTGGGTCGTGAGAAAGACGGTATTGCAGTTTCTGGCCTGCGCACTGATTACTTCCCACAGCCCCAGTCGGCTGCGGGGGTCGAGGCCGGTCGTGGGCTCATCCAGAAAGAGAATCGGGGGGCTGGCTACCAGCGTTGCCGCCAGGTCGAGCCGGCGGCGCATGCCGCCGCTGTAGGTCTTGACCCGGCGTTTAGAAGCATCGGCCAGGTCAAAGAGTTCCAGCAGTTCGATGCTGCGGCTTTTCGCTTTCTGACCGCCGAGGTGATAAAGCCGCCCGATCATTTCCAGGTTTTCCCTGCCGGTGAGATTTTCATCGACCGCCGGATATTGCCCGGCCAGGCCGATTACCGCGCGGATCGCGGCCGCGTCGCGGACAACGTCGTAGTTGCCGATGGCAGCCGTACCGGAATCCGGTTTTAACAGGGTAGTCAGAATACGCACGATGGTGGTCTTGCCCGAGCCGTTCGGCCCCAGCAAAGCGAAAACCGTGCCCGGGTCCGCTTTCAGGGTGAGACCGTCCAGGGCAATCACCTTGCCGAACTTTTTGCTTACCTTTTCGACGGTGATGGAGGCGCCGGAACAACTGAATCTCTCCAGGCTGCTATTAGCTGTCATCGGTTTACACTCGGCCCAATGTTGATTATCAATGATACCATAAAACAACCCTTTACAGGATAACGATTCAGCCTTATAATTAAATTAGGATAAACATCACGCAAAGAGGTGATAAGTATGGCAAATACGGTAGGCAAGAGATATCGCTGCACCAAGTGCGGCACGGAAGTGATTATTACCAAGGGGGGCACCGGCATCATCATCTGCTGTGACAAGCCCATGGAAATCAAGCAGTAAAACCCCTTTTTACAGGAGGATCGACGATGACAAGTCAACTGGGAAAAAGATATAAGTGCGCTAAATGCGGCACCGAAGCGCTCTGCACTAAAGCCGGCACCGGCAAGCTGGTCTGTTGCGGCGAAGAGATGAAAACACAGGAAGCCAAACCCATTCCTTCCTCGGACTAAGCTGGACAAAGAAAGCCGCTCATGGTTTCTTTCGTCAATCTTAAAGTAAACTACCGGCTCACCATGAGCGGTTACAAAAAATTATAAATAAACCATCGGATGTACCGGAAACCTGTTAAAGCACCGGTACATCTTTTTTTACCATCAGTTAGCTAGGCAGCTTTTTCCGGGGTGGGTTTCGCCTTCTGCGCCGTGCCGGCTTTGTTCAGTTTTTTCAGCAGTCTGGATTTACGCCGCGCGGCATTGTTGCTGTGCAAGACCTTTTTGCCGGCCGCTTTATCCAGCGCGCTCAAGGCGACGACTGCGGCCTCGCGGGCCTTTTCAACATTGCCCTCGGTAATGAGCTTTTCCGCCCGGGTGATATCCGTTTTCACCTGGCTGCGGGTAGATGTATTGCGCTCCTGTTTTCTCACCGAGCCGCGGGCTGCCTTTTGTGCCGATTTACTTGCCAAGACTTACCTCCACTTAATTTTTACTCGAGCCGATATCCTCGGGTTTTTTGACCGGAACGGTAGCATCGGCGGCGGCCGGCTTCGACGGTTCATCGCCGATACGGCTGATGCTGATAACGCCTTTCACGCCGTCAATCTTCTTCATAATCTGGCTCAAATGCGCCAGGCCCTTGGTCTCCAGCGTTAAATAGATGTTTACTCTTTGGTTGGTGCCGTTGGCCAGATTCATTGAGGTGATGTTAACCCGCTCTTCCGCCACGACGGTGCTGATGTCCCTCATCAGGCCCACCCGGTCCCAGGCCTCCACCTGGATTTTCACCGGGTAAAGCAGGTCCGTCTGTCCCCATTCTACCGGAATCAGCCGCTCTTTTTCATCTTCATTGATAATATTAGGGCAATCCGCCCGGTGGATGGTGACGCCGCTGTTGCGGGTAATGTATCCGATAATCTTGTCCCCGGGGACGGGGTGACAGCACGGGGCAAGGTTGGTCATCAGGTCGCCGACGCCCAGCACCTGCACGGCCGAAGCGGTAGTGCGGGACGGGGCGGCGGGTGCCGCCACCTCCTGCTTGTCTTCTTCTTCCTGGGCGGCCAGTTTGAGGACGATCTGGTGCGAGGTAATGGTGCCGTTGCCCACCGCCGCGATAAAGTCATCCAGGTTGCCGTAATTAAAAAGCGCAGCCAGTGCCTGGCGCTCCGTCTGTATGCCGAGACGGCGCAACTCTTTTTCCAGGATTTGCCGGCCGCGCTCGATGCTTTCCGTTTTTTCCCGTTTGTTGAACCACTGCCTTATCTTGCCACGGGCGTGTGATGTATGGACAAAACCAAGGTTGGGATTAAGCCAATCCAGGCTGGGGCCCCGGGCGGTCCTGGCGGTGACGATTTCCACCACGTCGCCGTTTTTCAGCTCGTAGCTCAAGGGCACCAGTTTGCCGTTAATCTTAGCGCCGACGCAGCGGTTGCCCAGGTCCGTATGCAGGCGGTAGGCAAAATCGAGGGGGGTGGCGCCGCGGGGCAGGTCCTTGATTTCTCCCTTGGGGGTATAAACGAAAACCTGGTCGATGAAGATGTCCGTCTTGACCGACTCTAAAAATTCTTCCGCGCCGCTTAATTCCCGGTGCCACTCGATAAGCTGGCGCAGCCAGCCTACCCTGTCCTCGAACTGCAGGTCTTTGGTTTCGCCCTCCTTATAGCGCCAGTGGGAGGCCACGCCGTATTCGGCCACGTGGTGCATCTCGCGGGTGCGTATCTGCACCTCCAGCGGCGTGGTGCCGAAACACATTACCGCCGTGTGCAGCGCCTGGTAGCCGTTGGGCTTGGGATTGGCTATATAGTCGTCAAAAGCTTCCGGCATAGGGTGCCACAGGCTGTGGATGATGCCGACGGCGCTGTAACACTCCTTGATGTTCTCGACGATGACGCGGACCGCCAGCAGGTCATAAATCTCATCGAAGTGCTTGCCGATGGTGGCGTACCTTTCGATTTTCTGGTGGATGCTGTAAATATGCTTAGGCCGGCCGGAAATATCCGCCGCCAGGCCGTTCCTGGCAAACTCTTTTTTCAGTGCCTCGATGGCGCGGGCGATAAACTCCTCCCGCTCGGTACGCCGCTGGTCGATAAGTTTAGCGATGCGCTGGTACTGTTCCGGGTCGAGGTAGCGGAAAGAAAGGTCTTCCAACTGCCATTTGAGCTCCCATATCCCCAGGCGATGGGCCAGGGGGGCGAATATCTCTAGAGTCTCCTGGGCGTTCTTGAGCTGCCGGTCCCGGGGAAGGGCATCCATGGTGCGGAGGTTGTGGAGCCGATCCGCCAGCTTGA
>Ga0187870_1003966_pt1 | contig 11001 bp, 9 predicted proteins | sample June2016WEW_13_1_3_FD_132974 | JGI IMG/M metagenome (GOLD analysis project Ga0187870, IMG submission 132974) | Peatland microbial communities from SPRUCE experiment site at the Marcell Experimental Forest, Minnesota, USA - June2016WEW_13_150 | ecosystem: Environmental > Terrestrial > Soil >... | reverse complement strand
CTGGTTTACGCAATAATCGCTGTCATGTTGCTCACGAATCTGCTGGTAATGGCGGGATTGCAGACTCTCGCCGGAACACTAGTGACACTGTTCGCAGTCTTTATTGGGTTAGTTGTTTCGTTCGCGGCCACCGGCTCAATCGGAAATGCCCTTTCTGGCCTAGTGGTCATGTCCTGGCGTCCTTTCAAGGATGGCGATCGAGTTGAGGTGGGAGGGAGCGTGTATGGAGACGTGCTTGAGGTCGATGTGATGTTCACTCAGATCAAGACGATCAAGAACGAAGTTGTCCATGTTCCCAACTCACAAGTTCTAGCTAACAAGATTGTGAACTACTCTAGGCTGCCTGAAGTAATAGTACATCAGGAGATTACGATTGGCTATGACATATCGCGCAAACTCGTTGAGAAACTGCTGCTTGGTTCGGCGTCGAGAACTGATAACATCCTGACTGAGCCTAAACCCTTTGTGCTCATAAGAAATCTGGACAACAATTACGTCGCCTACGAAATAAATGCGTATACAAGCAAGCCAAATCAACTGGTCAAAACCTACTCAGACCTGATGAAAACCATAATAGACCAGTTTGATCGCGCTGGCGTGGAGATACTCTCGCCGCAATACGTGACCATTCGTAAGTCTACCGTGGCTGGAAGCAAACGTGCAAAGCAGCGAAAGCAAACACTGACATAGGAGTAACAAAAACGCAGCGCGGTTAGCTTAAGAAATACCTCTACGGTTTCCAGAAACGCGGAAAACACTTGCCCCAGATGTTACGGGTATTCTGACTCCTGAGCCGAGTGTAAACAAATACGCGTCCTCCCTGCTCCAAGATCCTTGAGGTTTCTCTCAGAAATCCCAAGACATCGAAATAACAGATTGAATTGAAACTGAATATGCAATTCAGACGTTCGGGTGGAAACGGAGGATGTGGAGCAACCGATCTAACTACTTCGAAATGACGTATCCGATTTCTGAGGCCATGCTGGTTAGTTCGGTAACGATATTTAGTGAGTACGATGTAGATTGATTGGTCCGAGGTGTGAGACGCGACGGACTTGCCGAAATTGCGGCTGTAGGGTCTCACCCCCGTTCAAAAATATGCGGGGGGTTGCCAACTCCTCGCACCACATACAATGATGAATCGGCGGGGCTATGAAGAGGTCTGTAATTCAGCGACTTTCCGCTCGATTTCATCTCCGATTTGCCTCGCCTTCTCGATTGACTTTCCCTTGGGGTCTTCAATATTCCATTCCACAAGTTTCTTCTGCATTCTACCGATCAAAGGTGCAGGACAGACCTCTTCCACAGAACATCCCATTGTTACGACGAGGTCGGCTTCATTCACCATTTCGATGGTAAGCATTTTTGGATGATTTGAGGAGAGGTCGATCCCTCTCTCCTTCATGACTTGCACGACCACCGGGTTGACCGTGGTTGCGGGGACGGTTCCAGCGCTCATAGCTGAGGTCCCCCGCTGTTTCGCGAAGGCTTCCGCCATCTGACTTCTCCCCGCGTTCTCTACGCAGACGAACAGTATCTTACCAGGGCTCTTCATACCAATGGCACCTCAAGGCTGCTCTGGTTTAAGCGATCTTCCGTATCTGTACGCAACGATCTCTGCAATTATGCTCAACGCTATTTCGGCGGGAGTTCTAGCGCCTATGTCGAGGCCTATTGGCGCCCTCACCTTAGCGAGAAGTTCCTGCGAGATGCCCTGCTCTCTCAAATTAGAGAATGTTCTGGCAATCTTATCTCTGCTACCAATCATGCCAATATACCCTGGAAGCCTCACCTTCGAGAGGCATTCCTTCAGAACTACTTCATCGTGCGCATGACCACGGGTGATTATGACAACGCAATCTCCTTCAGAAAAGTCCATGGATTTAGTCACATTAGCAAACTCGCCCACCTTCACTTCATCCGCTTGCGGAAAACGCTCCGTGTTAGCAAAATCCTGTCGATCGTCCACGACGACAACAGCGAATTCGAGAGCTTTAGCGAACTGGACGAGAGGAACAGCGATGTGACCGCCTCCGAAGACGTACATCGTGGAAGAGCCCTGAATGGGTTCTATGAAGACCGTCACCTTGCCACCGCAAAGTACTCCGATGCTGTCTGCGCTCTCATCATCAAGCGCTAACTCGAGTAGTCTAGTTTTCTTGTCAGATATGCAGCGCAGCGCCTCCTCGCGAACTTTCGCCTCGAGAAGGCCACCGCCAACTGTTCCCGAGATTTTGCCATCAGGATAGACCAGCATGCGGAACCCTGTTTTGCCGGGCGAGCCTTTCTCGCCCCCAACAACCGTCGCGAGAGCAGCGGTTTTATGTTCTCGTCTTAGCATTGCGACTTCTTCGAAGATGTCGGACATTTGAAGACCTACATCAGATCAGATCAGCGCGGCAATCAAAGATATCTGAGGGCGGAGGCCTTTCCTCCGATTCTCACCTATTCTCTCTCATTGACGAGTGTTTCTTAGTGTACACAATTCGCTTTGCTTTCTTAATCCGCGAACAACAACTGCGCATTGGACTCCTCGATAGCCCAGACTGTTTCTCAGTCTAGTCTGCTCCACTCGCGTGTTCGGTGATTTTACCAGCGGGTTGTTAACATGCCAAACGTCTCTTGAATATCCTGTTAAGACAATCCAGTGCGGCAGTCCTTCCTTATCTCCAAACAGCGAAGTGCTCGTCAGCAAGATTCTTCAGAACGCCCTTGAGCTTGGCGAGTCTGACCGTAGGGCTAGAGTTTCTAAGACCCATGGTGGTGAATTTTCTTCGTGTATCCTTGTAGAGTAGTTCAAGCATACGGTAGTCGACGCTGGGGATCTTGTCAGCAATCGCATCTACGAAGGAATGACGGAGGTATCTACCCACTGTGTAGACATCGAAGCCGCGTCTTGCCGCTGCTAACGCTAATCCTTCTTTGCTTGTTCCATAGCTCTCGACCAGATTGGCTTCACGCCAAATGTCAAACTCCAATTCTCGGCCCAAGTTCAGGGATGGTTGGAAAAACTTCATCGCCATCATTAGACACGCGGGTCCACAAGTAAATTGGGATGCCTGCCGGTAAAAGGGAACACGCACTCTTACACCTTGATTGGCCGCGACACGGAGATTTCTTATCATGCTTCCATCAGGATTTCGATTCGAGATTTCACAAGGTTCGTAGTGTCTGTACAGAAGCAAAATCACCGCCCGGGCGACTTCTGTTCGACTAACCCGCTCCCCGCGCAAAACTTGTGCGCGACAACGACATAACGCTCTCCGATAAAACGTACCACCACTCTAAGAACCTGAGAACCAGAGTTGTGTAATCGTTTTCACACGTTAAGGCTCTCCGGAATGCGTTAATACATATACTCGAAAACTTACGTTGGGCGAGTTTGCATGGAAATCGCAATGGGGGAACTGCGACAACAAGAGTTCTCACGACTTGACGCGAATGGGTTTGTGTATCTCGATTATACAGGGAGTGGACTGTATCCTGAATCTCTCGTCCGCGCTCACGCCGATTACTTATCCAAGGAAGCCTTAGGTAACCCGCATTCGCGGAACCCAACCTCCACAGTCAGCACAAGCAACTTAGATAAGGCTCGAAATCGCATCCGTCAGTTTTTCGAAGCTGACCCACGCGAGTATGATGTCATCTTCACACCGAACGCAACCGGCGCGCTCAGACTCATTGGCGAAAGCTATCCCTTTGAACCATGCTCACGCTTCATTCTAACCGCAGATAACCACAACTCAGTCAACGGCATCCGTGAGCTTGCTAAGACGAAACGAGTGAAGGCCGAATATATTCCGCTCAATGCTGAGCTTCGCGTCGAAAACCTCGATCAATATCTTCCACACGCGGACGACTCCAAACATAATCTCTTCGCCTACCCGGCACAATCAAACTTTTCAGGCGTCAAACACCCGTTATCATGGATTGAAGAAGCACAAAGCAAAGGTTATGATGTTCTGCTTGACGCCGCGGCCTTCGTGGCTGCTAACCGACTCAGCCTTAAGCATCACAAACCAGACTTTGTCTGCGTTTCGTTCTACAAGATGTTTGGTTACCCAACAGGTGTTGGAGCGCTGATCGCGCGGCGAGCAGGAGTAGAAAAGTTGCGTCGACCATGGTTTTCTGGTGGCACTGTGCGCTTCGTGTCTACGCAGAATGACGTTTACCTCCTCACGAGTACAAGTGAAGCTTTTGAAGACGGCACCTTGAACTTTCTCGGTATCGCAGCGATAACTAGCGGCCTAGACTTCTTGGATCGAATAGGTATGGAGAGAATAAACCGTCACGTATCTAAGCTCACAGAGCTACTGTTGGGCGGATTAAAGTCACTAAAGCACAGCAATGGTAACCCTCTAGTCAAAATCTATGGACCTTCGACAATGGAGAATCGGGGCGCTACGGTCGCATTTAATTTGCTTGACGCTGATGGACGCGAAGTGGACTACAAGTTAGTTGAAGATCGAGCAAACGATGAGAACATTTCGATCCGCACCGGATGCTTTTGTAATCCTGGTGCAGCGGAATTTGCATTTGGATACACGGCCACCCTGGCGCGCAATTGTTTCGATGTAGTGTCGAGGGAGTTTTCCTTGGAGAAGTTCTCGGAATGCATGAAGAACAAACCAGTAGGAGCGCTTCGAGCTTCATTAGGGATCGCAAGCAACCAAGCAGATGTTCAGCGCTTGATCCAAGTGCTAGAGAGCTTCCTAGAATCTAAATCCCCAAATCCAGAAGAGTCGTCGTCACCCACCGCGAGCTGTGGTCGCTGACTCCATCATGCCTCTTGGTCCAGCCCTAGCTTGGTTCAATTGATCACATTTGTTCAAGGAGATATTGATCTAGCGAGGGCAAGTAAGGAATGAACGAGAGCAATCTCATCCTCAGACCCGTGGGCATCGTCAAAACTATTGCATCGGACAATGACATAAGGGAACGATACAGCGAACTTGAGTCAACGATAGAGGTTTTTCCAGAGTTTGCAGAGGCACTGGAAGGGATAGACGGATTCTCTCACATCTTTGTCTTGAGTTACTTGAATCGGTTGGCAGTCGATCAAATCGGTGTGTTGAAGGTCAGACCTCGTAAACTTCTGAAGGCTCCGGGGCTCAAGCTTGAGGAACTGCCGTTGGTAGGAGTATTTGCCACTCCATCTCCGTATCGACCAAATCCAATCGGGCTTAGTCTCGTGACCTTGGTTTTCAGGGATGAAAATCAACTGGTTGTTCGTGGGTTGGACTGCTTTAATCTAACACCTGTCTTGGACATAAAACCGTACACGGATGATTATAGGGCTGACGAGTACGGAATTGCCGCTTGGTATCGTCGACTAATGGATGAGGCAAAAGGGCGACCTTAGACAGCAGAAGTAATCTGCAAGATCAGACGTCAGGCCTTCTTCTTCGTCTTCCAGTCTGCCCTGACAGCAGAACCGCCTCTTAGCCTCTGGATATAATTGTAGGCTGAAAGCGCAGCGATCGCACCCTGTCCTGCTGATATTACGGCTTGTTTGAATGGCACGTCTGTGACGTCTCCCGCAGCGAAGATCCCGCTATGTGAGGTGGCGCATTCTTTGTCCACTTCAATTTCCTTCTTGCCGTTGAGGCGTACCAAATCTTTCAAAAAGTCTGTCTTGGCAACGTATCCCAATTCAACAAACACGCCATCCAACCTTACTTCTCTATGCTGTTTTGTCTTGGAATCTTCAACGAGAACACCCCCCACCGATTTATCACCAAGAATTTCAATTACGTGCGCGAATGAAATGAATTCGACCTTCGGATTCGTCTTCAGGCTTTCCAGGGTCTGCCCGTCACCAAGTGGCTTTTCCCAAGTATGAATCAAATACACCTTACCCGCAACGTTGCTCAAGAGCGAAGCCGCGTCCAATGCTGGATCACCAGATCCTACTATTGCAACGCTCTTTGCCTTGAACAAGGGTCCATCGCATACTGCACAATACGAAACACCTTTTCCCTTCAGTTTCTCTTCGCCAGGGACGCCAAGATCTCTCGGAGTCTTGCCAAATGCTAAGACAACTGCGCAAGTGTCATACTCACCATTAGGCGTCTTCACAGTAAAGCACACATTCTCTCGTTCCACTATTGACGAGACCTCATCATAGGCGAATTGTGCTCCGAACGCTTTTGCTTGCTCTTCGAACTTTGACACCAATTCGAATCCTCCTATAACATCAAAGCCGGGATAGTTCTCGATGTGATCGGTAAGGAGGGCCTGTCCGCCAATATCCTTCGTGATTACGAGAGTCCTCAGGTTCTGGCGTGAAGCGTAAAGAGCCGCAGTAAGCCCAGCCGACCCCCCGCCGACAATGATGATGTCATATAAATTCTCAGACATTGTGATCGCTGCCAAGAAAATGCTCGAACAAAAGTTAGGCTTGTTGTCTCATAGAGCTACTTTGGTTCAGACAATCTTGATGCATCAATAGCATTGTGTCAAGTTGCTTCTGCAATGCATTCCGAGGCAGGTAACCGACAATCTCTGCCAAAGGCCTGTCTCCGCAGAAGAATTTCAGCGTAGGCAATCCTTGCACACCGTACCTGGAGGAGACCTCAGGTGAAGCATCGGAGTTCAGCTTGACAAACTCCAACTTACCGCGATACAGGTCTGAAAGTGAGTCAAAGTCTGGCAGAAGACGTCTACACCAAGGGCACCATGGCGCCCAGAAGTCGACAATGACAGGAACTTTCGAATCTAGGACTTTCTCATTCCACGTTGAGGAATCAGCATCTATGGCAACCAAACTTGGTCAGGGACCTTATGCAACGCAGTATTACTAAACTTGCAGATTGGATCGCAAGAACAGACCTATGTGGTTCTTGGTACTCGCCACTATTTCATCTCGTGTGCTTACAGGCCAAACTTTCTGAACGCGTAGTACTTGGGGTAGTCTACGGCGAGCGTGAATATCGCAGAGAATCCTAACACAAAGAGAACTTGAGCTAATGTAACAGGTGGCAGGATGGCTCCGTAAATTCCAAGCAAGGCAAACCCAATCACCGTACCCAAACTGGAAAGAGTAAGTTCACGTCCAGGCCTGGACGACCAGAAGTGTCCCCTCTCTCTCACAATAAGGACTCTGAACTGACTGGTGAAGACTAATGTGAGCAGTACGAAGGTCTGAAGCGTTTCCAATTGCATGTGATAATAGTCAGTGCCGATGAAAATGATGGATGTTCCCTCCACCACTAAGAATGCGCCGATGACGAGTGACGCTAACGTGATATTTTTCACGTTCCAAATATTCGGGTTCTTCGTGGTCTTCACGTTATCAGTGGCAAGTGACATTGTTACGAAGTCATTTGCAAACACCAGCAAAACCATGCCTAGTACGGAGAGGACGACGTGATGCAGCCAGAAGAACCCCAGGACTAGTACGCCCACGAATTGTATTACTTTCGTGACCTTGTTGACAACCCAGGTTAGCATACGTTGGTAGATTTGTCTGCTCGTACCGATTGCGTTGAGGATAACCTTGAGGCCGGGTTCGGTTAGGACTATGCTGGCGGACGCTTTTGCAACATCGGTGGAGTTGTTCACAGCTATGCCCACTTCCGCTTGTTTGAGCGCGGGTGAGTCGTTCACGCCGTCGCCGGTCATTCCTACCATGTGACCTCTCGACTGCAGAAGCTTCACCACTTTGTACTTGTCTTCCGGGTAAATCTCAGCCAACCCATCATATTCATCCAGAGCGCTTGCTTGATCCGGTTCTGATAGTTTCTCTAGATTTGACATCGGGTAGATTCGATTGCCAATCCCCACTTGCCCGGCGATCTCTTTGGCTATTGCCACGTTATCTCCTGTCAGCATCTTCGTCTTTACGCCTAAGCGTTTCAGTTCCCCTATCGTTTCCTTCGAGTCGGGTCTGGGAGGATCGGCCAGTGGCAGGAGCCCTACGAGCTTGAGGTTATCTAGGTCATTATCCGCTGATTTGGCTACTGCGAGTGTTCGGTAGCCTTTCTTGGATAGTGATTCCACATTAGTGTTGACATTCTTCGCAGTCTCATCGTCCACTTTGCATAGGGACAGGATTACCTGTGGTGCTCCTTTGACTACTCTGAATCGTTTTCCGTTGTGTTCGATGATTGCCTCGGATCTTTTTGTCGCTGGTTCAAATGGGGTAAACGAGTCTTGCGTGTACTGTACGGAGGTAGGGAGGTTCTTTGCGTAGTCGATCACGGCGAGGTCAATTACGTCTCTTATCTCCTCTTTCGAGGCTAGTCTCGCTATTATTGCGACGTCGTTCTTTTCGAACCCTTGGAAAGGGATGGGGTCGGTGACAGAGAGTTTATTCTGTGTGATTGTACCGGTCTTGTCTAAGCAGAGCACTTCCATTGATGCTGCGTCCTCAATGGAATTGAGCCTGGTTACTAGAGCGCCTTCTCTGGCAAGTTGCATTGCGCCTACAGCCAAAACGATAGCAAAGACCGCCGGCAGTGCAACCGGGACGGAACCCATCAGAAAGATTAGAGCGAACCTTACGAGGGTTAGGACGTCTACGACTCGTGTTAAAGCCGCGTCTAATACCACGAACGCCAAGGATGCAATACCAATGTACATTGCGTATTTGACGATGGCCGACATGATCTGTTCTTGGTGCGATTTCGGCTTGGCGATTTTCACTAATTCAGCGGTCTTTCCGAAGTATGTGTGGGCTCCCGTGTTGAGTACGAGAGCTTTCGCTTCACCTCGTTTGACGATGGAGCTTGAATATAGAATCCCAGACTGATGTGCGGTCACGGGAAGTGATTCGCCGGTCAATGCTGATTGATCAACGGACACTTCTCCAGCCACAATCTTGGCATCAGCTGGTACTAGGTCGCCTAAACCAACTTGTATGATGTCTCCTGGAACTATTTCCCGAGCATCCTTGACGACCCATTCTCCGTTCCGCAGAATTTTCGCTCTAATTGCTAGCCGTTCCTTGAGGAGTTCAAGTGCTTTCAGAGAACTGCGAGTATGGTGAAATCCTATGATAGCATTCAGGGTCAGAAGCCCAAAGACTATTGCCACTTCTAGGTAGTGGCCTATGATGTATGAGAGAGCCATCGTTAATTCCAAAAGCCAAGGCATTGGCCCCCAATACCGCGTCAGGAAATCGACAAATGGGTTCTTCCGCTTCTCCGATAATTCGTTGTAGCCAGATTCGTTAATGCGTCTCTTTACCTCATTTTCCGTGAGGCCGTTTGTTGACGTACTTAATGCCGAGTACGCGTCCTCAATTAGCAAATCGGCAAAGTCAGCTGTCGCCTTAGTTGTCATTGAATGAGTACGCCTATCCAGTTTTCATACGAATGCCGCTTTGTCGCCTAGATGTTTTCGAAGGAGCGGGGGAACAAAGGTCTCAAGAAGTGTCGTGTATTCAAGTACGTGAGCGTACTTCTCAGCGAATGGCATCTCTTTGATCTTCACCATTTTGTGTCATCCTCCGTTTTCCAATGCAATTCACATCTTGTGTTTCTAGATGAGCCTGATGATGAACCACGAGGAAACTACGAGGCCTACAGTGATGACCAAGAGCTGTAAGTAGTTCTCGTTCACTCGCTTCGCGCCACGTGCGCCGATATAACCGCCGATTATCGCCCCAATCGCCATCATTATTGCAAGCGGCCAGACGACAAGCCCCTTGTACGCGAAAAACACGAACGCGGTCACATTGATCAGAGCTGCGAGCACAGTCTTCAGCGCATTCATGACATGAATGTCGCGCAAACCCATCATGCTAAGCGAACCCAGCATCAATATGCCAATCCCGGCGCCGAAATACCCACCATAGGTTGCAACGAATAGTTGGAAGAAGAAGCCCCAGATCCTACCGGGGAGAGTGACCTGCGCTTGGACTGATTTGTCGGCGAATCTTCGGGCAAAGAACTTGCGTCCGGCGAAAAGTATCGTTGCGAAGAGGATTAGGAAGGGAACAACGAACCTGAAGGTTGACTCAGGTGTCACGACCAGAATGAGGGCACCGAGAAGACCCCCGATAATGCTCGGGACTAGGAGCAGGATGAGGAGGTCCCGCCTCATCTCAGTGTCTTTTCTATACCCCAGAGCGCTGCTTAGTGAGCCCGGCCATAAGGCGGCGGTGTTCGTCGCGTTCGAGACTATGTCGGCCTCGCCGAAGGCCACGAGCGATGGAAAGGAGATCAAAGTGCCACCACCCGCTACTGAATTGACGGCGCCAGCGATGACAGCTGCGAAGAAGAGCCCAGCGTATCCGAGGAAATCGCTCATGGGGCAACCATGAAAACAAACCAAATAAGGGTAGTTTCTGGCTTGCGAACTCGAAGCAGAAGCCTTAGCGAGAGGGCCGCCGTTCTCTTTCTGATCGTTCACCAGAGATTGGAAGGCGTTCTTCACGCGTGGATGCTCGACGTGGCAGGTCTACCGGGTTCATCAAGAAGCGTCGTAGGCTGAACCTCCTGTAGGTTTTTGTTTGGCTGGATGAACACCGGATGATTATCGGCCTGCGAACTTTCCTCGTCAGACAATATCTTCTCGTTCTTCTATGATCCGTGTCTTACACTAGCCCCTTAGGTCGAGTTCAAATTCCGCTTCTCGCACCACTAGGGGCACACACACATTTCATATCTCGCTGGTAACACTGGACAGCGGACAAAGTGAAAATTAACGGAAGTCAATCAGCGTGCTCCCTTGTTCGCTCACCAGGAGATCTTCATTGAGGCGCCGCCTCAAAGCGTCTGAAACATCCAAACAGACATCAATAATTGGAGTAGCTGGCAGCCTTCCATAACAGCATCCAAGCTCGCAGGCCCCCTCGCCGTCGGCTCTGTTTTTCGGTGGAGAACCGGGGGTCTGAATGTAACTTCCACTGTCCAAGTGCTTGAGCCGAATGAGTTGATTGGCTGGACAGGCAAATCGCTGGGTGCCCAAGCCAAACATATTTGGAAATTCACACCGCAAAACAACGGCACGCTGGTTACGACAGAAGAGTCCATGGAAGACTGGTCGGTTAGGTTG
>Ga0187870_1003964_pt1 | contig 11002 bp, 5 predicted proteins | sample June2016WEW_13_1_3_FD_132974 | JGI IMG/M metagenome (GOLD analysis project Ga0187870, IMG submission 132974) | Peatland microbial communities from SPRUCE experiment site at the Marcell Experimental Forest, Minnesota, USA - June2016WEW_13_150 | ecosystem: Environmental > Terrestrial > Soil >... | reverse complement strand
CGGGCCATACGCTCCGGCCGCCGGACTGAAGGTCGGCGTGGCCGCCGCCCCGTTGATGGTATACACGGCAGAACCAACCGCGCTGTTCGAATAGCTTGTCTTGGTGGCGATGGCTTCCAGCGTTTCCGTGGCAGAGACAGTGATCGCTGAGCTATAGGTGCTCGAGTTGGTCGTCGGCGTCGTTCCATTGGTGGTGTAGTAGATGGTCGAGCCCGAGGTCGAATCGCTGATGGTCACCGTCTGCGCCGGGCCATACGCTCCGGCCGCCGGGCTGAAGGTCGGCGTGGCTACCGCACCGTTGATGGTATAAGCCGCCGAACCCACAGCGCTGTTCGAGTAACCCGTCTTAGTGGCGATGGCCTCCAACGTCTCTGTAGCCGATACGGTGATCGCTGAGCTATAGGTGCTCGAGCTGGTAGTCGGCGTAGTTCCGTTGGTGGTGTAGTAAATCGTCGATCCGGAGGTCGAATCGCTGATGGTTACCGTCTGCGCCGGGCCATACGCTCCGGCCGCCGGGCTGAAGGTCGGCGTGGCCACCTGTGGCTGCGAACCGCTTGCCTCCAGAGTCACAATCAAATTGACAAAGGTGTCCGTTGTACTTGCCGTCGCCGTGGCCGTCTGAGTTCCCGTCGCGGTCACGACCTTATCTTCAGAGAAGCCGCTGTCGCCGCCGGAAGTATCCTCCGACGCCTGGGTATCTCCATACCCAGACCCCACTGTATAGGTGGACGCCGTATGATTGTCGGCGAAGTACGCGAAAACGTAATCGTTGGCATTCGAGGTAGACGCGGAGGTGGATACGGTCAGTGCCGTGCCTGCCTGAGAAGAAGTTCCCGTTTTGTCCACCGTTGCCGTTACCCCGGAGACCTCGTAAATATGGCAGTGGATGTTGTTCGTGGAGCTGATGTTACAGGTCACGGTATCGGCTGCGGTGCTCTTGGCGGTGGCGGCGTAGATAGCGGCCACCGCGGCTCCGGAGGTGCCCGCGGTCACCAGTTGAGTAAAGCTATTGCCCTGCGTGTCGGTTGGCGCACTGATCGTCTCTGCGTCGTATGTGCTCACTGCAACCAGCACCACGTCGCCGGAGGTCACGTTGCTGCCGAACGCCACCGCAACCGAGGTGCCGTTTGCGCTGTATCCGTTATTGTCTTGGACCGTATGGATCGACGCGGTGGAGATGGTATAGGCCGCGGAACCTACCGCGCTGTTTGAATAGTTCGCCTTGGTGGCGATGGCCTCCAACGTCTCTGTCGCCGAGACCGTGATCGCTGAGCTATAGGTGGTCGAGGCGGTCGTGGGTGTCGTGCCGTTGGTGGTGTAGTAGATGGTCGCGCCAGAGGTCCCATCGCTGATGGTCACCGTCTGCGCCGAGCTATAGGTGCCTGCCGCCGGGCTGAAGGTTGGCGTGGCTACCGCCCCGTTGATGGTATACGCCGCCGAACCCACCCCGCTAGTCATATAGAGGGGAGCCGTGGCGATGGCCTCCAGCGTCTCTGTAGCCGAAACCGTGATGGCCGAGCTATAGACACTCGAACTGGTCGATGGTGTCGTTCCGTTGGTGGTGTAGTAGATCGTCGCGCCAGAGGTCGCATCGCTGATAGTCACCGTCTGCGCAGGGCCATACGCACCTGCCGCCGGGCTGAAAGTCGGCGTGGCCGCGGGCCCGTTGATGGTATAGGCCGCCGAACCTACTGCGCTCTGCGAATAACCGGAAGCCGTGGCAATGGCCTCCAGCGTTTCTGTGGCAGATACGTTGATCGCTGAGCTGTAGACGCTCGAACTGGTCGTCGGCGTAGTTCCGTTGGTGGTGTAGTAAATCGTCGACCCAGAGGTCGAATCGCTGATGGTCACCGTCTGCGCCGAGGCATACGTCCCCGCCGCCGGGCTGAAGGTCGGCGTGGCCGCCACTGTGCTGGATCCCTTGATCGCAACGGTAATGATATTCGTATCCGATGCATTTACCGTGCACTGCCCGTAGTAAGTTCCCGCGGAGCCGGCCAAACCGTCTTCAAAGAAGGCATTGGTGCCTATGCTGATTGGTATCGCAGTCCAGGTAATTGGCGCAGTGCCAACGCTTTGCGTACCCCCCTGGCTATAACATAACGACCACAGCATATCCCCCGAGGCTGTCGTGGTCAGGTTGGCTGAGTTTTCAGTAGTGACGTCTCCCGCAGTCGCCCCATCGGCGCTGGTGTCCAACGGAGAGGCAGCTACATTGGAATACTCGGCTACTCCCATCCACGGAGCCCCGTTGGATACGCTGAAATTGGCTGTAATCGTGATGCTTCCCGAAGCGGTATTGGACAGGATATAGGCGCTCATGACCCCGTTGTCGAGGATGCCGTAGTTGGAAATTACACTAGCCGGCGTGCCAGTCGAGGCGGTAACAGACGTCAAGGTGCCTTCCCCGTTGTAGACGCCAATCAAGAGCGCATGTCCCGCACCCACTCCGCTCAGCGTGCACGACAAACTGGTCACCGAGGACCCGGTCGCGCCGCACTCCTGAACGTAAGCCACCTGTGCCGAAGCCACCGTACTGCTCGCACAGAGTGCAAGGAAGAGAAAAAGGCTGAAATAATTCAGCGCATTCGAGTGAATGTGAGACATCGCCCATTTGGAGTGGAATCGGCTGGCTACCATGAAATGCTCCTTTTGACCCCGATTGACCCCAACGAGCTTAGGCTCTCGGCAGGTCACACAAAATCGATGTTGTAAGAGGTAGGACACCGGTGAGCGGGCGTGCAACAGAAAAAAGCGGATTCGGTAAACTTGCGGAAATAGCAATATTGGCGATACAATCTCACCGTGCCCAAAGAGAGTGAATCCCGATCAAGCGCCCGGCAGTCTCGATACAAGCTGGAGACGGTTTCTCGCGCATGTGCGTTACTCAGGGAGTTCAACGATGACCGGCAGACATTGAGCCTAACCGAGATCATGAAGCGTACTGGCATGGAGCGCACGATCTGCTTCCGGTTGTTGCGTACCCTTGAGAGCGAGGGATTCCTGCGTAGAACTGAACTGCGAAAGTACGCCTCGAATCTGCACATCCTGAGTGGAAAGCGATTCCGCATCGGTTATGCCTCGCTGGGGCATAACGCGTTCTCAACTGCAGTGAGCCACGGGCTGCGCTGGGCAGCCAGGGAACGTCAACTGGAACTGATTGAGTTCGAGAACAACTACAGTCCTAAGGCGGCACTGCGCAATGCCGAGTTGCTGGTGAAGGAGCGTGTAGATCTAGCGATTGAATTCCAGGTGTATCACCGGATCGCGGCCCAGGTTTCTAATCTGTTCCAGGAGGCAGGCATCCCGGTGATAGCTCTTAACATTCCTCAGCCAGGGGCAGTATTTTTCGGCGTGGACAATCACAAGGTCGGCCAAATCGCAGGCAAGAAACTACTTAGGATCGCGCAAGAGGAATGGAACGGAGAATTCGACGAATTGATTCTTCACGATCTGGAACTCGCCGGCCCGGTGCCTCGTCTTCGCCTTGCGGGCGCACAGGAGGTGCTGCGCATGGGAATTACGAATAACTGGGTGACCACTCGCCTCGATTCGCATGGAGATTTCGTTCGGTCCTTCGAGATGACCCGCAAGCATCTGCAGTTTACGCCCAAGCGGCGGACATTGTTGACCGGGGTAAACGAACGTGCCGTTTTGGGTTCTTTGCGCGCATTTGAGGAATTTGGACGCGGTAATCTTTGTCGTGCCGTAAGCCTGGGTGGGGCGCGGGAGGCCTGCCGCGAATTGAGGCAGCCCAATACGCAGCTTGTCGGCTGTGTCGGTTTTTTCCCAGAACGCTACGGCGATAAAGTGCTTGCGCTTGCGCTGGAAATCCTTCAGTACAAGAGCGTATCGCCAGCGATCTATATGCCGGTGCAGTTGATTACTGCGCACAACGTCGACCGGTTCTACCCCAAAGATATATTTGAGCACGCAGAAATGAATGAGGCCTCATTTTGACCCTTGAATAAAAAAGTCGTCCTTTCGGAAAGTTCTTGCGCTTTGAGCAAATCATAAGTGAACGCAGCTTATTGCATATCATTTGTCTAGTATCTATTTTCGTTATCTTTTTTATTTACGCCATTTTATTTCTTATTTTCTTCACTTTCATTGTTGTTTTGGCTGTCCCTCGTCAAAATACCGATCCGCTGTTAAATCAAACAGATGGGTAGCGAACCTTTGAGGTGGGGCGCGGCGTTCCCTGCCTTGGCCGGATCAGTGCAAATTACAATCACAGTGTTCGAAGCTACAAGATTTTAGAGGTTCGGAGGACTGATGAATAGGAACGAGGTTCGTTCACAGATTGACGCGATTGGCATTTTGCCTTGAGGCAACCTGAGCCTCGGCAGCTTTGGCGCGGATCAGAAGTTGATAGTTATTCTCCTCCTGCCGGGAATCCTCTTCCGCGAGGGCGCGATTAGCGAGCGGCTTTGCCATCGAACTTTCCTTCATTCTCAACAGCCTGGCCAGTCATCTGCGCTTGGAGTGCGCTCATCGTGACTCTCCTGCTGATGTTGTGTCCCGGACATTGCACAGGGTGAAGTTGCGGATCGCTCGTTGGCCTCTCGGAGCGTACTTCTGGCCGAGATAGCCCGAGCATACAGATTCGCCATGCTGACCGAGCAGATTCCCCCTGCAGCGAAGCCGTCGAAACTGGTCGCGGTGTTTATAACTTTTGACTACGCCGCGAATGTTAGAGCCGAAGTGGATGGGAACAGTTTAACCCAACCTAGTCTTTTAAGGTTGGTAAATATTTGTTGATAAACGCAATTTGACGACAATAATCGCCACTACGGCAGCCTCGGGCCGTCATGCCGGTTCTTCGGCCGGTCTATCCGGCGAGCTAGTTTCGGAGCCGCGAGGATGAAGGCATTTGGTTCGCGTTTTTCCTGAAGGTGCCAGCAACCGGCATGGGCCTGTGGTGGCTGCAATCGAGGCGCTGGCTTACATCCAACCGGAAGAGCCGGGTGCTCAGATTGAGCGCATCGAGGCGCTGGCCACGGATTACCAACATCATGACATCGTGCAAGGAGCGCTCGGATTCGCTTACGGAATTGCCGGCCACGGTCAAAGAGCGAGCCAGATCCTCGATGTCATGACGCATCCGGGAAAGCGCAACCATAGTCGTGAACCATACGCGGTCGCGCTGGTTCTGATCGGCCTGAATGAGAGGCAGGAGGCCGTGAAACGGTTGGAGCAGTCGTATAGCGAAGGGTCGCTCTGGAGCCTGGGGTTCCCATACGACCCGATCCTGGCCTCCCTGCGCAACGATCCGCACTATCAGCACTTCATGAGCAAAGTCAGCTACCCGGCTCCCGAGAGTTCCGGTTCACGCCTGGGATTCGCCGACTGAATTCTGTAACAGACTTTACGTTTGGTACAGGTGAATTCGCCACCAGCTAGCATATTGCGATGTCATACAGCAGTGCTGATGATGCGTACCGCCAGAGTCCCTACCAGAGCCGGAGTGCACCTGCGATGGGCTGTCCGGAATCCCTTAGTATGGAGGCTGAAAGCCGATTCTTATCATGTGCACTTCTTTCCGTTCGCTGAACTTGGCGCTCTTTGCACTATCCGGTATTTTCATTGGATTTGCGCCAATGCCGGCCGCGCAGGCGCAGGCGACACAGCCTGTCTTGGCCAGGCAGGCACACTCCGAAAATTCAGCGCATGTTGAGAACTACACCATCCCCGCGCTTCTTATCAGCGATATCCATTTCGACCCCTTTCACGACCCCGCCAAAGTGCAAGAGCTTGTCGTTGCTCCGGTGAACCAATGGCGGTCAATCCTGTCAGCTCCGCCTTCCTCTAATCAGCAGCAAGCGTTTGCCGAGCTCCAGCAGAGCTGCCATGCTCGCGGCGTTGACACACACTACGCTCTGTTTCACTCCAGCCTGCAGGCTATGCGGTCCAGGCAGCCCGATGCAAAATTCATGACGGTGAGCGGCGACCTGATTGCCCACGCCTTCTTCTGCCGGTATACAACAATTGTTCCCAACTCAACGCCCGGCGACTACCAGGCATTCGTCTTGAAGACCTTGAGCTTTGTCGTGGAAGAACTGCGCGCTTCCTTCCCGGGCATACCCGTCTACGTGGCCCTGGGCAATAACGACACTGGCTGCGGTGACTATCAGCTCGATGCCGGAAGCAACTTTCTTACTCAAGCTGGCCCGATCATAGCTGAAGGTCTGCCACCATCCCAACAGCAACAGGCGCTCAAGGAGTTTGGGGAATTCGGCAACTTCAGCATGACCATGGCAGAGCCCATGCACGGCACAAGATTCATTGCCTTCAATGACCTGTTTCTGTCATCCAAGTACAGCACCTGCGCCGGTAAACCCGACTCCATTGCGGCAACGCATGAACTGTCTTGGTTAGAGCAAAAGCTGGCAGAGGCGCGGCGATCGGGCCAGAAGGTTTGGGTCATGGGTCACATTCCGCCTGGTATCGATCCCTATTCAACCATTGCAAAATTCAAGGATGTTTGCGGGGAGCAGGCGCCTGTCATGTTTTTATCGTCGGACAAGCTGTCCGACCTGCTGGTCGAATACGCCGATGTAGTCCGGCTGGGGATTTTCGCGCACACTCACATGGATGAAATGCGTCTGCTGGGGACTGAGAGCAAAGAACTGCAGACCACGGACGGTCATCGCATTGCGATCAAAATGGTTCCCTCCATCTCGCCGGTCGATGGCAACAACCCATCCTTCATCGTTGCCCGCGTCAACCCATCCTCCGCTGTGCTGCAAGATTACGAAGTGATTGCTGCTTCCAATCAGACCGGTATTGCCGCTGCCTGGACCAAGGAGTACGACTATGCTCAGACCTACCATAAAGCACAGTTCTCGCCCTCGGCGGTAAAAGAACTGATTAAGGAGTTTAGAACCGATCGCGCTGCGAAGACGGCAGTGAGCGAAGCATACATCCGCAACTACTTCGTGGGCGACCGCTATTTCGAACTCAGCCCGTTCTGGCCGCAGTACGTCTGCGCGCTGGATAATCACACCGCCAAGGCATATGCAGCATGCGTTTGCTCCAACGCCAGGTAATGATATGATTCGCCCTAAACTCTCCTATTCACATGCGCCACCGCGAAAGGCTGAATCAAAATGAAGCGTGAGTTTTCGGCAAGGGTGCGTGACGCCATTTAGCTCAGGCTGGGGCAGGCGATCGCGTATCTGCTGCGGCACTGGCAGCCCTTGACGTTGTTCCTCCGCAAAGCCGGGGCCCCCGTTGGACAATACCATCGCCGTGCAGGTCACGTTGCTGTCATTCCCGAGAACAGCCTATTTGCGCAGCTTGCGCCTCACCAGCCCAGCCAGAGCAACCAGTCCTGAGCCGAGCAGGGCCATGCTCCCCGGTTCCGGAACGGGCGAGGGCCCGGACGGAAAGTCGGCAGTGACCACACCACCGCTTGTAATCGTACCGCCGCCGCCGCAGCCGGTAGAGATGGTATTAGTATTCATCGTTACAGTTGGCGCCAAGGCGCTACCGCACCCAATGGTTGTACCGTTACCCAGAGTTACGGTGGCAACCGCGAGGATATTTCCTTCGAATTCTGTGGATGCACCGAGGGTTGCGGTGCTGCCGACATCCCAGAAGATGCCATCATTTGACCCGGCGTTGCTGACGTTAACACTCGAATCGCTCGCCGTCGTGAGCGTGGAGCCTATCAGGAACACCCATAAGTCATTGTTATCGCTCTTGCCATTGAGAATAAGTGTTCCCGTCAAGTCAGCAGACGAGTCAAACTTATAGACGCCCGGCGTCAATTCGAGTCCGCCAAGGTCCGTACCTGTCAAATCATTTCCCGGTGGGACCGCCATGCCTGCGAGGCCGGTGTACGCGGCAGAGGCATCGCTCTGAGCCTGAGAGGTGATCGGAACAGCACTGTTGTATATGGTTCCCGTCGCGGTTCCCGGAGGGAAGCCGGTTGGGCTGACACCTACATTTCCGGTGATAGCTGTAGAGCCTGTTGTATTTGTTACGGTTGAGCCCAGTACTCCAAAACTGCCTGCAGTTCCAAGGATGGGGTCTGCATAGGCAGGGAGTGCCAAAAGTGCCAGAATGAGCCAACAAAAAGCGCGTAGCCACATACTTTTACCTCCTGCACTTTCGTTCGACTTCGTTAGACCAAAATCACTGCCACATGAATCGCGGCGGGAACTGACACGTACACATTAGGTGTAACCCGCACGTTAGTGGCCGTTCCGGTGCTAATTAGATGCAAGTATTTGCATAGGTTCGGCTAAGGAAAACTGCAAACTTTTGCGCAGCGAAGTGGAAAACTTTTTCCTTGGGAACGCGCTAGCTATGATCGGCCTGAAATCGGCATTCGGCATTCCTCCAGTGACCGGGAACTATACGCATGTCGGCACCCGAGTCACGCAGGCTTGCCGAAAGGACACGAATCACCAGGACGCGAAGTGTTCATTCTCTGGAGATGCCATTCGTCTAATGAACTACAGTGACGACGTTGTGTCAGGTCCAACGCGAGGTCTATGAGGTCAGAGACCGTCACCCGTCTGGAGTTGCGCAGAGGTGGGAGTTTGCGCCCTGCCAAGGCGTCTGCCTTGGCCATCTGTTCCACTACAACTGATCAGAATCATAAACGATACCATCTTATATAATGTTTATTATGAATAGTTTACATATTATTTGAAAATATATTATCAATATCCTTGACAAAAAATGTATGTTGGGTGTAAAAATTTTTCCTAAGCATCAACCAGGGACCAAAGGACGCAATCAATGCATTGCTCTTTCTTGCATTCCGCTTCCTTGCGTTTCGCATTCTCTAGGGAGGGTTTTGTCATGGACTCGCTCGACCGCCGCAGTGCTCAGTGTTCCTTTGCTTCCCATCTCCTCTCCGGCCTGTCCCATACGCTTTGGCTGGCATTGCTCGCGTTGCTGGTCCTGCCTGCCGCCTATGCGCAAACGGCTACCGTGCTGAATGTAGGCAGCCCTGGCGGTGTAGCCCTGCTTTATCCCTCGGGCGTAGCAGTGGATGGCTCCGGGGATGTATTCATTGCGGACACGGGGAACAACCGGATAGTGGAGGTTGCGGCGGGAGGCGCGGTCAGTGTGCTGACCACCAACGCCACCGGCCTGAATAGCCCCACCAGCGTAGCGGTGAATAGCTCGGGGGATGTGTACATTGCGGACGCCGGCGACAACCGCGTGGTAGAGGTGGCGGGCGGCGTGGCCAGCGTGTTGAGCACCGGGAGCTTGACCCTGCTTAATCCCACCGGCGTGGCGCTGGATAGCTCCGGGAATGTCTACATTGCGGATTGGGGCAATGATCGCGTAGTTGAAGTGACGTCGGGGGGATCGGCCAGCGTATTGAGTCTCGGCAGCCCAGCTGACGGCACAGCCCTGTATGAACCCTTTGGCGCGGCGGTAAGCAGCTCAGAGAGCGTGTATGTTGCGGACGGCGGCAACAACCGCGTGGTGACGATGGCGGGCAGCGTGCTGAGTCTCGGCAGCTTAACCCTGAATCAACCCCAAGCCGTGGCTGTGGATAGTTCCGGGGATGTCTTCATTGCGGACACGTTCAACAGCCGTGTGGTGGAGGTGGCGTCGGGAGGGGCGGTTAGCGTACTGGGCACGGGTAGCCTCACAGCGCCCAGCGGCATTGTCAGCGAATGCACCAGCAGCGGCACAGTCATGTGTTATCTCGCTGGCGTGGCGGTGTACGGTACGAACAATGTGTATATTGCGGACACATACAACCACCGCGTGGTGCAGGTGACCCTATCAGGTACTCCGACGGTAGCCACGCCGAGCTTCAGTCCGGCGGCTGGTACGTATACCAGTTCGGCGACGGTGACGATCTCGGACGCGACCTCCGGGGCAACGATCTACTACACCACCAACGGCACTACGCCGACGACCAGTTCGATTGTTTACTCCAGCGCGATTACGGTCTCTGCCACGGAGACGTTGGAGGCCATCGCCACACACAGCGGCGATACGAACAGCGCGGTGGGTTCGGCGGCGTACACCATCCAAGTGGCCACGCCGACCTTCAGTCCGGCGGCCGGAACCTATTCCTCGGCGCAGACGGTGACCATCAGCGATGGAACCTCGGGCGCGACGATCTACTACACCACCAACGGCACCACGCCTACGACCAGTTCGTCAGTGTATAGCTCGGCGATCAGCGTGTCGGCTACAGAGACGCTGGAGGCTATCGCCACACACAGCGGCGATACACAGAGCGTAGTGGGCTCGGCGGCGTACACCATCACTCAGCCGGCGGCCACGCCGGCCTTCAGCCCGGCGGCCGGAACCTACACAGGGACGCAGACGGTGACCATCAGCGATGGAACCTCGGGCGCGACGATCTACTACACCACCAACGGGACCACGCCTACGACCAACTCGTCAGTCTATAGCTCGGCGATCGGCGTGTCGGCCACAGAGACGCTGGAGGCTATCGCCACCGCTTCCGGCTATTCGCAGAGCGCGGTTGGCTCGGCGGCGTACACCATCAAGGTAAATACGCCGACCTTCAGCCCGGTTGCCGGTACGTATAGCACTGCGCAGACGGTGACCATCAGCGATGCAACCTCGGGCGCGACCATCTACTACACCACCAACGGCACCACGCCTACGACCAGTTCGTCCGTGTACTCCAGTGCGATCACAGTGTCGGCTACAGAGACGCTGGAGGCCCTTGCCACACACAGCGGTGATACAAACAGCGCGGTGGGCTCGGCGGCTTATACCATCAGCTCCGAGTCGGCAGCAGCCACGCCGACCTTCAGCCCGGCGGCGGGAACATATTCCTCGGCGCAGACGGTGACCATCAGCGATGGAACCTCGGGCGCGACCATCTACTACACCACCAACGGCACCACGCCCACGACCAGCTCGAGCGTCTATAGCAGCGCGATCACGGTCAGTTCGACGGAGACCGTTGAAGCGATTGCCACCGCTTCAGGCTATTTGCAGAGCGCGGTGGGTTCGGCGGCGTACACCATTAGTAGCTCGAATGGCG
>Ga0187870_1003956_pt1 | contig 11009 bp, 15 predicted proteins | sample June2016WEW_13_1_3_FD_132974 | JGI IMG/M metagenome (GOLD analysis project Ga0187870, IMG submission 132974) | Peatland microbial communities from SPRUCE experiment site at the Marcell Experimental Forest, Minnesota, USA - June2016WEW_13_150 | ecosystem: Environmental > Terrestrial > Soil >... | reverse complement strand
GGGTCGCCTTCGAGGAAGGAGACACCGGGCGTGTTGCTTTTCGCTTTTTCGCCAGGCCGTACCAGGATGGTCACCGAGTGTCCCGCTTCCGCGAAGCGCCCGCTCAGATACGTGCCGACGAAGCCTGTCCCACCGGTTATCAGGATTTTCATGTCTTCTCCTCGCAGATCAGATGTTTCTGCCGTCATATGCCCAGTGCAGGACGGCCTGGCGCTGTCTTCGCCGGCAGTCCAGGTCTTTCTCCGGGCAATTCCTCCGGATCTGGGCGACATGGCGTCTTATGGCCCGCCATCTCCCGATCTGACGCTCATCGTCCGGGCATCTCCTTCCCACATAGTATCTGCAGTACCATTGAAACCAGCCCCGCGGGTCGTCATGGTGAATCCATCCTTTTTTCCGCCACACGGACAGGGGCAGCGAGGCATTGACGCCGAAGCAGTTCAACGCAGGGTTATGTCGCTCGTGACAGAGCCGGGTGCCGTCAAACCATTCCACAGGGAACTCATCCATGCAGTCAGTCATATACTTGCCGCCAAAGATGCCGAGCCTGAGCATCTGGCCGGGCATCAGGTCAGGTTTGAAGCTGGGATCGAAGTCTCTGCCGGCCGGGGCCGTGAGGGCATAAACGTAGCCGTCCTGCATCAGATCGCTCGCCGTCACCCATCTCCGCTTCATGGCGCCCTCCGGGAAAGAGAGGCAGCCTCACCCTCTATTGCACATCATAGTCATTCGAGACCGCTGTTACCACATAGCTCCGGTGACAGATGGCACTTGTTGACTTCATATGTCCCTTCAATTATTGTACGGTAAGGAGACACCACCATCAATTTTGACGATCAGCAGGATCTGCTATAATTGAAGCACAAGGTGAAGGTGGCAAAATGAGGCAGGTGGTTGTTTATCGTGGAGAGGATGAATACTGGATAGCCGAATGTCCCAGCTTGCCCGGTTGCGTGAGCCAGGGAAAGAGCAGGGAAGAGGTGATCGATAACATCAAAGAGGCGATCAAAGGGTACGTTGCTGCGATCGAGGAAGACAACCTTCCAGTCCCGGACGAGAAGTTCGACGCGCTCCTCGTCGCCGTATGAGCGGGCTGCCTCGGATATCCGTGTGAAGCAGACTTGCTTGATATGTACGGCTAATTGCCGTATACTGTTGTGAGGAGGTGCGTCATGCGTTCAAGTCCTACGTCGACCGTGCGTCTTGAGGCGCGTATCAGCAAGGAGCTGCACGCTACTCTCAAGCGCGCTGCTGCATTGCAAAACCGTACCATAACCGACTTCGTCATCACTGCCGTTCAGGAAGCGGCCGAAAACGCCATCCGGCAGAGGGAGGTTCTCAGGCTGTCGCTGGCCGACCAGGAACAGTTTGCTCAAGCGCTGCTCGCTCCGCCGAAGGCTACGCCCGCCCTGGAGCGCGCCTTTGCCCGTCATCGGGAACTAATGAGCGCTGAATGAGCGGCAAGTTGTTTCGAGTGGTTCCCCTCGACCACGCTCACGATCGCCGCAAGTTCAATAGCGGCTCCGGGCCTCTGGATGGATACTTCAGGGAACGAGTTATGCAGGACATCAAGCGCAAGGTAACGGCCTGTTTTGTTGCGCTCTCGAACGAAGGCTGCATTGTGGGTTATTACACTTTGGCCTCGACAAGCGTATTTGTTGGCGACTTGCCGGCGGAACTCACCAGGAAATTGCCGCGTTACCCCTCCGTTCCTGCAGTGCGGATGGGACGTCTTGCCGTAGACCAGACGTTCAAGGGGCAGGGACTCGGTGCCGCGCTGCTGGCCGATGCGCTCATGCGTGTGGTGCGCTCCGAGATTGCGGCCTATGCACTGGTAGTCGATGCCAAGGACGAAAGAGCCGCGGGCTTTTATCGACACCATGGCTTTGTTGAGACAGCGACCCCGACGACGTTGTTCTTGCCTTTGGCGACGGTGGCGACCGCCCGGCCGGGTTAATTTCGCGCCTTGCCACCCAGCCCTTTGCTGCGGAGGCTGGGTACCCGGCCGATGTCTCTTCGGGGCCGCGCAACATCCTCAACGTACGTACAGTACGCCTCCGGTGTGCGACCCCTCGATCACGGCGCCTTGCATCAAAATTCCCTCCGGCCGGGAGAGCGCCATGGGACCCGTTGAGACGAGACCAATTTGGTCAGGATTTCCCTTGGTGTTCAGTACTGTTCCTGTCGGGAGCATCTGGGGTGAGCATCCTTCGTCATTCCGGCGAAAGCCGGAATCCAGTTTTCTTCATAGCGTCTCTCTGTAGCCTTTCTCCCACCGTTCACGGCACATTCAGAGATCGCACAGTGAATGTAGAAGCCGTCGAAGGGGCCGGAAATATCCGCTATAATTGAGGCACGTGGTGGAGGTGGCAAAATGAGGCAGGTGGTTGTTTATCGTGGAGAGGATGAATACTGGATAGCCGAATGTCCAAGCTTGCCCGGTTGCATTAGCCAGGGAAGGAGCAAGGAACAGGCGATCAATAACATCAAAGAGGCAATCAAAGGGTACGTCGCTGCACTCGAAGAAGACAACCTTCCCGTGCCCGAGGAGAAGTTCGACGCGCTCATGGTCGCCGTATGAGCGGGTTGCCGCGGATATCGGGACCGGCCGGGTTAATTTCGCGCCATGCGCCTGTCTCTTCGGCGCCGCCGATCCTCATTTGCCACCCAACTCTAACAAGTTCGGAAGTTGGGTTCCCGGCCCACCGTTTTATATGCTCCGGTCGGCGGCCCCTCTGTGTTACACGTTTCCAGTAGGTTTGCCGGGCGCCCCCGCGTACTCACCTCTCGCAATAAGCAACCACGCTGGACGGGGGTGATGCTATCATCTAAATTTCCTCCGGCCGGTACCGGACCTGTTTGCTCTACCTCCAGACCGTGGCTAGGGTGGAGGTCCTGCCTAGCGGGAATTGCGGGGCGCTCGCGCTGTTCAAATCGGTTCTAAACACGGCGCCGTTGGTCCCTTTCCAATATGACTGACGGTACGCCACAACGACACCACGAGGTTAAATAACCATGAATCTCTATGGCACAGCTGCATTAATGGTAGCGCAAAGCTTTCGGCAAGGCCAGAATCCGGAGGCCGAGTGGGAGAAGGCAATTAAGCAGCTCACGAGTAAAACTTCTGTTCAGGAAAAAGCGTGCCCTAAAGATGCTTTTCTTGGGCTTTGTACAGCAGGATTGGTAAAAAACATTCCTGCCGGGCAGTATACAAGCTCCGTAGACAATAGGGCATACGCTGAAGAAGGGGTGAGACTTCTCAAATCCAACCGTAAATACTGGTCTTTCTCTAAGATTCAACTGTGGAAAGAGGTACTTAAGACGCTGAAGTGCAATCAGAATAAGAGGCACAATCAATAGATGAATGTGGTGCTGTCTTTATGGCAAAACAACCTCATTTTCTAGAATTGCTGAATTGTTGAGTGGTGCCTGGAATGTGACCTCTCGTTGGCCTCATTGTTTATTCGTTCATAATTGCCCTATGGAGGTCCCGAAGCGAAACGCCTGACGCGTCAACGAATTCTTTCGTAACTTGGTCGCAGATTTTGGTAGCACCCCCTCGACCACCGTAGCCTTGAAAATCGCCCTTGTTCGACCAGTCCCAGTTTTTACCGGATTTTAGTATTTCTACCATATCTTCTGCACTGAATTTGCCTTGCTTCAATACGCGATCTATTACATCAGCTCCTATGAAGCAAATGCCCCATAGGCCAGACCCTCTAAGAACCAAGTATCGCATTGGTTCATCCCACGCCTGAGGCTGCCATTTCTTAACTGCCTCAAAGTAGTTTCTAATCACTTTGTATTGCGCGTCCGCATCTCCTAATGCAGTGAGTTTTGTAGGGCGAGATAGCATATACTGGATTCCCGTTCTGAGCGTGCGCAAGGGAACAATCTGTCCGATGTTCTTCTTGCCACCTTCGTAAACACGACCGCTAAGAGGGCCTCCGTCGTCGCGGCCTAGTTTCTGAGCTATGTAAAGTTCAGGATGTTCTCGCCTTTGCCTCTCTTCCGATGTGAGTCTGGCCTCTATATTGTCCAGATGACTGGTGTTCATTCGGCGCTGGTTGTCATTTATGTCTCTGAATAGAATAATTTCCTGTTCAAGCGTCAAATTATATGCCACGCAAAAAGAGACTGGTCGTTCGATAGGCTGAAATCCTTCTTGTGATCCGTCGCCATAATGCAGTCTATGATTACCATCCACTCTTGAAATGATGAGCTTAGCGGAATCTCGGAGCATGTCCAGATTGATTACCAGCGTCCCAAAATCGGGGTTTTCCTCGGTTGGCACGTACTGCACTGCTTTACGGTCCCTGACACACAAGAAAACCTCTGGCCAAAAAGCCATTTCACGGTTTTTCACATATTCGTAGGCAGCTTTAGCGTGTTTTGGGTTGAGATCACGTTGAGTGCCTGTAGGGTTCTTCTTCTGGTCGTATATGTCTGGCTTAGACACCGATGCTATGTCACACAACCTTGCATATCCCCTGAGCACGGTTATTCCTAATACTTGTCCACGTATAACAGGAATCTTGAGCTGGTCAGGTTTTGATGCTGTATTCAATTTGGTAGCCTCCTATTTCATTCTAGTCAAAGAGTCTGCTGTCATTTCCCAACATGAGTCTCTTCAGGTGGTCTTTCCATGAACCTTTGACTTCATCTGTTATTTCGGAATACAGGTAGAATACGTAGTAAATAAGGGCTGCTTTGGCCGACCAAATTATTCGGTCCCAATTCTCACTGACCTGTCTTAGACCCTTCCTTGAATCTTTGCCCTCTGGTGTGCCATGAACTATTCCGCTGCGCGCACTGTACAACCCATGCAGCAATTGAAACGTATCCAGTCTCTCTTGGGGGGTCTTCCCGATGATGAATGAGAGGTAAGTTGCAAACTTGAAATTAAGCTCATTTTTCTCCCTGATAAGAGACTCAAGGCTTATCGTAATATCAATGAGCCGGTCGCTTTCTGCGGTCCTCGTCAGGGCAGTATTGAATCTGCTAAGGGTGACATATACCTCAGGAAACTTCTTAGCGACATCGCAGACCACTCTGTAAAACTGGTTGAGTCTCTCTTGGGTTGCCGTAGGTTTCAATTTGAACTGGTATCGTTTGAAGTGCTGTATGTTGGCGACAGGCTCTAAGTCGATGATTGCGGCCACGTTCAGCGGCAACGCGTTATCCGATTGTTCGTCTTCTTCGACGACATCAATGATCACGGCAAATGACATGACAATGGGATCCTTATCAGAAAAGAGATTGAACAGAGCTTGCACGAGAATAGCTTGCTCTCGTGCGTAATCTGCGATCTTGTTCAATTCGCCTGATACCGGAGATTGATGAAAGTATATACATTTGGTTTTAGGGTCAAACCACGGTCGATATTGCACATCTTCCTTGTCGTCAAGATACCTCCAAACTGCCCCATAATCGATATCAGGAATAGTCCTGCATGACACTTTGTCTGCAAGATTCCAGACAGGTTCTTCAAAAGGCAGAAAATGCCGATTCAAAACAGGCATAATAATTCGGCAATACGCCATGTCGTACTCCTCTGCTCGGTGTGCTTCTCTTATCTCTCCGGTTTCGCTAGATAACCCTTCAAGCTTTCAAGAAGGCGCAATTGCTCTATACCGACATGGCCGTTGCGTTTTGCGACGCCTTGAAAGGAATTGTGTTCAACGTCTTCATTTCCCCACTGATCCCATCCTTGACGCGAGAACCGGGCGAACAACTCCAGATACGGACCGGGCGAGCATCTTTCGATGAGGCTGTAGATCTCGTCAGGTTTTCTTGAATGTTCGCGCTTTCTGGTTGAGATGAAATTAACCTGGGTCCTGCCGGGCTGAAGTGTCCTCATGGAGCCGCGAATACCGAACAGGACAAGCTCCGTCACGTTCCGGAAATAGAATCCGACGCCCCTCCCGTCCGGCCCGCCGTCCTTGCGAATCTTAGACCATACAATGTTCGTCTTGTAGGTAAAACCCCATCTTCGCATAACCTCAAGGCCCTCCTGCAGCAGGGCGTTTGGGACCCAGAGGTACAGGTGAGATGTTGCGGCAGCGAGTCTCCCCACCGGCAGGTGCTTTATCTCCTCGACGTCCATAGTGGGATACCTGAGGAGGCGGCGATGCTCCGGGGCTACTTTTCCCGTCCGGTTCTGAAATTGCCATGGTGGGTCGGCCAGAATCGTGGAGTATGGTCCGGTTGCCTTAGAGAGCAAATCCTCCGTGGCGTTGATTTGAGTTATATTGACGGTGGTCGACATGACGAACGCTCCTTACAGGCTAATCACTTCTTTCGGCAAACCAATGAGGAGTAAGGGACAGGGATTCCCTACGCCGCGATTCATCCGGTCCTCCAGCTTACGCCAGTGCGTTGTCGATTGGCCGTACTTGTCTTTAAAAAAGACGTATGCCCACCCCTTTGCGAAAGACCCTTTGATCTTGGCCGCTTTTTCGTACAGCCCGGCCTGGCGCGGGGTCGGAGTATAGTAGGGAAGCAGTTTTTCGACGGAGTCGATATCGTGTTTTACCGCAAATTCTTCCAGGTAATCCTGCAGCGCGTCCTGCAAGGATTTGCCCCTTGTGATGAGACCCCCAATCGATATTGCCCCTTCGGCATGAAGACGTTTAAAGTTCTCAAGGTCCCTGTCGTAGAAAGGGTCCTTGTTGTTCCATTCGATCTCCAGGGCAATCGTCCCACCGGGAAACACCTTTACGTGATCGATCTCGCGAGAGACGGATTCCTTTTGCTCTCCGTCTACGATCTTCTTTATCTCGAAGACGTGCTTTTTCCACTTGTGGTTCCCGGAAAAAGACCTTCGTATTCTCTGTGTGACCAGGCCCTCTCCGCCCCCGCCCCGTACCAGTTCCTCGATGGGGACGGAAACATCGAGCAAAACGGCTTCGATTTCCTCCGCCGCATCGGGCATATCATGCTTCAAAATCGCCTCCGCATGATGAAGCGCCCGAATCTGGAACCCTTTCTTCCTTATCTTCTCGAACATTCCTATATTCCGGCAACCCAGTTAGACATGCTGAGATCATACGATGCAGCAATAGAAATGGCAACAGGAAAATAAGGAATTGTCAGCAGCCCTCAATCTTCGAGCATCATCTGGTCGGGAGGGACGAGTCGATAATGCCTTTCGTCGAGCAGATATACCCCCCTCGTCGGTTTTTGCGAAGGAGAAAAGGGCTATTTAGGTTGATGTTGTCGGCCATGAACCGAGCGGCCATCGTATGCTGACATCCAGAGAGGATGATACCACCACTGCCTTGTTTTACCAAAGTAATAGGTTTAGTTCCATCGACCGAGGCTTCCTCTCTCTTTGTAAATCTTTCCTTCCCTGGGATGTCATCAGGACAATAGCGTCATAACCAAGTTGTTTTGCTCGTACATACATTTTCCGGTCAAGAGCTATCCTCTTCTTATACATGCTGGCGCGCGTACTATTTTCCATATCCTTCAAAACGAAGTTTGCGATTCGTTCGCTCGTAAATAGCTTCTCTAATATTTCCATTTCTGAAAATCCATAAACCGGATTTCCGATGTTCACCCGTTCGGGCTGATCATCTGGGCGGCCATAAAATTCAGCCTGAGCAAAAGTAGAAGCAAAAAAGTAGCCACGTTTTTTGTAAGCATCGCTATCGCCAGGTGGAACGTGCCACCAACAAGAATTATTTATTTTCGCAATCAAAGTCTCTTTTTCCGACATTTCCCGGATGGCCGTCACCTTGTCGACCCCCCCTGCAGATTCGTTATACTCTGGAATGGTTGGCGGATAGCATTATCGAGGTCAGCATATGAAAACTATTGTAGATTATAAAACGACAGAAAATCAAGGAAATTCTGAATCAACAGGCCGACTTTCCGACTCAGCGGTTTCTTAGGCCCCGGGCGTCGGGGACATTCTTAAGAAAGTAAATAAAATCTCAGGACAGCCACTTGTCCGTCCGCCCTCAGCCTATCAGAAAGTCGATATCCGGCACCGTTATCTCCCCGTCCCCGCCCAGGTCGCCTTTGGCGAGTGTTCCGGAAGCCGACTGCTATTCAGCCAATTCTTCGATCATTGTCTTGATCGTTCTGGAGAGTGGTTCGAGGTTGTGCTTCAAGATCCAAAAGACCTGTTCGGCGTCAATGTCGAAATAGTGATGAGCAATAATGTCCCGGAATCCCTTAACCCCCGTCCAGTCGATCTCCGGATGCTTTGTAAGAAGAGTCCCGCCCGTAATCTTGTCGACGTTTTTAAGACTTTCTCCGATGGCGATGAAAAGCATGGCGACGGCGTCAAGTTTCTCCATGCCTTCGGGAGTGCCGGCAAAATAGTCGGAGGTATGAATGTGTCCGGTCCGTGCCTTAATTTTGCCAATCGCTTCATCGACCTGGAGCAGTATGGAGCGGATAAGGTCACGGTCAAACATACACGCCTTCTTTCTCAATTCGTCTCTTGAGAAACGGGTTCATTCTCTCCCGGAGTCGGACAATATCGACATGACGGTTAAGCCTCCGCTGTATATCGTCCCTGATATGGACTAGAGCGAAAGGGTCAGGGGTCTTCGTGGTGACGTAAATATCAATATCGCTGTCCTCACGGATATCTCCGCGAGCTACTGAACCGAACACTCCGAGAGAAATAATGCCGTATTGATCTCCGCAGCGAACCTTGAAATCGCGTAAAAAAGCTATGATCTCGTCTCGGTTCATGGTGTTCTATCCGTTGACATATGTTAACACAACCGAAGGTGCTCTTGATATTATATAATCACGGTAAAGTTAAACCCCATCGGGGAGCGTAAGGGACATTTTAAGAAAGTAAATAAAATCTCAGGACAGCCACTTGTCCGTCCGCCTTCACCCCATCACAAAATCGATATCCAGCACCGTGATCGCCCCGTCCCCGTCCAGGTCGGCTTCTAGTCTCATGTTCCGGCTGGCAGTTTCTTCGCCCGTCCTGTTGACCGCCTTGTGAGACGTTTCGTAGAGCGAGTCAGTTCCAGGAGTGATCTCAACGCCTCATTCACGGCAGCGGAATCGTGAAACGCTTTTGCTATGTCCGGCTCAAGAACGGCCACGTTGGACCCTTCCTCAAGCAACTGTCGGTAGTACTTCCCCCGAACTGCTTTTGAATAGTCGAAATCGTATTCCGGGCGCAACTCATCAATTTCCTTTTTTCTCTTGTTCTTCATGTTTTTCCCTCTCATAGGGGGCGTAGACGGCCATAACTAAATAACCAACTCTGCTCGAAGGCAGTAGCGTCCGGCCAGCCCCCCGCAAAGGGGCCTCCCCTCGCGGGGGAGAACCCGTTGGATAGTAATATCGTATTCATAGGGGGAACACAAAAGCTGTTTAGTATAAGTCACTTAGCACACGAGGCATGTGAATTCCATGTTAGAATTCACGCAACAACAGACACCGGTTATAGAGGAACCTCGTTTTTAATGGCACATAGAGGGCACATAGAGGGACGTCCATTGCATTATAACTTTCGTCCTTCAGCGCCCGGAATAGGTCTTGAATTGGGCTTCTTAGGGATGTCCTTCAATTTTCCGACACCGTCAGTAATTGGGGGCGTAGAGGGACGGCCGTAACTAAATAACCAACTCTGCTCGGAGGCAGTACCGTCCGGCCCGCCCCCCCCCAAAGCGGACTCCCCTCGCGGGGGAGAAGCCGCTGCCCAGTAATATCGTATTCATAGGGGGAACACAAAAGCCGTTTCGTATCAGTCACTTAGCACATGAGCCATGTGAATTCCATCTTAGAATTCACGCAACAACAGACACCGGTCATAGAGGAACCCCATTTTTAAGGTGGTTTTCGTGCCATTCCTCAAAACGCTGCAAGGTCAGGTCGGGCAATTCCCTGATACAAAGCACTGGCAAATCCAGGCGTTGGCGTACTCGCTTTGCCAAATCGTCTGCCATCAGCGGATAATGCTGGTTACGCAAAATCAGTGAAAACCCTCGCGAGCGGTATACTTCAAAGATGTAGCTCTTGGGCATCATACGCGCAATGAACATAGGCCGCACGCCGAAATATCGGCACATATTGAGCTTGGAACCTAGGGAACCTAGGGACGACCATAAATAAATAACTAACTTTAGGCACCCTTGGTAAACTACGCCTCTGGTTTCCGATACTTCTCCAGGTCTTTGGCCGTCATCTTGTCGGGCGGGACAAGTCGATAGTGTTTTTCATAGTCTAGAGTCAGCCCTTTGTCGGTCTCTTCGAACAAAAAAAGGGCTATGAGGTCATCGGCCATGAACTGGGCGGCTATGGGCCTGCAAATGAGGGCCGGGAACTTCGCCTTGCACAGGGCAAGGTCTTGCTCGATCTGGACGATGCCGATCTGGTCGTTAGTGCCGCCCTTTGCCTGAACAGGAAAAACATAGTGGGCTCCACGCCGATCTATTCCAATATAGATCTCGTCCGTCTCGACCTGACCCATACCGGGAACGAAGGTCCTCAGGTGGGACTGAAGAGAATAACAGGTGACGCCGGTGAAGATATCGATGAGGCGGTTATACCGCAGCTTGGCCAAAAGGGCCTGTTCATCACTGAGCGCGTACTTTGCGATAATTCCGGGCGTAGCTTCGGGGATTTTCGTTTCGCTCAATATCTCGCTCGGAATTATTCTTGGCATTTTGGTAAGTGCAAAGAGGTACCTTGCGGGACCGTGCGGGCGGATTATCCATGAATGATCAGGTGGAGCGCATTCAGTAATACTTTTCGGAAATCGAGAACGATAGCGATAGCTGTAGACAAGGTCGCCTATATTCTTGGGAAGTTCGATATTAAGTTCCGATGCCGCTTTGATAATGTCGTTTCTGGTAAACGGCACTTCCGTCTGGCCCGGCTTGTGACGATTGAGGAAAATGTTTTCTATTATCTGTGTATACCTGTTGCGCCGCTTTGGCTCGTTCTCCGCCATCTTTTAGCCCCTATCCCGGCCACCGAAGGACTACAACTTCCTCCCTCATCTGTGTCTTGGTAGCGGTAGCCAGTCT
>Ga0187870_1003953_pt1 | contig 11011 bp, 8 predicted proteins | sample June2016WEW_13_1_3_FD_132974 | JGI IMG/M metagenome (GOLD analysis project Ga0187870, IMG submission 132974) | Peatland microbial communities from SPRUCE experiment site at the Marcell Experimental Forest, Minnesota, USA - June2016WEW_13_150 | ecosystem: Environmental > Terrestrial > Soil >... | reverse complement strand
TGGTCGCCGGGTGAGGAAAGCAAAAACGAGAGAGTGGGCGAACTGAAACTCGGCACGTCAAAATCAAAGAAGAGGTGAGAGGTGTGAAAGTAATGATATCGTATCATCGGAGAATGAAGGCACACACCCCTTACATCCCCTCTCCCTTAACGCATTCCGCCCCACAGAGGGGACTGTCAGAACTGGTGCCCGAGATCAAAGCGTCCCCTCTTGAGCGCTGGGTAGCGGGACGAGAGAGGGGAGCAGAGCGGTGTGTGCTTTTTCACTTTTGGACCTCATAAACGATCATTCAAAACTAGACACTAGCCACTAGTTTACAACAGGTGCTCATGAGCGATCAACTGTCAGAACATCGCGACGCTCTCCTGAAGCTCTCGCATGAGCTGGGGCGTGAAGATCGAGGGTGGGCGATTCTCGGCGAAGGAAATGCGTCGACTCGGGTCGACACCGAAAGCTTTCTTGTCAAGGCGAGCGGCAGCAGCCTCGGCACCCTCCGGAAGGAGGATCTTGTCCAATGTAAATCTCTGCAGCTGTTGAGTCTCATGGACAGGCGTGGTGCGACCGATCAGGAGGTCGACTCCGCACTGTATGCAAGCCGAATGGGAGAGGATGCGAAGAAGCCTTCGGTTGAAGCTATCTTCCATGCCTATTTGTTGAGCCTGCCAGGCATTTCTTTCGTCGGCCACACACACGCGCCGGCGGTCAACAAGGTGATTTGCTCGCGCAGGGCGAGAGAATTTGCAGCAAAAAGAATTTTTCCAGACGAGGTTATCTGTTGCGGAAGCGAATCGGCCTCTATCCCGTACACAGATCCCGGTCTGAAGCTTGCTCAAGCCATTAAAAAGACCACTGAATCATACTACAAACGAAAAAGGATCTATCCTCGGGTTATCGTACTTCAAAACCACGGTATCATCACGATCGGTGGAACGACGCAAGCCGTGCTCGCCGCAATGATGATGGCTGAAAAGGCTGCATCGATCTGGCTGGGAGCTGCCACGCTGGGGGGACCTGTCTTCATGACAAAGCAACAGGTCGACCGGATTGCTTCCAGGCAGGACGAAGAGGTTCGACGTCGTGCGATGAACATCTGAGGCTTAAGGAGAGAATAGTGGAAACGCGAAAGACGTATAGGTTTGTGAATTATCTTTGGGATGATGCTGTTGCTGGAAAGCTTGACCCCGTTGGACAACTGATCTATCGCTCAAATTTGCTCGGAACCGATCAACGAATCACAAATACAGGAGGCGGCAATACGTCGGCGAAGGTGAATGAGATCGATCCGCTGACCGGCCTTTTGGCGGAGGTTCTCTGGGTCAAGGGCTCAGGCGGGGATCTCAGAACGTCGACGAAGGAGAACTTCTCCTCGTTGTATCAGGAAAAGCTCCTCGCGCTGCAACCGAAATACGTGAGGACGGAGAAGAAAGGTCCGAAGACGGACATCGAGGATTCCATGGTGGGGATGTATCCCCACTGCACGTTCAATCTGAACCCTCGTGCGCCGTCAATCGACACGCCGCTTCATTCATTTATCCCGCATAAGCATGTCGACCACATGCATCCAAACGCGGTCATAGCGATCGCGGCGGCAAAGAATTCCGAGAGATTGACGCGGGAGATCTTTGGCGAGGACATCGTGTGGACTGGCTGGCAGCGTCCGGGATTCGATCTCGGCTTGAAATTACAGGAGATCTGCAAGCAGTATCCGAAGGCCAAAGGCGTGCTCCTCGGCCAGCATGGGATCATCAACTGGGCCGATGACAGCCGTGCGTGCTATGACCTCACACTTGATCTGATTGAAAAGGCGGCTGCGTTCATCGATGCACGGGATAAGAAGGAAAAGACATTTGGCGGACAGAAATACCACTCACTCGATCCGCAGAAGCGACGCGAAGCATTCGTCCAGATACTCCCTTGGCTCCGTGGGCAGGTCAGTCAGCAGAAGCGATTTATCGGAACGATACAGGATGACGACACGATGTTGCGATTCGTCAACAGCGTCGATGCTACGCGGCTCGCTGAACTGGGGACATCGTGTCCGGACCATTTCCTCAGAACGAAGATCAGACCGCTTTATGTCGACTGGAACCCGGCTGAGGAGAATCTGGATCAGCTCAAGAAAAAACTGGCCGACGGGTTGGCCCAGTATCGGAAGGACTACGCCAGCTACTACAACCGCTGCAAGCATTCTAACTCGCCTGCCATGCGTGATGCCAATCCGACCGTGATTTTGATTCCCGGCCTTGGAATGATTGCCTGGGGGAAAGACAAGAGCGAATCGCGTGTGACGGCTGAGTTTTACAACTGTGCAGTCGATGTCATGCGGGGCGCAGAAGCAATGGATGAGTATATCCCGCTTCCGCAGCAGGAGGCGTTCGAAATCGAATACTGGCTCCTCGAAGAGGCGAAGCTCAAGCGCATGCCTCCCGAGAAAGAACTCGCACGTCAGGTTGTGGCGGTCATTGGTGCCGGAAGCGGGATCGGGAAAGAGATCGCTCATCGTGTCGTGAAGGAGGGGGCGCACGTCGTGTGCGCAGACGTTAACGCCGATGCAGCGAAAGCAACGGCGAAGGAGATCACCGACAAATTCGGGCTCGGCATCGGTGTCGCGGGTACGGGTATTTCAAATTGCGGTCCGGCTATCGGCCTTCCCACGGATACAACCAAACGTTCCGCGATCAAATCAATGCTGGATGACATCATTATTGCCTATGGAGGCGTTGATGGGGTGGTCGTCACAGCAGGAGTGTTTGTTCCGCCGGATAGTACGGGACACATACCCGACGAAAAATGGGCGCAAACATTTGCCGTCAATGTGACAGGTGTTTACCTGGTCGCAGATGAGGCGGGGAAGATCTGGAAAGATCAGGGTCTGAATGGGAGTCTCATCGTAACGACCAGCGTGAATGCAGTTGTTCCGAAGCAGGGAAGCCTTGCGTACGACACAAGTAAGGCAGCCGCGAATCACCTGGTGAGGGAATTGGCATTGGAATTGGCGCCGCTGGTCCGTGTAAACGGAGTCGCTCCTGCCACGGTCGTTGAGGGGAGTGCGATGTTCCCTCGTGACAGGGTTATTGGATCGCTTGCAAAATACAAGATCCTCTATTCGGAAGGGGATAGCGATGACATGCTTCGCTCGCGGTTGGCACAGTTTTATGCGCAGCGGACGATGTTGAAACAGGCGGTCACGCCGGCAGATCAGGCCGAGGCCGTGTTCCTGCTCCTCAGTAGTCGATTGGCGAAGACGACCGGTCAAGTCCTGAATATTGATGGTGGATTGCAGGAGGCGTTTTTGAGATGAATTCTCTAAGATCGCAAATTGCGATCTTAAGGATATTAGAAATTCAAGAACGGCTGTGATTGATGAAACGAAGGACGTACGGGACAATCGCTCCGGCACGAATCGAACCCTTGATTCTCACGATTCGGGGACAAAAAGTCTTGCTGGACAGTGACCTTGCTCGTATTTATGGGGTCACCACTTCAAGATTGAATGAGCAGGTGAAAAGAAATGTGGATCGTTTCCCGGACGATTTCTGTCACCAGCTGACAGCGGTGGAATGGAACAATATCCTCTCTTTAAGATCGCAAAATGCGATCTTAAACAAGGGGCGAGGAAAGCATCGGAAATACCCTCCATATGTCTTCACGGAGCACGGGGCTATCATGGCCGCCAATGTCCTCAAGACACCTCGTGCGGTGCAGATGAGCGTTTTTGTTATCCGAGCTTTTGTTCGCTTGCGAGAGATGATGCTCGTGCACGCGGATATTGCTGAGAAACTCGCACAGCTTGAACGACGGGTTGGGCAACACGATGTTCATATCCAGGCCATCATAGAAGCGATTCGACAACTGATGGCGCCATCGGTGAAACCTCGTCGTGAAATGGGCTTTCGTGTGGAAGAGCCGAAGACGTCGTACAAAGCTAGGAAGAGGCGCTGACCGCGCCGATTACCAACTGGAGATTATTCTATGGGGTTGGCACGAAACGGGCTCCTGTGGATTTCGGAAAACCGCAAACTCCGTTTGGCATTGCCGAAGTACAAGTTCATCCGGCGCGCAGTCTCGCGTTTCATGGCGGGTGAGCTGCTGGAAGACGCCCTCCAGGCGGCGGAGCGTTTGAAGCCGCAGTCTATCAATACCGTGTTCACGCTCCTCGGCGAAAACGTCACCGACGAACGTGAAGCAAGACATGAGGTCGAGCACTACGTCGAGATGCTTCGCCAGATCAACAAGCGCGGGCTGGATACGTACGTCTCAGTGAAACTGACCCATCTTGGTCTCGATCTCAACGAGGATCTGTGTCTCGCGAACCTGCGGGCGATCGTCGCTGAGGCGAAAGCGCTGAACAACATGGTCTGGATCGACATGGAGCAAAGCCAATACGTTGACCGGACCATTGACGTGTACAAGAAGGTCCGGAAAGACAATCCAAATGTTGGGCTTTGCCTGCAGGCCTACCTCTACAGGACGGAGAAGGATCTCGAAAGCCTCTTTCCTCACAAACCTGCGATACGATTTGTGAAGGGGGCTTACAAGGAACCGCCATCGGTGGCATTCAGGAAGAAGTCCGATGTCGATCAGAACTTCTTCAAGCTCTGCAAAGCGACGCTGGGCCAGGTGCGGAATGGGGCAAAGCTCGTTGTCGGAACACACGATACGCAGTTGATCCGCCGGATTCAGCAGGAAGCCAATAGATTGGGACTGAAGAAGGGTGAATATGAATTCCATCTGCTGTTCGGGATCCAGACGAATGAGCAGCAGCGACTGGCACGTGAGGGATATTTGATTCGTGTGCTGATCAGTTATGGGAGCTTCTGGTTCCCCTGGTACGTCCGTCGGCTGGCTGAGAGGCCCGCTAATGTTTGGTTTGTTGTAAGGAAGATGTTCTCATCGTAACAATGCAGGTCATCAATTCCTTGAGGGCTCTTTTATGAAAGTGCGCATCGTTGTCGGTATTATTTTGGGGGGACTTTTTTCGGGATTTGTTCTTGCACAGCCGAAACTGAAGATCGCTGTCATACCTAAAGGGACGACGCATATCTTCTGGAAATCTGTAGAGGCCGGTGCACAGACGGCAGGGAAGGAATTCGGAGTTGAGATCATCTGGAAAGGACCTCTCAAGGAAAATGACCGGGCACAGCAGATCGCCATCGTCGAGCAGTTTATCCAGGAAGGAGTTTCGGGCATCGTTCTCGCTCCGCTGGACAATACTGCGTTGCAGCGTCCTGTGGCAACAGCTGTCAGCAAGAAAATCCCTGTTGTTATCTTCGACAGCGCCCTGAAGGGAGAGGCGGGGAAAGATTTCGTCAGCTTCGTCGCGACGGATAACAAAAAAGGTGGGTCACTCGGTGGAGAGTACCTTGGCAAGCTGTTGAATGGAAAGGGGAAGATCGTTCTCCTGCGCTATCAGGTAGGATCGGCGAGCACGCAAGAACGCGAGGATGGATTTGTGTCAGCAATACATGCGAGTCCGGGGCTTAAACTTACCGTCGAGAATCGATATGCCGGAGCTACTGCCGGAGAAGCCAAAACTGCCTCAATGAATATCATCGACAAGCTGAAGGAGGCCGATGGCGTCTTCGCCCCGAATGAATCATCCACGTTCGGAATGCTCCTGGCGCTCAGGCAGAGCAACCTGGCAGGAAAAATAAGATTCGTCGGGTTCGACACTTCCCCACCGCTCATCGAAGCATTAGAGAAGGGGGAAATCGATGCGCTCGTGGCACAAGACCCCACGAAGATGGGATATGAAGGGGTGAAGACGCTTATCGCTTCTATCCGAGGGAAACAGGTCCCAAAGACGATCGATACCGGCGTGCGCCTGATAACACGGGAAAATCTCAACACGCCCGAAATCAAAAAACTTCTTGGCCCCCAATAGTCTATTGCAGGAGGCAGTACAATGAAACTCTTCGGACTTACAATATTGGTGCTTGCCATGGTCACTCAAGCCGCATTTGCTCAAGGTACGGGTTCCCCGAAATTCGGGGACGATGTTGCATTCCTGAAGAAGTACGTGGATGTCATCGTTCTCACTGACAAGTCATCCTCGACACAAGTTGCGGTAACCCCGGCATATCAGTGCAGAGTCATGACCAGCACTGCCGGAGGATCAAACGGCCTCAGTTACGGATGGGTCAATCGCGACCTTATCTCATCGGGCAAGACGCAACCGCATATCAATGTGTATGGCGGCGAAGATCGATTCTGGATCGGTCCTGAAGGCGGACAATTTTCCGTCTTTTTCAAGAAAGGGGACGCCTTCGACCTCGATCATTGGCAAACTCCCGCCTCCGTCGATACAGAACCGTTCGAGCTGGTGAGCATGAGTTCAGATCACGTGGTTTGTCGCAAGACAATTCAATTGACGAATTACTCGGGCACGACATTCAATCTTGAAGTGAGCCGCGAAATCCGGCTGCTCAATGCAAGATCAGCTCAGAAGTACCTGGGGGTCGCTCTCAAGCCCGACATAAAAATCGTCGCGTATGAATCCGTGAACTCGATCAAAAACACGGGCTCAAAAGCATGGACCAAGCAAGGGGGTCTGCTCTCTATCTGGATCCTGGGAATGTTCAATGCCACGCCGGCTACGACAATCGCAATCCCGTTTGTAGGGGGGGATGAAACAAAGCTGGGCCCCGTCGTGAATGATACATATTTCGGCAAGGTGCCTGCGGATCGCCTGGTTGTGAAAGACGGGATGATCTATTTCGCCGCGGATGCAAACTATCGGAGCAAGATCGGCATACCGCCACTGCGTACAAAGCCGATGCTGGGAAGTTATGATGCGCTCAACAAAGTTTTAACGCTCGTCCAGCTCACGTTCCCAAAGGGTGCGGTCGATTATGTGAATTCCATGTGGGAGATCCAGAAGAAACCATTCGGCGGCGACGTTATCAACAGCTACAATGACGGTCCGCCGAAACCCGGCGCCGCACAGCTGGGAAGATTCTATGAGCTCGAGACATCCTCTCCCGCACTGTCATTGAAACCGAATGCGAGCGGAACTCACGTCAGCCGGACGATCCATCTGCAGGGTTCAGACGCCGACCTCGACGCGATTGCCCGGGCGACACTGGGTGTTGGACTGGATGAAATCAAAAACGGCCTGAAAAAGTAATCCCTATACTCTCGTCAAACTGAATGAAAGTCTGGCTTAGAAGGCTCGGACCTCTCGTGGGTCTGGCTTTTGTTTTCGTGCTGTTCACTGTGCTGACGCCGGGTAAGTTCGCAACGGTCAGCAACCTCCAGCTGATGCTCCTGCAAACGGCAGTCGTCGGCACAGCCGCTCTGGGGATGACGATGGTCATCATCAGTGGAGGGATCGACCTGTCTGTCGGTTCGGTCATCGCGCTGACCACTGTCGTGGTTGCACTCCTCCTCAACCTCGGTGCCCCACCGTTGGTCGCGGCTGGTGGTGGTGTCGTTGCGGGTATGATCTGCGGGTCGATGATAGGTCTCCTCATTACTCGTCTCCGCCTTGCTCCCTTCATCGTTACGCTCGGCATGTGGGGCGCTCTTCGCGGTGCTGCAAAAGGTCTGGCGAACGAACAGATGATTGTCACGCCTGGCACCTGGCTCACGAAGCTCCTGAATACGCTCACCGAAGATCAAGCCTGGATGCTTCTTCCTCCCGGCGTCTGGATGATGCTGATATTTGCTGTTATCATCGGCGTTGTTCTGAAATACACGAAGCCGGGAAGGTACATGTTCGCTGTGGGATCCAATGAAGTGGCAGCGCGGATTTGCGGTGTCCCCGTTGAGCGTACGAAGCTCCTGGTGTATATCCTTGGTTCCGGATTCGCAGCGCTGGCCGGAGTCCTTCAGTTCTCCTACCTGACCGTCGGTGATCCGACGACAGCTTCCGGCATGGAGCTGGACATCATCGCAGCTGTCGTCATTGGCGGGGGGAGCCTTGCGGGCGGCGAAGGTACAATTCTCGGAAGCCTCGTGGGGGCGCTGATCATGACCACCGTCGGGAACGGTTGCACGAAGATGGAGTTCCCCAACTGGGTACAGGAAATCGTCGCCGGTGCCATCATTGTGATCGCCGTGGCTCTCGATCGTCTCCGACACCGAAATCGTCAGTAGTAAGTTAATCCCCTTCCAACAATTCCATTATTCCAGTCCTCCAATGCAAATTCTGACTACTCTTCTGCGAAATCTTCTTCTCACGGTTCTCACGACCTTCATTGTTTTTGCTGGGAACACCATGACAAACGACAAAAAAGAACAAACGATCTCCATCATTCCGAAACCTCTCTCGTTGAAGATGGATGATGGAGCGTTTCTTCTCACTAAGTCCACAAAAGTGTGCTACGTCGGCGATTCAAGAGAATTGCAGATGATCGCCGGACAACTCTCTGCCAGGCTCGCTGCTGCAACCGGATTCGCGATCTCAGCCACTCCTCAAAAAGGGGGTAAAGCTTCTTCAGATGCAATTGTTCTGACACTTGTTGATGATGCGGATCTTGGGCCCGAAGGCTATCGGCTTAACGTGACGAAGAAAGCCGTACATATCGAGGGCTCTGCCGCTGCTGGTGTGTTCTATGGGGTCCAGACATTGTACCAACTCTTGCCAGTCGAAATAGAGAGAACTCAGGTAAGTCCTGGCACCGTATGGTCGGTTCCGTGTGTAAGAATCGAGGACAAGCCGAGGTTCAGCTGGCGAGGAATGCATCTCGATGTGGGAAGACATTTTTTCTCGAAAGATTCCGTCAAACGCTATATCGATCTGATCGCTTCGTACAAGATGAACACGTTCCATTGGCATCTGACGGAGGACCAGGGGTGGCGGATAGAAATCAAGAAATATCCACGTCTGACGACTGTCGGTGCATGGAGGCGGGAAACGATGATGGACTTCACGCCTCACGGCGGATTCTATTCACAGGACGATGTGCGCGAGATCGTTGCCTACGCGAAGGAACGCTTCATCACAGTTGTCCCCGAAATTGAAATGCCGGGTCATTCACTCGCAGCTTTGGCAGCCTATCCTGAGCTCTCTTGTTCAGGCGGTCCGTTCAAAGTTGGAACGGAGTGGGGTGTGATCAACGATGTCTATTGCGTGGGGAATGAAAAAACATTCCAGTTTCTCGAAGATGTGATAACCGAAGTTGCCCCCCTGTTCCCGGGGCAGTTTTTCCATATCGGCGGCGATGAATGTCCGAAACTGCGCTGGAGCAACTGCAAACGATGCCAGGATCGCATGGTGGCGAACGGCTTGAAGAGCGAGCAGGAATTACAGAGCTACTTCGTGAAGAGAATCGAGAAGATCCTTGAGAAGCACGGAAAGCGGCTCGTGGGTTGGGACGAGATCCTCGAAGGAGGTATCGCTCCAAGAGCTACCGTCATGTCGTGGCGCGGAATTGATGGTGGAATCGAAGCGGCGAAATCAGGCCACGACGTCGTCATGACCCCTACGTTGTATTGTTACTTTGACTATTATCAGGGAGTAGCCGGCGAGCCAAAGGCCATTGGCGGCTTTCTCCCGATTGACACGGTGTATTCTTACGAACCAGTTCCGTCTGAACTTACTGCGGATCAGGCGAGGCACGTGTTGGGGGCGCAGGGGAATGTATGGACTGAATGGATGCCCAACTACCGGCAGGTCGAATACATGGCGGCAACACGTATGATGGCTCTGAGCGAGGTTGTCTGGTCTGAGAAATCGCAGCGGAATTTCAATGATTTCATGAAACGCATGACGCCGCAGTACCAACGATTGGGATATCGTGACATCAACTTCCGTGTTCCGACTCCGCTCGGCATAGGCGGTTGCAGGATTATCTTCCATGATACCCTGGCGGCAATCACGAGCCCGGTACCAGGTGCCGTTCTCTGCTACACGGTAAATGGAGACGATCCAACTCCGTCCTCACCGCAGTACTCGAAACCCATTCCGATCAAAGGGGATGTGACTCTGAAAGCCATACTTGTACTTCCAGATGGAAAGACAAGCAATCCGGTCACGACAAACTTCATGATGGTCGATCCGAAGATCAACGGTATCGCGTTTAATTATTTCGAAGGGGAATGGGCCATGGTGCCGGACATGAACATGATGAAGCCGTTGAAATCGGGGACAGTGTTCGACATTGGATTAGGAAGCGTCCCCAAACGTTGGGACAATTATGGGCTTCAGTTCAAGTGCGCCATCACGATACCGAGCGACGGCGACTACACGTTCTATCTCGCTTCGGACGACGGCAGCAAGCTGTTCCTTGACGACAAGGAACTTGTCATCAACGATGGCGCCCATGGAATGGTTGAGGTAGCATCAAAGATCGCTCTTACCAGCGGTAAGCACCGACTCGAAGTTCGTTATTTCCAACAGGGAGGAGCACAGGATCTCAGCGTCTCAATCGAGGGGCCCGGGTTGCCCAAGCAGCCATTGCCCCCGAGACTGTTGACCATTCAATAGGAGCCGGACTCACTTGAGCGAAATCTCCTCCTGTTCTCTCGCCCGGACTGTCTGCATCGGGGTCCTCCTCGCGTGTTGTGCCCCTACAGCCGTTTTGGCTCAGCGGAACCTTACCCCCCTCGTCAACCCGTTTGTCGGTACTGCAAAAAATGGACACACCTACCCCGGGGCAACCGTTCCTTTTGGAATGGTGCAGCTCAGTCCAGACTCCCGCACAGAAGGATGGGATGCCTGCTCCGGCTACCACTACTCAGATTCCACGATCCTCGGGTTCAGCCATACACACCTGAGTGGCACCGGCGTTGGCGACTATGGCGACATCCTCATGATGCCGACGGTCGGACCGCTCCGCGTTGTGCAGGGCGATCCTGTCAGAGGAGTTCGTGGGTATTGGTCAAAATTCCGTCACGCGGAAGAAACGGCGTCGCCCGGATATTATAAGGTGAGACTTGATGACTATGGCATCCAGGTGGAACTGTCCGCGACGAAGAGGGTCGGCGTCCACAAGTACGTCTTCCCAAAGTCCGACAGTGCAAGCATTCTTATTGATTTGAAGCATGGACTTGGTCTCGACAAGGTAGT
>Ga0187870_1003950_pt1 | contig 11016 bp, 13 predicted proteins | sample June2016WEW_13_1_3_FD_132974 | JGI IMG/M metagenome (GOLD analysis project Ga0187870, IMG submission 132974) | Peatland microbial communities from SPRUCE experiment site at the Marcell Experimental Forest, Minnesota, USA - June2016WEW_13_150 | ecosystem: Environmental > Terrestrial > Soil >... | reverse complement strand
TCCTCATCTCCCGCGATTTCTACGCCGTGGTCCTGAATACGGCGCTGATCACGCTGGTTTCACTGGCTGCCTGCACGCTGCTGGGAATCCTGTTCGGCCTCATGTTGGACCAGGATTTCCCGGGAGTGAACATCGTGCGCACGCTCATCCTCTCGCCCTTCTTCGTGATGGATGCGGTCGCGGGAATCATCTGGCGCACCATGATGCTGAACTCCTCGTTCGGGTTCAACGAGTCCCTCGCGTCACTGCTGCACATCGCGCCAATCGATTTCTTCGGCGTCTACTCGCTTCTGACCATCATCATCCTCATCGTCTGGCAATGGACGCCGTTCTTTGTCCTGATCATGCTCGCCGGTTTCCGAAGCATCCCCGTGGAGATCGTGGACAGCGCGCGCGTGGACGGCGCGGGGTGGCTGCGTGAGCTGCTTCTCATCCGCCTGCCGATCATCATGAACCACATCGAGGTGGCGATCCTGCTCGGGTTGATCTTCGTGCTCAAGGTCTTCGGGCTCATCTTCGTCACCACCCGGGGCGGACCCGGTTACTCTTCCGCCAACCTCCCCTTCTACGTGTACCGGGTCGCGTTCCTCGGATGGGACGTCGGCCATGCCGCGGCCCTCGCCGTGGTGACCGTGGCGATCACGCTCGCCGCGATCGCCGTCCTGTTCCGCTGGTTCCGGAGGCGCTTCGCGGAGTCCGCCGCATGATGTTCCGCGCGCGCAGGGGTCGTCGTCGATTTCGGATTGCGCTGGCCTGGTGCGCCGCGGTGATCTGGGCTTTCCCCCTGCTGTACATGCTGCTCACGAGCTTCAAGGCGGAAGCGGACGCGGTGCCGCCGACCCTGTGGATCGCGCACCCGACGCTGCAGAACTACGAGATCGTCCTTCAGCACCAGATCCTGCGCTACCTGGAAGATTCCGCGATCATCTCGGTCGCAACCGTGGCGATCTGCCTCATCGTCGGAGTCCCCACGTCCTACGTCATCGTTTTCGGCAGGCTGAAAAGAGCCGACAATCTCTTCTTCTGGTTTCTCTCCACGACGCTGCTCCCGCCGGTCGCAATGATCATACCCGTGTTCCTCCTCTTCCGGGTGCTCGGGCTGCTCGATACTCTCGGCGGGATGATTCTCATCTTTTCCGGGGTCAACATACCGATCGTGATCTGGATGATCCGCGCGTTTCTCCTCGACGTGCCGCGGGAAATCCTGGAGTCGGCCGAGATCGACGGGGCATCCCGATCGCGGTCTTTTTTCAGCACCATCGTCCCCCTGTGCCGGCAGGGAATTGTGTCCATCGGGCTCCTGGTGTTCATCTTCGTCTGGAACGAGTTCTTCTTCTCGATCAACCTCACGTACGTGAACGCGGCCCCGGTGCCGGTCTACATGGCGAGCTTCATGACCCAGGAAGGGCTTTTCTGGGCCAAGTTGAGCGCCATTTCCACGCTCGTGATTCTTCCGCCATCGATACTCGGGTGGTTCGCCCAGCGCTCGCTGGTCAAGGGTCTGACCGCGGGCTCAGTGAAGGGCTAGGCAGGGAACGAAGAGGAGGTCGTCATGGATCAGGTCATGCAGGCTGCTCCCATCATCGAGAGGTTTCGCTTGAAGGGGAAAGTCGCTCTCGTCACGGGAGCCGGGCAGGGCATCGGCCGGGCGTTCGCCCACGCGTTGGGCGAGGCAGGCGCGGCCGTGGCGGTGGTGGACATCGCGGCCGACGGCATCCGGCAGGTCGTGGAGGAGCTGAAGGGCAAGGGCGTGGACGCGCTTGCCGTCCGCGCGGACGTCACGGACCGGGACCAGGTGGAAAGCATGGTCGACACGGTGGTGAAGAAGTGGGGAACTCTCACGATCGGCGTCAACAACGCGGGGATCGGTCAATGGGTCGACGCGGAGAAGATCACCGGTGACATCTGGCGCACGGTCATGAGCCTGAATCTCGACGCCGTTCTGGCGTGCTCGCAGGCCGAAGCTCGGGAAATGAAGAAGGCCGGATACGGGAAGATCATCAACACCGCGTCAATGTCCGGGCATATCGTCAATATGCCCCAGAACCAAGCCCCGTACAACGTGTCGAAGGCCGGGGTCATCCACCTGACGCGGAGCCTCGCGGCCGAATGGGCGCAATCCGGCATTCGCGTGAACTCCATCAGCCCGGGTTACACGAAGACCGCCCTTGTCGAGAACCTGATCGCGACTCCCGAGGGGAAGAAAATGATGGAAGCCTGGATGCCGCTCATACCGATGCACCGCATGGCGGAGGTCACTGACCTTCAGGGTGCGGTCGTCTACCTGGCAAGCGAGGCTTCGGACTATATGACCGGTTCCGACCTGATCATCGACGGCGGATACTGCATCTGGTAGACGAGCCCGATCAGCCTCGAAATCATGACGGCCGCCCAACGGGAAATGACCGCTGGGCGACCAGGTACATGAGCAGGATGGGAAACGACCCCAGCATGCTCATCGCCATCATCTCATTCCATTCGTAGGCGTGCTGCCCCATCAACAGCTGGATACCGATTGGCACCGTGCGCATCTCCGTTGTCTTGGTCAGCGTCAGGGCGAAGAGGAATTCATTCCACGCGAGCAAGAACGTATACACGCCGGTGGCGACAATCCCAGGGAGGGAGATGGACACCAGCACGCGCTAGAGGGCGTAGAAGCTCGAACCTCCGTCAATCATCACCGCCTCGTCAATCTCCCTGGGTACTACTCACAAAGGAAAGTCGCGTAAGTCATCGCTGTCCACGATTGCCAGTACACGCCACAAAGTGTGCAATTTTCGTCCGCCAAAAGTGTTCAATTTTCGCCCGTTATTGACACCAGGATGCGATGAGCCGACATCGAGGTGCCAAACCTTGCCGTCGATGTGAACTCTTGGGCAAGATCAGCCTGTTATCCCCGGAGTACCTTTTCCCGGTTTGAGGCTCATCCACTCACCACCGCCAGATCACTAAGACCTCTGACCTGCTCGACAAGTACGTCTCACAGTCAGGCCGCAGGGCAAGGGAGGGGGATAAGGAGTTGGGCGTGCCCCGCCCGAGGAAAACCTTCATCCGCCTCACCCAGCCCTGGGACGGTTTCTATTCCGTCTCCAGGAGGCTGGTAGAGGAGCTCGGCAACGTGCTTGTGACTCCTTCCGCGAGCTACTTGAGCATCGCCACGCGGTGGACTCGTGCCTTGCTCGAAGCGTACGCAGGAAATGAAACAGTGAAGCACGCACTTGCGAAGGCCGCGCGGGATGTAGACGCAGTGGCTGCTCCCTCGGGAGGCACACGGCAGAGCTGAAGGTTGGCGCTTCTGGTCAGCGCCTCTGCTCTCGCAGAGACCGCACCCATGCGGATGTGACGGCCAGGTCCGCGGACTTGAACAAGAGCGACCCCATTACGATGATGTCCGCTCCAGCTTCGCAGAGACCCGGCACGGTATGCTGCCGGATTCCCCCGTCTGCCTCTATCTTCACCTTGTCCCTGAGCCCACGTTCGGCGAGAAGTTCCTGCACAGCGCCTATTCGGTCCGCGGCGTGTGGAGACAGGTCCACTCCCTTCACGCCCACGGGAGTACCCATCAGGAGCGCGAGGTCAACCGCGTCAAGATAAGGCGCAAGCAGATCCGCTGGAGAATCGAGTCGCAGCGCGATTCCCGCGCCGGCATTCCTGCGGTGGATGTCTTCCAGGGCGTCAGGGACGAGAGGGCCGCACTCGCAATGAACGGTAATCAGATCGGCGCCGGCCCTTGCGAAATCGTCGATCAATCCAGGGAGGTGCTCCGTCATGAGGTGAACGTGGAGGGGGTGCTTCGTGAACGGCCTTATGGAGGCCACCAGGTCAGGGAAGAACAGGAGTCCCGGTACGAAGTGATCATCCGAAACGTCGACGTGGTACATGTCAACAAAGGGATCCACGCGCTCCATCTCAGCGGAAAACCGGGCGTGGTCGGCTGACCACAGCGAGCCTTCGATCAGCAGGCGGTCACGTGGATATCCGGCCCAAATGTCCCTCTTGCCCAGTGGCATGCGCTAAGTCGGCTTCTCCGGAGAAAGCAGCCTCAAGGCCGAGATCTCTTTCTCCGTAAGCTTGATAGTCGTTCCCCAGCACTGGATGCGGATGTCGTCGCCGGCAAACAGCTCCTCAACATCCTCTGGTGGGATCAAGGCCATGAAGACCGTGCATTCGAAATCCATGTATCCGCCATTCCAGGTAGCGGTCCTCAGCGCCACTTCCCGCCCGTCAATCACGAGTGTGCTGAGTTTCTCCTCACTCAGCTGAAAGATCCTGACGACGTATGTCACAGTTGAGCTGGTGATGCGCCAAAGCGAGATATGCTCAGCGGGAACGGAAATCCCGTTGCTTCTTGAATGAATGTATACCGCTTCAACGGAAGAGACTGTCTCCGCTGGAATGCCGGTCAAAGTTTCGAACAAATCGGAGGTAGTCGGATCCGGGCCCTCGTATTTTGTGTTGAACGAGATTCCCCCTGACCGGTAAATGCGTCCATCAACCAAGGACGCGGTGGCGCACCCCGCCAGGACTGCAACCGCGAAAATGACGATCAGAACCTTTTTCATGCCGCCTCCGGCTTTTGTAGCGAGTCTATCACTGCTGGACAGACACGTCGAGGTGATCGCGTATCCGCGCTCGGTTGACGCCTCGGCGGCGAAGGGGTGTACTAGGGGAACGGAGAAAGTGAAAACCATGAAGAGAAAATCGAGAATCCTTTGGGCAATTCTTGCCGCGTTCGCTGCGATGTCCCTTGTAAAGTGCAGAGTAGCGCGTGAGGGGTACACCGCCGCGCTCCTGCACGATGGCACCGTCTGGGCGTGGGGCTCCAACGCCGCGGGCCAGTTGGGAGACGGCAGCGCAGCCAATCGAGCCTCACCGGTGCGAGTCGCGGACCTCACCGACGTGGTGGCCATAGCAGCCGGCGGAGCTCACTTCATCGCCCTCAAGAATGATGGAACTGTCTGGGCCTGGGGGTCGAACGCCGTGGGCCAATTGGGGGACGGCACAAAGAATGATCGGTTTGCGCCGGTGCAGGTCAGCGGACTCGCAGGCGTCGTGGCGATCGCAGCTGGCGCGGCTCACAGCGTGGCGCTCCTGGGAGATGGGACTGTCCGGTCGTGGGGCAGCGACTCTTGGGGCCAGCAAGGGGACGGCAACACGAGCACGAAAAGCCGTCTAAAGCCAGCGGAAGTGCGCGGGCTTTCCGGGGTGGCAGCAATCGCGGCGGGCGATCACCATACCGTTGTGCTGAAATGCGACGGCACAGTCTGGGCATGGGGGCACAACTTGCGGGGCTAGCTTGGGGATGGAAGCGGGACGGATCGGTACACGGCAACGCAGGTCACGGCTCTATCGGGAATAGTCGCCATCGCCGCTGGAGGGGAACACACCGCGGCACTAAAGGGCGACGGCACGGTGTGGGCGTGGGGATCAAACCGGTATGGCGAACTGGGGGATGGCAGTACCGTGGCGCGTCCGGCACCGGTGCAAGCCGCAGGACTTTCAGGAGTAGTGCGATCGAAGCCGGGGGAGAACACACTGCAGCACTCATGAGCGACGAGATCGTCTTCTTTACCTGCCGCTACCTTGCCCACTTGAAGGTCCGTTCCACCGCCCTCTTCCAGTCGCCGTAGAGCTGGTCGCGATGGGTTTGCCCCATTTTGGGCCCGTACACCTTTTCGACCTTCCACTTCCGCTCCAGCTCCTCCCGGCTTTCCCAGAAGCCCACGCCCAGCCCGGCCAGATAGGCGGCGCCGAGGGAAGCCATTTCGGTGATGACCGGCCGTTCCACGGGGAGACCCAGGATGTCCGCCTGGAACTGCATGAGAAAGTCGCTCTTGGTCGCGCCCCCGTCCACGCGCAGCGAAGGGGGCGCTTGCCCGCAGTCCGCTTCCATGGCCCCCAGCACGTCCTTGGTCTGGTAGGCCATGGATTCCAGGGCGCTGCGGGCGAGGTGTTCGATGCCCGTGCCGCGGGTGATGCCGATGATCAGGCCCCGGGCGTACATGTCCCAGTACGGAGCGCAGAGTCCCGTGAATGCGGGCACCATGTAGACCCCGCCGGTGTCTGGCACCTTCTCGGCCAGGGCGCTCGCCTGGGCGGCGTCGCCGATGACGCCCAGGCCGGTCTTCAGCCACTCGATGGCCGCTCCGCCGATGAAGATCACCCCTTCCAGCGCGTACTCCACCCGGTCCCCGATGCACCAGCCCAGGTCCGTGGTGAGGCCGTGCTTGGAGCGCACTGGGGCCGTGCCGGTATTCATGAATACCGCTAGCGCCGTCCCGTAGGAGTTCTTGGCCATGCCGGGGTGAAAACAGGCCTGGCCGAAGGTGGCTGCGTGCTGGTCCCCCGCGTCCCCGGCGATCGGCACCTTCGCACCCGACACGTCGGGAGAGGTGTACGCCATGACCCCGCTGGAAGGCAGGAGCTTCGGCAGGATCTTCTCGGGTATCCCGAGCCAGCCCATGATCTCCCGGTCCCAGGCCAGCTCGTGGATGTTCAGCAGCATCGTCCTGGAGGCGTTGGAGAAGTCCGTCACGTGCGCCGAGCGGCCCGTCAGGTTCCAGATCAGCCAGGAGTCGATGTTGCCCATGCAGAGGTTGTCGCGTTCGATCTGCCGCCGGACCTCTGGCACATTGTCCATGAGCCACTTGATCTTTGTGGCCGAGAAGTAGGCGTCGATCACCAGGCCGGTCTTTTCCATCACCGCTGTTTCGTGGCCGGCGGCCTTCAACTCGTCGCAGATGGCGGCGCTCCAGCGGCACTGCCAGCAGATGGAGTTGTACAGGGGACGCCCGGTGTCGCGTTCCCAGAGAATGGTGCTCTCGCGCTGATTGGTGATCCCGATCCCCAGGATCTCCTTCGGCTCGACTCGGCCCTCTTTCAGCGCCTGTGCCATGCAGTCGTGCACGGACGTCCAGATCTCGACGGGATCGTGCTCGACCCAGCCCGGGTGCGGGTAGATCTGCCGCAGCTCCCGGTAGGCCATCGAATGGACCATCCCCTCGTGGTTGAACAGGATCACCCGGCTGCCGGTCGTGCCCTGGTCAATGGCCAGGATGTAGCCTTTCTTGCCCATTTGCCGCCTCGTCTCCTTCCCGGGTCCGGGCCTCAGGCCCGGATCAAGACCTTGAGGACCTTCTCGCTGCTCAACGCCTCAAATGCCTCCGCGATGTCCGACAGGGCGAAGGTCGCGGAGACGTACTTGGCAAGGTCCAGCTTCCCCGCGGACAGCCACTCCAGCACCTGCCGGTTCTGCGCCGCCGTGGAGGCATGGGATCCGTACACCGAAAGCTCCTGGTAGTGGATCGCGTTGCTGTCCAGGAAACACCTGCCCTCCCCGGGAATTCCGCCGAACAGGCTGATACGTGCTTGCGGGGCCGCCATCGTCATCGCCGCTGCGTGGGCGTCTCCGGAAGGGCAGGCCGTGATGATGACGTCGGCGCCCAGACCGTCGGTGCGGTCCCTGACGAAACGATTCGCATCGCCCGAGGCCGTGTTGATCGTGTCCAGGGGAGGCAACATGGTCCGCGCCACCTCCAGCCTGGCGTCGGAAACGTCGGAGAGGATCACCCGCTTTGCGCCCTTCCTCAGCGCCAGCTCCGCGTGGACGCAGCCTATGAAGCCGGAACCGAAGATGAAGACCGTGTCCTCCGGCCCGATCTGCAGGAACTCCTGCCCGTTCAGGCAGCAGGCGGCAGGCTCAGCCAGGACGGCCTGCTCCGTGGGGACCGAATCGACGACCGGTAGGACGTTGCCCATCGCCAGGGCCTGCGCGGGGATCTCCATGTACTCGGCGAACGTGCCGTCGAAGTCGAAACCTATGGTGCGCAGGCTGACGCACATGTTTGTCTTCCCGGCCCGGCACCAGCGGCACTCCCCGCAGCCGATCGCCGGAACCACCGCGACTCTTCGTCCGGGCTCCAGCCCCCTGACAGAGGAGCCGACCTCCTCGATCAGCCCGCAGGCCTCGTGTCCGATCACGCGTGGCGGGCGGATCCGGTCGCTGCCGTGGCGGTACGTGCGCAAGTCCGTTCCACATATGGCTGCGCACAGCACCCGCATGAGCGCGGTGTCCGGGCGGATCCGCGGCTTTTCGCGGTGCAGCAGGCGCAGCGCCCGGTCCTCCGTGCAGGCGAAAGCCCTCACGTCACACCATCGAGAACCCGCCGTCCACGATCAGGGTCTGGCCCGTGCAGTAGTCGGAGTCTTCCGACGCGAAGTACAGCAAGGCGCCCAGCAGGTCCTTTGTCCTGCCCAGGCGCTTCATCGGGATGCCCTCCATGACCTGCCTGACCCAATTCGGGTCCGCCATGGCTGCCTTGGCCATGCCCGTGTCCGTCGTGCCGGGCAGGATGGCGTTGACCTGGATGTTGTGCGGGGCCAGCTCCAGCGCGAAGACACGGGTCAGGGGAAGGACGGCCCCCTTGGTGGAGCTGTAAGCGCACAGCCCCGCCTGCCCACCGACCGCCGCGATAGAGGAAATGTTGATGATCTTCCCGCCCTTGCGCTTGATCATCTCGCGGGCCGCGGCCGCCGCACAGAAGAACAGGCCCTTCACGTTCACCGCCAGCACCTTGTCCCACATCTCCTCGGTAGTCTCCAGGACCGGGGCGGTGAACAGGATGGCGGCGTTGTTCACCAGGATGTCCAGCCCGTCGAACTTCTTGGCGGTTTCGGCCACCAGGCGCTCGGCTTCCGCTTTCCTGCTGACGTCGGTCTTGAGGAACAGGGCCTTGCCGCCGGAAGCGCAGATCCCCGCGGCCACCGAGCCTCCGGCCTTGTCGTCCACGTCGGCGACGACGACGCTCGCGCCCTCCTGGGCCAGCCCGATCGAATAGGCCTCCCCGATCCCCTGAGCCCCGCCGGTTACGATCGCGACCTTGCCTTGCAGTCTCATCGCCCCACCTCCTGTCAGAGATACCTGCCCCCGCGCTGGCGGGGGATCAACGCGCCCGCTGTTGTCGCGAGCGGGATCCAAGGAACAAGCTTTGGTGTAAGGCCAAACACCACCAGCGTCGGTGACATGAGCAGCCGGGGGAATCCTCTACGGTTCTGAATCGCACGGCTTACGCGGATCCTCTTCCCTGTTATGAGTACAGTGCCGGCCTGCGCTGTCTGGCTGGTCATGGCGCTCCTCTTCATGCGAGGGAATCAATAGTAAAAATGTTATAATAGAACCATATATCGATATCTTATTATCATTCGAGATCCCAGTTGTCAAGACTTCTTTCAAGGGAATAAGGCCTCGGCGCCTCTACGGCTTCGCGAGCTCAAAGGACTTGGCAGGCATGAGATCCGCACAATACAATTCATTATATCGTAGATATATAGCACCAAATCCAACAATCATGGTATTCGGCGTGCGGAGCTATTCTGATATCATCGGAAAAGGCTGCATCGACCGCTGCATTTTTCGCTTTGACTTTCATAAGGCCATTTGTTAGAATCCAATCACGAGTAAGCACGACCGGGTACAGGAAATCGTCAATACCTTGCGCATCCGCAACATGGTGAACATCCGCGAGCTCACAAAGAAGTTCGAAGTGTCCGAGATGACCATACGCAGGGACCTGAGCCTTCTAGCCAAGGAGAATCTCGTAGACCTTATCCCGGGCGGCGCTATCCTGAAACGCCCGGAGGACAACGATAGCCGCTACCTGGTCACCAACGAGGAATCGGTCCGTACGATCGAGAAGCTCAAGATCGGACAGCGAGCAGTCTCGCTCATCGAGCCCAACGAGACCATTATCCTGGACATCGGCACCACCACTGAATACCTGGCGAAGTACCTGCGGGAAGACGCCCCGATCACGGTCTTGTGCTACACACTTAATACGCTGGTGGAAGTGTACAAGAAGAAAAACTGCTCGATCATCTTCGCCGGCGGGTATTTTCATCCGCAGACCATGACGTTCGAGTGTTCGGAAGGCATCGAGCTGATCAAGCGAACCCGAGCCGACAAGGCATTCGTTTCGGCTGCCGGCATCCACAACGAGTTGGGGATCACGACCGTGTACCCCCACGAGCTTCAGGCCAAGAAGGCCATCCTGAGCTCGGCCAAGACCCGGATCCTGGTGGTGGACTCCTCGAAGTTCGGCCAGACCAAGAGCATCTACTTCGCGGACATTTCCAGCTTCCAGACCGTGATCACCGACACCGGCATCCCGGAAGAATACGCCCGATTCATCCGCGACCTCGGTGTCGAGCTGATCCTGGCCTGATCAGTCCATGTAGTAGCCGCCGTTGATGTTGACGGTCTCTCCGTTGATGTAGCCCGACTCCTCGGAAGCGAGGAAACACATCAGGGCGGCCATGTCCTGCGCGGTTCCCAGGCGGCGAACCGGGATGCGCGAGGCGATGTCGTCCTTCTTGGCGTCGTCCCAGTAGTGCATCAGGTCCGTCATGACCGCGTGCGGCGCGATAGCGTTGCAGGTGATGCCGAACGGACCGAGCTGGCGCGCCACCGAGCGCGTCAGACTGATCACCGCTCCTTTGGAGGCCCCGTAGGCGAAGACGGTGGTGTTGTCGCCGTTCTTGCCGGTGATCGAAGCCACGTTCACGATGCGCCCGTAGCGCTGCGACTTCATTATCGGGGCCACGGCCCGGATCGCGTACAGAACCCCTTTCACGTTCACGTCGAGGGTCTTGTCGATGATCTCGTCGGTTGTATCCTCGATTGTACCCGGGATCAGCACCCCCGCGTTGTTGACCAGGATGTGCAGGGCCCCGAGCTGCTCCCGGGTCTGTTTGATGAGCGAATCTACCTGCTGTCGGCTGGCCACGTCACAGAGCCGGCCGCAGGCTTTCCCGCCTCGGGATTCGATGTCGGCCACCGTCTTTCCCATCGCCGCCTCGTCGATGTCGGCGATCACCACGCTGGCCCCTTCCCGGGCCATGCTGATCGCCGTCTGCCTTCCCATTCCCTTGGCCGCGCCAGTGATCAGGGCAACCTTGCCTGCGAACCTGGGTTCCACCGCTGCTTCTCCTCGCTTCATGGTCTGTTATTATATAAACTAT
>Ga0187870_1003940_pt1 | contig 11034 bp, 6 predicted proteins | sample June2016WEW_13_1_3_FD_132974 | JGI IMG/M metagenome (GOLD analysis project Ga0187870, IMG submission 132974) | Peatland microbial communities from SPRUCE experiment site at the Marcell Experimental Forest, Minnesota, USA - June2016WEW_13_150 | ecosystem: Environmental > Terrestrial > Soil >... | reverse complement strand
GGCGCGGAACAGCAGGTGGCGGAGCTGCTGCAAAAAGCCCAGGCGGACGCCGATGCCAGGGCGGGAGCATTTATTGCCGAAGCCCGCCAGCAGGCAACCGAAATTATCCATGCCGCGGAGCAAAATGCCCGGGAGCTTGTTTCCCGCGAGACCGTCACCAAAGAGGCGACCGCTAAAGCGGACAAGCTGGTGAAGGACGCCGGTGAAAGGTCCCAGAAAATCATTGACCAGGCCGAGCATATGCTTTACGACCTTACCGCCAAAGAAAAGGCGGTTAAAGATACCGAGGCTAACACAACCCGGCTGGCCGCCGAAGCGCGTCAAAAAGCTGCCTATCTCCTGCAGGAAGCGGAAAAGACCGGCAAAGAATCGGAAGCCGAATCGTTCAGACTGATGGCGGAAGCGCGCCAGAAGGCAGCCGTCCTCGCCGGTGAGGCGGAAAAGAATGCCGCGGCTGCTATGGAAAAAGCCCGGCATGAAGCCGACGTCAAAGCGGCCAACATCGTTAACGACGCCCGGAAAAAAGCCGGTGAAATCTCCGCCGAGGCGGAAAAAATAGCCCGGAACCTGGCGGCTCAAGAAAAAATCCTGAAAGATGCCGAAGCCGAATCCACCCGGTTACTGGCCGGGGCCAGGGAAAAGGCGGAACAGTTCACCCGGGAGACGGAACACAGCGCCGCCGCGGAATACGCCAAAGCCAAAGCCACGACTGACGGCGCGGTGGAAAAGCTCCTCGCGGAGGCGCAAAATACCGCGGCGACTATCGTGGCCAAAGCGGAGCACAGCGCCGCGGACCTGGCCGCCAAAGCCAGGGCCAAAGCCGATGAAGAATCTTCTCGCCTAATCGCCGAAGCCAGGAAAAAAGCGGAGCAAATCGGTAAAGAGGCAGAGCAGAACCTGGCCAGGCAGACAGCCAAAGAAAAAATAAAAACCGATGCTGAAGCCGAGTCCGCCAAAATCCTGGCGGAAGCCAAAAAACAGGCGGAGAAAATAGCCGCCGGGGCAGACAAGACCGTCTCCGAAGCGGAATCCAGGGCCAGGGTCCAGGCGGAAAAAGAATCCGCTAGAATCCTCGCTGAAGCCAAAAAACAAGCGGGAAAAATCACCGCTGAAGCCGATAAAACCGTCGCCGAGGCCGTGGCAAAAGCCAACTCGGACGCCGGGTCGGAAGCAGCCAAACTCATTTCTGATGCCCGGGACAAAGCCGCCGATATCATCCGCGCCGCGGAAAAACAGGCGCGGGACATGGTATCCAAAGCCGAACAGGAAGCCGGCGATAAGTGGGTGAGCATCGTCAACCAGGCCACGGAGATCGCCAACAGTACCCTGGAGCTGGCCGGCGTGGAACACCCGCCCGCGGAAAAGCCGGCCTACAAGCCAGGAAAATCCGCCGAATAATAAAGCTTTACCCCGCACTTTAATCTATATCGTCCGGCCAACGGCCGGTAAAAGAAATTATTGTGACCAGAATGAGACATCCATAGCCCGTCAAGGTATGGACAAGGGTAGCTATCCGGAAATATAATGATGGATAGCGATGTTTGCCAGATTCGGCCGTTTTGCCAATAAGTACAAGTATTTTATCCTTGCCGGCTGGTTTATCGTCGCTCTCCTCCTGTTTCTCTTCGCCCCCAAACTTTCTAAAGTCGGTGTGACCGACCAGAGCCAGTTCCTCCCGCAAAAGAGCGAGTCGGCTAAAGTACGTACCCTGCTGAATGCTGAATTCCCCGCCTATTCCGATAATTCCTCCAATACCGCGCTGATCGTGGTCTATAACAAAGACGGGCTTAGCCAGCAGGACCTTGACCGCGCTAAAAGCCTGCGTGACTGGCTCATTTCCAGCGCCGCCCCAAAGGTAGTCAACAGCGTCGTCAGCGTATTCGATAATGAAGCCCTGCGCTCCTCGCTGGTCAGCGCCGATAACACCACCATGATGATGTCCCTCTATTTTTCCGTACCGGCGCTGGACGATGCCGCCAAGGCGGCGGTGAAAGACATCAACGCGCAAATAGCCCTCCAGCCAGGGACTAATTTCTATTTCACCGGCAGCGTCGGTTTTCTCCAGGACCTGTTTGATTCCGTCCAGAAGACCATCAACCGCACCACTTACGTTACCGTTGCGCTGGTCATTATCCTGCTGCTCATCGTCTACCGCTCGCCCATTGCGGCCTTCGTGCCACTAATGGCGATAGGGTTAAGCTACATCGTCTCCCGCGGTCTTATCGGCTTTATCGCTCAGGCCGGAGTGTCTGTTTCCACGGTCACGGACATCTTTATGGTAGTCACCCTGTTCGGTGTGGGCACGGATTACTGCCTTTTTATCATGTCCCGCTTCCGGGAAAGCCTGGAGGAGGAGGACCTGTCCCGGCGCATTGAATCCACCATGAAACGCATCGGCCCCATCATCTTCGCCAGCGCCATTACCGTGATTATCGCTTTTCTCTGCCTGACCATTTCCCGTCTGGGCATGACCCGCACCAGCGGCTGGGCTTTAGCCATCGGCATCGCCATCACGCTCCTGGCCGGTCTGACGCTGGTACCGGCTCTAATTTCACTTTTCGGGCGTTATCTCTTCTGGCCGGCGATGAAACCTCCGGTCCCTTCTACCAAAAAGAGAAGATTCGGCTGGGCCAAGACCGGCGAATGGATTTCCAACCACCCGCTGGCCACCGCCGTGCCCATTATCATTCTGCTGGTCCTGCCCTACATCGCCATGCCCAGGTTCACGCTTTCCGCCAACATCCTGACCCAACTGCCCAAGTCCTCCGAGTCTACCAAGGGGCTGAACCTCGTGAGAGGCCATTTCGCCATGGGCGAGCTGGCGCCGCTGAACCTGATAGTGCAATCTAAAAGCGGCAGCCTGCTTACACCTGATGCGCTGCAGGGCATCGAGCAGATGGCGCGCTCTTTAAGTGGCGACAGCGCCCTGGCCCGCATCGACTATTTTTCCGCGCCGGCCCACTCGCTTGCCTCCCTGGGGACGCAGATGCGCGCCCTGGGCGATACGGTTACCTACGGCAACATCGATTTCAGCAAATTTACCGTGCTGACCCCTATCGGCGGCAACCTCCAGACCATTGCTTTACGCTATAGCGGGGTAGTCCAGAGCCCTTCATTCCTCGCCGCTGTAGCCGATGTCCAGCAGGCCTCCACCCTGCTCCAGCAAATACCTGCCGCGCCCGCCGCCCAGTTGCCGGTGCTGCTCCCCGAGCTCCAGCAGTCGCTTTACGGTCTTGGCGACTCGCTGGCATCCCTCGGTAACGAGTTCGAGCTCGACGGGAGCAGTCCTTTTGTCGACTGGCTGAAAGCCGCCTATTTTTCGCCGGACGGGACCGTGGCCAGGATCAACCTGATTCTCAAGATCGATCCCTATTCCGACGCCGCTTCGCTCGAGGTGCCGAGTATCCGCAAAGCGGTGGCCGCCGCGGCCGAGACCTCTTCGCTGAAAAATGCCAATGTTTACGTCGGCGGCGACGCGGCGCTTTACGCCGATATGCTGAAAACCAGCCAGGAAGACTTCATCCTCGTGCTGGTAGTTACTTCCATCGGCATCCTGGCGGTCATCATCATCCTGCTGCGCAGCGTGCTGGCGCCGCTTTACATGGTAGGGACGGTGCTGTTTAACTATGGCGCCTCACTGGGCATTACTTCCTGGATTCTCCAGGACCTGTTCCACTACGCTAACCTGATTAATATGCTGCCGGTCCTGGTCTTCGTCATGCTGGCGGCGGTGGGGGCGGACTATAATATCTTTCTTGTTTCGCGCATACGGGAAGAAATGGAGACCAAATCAGTTAAAGAGGCGGTACACCAGGCCGTGGCACATACCGGCAACGTCATTACGTCCTGCGGTATTATCCTGGCCGGGACATTCGCCACCCTGATGATATCCTCCTTCCCGATGGTGCTGGAGATCGGCGCGGCGATTACCATCGGCGTGCTGGTCGATACCTTTGTAGTGCGGGCTTTACTGGTGCCTTCACTGGTGGCCTGGTTTGGCCGCTGGAGCTGGTGGCCTTCCGCCCTCTTCCGCAAGCTCAAGGACAACCAGCCGCAATAAAGCCCACAGGCAAAATCGCCCTCAACTCCAATATATTCGTTTGCGCCGGATATGTTATAATAGGGAAAACCTTTTTGAGACTTTTTTATGCCCGCCGTTGAAGTCAGTCACGTATTTAAGTCCTACGCGGATAAAGTCGCCGTGGAAGATCTTTCTTTCTCCGTCGAGCCGGGGGAGATATTCGGCCTGATCGGCCCCAACGGCGCCGGCAAGACCACTACCATCCGGATGATGCTGGACATTATCAAGCCGGACTCCGGCGAGGTCACTATCCTGGGCAAAAAGCTGGACGAGGCCGCCAAGAACAGCCTGGGCTATCTGCCGGAGGAGCGGGGCCTTTATAAAAAACTGCGCGTCATGGACTCGATTATTTACCTGGCTTCGCTCAAGGGCATGAACCCCGCCGCGGCGGAGAAAAAAGCCGAAGCCCTGCTGGCGCAGATGGATATGCTGGCCAGCCGCCGCAAGAAAATCGATGAGCTAAGCAAGGGCATGAGCCAGATTATCCAGCTTATCGTCACTATTATCCACGACCCCCAGCTCGTCGTCCTGGACGAGCCGTTCTCCGGACTCGACCCGGTCAACACCGAGCTGATTAAAAACATGCTGATAGAGCTGCGCAAGCAGGGCAAGGCGGTAATCCTCAGCCTGCACCAGATGAACCAGGTGGAAGAGCTAAGCGACCGCATCCTGATGGTCAATAAGGGCAAAGCCGTACTTTACGGCAATTTGAAAGAAATCAAAGCGCAATACCGCCATAACGCCGTCCTGCTGGACTACGAAGGCCAGCTGGGGGAAGTGCCCGGCGTGGCGGAAAAGAAAGAGCATAAAGGTTATATCGAGTTGGTGCTGGACAAAACAACCACGCCCCGTCAGCTGCTGGAGCGACTGGTCAGCCGCGGCATCGTCATCAACCGCTTTGAGATAGCCACCCCGCCCCTCAATGAAATCTTCCTGAAAGTGGTAGGGAACGACCATGAATAAAACCTACCTTATCTTTAACCACGAGTTCCGCACCACCCTGCGCCGGGTCGGCTTTATTGTGATGACGTTCATCGTGCCTCTTATCGCCCTTTTGGCCATCGGTGCTTACCACGTCATTTCGGGCGCCGTTAAGCCATCGGTAAAAATAACGGACATCGGCTATGTTGACAAAGTGGGCGGGTTTAGTAATTTCACCAGCCAGGGGAACATCGTGCTGGTGCCTTATGCTTCCACGGATGAAGCCAATCAGGCGCTGTCCGCTAAGGCCATTAAAGAATATTTCGTTATCTCGCCGCAATACATGCAATACGGTCTGCTGAACTATTACACCCTGGAAAAACAGCTTACGCCACCCCAGGCCACCCTGACGGCGATTAAAAATTTCCTCACCGGCAACCTGCTGGCGGATAAAGTCCCCAATACTACAATCGCCCTGGTGGAAGAGTCCCTTAACGTGGTGGCTACCCGGCTGACGGATTCCGGCGCCGTGTCCCCGGAGCAGGGCGGCATCGGCAATCTGCTCATCCCTGGGATTTTCAGCCTGCTGCTGGTACTTTCTATCACTTTCGCTTCCAGCTACCTGATCCAGGGTCTGGGCGATGAAAAGGAGAACCGCCTTATCGAGGTATTATTATCGTCCGTCTCGGTGCGCCAGCTGATTATCGGCAAAGTGCTGGGGCTGGGCGCCGCCGGCTTATTGCAGGTGCTTGTCTGGGTGATTTCCGCGCCGCTGCTACTGGGACTGGCGTCTTCATCCATCGGTGGTTTCTTTGCCAGCCTCAAGGTTACGCCCGGTTTTATGATACTGTGCCTCACGTATTTTATCCTCGGCTACCTGCTCTTTGCCATGATTTCCACGGCCATTGGCGCGATGAGCCCCTCCGCCCGTGAAGGACAGCAGTTCGCCACGCTATTTACTTTACCCGCCATTGCCCCGCTCTGGTTCTCCTCGACCATCTTGCTTTTCCCCAACAGCCCGGTCTGGGTAGTGTTTACCATCTTCCCCATTACCGCCCCCGTGGTCCTGATGCTGCGGCTCGGCGCGACGGACGTGGCCGCCTGGCAGATTATCGTCAGTATTTTGGTGATTTTGCTATCCATCACCGGAGGGATGTTATTGACTGCCAGGATTGTCCGTACCTATTTGTTGATGTACGGCAAACGCCCCAGCCTGGGAGAAATTGTCCGCAACCTCCGTAACGGTTAGCTCTATCACTCGTTTCATCTCTGCCGATTGCTAATTTCTGGAGTTACCGAACCGCCCGGTCAGCAGCTGCCACGTTGTAATTTTAGGCACACGCCGCACCTCGGTTATCCGCCGCAGCAGCACCAGGATGACCACCGCACGCAGTACGCCGGATAAGGTAAACAACGAGCGCAACTGATACCCGAACAACACCGGCAGATGCATGGCGATAAACCCGCCGGTCAACGAACCCACAAAACAGGCGGACAAATCCGTAGCGTTAAACAGGGCCAGCTGCTTTGTCCGCAGGGAAGGTTCGGAGGCATCATAAGCAAAATTGATGCAGCAGAGACTCAACCCGGCCCAGCCGAACTGGCTCACGACGTTGGCGCCCATCAGGTAAACAGGATTGGTGCTGAACAGCCAGAACAGCGGGACGATGGGAATGAAGATAGACGAAAAACGTATGACCGCCATGTTTCCGGCCGTGTCCGCCCGGCGCCCCCAGTAGCGCAGAAAGAGCATGCTGGAAATCGAGCTGGCGGAGTTGATAATGGTGAATTTCAGGTAGCTGAAATGCAGATCGCGCAGCATGAAAACGGAAAAGAAAGGCGCCGAGATATTCGTGCAGAGGTCGATCAGCGCGATGAACAGGATAAATTTCCCGAGGTTGGTAGATCCCAGGCTTTTTAACAGCGTCAGCATACCCGGGCTGTTCTCATTTTGCTTCGCCTGTACCGGCTCATACTGCCGGGAGAGGAAGAACACCGATATCAAACGGAAAAGGCAGGCCCCCCCGAAGAGTATCGCGTAACCCCAGAAAATATCTACGCCGGTGGACGCCTGCAATATCCCGCCCCCGATGAAGAAGAAGACCAGCGTTATCAGACCGGCAATCATCCCCCGGGTCCCGAAGTACCTTCCCCGTAAACGCTCCGGCACCAGGTCCGCCATCATGCTGCCCCAGGCCGGGTTGGCCAGCGAGTTGAATACGGCGCCCAGCGTTACGAAGCCGATGAGCCACCAGACCGAGTTGTGGAATAAAAAGTGGACCAGCAGTACGGGTATGAACATCAGCGCGTGCATAAAGGCCACGGGCAGTATGAAGCGTTTGCGGCTGCCGGCACGTTCGGAGAGGTTTGCCGCCACCAGCTGGGATAGCGCTATAGTCAGGCTGGGGATGCTCGCCAGCAGACCGATTTGCTGGGTGGTAGCTTTGAGTTCCAGCGCCAGCGGGGTGACATAGCTCTGCGTCAACCCCAGCATCGCTGAATAAGCGCTGCCATCCAGGATACTGTATTTTAAGCTGCTTCTAACTTTGTTTCTTTTGTGATCGGTTTCCAATTAAACTTTCCTTCTGGCGATAATGCAACGTGTAAATATTAAAAAAAAACCTTAGGCGATTCCGCTCTAAGGTGTGGTGACCATCCATAAGAAAAAAGCCATCGCCTCTGTCTTTTCCTTATACAGCCTGTCCTCCCCTGGTTTCGTTACGCATCAGCGTTATATCCCCTTTACCCCTCTCCCGTTTTCCGGGAGTTTTTCTATCGTCCGGCCTGTCAACGGCGAGACAACTTTCCTATCATATAATAATGAAATGTAAAATGCAATAGGTTTTCCGGCCGATTTTGCCAGGAAAATAGCTTATGTACGTTGCTTATTAACCGCTGACCTTTTTATTTATCCGGCGGCTCCAGATGGCGCTGGACCAAAGGAATCTTTTCCCCTCGCGCGATGGCCGCCCTGGCCCGCGTCATATCGCCGATATCGAAACCCCACCCCTCTTTCAGCGTCCCTGCCCCCAGCATGATCGCCATCTCGATGTGGTGTCTTCTCACCTCGTGCCAGATAAGCGGGCCGTGCGCCATGCCTTTGGGTATGAACATGGCATAGTTGGTATTGAATTTCTTCTCGCCGCCGCCCAGCCCGAAAGTCATATTCGCCCCGAGGTCCTCCGGGTGTTCCGGGTCGTTACCGATGTGCAGCACGATCTCCTCGAAATTATCATGCTTCATCTCGCGGATAGTATCCGTAACCGTCCAGATCCAGCCGAATTCAAGGTACGTTTTAATGCCCGTTATCTGCGTCTCGCTGATATAGGTCATCGTCGGGCTCTGCCGCCCCTTCCCCGAAATCGCCCCGGGCGATTCCCGCGTTGGGCTGCGCACCACGTACTGCTCGTAGTCGAAGTTGGCTTTCCCGGCCGGTTGCTTCCGCGCCGGTTTGCCGCCTTTGCCCCATTCTGGCAGCGGGTCGCCCGTACCGAGCACCATCATCATCTCCAGGTGCGGCTGGCTGAATTTCTTCCACGTCACCGGGCCGTGTGGTGTGCCCTTCGGGATATAGATACCCCCCGTCGTATTAAAGGTGATGGGCTGCCCGCCGATATATATCTCGATTTCGCCGCCCAGCACCTGCGGCCTGGCGGAATCCCGGCCCCAGTAAAGCAAAATTTCATCAAAGTCGTGCACCTGCTCGCCGGAATGGGGGTTCGACCCCGGTTTGGTGTATATCCAGGCGAGCTCGATATAGGTATGTGCTTCCGGCACCTGCTGCCGGCTCATCAGGGTCATGCCGGGGCTCGTCCGCCCCTTATGGCCCGCGTTAGCGATATAAACAGGTTGGCTGACTACGTATTTAGTGAACTGATCCTGTGCCATGGGCATTTGCCTCCTGAACGTTTTAGGGGAATTTGAAATTATGATAATGCATTGGGCCGGAGGTGTCAAAACGGCCTGTCCTGTAAGAAGTCGTTTCATTTTTCCCGCGTTTTTTGTGGGCATTTGTATCACGAATACCGTTGAGAAAATTAATGCCATCACGAAAATTTGCTTGGATATTTGTTCCCTTTTTGTACTCTCCCTCTTTGTCCCCCTACCGAACCGAATGGTTAATAGTACTCATTCGCCCCGCGTTTGAGAGGGGATTAAGGGGTAAGGTATGTGGTGAAAACAAGTACACGAATTAAAAACAAAGACTGTGCGCTAAATTGACTTAATTATCCCTGTCACATATTATAAGAAGGTTATCGTCTTCCCCTGGGAAACGATTCCCACCCGGCCCAGCACCATTTTTTTGAAATTACTTACGTATATTTATGTCAGAACCAAGCGGCCCCGCCTCTAGACAACCCGCCCTGCACCGCGACTGGACCCAGGGTTCCGTCGTAAAAAACCTCTTACAGCTTGCCTGGCCGATGATCGTCATGGAAGCTACGTACATGGTCAGCCAGCTCTGGGACATGAAGTGGGTGGGCCGGCACGAAGGGGAAAATGCCATCGCGGCGCTGGGCATCGCCAACCTGGTGACGATGCTTATTTCCACCGTGGACATGGGGATAATCACTGGAGCGCGGGCGATGATCGCCCGTTTTATCGGGGAAAAAGATAATCAAGGCGCCCGTAAGGTAGCCGCCCAGGCTTTCATCATGGCGGCGGTGTGGAGTTCTCTGGTGACGGTATTCGGCGCTATTTTCGCCGGCCCGATCATTCGTATCTTCCACGTGGATCCGGCGGTAGTGGCCGACGGCATGAAGTATCTGCGCGTTTTCTTTCTCGGCTGGATCGCCCTGGATATCATGATCATCGGCCTCTATTCCATGCAGGCCAGCGGCGATTCTTTCCGGCCAATGGTGCTGGAAATTTCCATACGCACGATCCATCTTACGATATGCCCGCTGCTGGTGCTTGGCGTGGGTTTTTTCCCGGAACTGGGCATGGCCGGGGCGGCACTGGCTAACGTTATTGCGCAGTGTGTTGGCGCGGTGGCCGTGCTGACGCTGCTCTTCGGCGGCCATACCCGGATCAAGCTTTCTCTGCGGGATATTCGCCTGGCTCCCAACATCATTGGGAGGATGATTAAAATAGGCCTGCCCAGCCTGCTATCGATGGTCCAGGCAAATTTCGCGATGTTCGTGATTACCTGGATTATCTTGCCCTTCGGAACGGCCGTGTTTGCCGCCAACAGCCTGGTTTCCAACTTCCAGAATTTTATCATCACGCCCAACATCGGGCTGGGGACGGCCGTCGGTGTACTGGTGGGGCAAAACCTCGGCGCAAAAAAGCCGGAACGTGCTGTGAAAAGTACCTGGGTGGGGGGAGGTATTCTGGAGGCTTTCCTGATATGCTGTGGCATCGTAATCCTGGTCTGGGCGGAGCCGATCGTGAAATTTTTAAGCAATGACCCTTCCCTGGTGACCATCGGCGCTTCTTTCATGAGAATCGCCACCGTGGGTTACCTGGTAATGGGTCTGAACTCCGCCCTTGGCAACTGCATTAACGGCGCCGGCGATACCCTGCCCAATATGCTCATTAACATTGCCATGATATGGGTGGTCCAGATACCCCTGACTTACATCCTGTCCCACTACACCGCCCTGGACTATTACGGGATACGCTGGGCCTTGGTCATCGCCAACGTTACCGGCTTGATTGCCTATTTTACCTATTTCCGCTCCGGCCGGTGGCAGCGTAAAAAGGTCTAGTTTAATCTAAAACCCGTAGAACTTGGCGATCTCATCCAGCGGTTCGCGGCCCCGGTAATCTTCGTTAACTTTGTCCTTCAAGTCCGGGTAACCGATGGCGATGCCCAGCGCAATAAGCTTATCTTCCGGTATGCCCAGCTCCTTGCGGATAATATCGGGGTAGACCACCGCCATGGCCTGAGCAATCGTTCCCAGCCCGTAGTTCGTGGCCAGTAGCATGATGTTCTGCACGGCGGAACCGCAGTCGTACAGCGCCCAGGAGTTGATGCCCTTGGGCTGGGCGTAAATGTTCTTGCCTACCAGCAGGTAGATGCAGACCGG
>Ga0187870_1003939_pt1 | contig 11037 bp, 5 predicted proteins | sample June2016WEW_13_1_3_FD_132974 | JGI IMG/M metagenome (GOLD analysis project Ga0187870, IMG submission 132974) | Peatland microbial communities from SPRUCE experiment site at the Marcell Experimental Forest, Minnesota, USA - June2016WEW_13_150 | ecosystem: Environmental > Terrestrial > Soil >... | reverse complement strand
TCGGTTGGGCCTTGGTGGTCATCTTCTTAACAAGAGGCAACGGAGGAAACAGAGTTTTTATCTCCGTTCTCTCTGTTTTCTCCTGTTCAAGTGTTAGCCACCCATTTTGTGAACGCAGCACTACCCATCAGATGGATTTTTGCCCCCAAGGCATGGGCATCGTTGGCGGCTGGCGATGGTGGTCGCGGCGGACGTCCATCGGGCGGTTCTTGAAATAATGGATGAAGTGCAGGAGTTGCTTGACAGCTTCGTCATAAGCCTGTTGGCCCTTGGCGGCGGAACCCAATTCGGCTGCACCCAGGGTCCCGGTCGGTGAATAGCTGCTGGTCCAGGAAACCAAGGTGGCGGGTCCTGCCGCAAACAGGTCCATCCAATTGAAGGGACTGCCTTCATCGTTGAGGCTGATCGTGCCGTTGCGGATCAGATCCTTGCGCACATTGTCCCCATCCAGGTAGAGGTAGAGCGAAGTTTCCAACTCGCAGGCGTGGGAGCAGCCGCCGGGGAATTTGCTCTCACGCCAGCGCGGGAGGAAGGTCGGGTCCACCGTGAGAAAGCTCCACCACCCGGCGGCGATGCACTCGGCGTCGGTCTCGAGGTTGGTGCGGCGGGCGACCAGGTCGAGATTGGGCATATTGGAGCCGTGGCCGTTGAGCAGCAGGATTTTCTTGAAGCCGTGGTAAGCGAGGGACTTGGTGATGTCCAGCACGTGTTGGATGAAATGCTCGAAATGGCTGTTGATGGTGCCCGGAAAATCCAGCACGTGCCCGGTGTAGCCGTAGCAGACCGGCGGCAGGACCAGCAGTAACTCGGGCGCTTGCAGCCCGGCGCCGCGGGAGATTTCCACGGGACAGACCACATCGACGTCTAACGGCAGATGCGGTCCGTGTTGTTCGATGGCGCCGCAGGGCACGATGCACACCTGGTTCAGCTCAATGGCGTCGTCGATTTCAGGCCAGGTAAGTTTCTCGTAGCGATATTCGGTCGTGGCGCGTGTGGTCATCGGATAACGTTACGCAGAAGAGCAAACTGGCGCAACCTCCCAATCAGGGCAGTTGGCTGAGGTGGAATGCCAGGAGAGCCTGGGTGGCCTCTTGAATCATTACTCAATCAAGAAGGCTGCCTGATGGTTTCGCCCAGCAGGCCTTGGCCGATCGATTGATCCATTGCGGCCTGGGACACTCCCGCTGAGTGGCCGGGCCTTTCGGAACGCTGCCCAAATCAGGCGGAGCCGAGGCAACAAGACACCCAGATAAATCGTCCTCCAGCATCGGGAGGCTGCTGCCGACCTCTTCTGCGCCAACGGCCAACTGCCTGGGTCCAGCCGATTCGGACGAATTTCCGCACCATACCGGCCTGAGATCGTGGGGCCAGAGTGACCCGGAGCAAGAATCAGTTCTTCGTTAGCGTCGCATAGGCCACCCGGTCCGGCTCAACGAGCCGCCGCGAGACGAGTTGCTCGACGATGCCCTTTCCTAGTTCGCGGTAGCAGCTTTGCAACTCCTGCCGGAAAAGTTGTGCGTTCTGCGCCGCCCATTGCGTAAACTTGCGCTCCTGGCTGCGGTAGCGAATAGGACAGGAGTAAATCTCCTGGCCGTCCCGTGCGCGCAACAACCGCGCCTCCGCCTCGACGCACAATGCCATCGGCGGATTCACCCCATCTTTCGCGGAGAGACTCGCGCTGACCACGTGGATTTCCAGGGCGGTTTCGGCCCCCTGCCCCACCAGGTAACTGGCCGCCGTCCGGCCCCGCGGCAACCAGGCCGGGGTGCCGCGGGCCACGCGTTGCATTACCGCGCTTTCCTCCTCCGCGCCCGGCGTCAGCGGCTTGTTCACCAGCACAACGGCCTGCGAGGTTTGCGGCGCCAACTGTTGCGCCACCTGGACCGCCAAGTCCTCCTGCGGACGCGTCTCGCGCGCGGCTGCCGCCAAGCTGGCGTCCGCTTGCCTGAATTCCCGCTCGGTCAGCCCGCGCACGACCGCCACCCCTTGCTTCCACAAGCCCACCGGGATCGCCACCGCAAGGGACGGAAGGCTTATCATCGGGTTTGGGTGATTATATAAACCATCGAGAGCCCACGCCACATCCCGGGGAGCCTCGGCTGCCGCTTCATCCTTGGTCAGCGGTTTCTGAAAGGTGAACCCGGAAAACTCCGGCCCAGAAGAAATGCTGATCGACCCGGTGTTTGCTGCAGGATAGTTCACGAATTGGGCCGCCGGCTGGCGGACGCTGCCCCGATTGGCAGCCAATTCGACGCCATCGTTGTTCTGGTGGCCGGGCGATTTCCTGTACCCGGCCCCCGCCAGTAGGGGACCTTCCGGCGTGGCCACAAAGAGCCGGTCCACCAAGCGTTCAGCCATCTCGCGGTAGCCGGTCTCGGCCACCCTCTGAAACGAGTCGCTCAACGTCCAGTCCAGGAACAGGCAGGTGCCGCTGCGATACTCCACCGGACGCTCGTACAAAACCGCCCCGTCCGACGCCCGCAGCAGCCGCGCCTTTGCCTTGATGATCAGAGCATAAGAGCTGTCCCCCTTGCCGGTCCGCTCCAGCCGCAATTGCTGCACCTGTGTTTCCAGCACGCTCTCCGCGCCCGGATAGCCACCGAGCGCCCGGGGCGCGGGATTCGCATCGTGCGTCTCCGGCAACGAAGCGGCCCCGCTGGCACGATTGGAATCGTGCGCTCCAGTGGCCGTTTCCACCAGCTCGACCACGATGAGCCGGCGCCGGGTCTTCTCGTTGGCGGCCTTGACCAGCGTGCCCTGAAAGCGCTCCTGGGCCGCCATCGTTTTCATCGCGCGCAACAGGTTGGATTCGCACTCCGATAGCTGGCTCGGCGATAACCGCTCGCGTGCTGCCGAAAGGCCCGCCGCCACCGCTGCCACGGGCGCTGCGGCAAAACCGACGGCCCCGGCCAACGCCCGTCCGGCGGGATCCCCGCTTATCCCCGACGGATCGAGCATCCTGGCCGCCGCCACGCTGGCCCGGTCGCCAAAGGTCTCGATTTGCCCCGCCGCCCTGTCGAAACTGACCTCCGCCGGTTTGCCGGGCGAAACCACCGCGATGGTCCCCAGTTGTCGCCTGAGCGGCTCCGGCAAAGGCCCCGCCTCCCCGCAGGTCACGCTGCCAGGTTGGTAAGTAGCACAGCCGCAGAGCAACAACACCACGACCGCCGACATCCCCGCAACCACGGGGCGATTTTTGGCGGGATTCCTCCGGCAGAGGATCCTTCCAGGAAGATATAGTTTCGCGTTCATGCCCCTCCTATACCACCTCCCGGTCACGGGGTGTTAATCGATAAAACTTGACTTCCATCGGTTGAAATGATGCACGCCACGGAGAATTCGATCGCCTCTTCCCAGCGTAAGTTTCGGCAGGCGAATGGCGCCGCCACTCCCTCGCTCCCACAGGCCCGATAAAACTTAGCTTGCCATCCCTTGGATTGGCGGGCCACACTTCCGCCGGAACACCTGAATATGAACATTCATTATTTGGAACTTTTCTACTACGTGGCGAAGAACCAAGGGATTACCTCCGCCGCCCGCAACATGCCGTATGGAATTCAACAGGCGGCCATCAGTGGCCAAATCACTCAACTGGAGGAATTCCTCGGAGCGGTTTTGTTTCAACGCCGTCCATTCTCGCTGACGCCCCCCGGGGTAAAGCTCTACAATTACATAAAGCCTTTCTTCGACAATTTAGAGCCGATGGCGGAAGAAATTCGGGGTGGCGTGGCGCAACGCCTCCGCATAGCTGCGTCCGAAATAATCATGCGGGATTTCCTGCCCGAAATGATCCAAACAACCCGAAAGCAGTTTCCCAAGCTGAAATTGACTATGCGGGAGGGCTACCACCCGGAGGTTTTGAAATGGTTGGAACAGCATGAAATTGATGTCTCCCTTGGCCTTTTGGGAGGGAAACCCCCGAATAGTATTCACGCCCTAACCCTTTTCCCTTTGCCTCTCGTGCTTATGGTGCCCACAGGACACAAGATCAAGACCGCTCAAGAACTTTGGGAACAGGACCATATTGAGGAAACCCTCATCACCATACCCACGAACCAAGTCATTTGCCGGGCTTTTCAGGCAGGATTAGCCAAACTCAAAGTCGATTGGTTCAGCGGCATTGAGGTCAGCACTTTGGCGCTGGCGGAAACCTATGTGGAGAAGGGTTACGGTTTGGCCGTAACCGTTGGAATTCCAGAAATCCTCTACAAATCAAAAGTTCGGACTCTGCCACTGGACGATTTTCCCACGGTGCCCTTTGGCGTGCTTTGGCAGGGGGTCCAAACTCCGGTTCTAGCTCACTTTTTGAAAGTCGTTCAAGCGACGGCGGCCAAATTAGCTCTCAAGGCGTGATGCCCTTTGGCTCTCAATTGCATGTTGGACACGCTCGGCCTTCGCCGTCTTCACCGTGATGAACCGCCGGGCCAGGTCCACGTCCTTCCACTTGAGCAGGCAGCAATCCCCGCGGCGCACTCTGGTTTTTGACGACGGACTGAAATTCAATCCCGCGCGGACGCAAGCCGCCCACGACCGCGTTCCCGCCCGCTCTCGGGCCCAGGCTCCCAAGCGCGGGAAGGCGATTTGCGGCTCCGATCCCAAAATCGAGAACCGGTAGTGCTGATGTGGGACGGCAAACCTGCCTGGCTCGACGCTACTTCCCGCTGGAACATCACCCGCGCCCCGAGTACCCTAATCCACGTCTTGCGTATCAAACAGAGACCGGACGACAAACCATGCCCATAATGCGCCGCTTCGCTGGCTTCGCGGTCGTTGCCGCGAAGGCGCCCACTACCAGCACAAGGCGCCAACTCCCATGAAATCGCTTCGCACGCACTCGCTCTGCTTTGCCGCCGCACTGGCGAGCGGCTTGGCCCTGAACGCCCAGGACCCCAAACCAACTCCAACCACCGGCACACCGCGCCAGTATCCCGAGCGTCTCCAATGGTGGGCCGAGGGGCGCTTCGGCCTGTTTATCCACTGGGGACCGGTGAGCCTCAAGGGCACAGAGATCAGTTGGTCGCGCGCCAACACCAACCCCAAGTGTCCGAACAACGGCGACATCCCCGCCACGGTTTACGACCACCTCTACAAGAATTTCAATCCGACGAACTTCAACGCCAGGGAATGGGTGGGCATCGCCAAGGCCGCGGGCATCAAGTACATGGTGCTGACCGCCAAGCATTGCGACGGGTTCCTGCTCTGGGACTCGAAGGTATCCGACTACAACATCATGCGCACACCGTTCAAACGCGACGTGTGCGCCGAGCTGGCCAACGCGGCTCAGGACCAGGGCATGAGAATCGGCTGGTATTTCTCGCCTATGGATTGGCGCGACCCGGACTGCCGTTCGCGGGACAACGACCGGTTCGTAGCGAAGATGCAGGAGGAACTGCGCGAGTTGCTCAGCCATTACGGCAGGATCGATTTGCTCTGGTTCGACTGCGATGGCCGCGAGGCGCCGTGGGACCAGCAGCGGACCTACGCCCTGGTCAAGAAACTCCAGCCTCAGATCGTCATCAACAATCGGTTGGCCCTGGGGATCGGTCAGGATGCCGGCTCCGCCCGCAGCCTCGGCCCGCAGGCCGATTACTTCACCCCGGAGCAGTGGATCGGCGGCTTTGACGACCAGCATCCGTGGGAATCGTGCATGACGCTCTCGCGCCGGGGTCAATGGGCTTGGGGCGGGCAGGAAGATGGCGTCAAGTCCTACGCGGAATGCCTGGAGATGCTGATCCGCTGCGCCGGCGGCGATGGCAACGTGCTGCTCAACGCGGGGCCGATGCCGACGGGGGAGATAGCGCCGGAGCAGGCGAACCGGTTGAAGGAGCTGGGGGCGTGGCTGGCGCGCTACGGCGAGAGCATCTACGGCACGCGCGGCGGACCGTTCAAGCCGGGCGACTACGGCGTCTCGACGCGCAAGGGGAACACCGTCTATCTCCACCTCTGCGAGTGGACCGAAGACGTGCTGAAGCTGCCGGGGATTTCGTCGAAGGTCGCGCGCAGTCGCGTGCTGAGCGGCGGCCAAGCCGAAGTCCGCCAGACCGAGACGGGCCTTGAAGTTTTCGTGCCCGAGCGTGATCGCCAGCCGATTGACACGGTCGTGGCGCTCGAACTGGAGGGCGCGGCGCTCGACCTCCCCGCGGTGGATGTGCCCCCACTGGTGTCGCTGACCACCAAAGCGAAAGCCTCCGCCTCGAACGTCTATCAGAACCAGGCTGCTTACGGCCCGGACAAAGCCGTGGATGGCCGGAGCGACACCCGCTGGGCCACCGACTCAGGAGTCAAATCGGCGTGGCTGGAGGTTGACCTTGGCCGGCCGGTAAGGTTCAGCCGCGCGGCCATCAAGCAGGCCTTTCCGGAACTGAACCGCGTCCGCAAGTTCGCCATCGAATACCTGCAGGACGGCCAATGGAAACCTTGTTACCGGGGTGAGAATCTCGGCGCGAAGCTCGCCGCCAAGTTCGAACCAGTCACCGCCCAGCGCGTGCGCCTGAACATCGCCGAATCCACCGACGGCCCGACCATCTGCGAATTTCAACTCTTCAAATAATCCCTGCCGGAAGGCCGTTCTCCGGCCCGCCCCAGGCGATGTTCATTGGGCTCCCCGGTCTGCCGAGGGCGGTGGCCACAACGGCAAGTCCAGCCAGGCGAGGCCAACGTCGCGCTGCATGTGACTCTTGCTCTCCCCGCCGGGCGCGTCGTAGAAGACCGCCAGTCGGCGTCCCACCGGGACCACGGACGGCAAGCCGAGGCACTTCCGGCTCCAGCCGCAGTTCTGCCCGTCCAAGACGACGGCCTTGTGCGCGCCGTTCCAATGGTCCAGGTCTTTCGTCCAATAGACCCAGACTGCGTCGGTGTACTCGAAGCCTTCCAGGCCGATGTGGTTGCTGAACAGGAACCAGGTCTGGTTGGTCGGCTCGAAATAGAGCGAGGTGTTTTCGATTTGCTCCGCCGGCGGCACGATCGGCTGGAGGTCGATTCGCCACGGGCCGTTCAAATCCCGGGTGCGCGCGATGCTGATCGTGCGGTGCGTGCCGCGGCTGTCGTTGGCGGAGGCGCTGAAGAACATCAGATACTCCTCGCCGCGACGGAGCACCTGCCCCGGACTGGCGGTCGCCTCGTAGTAGGTGTTGGCCGCGCAGCGGAACGGCACCACCTCCCGCTGCTTGGTCCACGGCCCGGACGGCGCCGGGCTCCGGGCCTTGAGCGTGAGGTAAGGAAATGCCGGGATCAGGTCCGGCGCGGGCGAGGTGTGCGGCGTGCCCAGATAGAACATGTGCCACGTCTGACCGTCGAAAAAAGTCACGCCGTAGGAGGCCGACGCGGAATCGTCCTCGCCCGGTTTGCCCAAATCCAGGACCGGCCCTTGCTTGGTCCAGTGCGCCAGGTCAGTGCTCGTGGCCAGGCACGCCAACCAGCCTTTCGGCCCCGCGCCATCGTAGTGCATATAGTATTTCCCATCCGCCGCGAAGACCCAAACATCCCGCGCCCCAAGCTTGTCGCACTCCCCTGGCCCGTCCCCGTGCTTGAGGACTACGCCCTGGTCCTTTGCCTCCATCCGCAACGTCGCTTCCGGCCGTCCATCCGGGTAGCTCGCGCGTGCCGCCGTCGCCGTGGCCAGCGCTGCCTCGAGCTGTTTTCCGAACCCCTCCAAAGAAGCCAGCACCTGGTGATAGCCAGTCGTGTCGGCGGCGGTCGAGAGCGCGGCCTTTTCGGTGCTGGCTCCTTCCCAAATCAATCGGCCGGCCGCGCCATGCGCCAATTCGTCCATCTCATCCGCAATCAGGCGCGTGTCCCCTTGCAGGGCCGCGCACCGCCGCTGCAGCTCGGAAAAGACCTGGCGCAAGGGCTGGCGTGAGACGGTGTTCGTCGCCAAGGCCATTTTTTGTAAGGCCTCCGCCAGGTCAAGCAGAAACAAGGTGCGTTGGGCATGGTTTTCCATTTTGTGCGCCGCGGAAACCAGGTAGTGCAAACTGAGAGTGTTCTGCACCCGGGCGGCGGCCGCGGCCAGCTTTTGACGGAACAACGCGGTCACGCTCAGGGCGTGGTCGCACCGCTGCCGAATGTCCGCGAGGGTCTTGCCGGGACCTTGGGGGTGCGCCGCGAGCTGGGCGATCAGTTTGAGCGAGGCCTCCAGCTCGTTGCCCTGGTACGACGCGTCGTGGATGTCGTATTCCCCGATGATGTCCCGGATCAGATAGTTGTTGCGTTCGAGATCGGATTTCACGGCATCCAGTTCCCGATAGGCCGCCGCGATGGCCTGCGCCGTCTGCTGGTCGCGCGCGCGGTAAAAGGTCGCCGCGAAACAGTCCGTGAAACGGCTTAATTCATCGTCCAGCGGCCGTTTGGGATCGCCCCAGGAATATTCCGCCTGCAAGGCGTAAGCGTACCAGGTCGTGTCCCAGCAGCGAATATCGTGCTGGGAGAAGGTGGCGCAGGCGCCGCCCCAGACTCTGCCCGGCAGGCCCTTTTGATTGTGCGCCTCCGCCCAACGGGCCTGGTCGGCAATATTATAGATGCCCGCGTCGAGCAGGACCTCCCATTTCCCATCCGCCGGCTCTTTGGGCGAGAGATCGTGCAGGTAGGTGTTGAATTCGAAACTGGCCGAGAGAAAGAACACGTCGAAACCGCGCGCCAGCAACCCGGCAATGCCGTCGTAGTCTTTGGTCTGCTGCGCCGCCAGATTCTGATAGCGGCTCCAGTACTGCCAGTGTCCCATGAGCGTGCGGGTGGGAATATGCTCGAGGCCCACCCAGCGCTGGTTGTTGTAGCCGCAGTAAAATTCGTCCGCCCACATCATGGGGCGGAGCGGGCGCCCGGCCTCTTTCGCCGCCGCCTCCACGGCTTGCACGCAGTTGCCGACGTGTCTCCAATAGATGTCGTGCAGGGTTTCTCCCTGCTCCAGCCGGCGGCGGCACAGGGCGCAATAGCGCTTCTGCCATTGCATGTCCACCTCGCTGCAACCGATGCCCAGGATGGGGCTGTACTTGAACACGGATATCAGGTCCCGGTAAAGGCCCTGCAAAAACCTGAGGTTTTCCGGGCGGCTGGGGCAGACCAGGCCGGGAGCGGTTTCCTCCCGATACGGCTTGCCTTCCTCGCAATTCCAGAGGACTTGATACATCTGCGCGAACGATTGCAGGCTGGGGAAAAACGTGACCTGGTAACGGCGCGCCAATTCGACCAAATATTCCCAGTCGCTGAGCGATAGCGTGTTGGCGTCGGCACAAGAGGGGAACGACTTGAAAGGCACCAGATTGTAAGCGTCGAAGCAAAGGCAGTTCAGTTTGTAGCGCGCCAGCAGTTTGATTTCCCGCTCCAGATTCGCCCGCGTCGTCACGACCGTGCCCAGGTATTGCGAGCCGTCAAAGTAACGTCCCCGCCACGCGAAGGTCGGCCAATCGGCCACCACCATGCCCGGCACCGCCGTCGCTTCCCGGCGCGACTGCTCCAGCAGTTGGATCAGGGTTTGAGCGCCGTAAAAGAGCCCGGTCTCATTTTCGGCGGCGATGAGCGCACCCGCGGCATCTACCCGCAAGCCGTAGCCCTCCCGCTCGTGGACCGGCGGCGGCGGCCCCGCACCGGGCAAATCCGCGCTCGCGCCCAGCCACAGCCGGTGCCAATTCGCGGTCTCTGGCGGCAGCGGGACGATCCTGCAATCAACTCCGTGCGTCTCGCGCAGCGCCTCCTGGAGAAGCCGTGCCGCAAACCGATCGGCTGCCTGCTCGGACACACCGATGAACCTGGCCCCAGCCGCTTCAAAACCGCCGCCCAGCACTTTCACCTCGCGCAACTGGGGAATCACTTGCAGCGCCACCGGAGCGGCCTCGCTCAGGAATGCCCCCTGGGGCCCGCAGACCACCCAACCCGCCAGCAGCGCCCCCCACACCAGACGCTTCCGCCAAACGAAAACCGGAGCCATCACGCCGCAGGTTCTTCCCCCCTCCAAGCCAGGTCAAGGCCTTTCCAGAAAACGGATTTCCTTAATTTAACCGCGGAATACGCGGAATACGCAGAAAAGAACCCCAGGCAGGGGCGCAAGAGCTCTTGACCGGCAAAACTCCTTGAATCAGGTCAAGTTTCGCTGCGACTGCAAAGCTGCGCTGAGCCAGCGCTTCCTTTCGGTGAATTGAAAATTGAGGATCGGAAAACGGTCGTTGGTTATTGAAGAATGCCCGCGGATGATGCCGAATGAACTTTCGGACTGCCGACTCAATGACCAATAAGCAATACTCAATACTCAATGCTCAATGAATCCCGATTCCGAATCCCGATTCCGAATCGGGATTCCAGGAGTGGTCTGAGGCGCAGCCTCGCTAGCCATTCTCCGTTCGCCATTCGCCATTCGCCACTCGCCATTCGCCATGCGCACCCTGTTCCCACTGTCGTCGTTCTTCGACGCGAGCCTACGGTGTCAGGCTCACCTTGATCCCCTTGACCGGATTGCCCTGGGCATCGGTCAACCGAATGGAACCCTGCCAGTCCTCGGTTTCATTCACCACCTTGAACACCAGCACGTTCAGCCCCGCGTTCAAAGCGATGTCTGGCACCGTATCCTGGTCCGCAATAAAGGCGCGCGGAAAGGGAGATTTGTGGACCTGCTTCCCATTCAGATACACCTTCGCCTCATCATCGCTGGCCACCAGCATCCGGAGCCCGCGCTGCTCGGCTTCCGACCGGATGTAGCAGACCGCGTAGGCCACGCTCAAATCTGTCTCGCGCCCCAGGATCGCGTTGAAGTCGATCACGTAGTCCTCCAAGGCCACCTCCCGCCACTTCAATTCGCCATTCCCAATGGACCTCGTTTCTCCCGCCTTGGGCCGGAGCCGGCCCTCGCCCTCAACCTGCTCGCTGTCCAATCCCTGCGCCCCGCTTTGATTGGTGGCTAACGCGATCGGCGCCAGGATGAGCCACCGTTTGATGGCACCCCCGACACGGGCGCGAGCGATCCGTTGGCGCTCCTCCTCGGCCGCCCATTCGCGCTGCAATCCGGCCAGAGATTGCGCCGCCGCCCGTTCTTCCGCCTGCCAGGCGGCG
>Ga0187870_1003927_pt1 | contig 11057 bp, 10 predicted proteins | sample June2016WEW_13_1_3_FD_132974 | JGI IMG/M metagenome (GOLD analysis project Ga0187870, IMG submission 132974) | Peatland microbial communities from SPRUCE experiment site at the Marcell Experimental Forest, Minnesota, USA - June2016WEW_13_150 | ecosystem: Environmental > Terrestrial > Soil >... | reverse complement strand
CCCTCCAGAATCTCATCAGGGCAGCCGAGGTGACAGGCCTCTTCCCAATCGTTCGGGTCAAGCAACATACTCCGTCTCTGATTTCAGAGGTGTTGGACGTAGGTGCCGGTGGGATTCAGGCTCCAAACATCAGCTGCAAGGAGGATGCGGAGAGGGTGGTGCATGTGGCGCGTTTCGCTCCGCTGGGCATGAGAGGGGTGTGCCGGTTCGTCCGGGCAGCCAGCTATTCCTCGCTCGACCGCTACGAGTACTTTTCCCAAGCGAACACGACCGTCGTCGTCCTACAGCTAGAAGGCGTGGCGGCCGTCAGGAACATACGGGAGATCCTCTCGGTGCCAGGCGTGGACATCATCTTTGTCGGGCCCTATGACCTTTCGCAGTCGCTGGGTGTTCCGGGTGATGTTGACAACCCTCGTGTGACGGAAGCGATGAGGACTATTGTGGATGAGTGTCTGACACGTAACGTGGTAGTGGGGACTTTTGTTGACACGATCGAAGGGGCCAGGAAGTGGCGCGCAGCAGGTGTGAAATACCTTTGCTATTCAGTGGACGTCGGTCTGTTCACAGAGAAGTGCCACGAGACCACTCGAAGCTTACGTGGATGAGGAGGGCAGAACATGCGGCTTGAGGGCAAAGTAGCAGTGGTAACGGGAGGGACCATTGGCATCGGCGCCGCCATCGGACGTCTCTTTGCTCATGAAGGCGCGCGCGTGGCTCTGATCGGAAGGGACGCCGTCCGCGGCGAGGAGACATGCAAGAGCATCCGCAGCGACGGCGGAGATTGCACGTTTTACGTCGCGGACGTATCCAAAGCGGATCAAGTCGCAGCGGTCGCCATGAGAATTCTCAAGGATTATCCGAGAGTCGACATCCTCGTGAACAATGCCGGCATCTGGAGGCCTGGTCGGGTCATCGACCTGGATGAGGAAACGTGGGACAGTGTCCTCGATACGAACCTGAAGGGCATCTTCCTCGTCTCCCGGCATTTCCTGCCAGGTATGATGCAACGAAAATGTGGGGTAATCATCAACATGGCATCGGTCGCGGGCCTGGTAGGCGCGGCGGACGCTTCCTGCTATGCGGCTTCCAAGGGCGGGATCGTGAACCTGTCGCGGAGCATGGCCCTGGATTTCGCGCCGTACAATGTGCGCGTCAATTGCCTGTGTCCCGGCATGATTGACACGGCCCAGGGAGACTCCGTGGTCGGCCACTACAAGCCCGATGGAAACAAGGCGGAGGAAAAGCGTAACTGGCAGCCTCTCCACCGGGTCGGCACGCCCGAGGACGTAGCGCAGGCCGCGCTCTACCTCGCATCGGATGATGCCGAGTTTATGACCGGCTCCATACATGTGTTGGACGGCGGCCTAACTGCTCAATAGCAGGAAGACTTTGTGGCCAGCGAAAGGAGGTGGTTGGCCTCTACCGAGGTGAATTAATCACAAATCGGGGCTACGCCGGGATACGGTGTTCATGACGGGCGCCATCCTGGCAATCCACCGAGGTCTTACAGCGCAATAACGCGCATCGCCTGCAGGATGGAGAAAGGAGGTGAGGCGAGTCCAATGTTTATGAACATAAAAAAGAAAGGAGGTGAGGAAAAGTTTACACGCTTGGGAGCTTAATAGCAAGTTTTCGGAAAAATCCTTTTGGTCCACAAATTGGGAGGTGGTAACATGTTCAAGAAAAGAATATTCGTCCTGTTGGTAGGAATGCTGTTCCTCGTCGGCGCTGCATTCCCCTTCTTCGCGGCAGACGTGAGAGATACAATGAAGGTGCCACCCGGCTTCGAGTTCGGAACCTACAAGACCAAGCCTTGGGCCGGCACAACATTAAATGTCGCCATGGTCGCGGAGCCGAGGGCCGATGCAATCTCAAAAATCGTACCAGATTTCGAGAAACTCACCGGAATAAAGGTCAACATCAATATCCTTGCGTACCCAACGCTGCAGGAAAAGCAGATGGTTGCCCTCACCCAGGGGAGCGGCTCCTACGACGTCGTTCACGTGGACTGCGTCTGGGTGGGCCAGTATGCCGGTGAGGGATGGACGATTCCTGTCGAAGAGTACATTTTGCGGACTGATCATAACACGCTCGCATTGGACGATTTCATTCCCGCCGTCGTCTCCGAGCAATGCATGTGGCAGGACAGAATCTATGGCCTTCCTTTTATCCAAGCGGTGTTCGGCCTTTATTACCGCACTGATATCTTCAAGAAATACAACGTGAAAGTTCCGCAAACCTGGGATGAATTGAGAGACACGGCCAACCTTCTGAACCAAAAAGAACCAGGAGTCTACGGAATCACCTTCATGGGCAGACGCGGCGTTCAGCTTCAGTGCACGTACGACAATATGCTGTGGTCCTTTGGTGGCTCATGGTTCGACTCGAAGTTCAACCCGACCATCAACAGCAAGGCCGCAGTCGACGCACTCGATTATTTCAAGAGCCTGATTCCGTCTGCGCCCACGGGAGTTCTCACCTACGACTGGGATGAAAATGCGAACGCCTACGCGCAGGGGACGGCTGCCATGACGATCCAGTGGCAGAACGCGGCTCCCACTTTCGAAAATCCTGCCAAATCGAAAATCGTAGACAAGTTTGCATTCACGTTTGTCCCTGGTCAGCCTCAATCCGACGGAAGCGTAAAAAGGACGCCCACTTTCGGGGGCTGGAGCTTCCAGATTCCAAAGGATTCCAAGAACAAGGAGGCGGCGTGGGAGTTCATTGTATGGGTGACGTCGAAGAAGGTTGACCCAGTTTTGGCGCTGGCACAGCCGGGCTCGCGCTACTCCGGGCTCATGGATCCGAAGGAGCGAGCCAAGCATGTTGAATACAAGGGCATGCTAGAATCCCTGCCCATCGCGGAGGGACGACCGAGGCTCGGTGCTTATTCCGAGCTTGCCGATGCGCTGGAAGTTGCGCTCTCTGAAGTGATGACCGGGTCAAAGAGTTCCCAGCAGGCTCTCGACGACGCAAACACAAAGTTCGCTTTCGTTCTCAAGAAATGGGGATATTTGAAGTAAGAAACGAACGACGGAAAGGGGGCCATACAGTACTGTATGGCCCCCTTTCAATAGTATCATTCCGATCAGGCGAAAACAGAGTAGGCAAAACCATGGTTATCAGTTTTCTCAGGCGTAGGAGAACGATGCTCCTGTTTATCGCTCCAACCGTTGGTGTTCTCCTCGCCATCACTATATTTCCCCTCTTTTTTTCGCTTACTTTGAGTTTTTTCGATTGGAACGTCATCCAGGCTAATAAGCCTTGGCGTTGGGTCGGGCTCGGCAATTATTCCACCATACTTTTCCAGGACCCATACTTTCGCACCTCCCTTACCGTGACGGCGCTATACCTGCTCGGCACTGTGCCTTTACAGCTAGTGCTCGGGCTCATTGTCGCGCTCATCTTGAACAGGATCGGGCAGAGAATCATCAACTCATTAAGAACGGTTCTCGTCATTCCCGCTATAATGACCCCTCTGATCGTCGGGATCATCTGGAGGCTTATGTACAACCCCGACATGGGCATGCTAAATTATTTCCTCTCTCTACTCCATTTGCCGCCGATCATCTGGACGGGTATGCCCGCCTCGGCGTTGCCTTCCGTAATGATCGCGGACATCTGGGAATGGACGCCTTTCATTGCTCTCATCCTCCTCGCCGGGCTGCAGGCGATCCCTTTGGAGCCGCTCGAAGGTGCTCGGGTAGATGGGGCGTCAGGCTGGCAGACCCTGCGGTTTGTGGTATTGCCTCTCCTCAGTCCCGTCATTCTCGTTGCGATCTTGATACGCCTTATGGATTCGTTCAAGACGTTCGATCTGATCTTTGTCCTCACACAGGGAGGGCCTGGCATGAGCACAGAGATTCTGAACTATTACACCTACCGAAACGGCTTCAAGTTCTTCCACATGGGTTACGCCTCCGCGCTCTCTTGGCTCCTCGTCATCATTCTGAACGTGATTTCCACAATTCTTGGACGCACGCTTCGTTCCAAGGGCGTCTACGCGGCAGGACGGTAATCGATGGCCTCTATCAGCACCCGGCATGTCAAGACAGTGCTCTTCGTGATCGTCACAGTGATCGTGTTCGTCTTCATTCTCTTCCCTCCTCTTGTCCTTCTCTTGACCTCGATCAAGACAGAGGTGGACTCGCTCAGTTTCCCTCCAAAATGGATATTCCGACCGACCGCGTCAAACTATGTTGAGATTTTCCAAACCTCTCCCTTCCTGAAGTATCTGCTAAACAGCATTGTGGTCGCTTCGATGAACACTCTGGCGTCAGTTGGACTCGGCTCCCTTGCGGCTTACGGCCTTGCGCGGTTCAAGTTCAGGGGATCCGACAATCTTGCCTTTTGGATCCTCTCCACACGGATGATGCCACCCGTTGCCTCGATCATTCCCGTCTATATCATTATGAAGGCCCTCCACATTCTTGATACGCCATGGTGTCTTGTGATTATATACCTCACGTTCAACCTCCCCTTCGCAGTGTGGATGATGAAGGGTTTTTTCGAGGATATTCCTCGGGAAATCGAAGAAAGTGCACTACTTGATGCATGCTCAGACTTCCAAGTCTTCCGAAAGATTGCTCTTCCTCTGGCGGCCCCCGGATTGGCCGCAACCGCCATTCTCTCATTCATTTTTTCCTGGAATGAATTCCTATTCGCTCTCATCCTCACAGGCACAAAGGCAGTCACTGTTCCGGTCGGAATCATCGGCTACATGAAGGAAAGCGGCATACGCTGGGGATACATGACGGCCGGGGGCACGCTTGCTTTGATCCCCGTGATTATTCTCACTATTTTTTCCCAGAGACATCTCGTGAAGGGCCTCACCTTCGGAGCCTTGAAATAGAGTTCCAGCCGCTACCGAATGAAAGCCTACCGAACGGCCTTGGCAAGTGGAGCCCAATGTCACTCTCCCGATAAGGGGATCTTCTTGGGAAGAGCGGTTGGATACCAGCTTCAGAGCAGTTCTCCGGTCCGTTGTTTTAGGCTGGGGCGACGCGGTGTCGAGATTGGTCATTGACAATCATAGTGCCGTGATACAGGGGTTGATTCTTGTAGAAAGGAGAGTATAGTTTGAGAATATGGTTCAGAAGGAGGCGGAGCATGGGGTTTAGGTTCGCTTTCGACGAAAAGAAAGCCACCCAAGCAACAGGACTCTTGATCGAGAAAAGTGGTGGATCCATCAACTACATGAAGTTGATCAAGCTCTTGTATCTTGCAAACCGGGAGGCGCTTTCCAAATGGGGCAAGCCCGTTGTGCCGGACGGCTACTACTCATTGCCTTACGGTCCAGTCCTTTCCAGAGTGTTGAGCCTCATCAATGAGCAACTGCGTCCAGGTACGGTTTCCTTCTGGAAGGAACATATTTCTGCACCACAGGACTACAGCATTCAAACCAAACAAGACCCCGGTTCTGATGAGTTTAGTCCGAGGGAGATCGGCCTGCTAGACGAGGTGTTTCGCAAGTACGGCGGGATGAGTGAATGGGACCTTGTGGATTGGTGCCACAAGAATTTGCAGGAGTGGAAAGACCCAGAAGGCTCTTGTATCGAGATCGAACCCTCAGAGATTCTTGCCGCAACTGGATGGAAAAATGAGGAAATCCGCGCGCAGCTTGAAGAGGAGAGCGCATACCAGGCAGAGCGGAAAATAGTCCAGCAGGCGTAGGATGCCGCTTGGAGACGCCTTTTTTCTCGGCAATGTTCGGAATGCACAACTCCATCTGTACGTTATAGTATCAAGACCCGATCCGATGGGCTGTGTGTTGTGCGTTAACTTTTCGACGGCACATCGGGGGCCACACGACAGAGCGTCCGTCGTCAAGCCTGGTGAGTTTGCGTATCCATTCATACGGCGACTCACTTTCGTTGACTACAGCGAAGCGAAGGTCATCGATTCGGAGATCATTCGAATAAACCTACAGGGCAGACGCTGGACGCAAGGCGATAAAGTCCCAGATGATTTGTTGCGAAAGATGCAGGGCGGGGCGAAAAGTAGCGATGCCTTGCCTGTGAAGTTCCAGCGCTTTCGGGAACTAATGTAAAGGCGACGGTACAGGGGCCGAGAATTAGGACCGCTTGGGACTGAATGTTGTTTCGGCTACCACCTGCAGCTGTTTGTGTATAGCGAATCCAATAGAGCGGCCCCGACATTCCTCGGGGCGTTCGTGTAAAGAATTGCCGATTGTCGTCAACCAGCAGGCTGGAGTACGCGCAAGGGGGGCTGCGTCTCCCCGGGCCGTGCTCATGGCGGGCCCAGAACGAACGCGGGAAGAGCCTGCAGTATCCTTTGCCACCTTTATTTTAGCCGAAGATTGGTGGCTGCGGCTCGTCCTCTGTTTTCACGAGCGATGTAAGCAGATAGCAGTATGACCTGGACTCCTTTTTTGCATCCTGCCAAGTGCATAGGGCACCCCGTATCCTCTCTATCTTTTCGATCACCATTTTGGGACCGCCACTCTTAAGCCTTACAACATCACCAACCCTCAATGACTCTGCCATGATCGGAGCGGTCACCTCATTGGCTATACAACCGCGGCGGCAGCCGCTTGATGGGCAAGAATTCTGCATGCTATTGCGCAGCTACTTACATATCTTAGCACCCAAAATCCGCTTGAGGCTCATGGCGACCAAACCTTTCCGGCACTTGAATTGGTATGTTCTTTGGGCTGCCCCTCTATTCTCCTCCGTAATTGCCGCAAGCTCACTGAAGTCTTCGCCTGAAGACGAGGGGGTTACTCCCCGTAGGAGACTCTAAACTATAACACCATAAGCTTTGGGGCCACTCGCCAATTTCGCCTTCAGGAAAAAGGCAAATAGGTAAAGCCCTGCAACGCAGATCACAAGTTCGGCAACAACCTCTCTCTGGACACAACCATATTCCTCGACCAACTCACTTTTCCAAAACCACGGCTGCCGATTGAGGATCAAGTCGTATCTGCCCGTCAGTGGAGTGCCATTCCCTATCATCTACAGTGCGATAGCACTTCAAAGCACCGCTTATGGCTAAAGTTAGCGATACTGTCCTGGCCTCATGTTCGTCGTAGTTTGCCACTACCACCGCCCGTTTGCCATCTGAGCGCCTTTGAAAAACCGAGTAGGGATGATGAAAGGACCCGTCTTCATTGCACGCGATGGCCCCGAGTGTATCACGAAATTCGCCGTCCCATAGATACGACCTCAGCTCGGCGCGCAAGGCATCCATCTTAGTGCCATATTCAACGGTCGCAGGGAAATCGCCCAACCGACCTTTGAAGTGATAAGGCTCATAGCTAATCACATATCGATACAGAAGGCACTGATTGATCATGTTCCTGTCGTCAAAACCGGTAACCGCCGTCATTATTTGGGCCTCGGGCCGCAAGTAGCGCATGAGAGGAATGTGCCTCTTGCTCCAGCTCCGGTGGTACGAAAGACCGTAGGTTTCGAGCTCCCAGTCGTAGCACGCTTCACCGGCAAACAAAAACTCCTGTGTTCTCTGAGCCGCCAGCTCGCGAAACAACTGAATCAAATACCGGTCGTTTGCATAAACGGGAGCACCATACCGATGCCCGTGCGAAAGATCGAAACAAAGGAGCGCTTGTCCGTGATTCTCGCACTCATCATAAAGAATTCCGTCGGCGCCAAGGTCCAGTATTTTCCGAAACTCGCTTTTGCACAATTCAAGATATTCCTCCGAGAGAAAGCACATGGGCACAAGACGTTTCGTGTTGATGTCTAACAACTGCGTGCTTGTTTGATATTGATAGCCTTTATGAACGTAGTAGTCGCCGTACGGATCCTTGATCGCTAGTCGCTGCAACCTCTCCCGAAACTGTTTTGTGGCCCGATCGGCCCAAGTGAATTTCGAAAAAAGCACAACCTTTACGCCAAGTTCCTGGATTTTGGCAATAGCGGTCTTTAGCTCGTCGAAGGTGCCTAGCCGCAAATCCGGATCGTGCGACGGGTTGCCCTGGTCCTGCCCCCCATCATTCCAGCCCACCAACTGAATTGCGAGAACACCGTGTTGGGCACACTCTGCACCGATCTCGACTAATTCAGTGAACGGGCGCCGTAATTCGTCTTCGGGGGAATTGATATGGATTTGCTGCCAAGAGTGAGGTCCCTCGGCCCAAGAGGGCGTCTCTGGTCGTTTCGTCCACGAGTTGCGCCACTTTATGTAAATGTCAGCACCGGCGTGCCACGATCCAACAAAAGCTTGAACCATGATCGGGGTCATTTCTCGCGTTTCGTTCGGGGCGACAAACGGAACATGCACGGCTGCGAATCGTATCGCGACGTCCTTGCCTCCGATCTGAGGAGTCTCCGGCACGCGACTGTCAATTGAGCTTGCATAGCCGGGCCGTAATTCAGTCTGCCACGCGACCAATTCTGTGCTCGGGCTCGCAATGGCCACATAGAGTCCGTTTGAAGGCGAACCGAACAAGATGAATGGCGACATGGGCGCACCGCAATACGCGGCACCTTCACCTACTTGAGTTGGGTAGTCAGTGCCATAATAGCCGCGCAGGTTGTCGTAAACTGGTCGTAATGACCATTCTTGTGCCGTACCGTATTTATACAAGAACGTCTTTAACGGTTCACTTGACCGTTGTGCTGCGATGTCGCCGAAGTACGGGTAACATACGTTCTCGACGAAATGGCTGGATTTGTTTTCGATCTTTATGGAAAAAGTCACATGGTCCGCACTTGCCCGCACGCGACATTCCACAGCGATGTCCACTCCCTCGCCGTTCGAAAGAACTATTCGGTTCCACCTGAATGTGACACTCCTGTCACCTTTATCTTCTTGAACTAGAGGAGCGGGCTGCCGCGCGCCTTCGACAATGACGTCCCGCCGCCCCTCGGTGTGCCAGTCTTCAGCCGTTCTGGTAGGCACAAGGAGCTGAAAAGATAAGCCAAGCTCCTCCCGGTTAAGCACGCACCATCCCGTTTGTACGCACTCGATGTGGACGACGGCCCCTGTATTCCTGTCCAATACGGTACGCAAGTTTCTGTTCTCAAGTGTAATGGTTGCAGATTTCACTTCACTCGCCCCCGATTGAAATTCTCATCAAGTCAATCAATCAGATTCAAATAAGTTGTTTGATCTTCGAAATGCGCTAGTGTGCTGCAAGTAACGCTTCTTTACAACGGGCAACTTTGGAGAGAATCATGTCGACGTTCTTGGTCCACACGAATCTCTTCGGCGCTCGGTTGTGCTGATCCAGGTACTCTTCGATTGCGCCGATCAACTGCTTCACGCTCTCGAAGGATCCTCGGCGGATTCGCTTCTGGTTGATCTCGCGGAACCACCTCTTCGCCATGTTCAGCCAAGAACTTCCCGTAGGGGTGAAGTGCATCTGGAACCGCTTGTGCCGCTCCAGCCACCGCTTCACCGGCGGGCTCTTGTGGGTACTGGAGTTGTCCACGATGAGGTCCGGATCGACATCTGATGGCGTTTCGCGGTCAATCAGGCGCAGGAATCGGATGATCTCCTCTGAGCGGTGTCGCGGCATTCATTCCCCTCTTGATTGCCGTGAAGCGAATCGTCGGTGGCGTCAAAGTCCAGGATTAGAAGTCGGGGAGCTTTCTTGCCAGAGGTGGCCAAAAACGTATCCATGAAGTACTCTTCCAGCTTCCACATCTCCGCCACGATCTTCTTGTAGCGCTGCTGGAGGCGTTTGCGGGGGCGCTGTAGCCATTGTGCGATCACCGTGGTAGGTATTTCATCAGCGGATTCGTGGATGCAGGAGACAGCATCGTGAAAACCAAGGGAGAGGATCCCTTGTTCTTCAAGACGAACAAACCCTACGTCCGCTGGTGGTGGTTTAATCAACGCATTGACACAGGCGACCTCGACCGTCAGCTCCGGTGGGTTTCCAGGCAGGGCTTTGGCGGTGTGGAGATCGCATGGGTGTATCCCTTACCGGGTCGACCAGCAGGGCCCCGCTGGCTTTCGCCGGAGTGGACCGCCCTGGTCCGTGACGCCAAGGAAATCTGTTCCCGCCTCGGCTTGGGGTGCGACTTCACGTTTGGAAGCCTGTGGCCCTTTGGCGATTCGGCGCTCGCCGAAGGGGAGACATCGCAGTGGTTTTCGGGCCCCTCCCCGCAGCGGATCGATCGGCATTGGGAGTCGCGCGACCTGCCCGGCGGGCCCTCGGTCATGAATCACCTGGACAGACGCGCGTTCGAGTCGTACGGGCGACGAACTGCGGCTGCCCTTGCGCCCGCGCTGGCCGGAGAAACCTCCTGTCTGTTCTGTGACTCATGGGAGGCGGAGGATGACGGAAAGCTCTGGACGGAGGGCTTTGGAGAACGCTTCAAGGATCGCTATGGGTACGGAATCGAACCCTCCATGCCCTGCCTCAGCGAACGCCCTGATGAGCGCTACGACTATCGTGTTGTGCTCGGAGAATACGTCATCGAGGAATTCTATCGTCCCTTCACTTCGCTGTGCCGGAGCCTCGGTGCTCTTTCAAGAGTCCAGTGCCACGGAGCACCGACCGACATCGTTGCCGCCTACTCTGAAGCGGACGTTCCGGAATCTGAAGCCCTGCTTTTCGATCCCGCGTTCTCCCGATTTGCGGCCTCGGCCGCCGCGCTTGCCGGCAAAGAGATTGTGAGCTGCGAGGCATTCACCTGTCTCTACGGCTGGAACCCCTGGCCCGCCCCGGGACCCCACCTCGGCGAAGAGAAGATCGGCGACCTCAAGTTGCTCGCCGACGCTCTCGCCGCCCATGGGATCAACCGCTACATCTGGCACGGGATGCCTTTTCGCGCGCCAAGGAGCGAAGACAGATTCTACGCCTCCGTGCACGTCGGGCCCGATGGCGCGCTGGCTGCCCGGATGGGGGAGTTCAATCGATACCTTGAGGAGATCTCCGAGTTTCTCCGGGAAGGAAGACCTGCACATCGAATCGCCTGCCTCGTTCCGCTCGAGGATGTCAGGATGAAAGGAGAATTGCCTGATGAACTGCGCAAACCGAGCGCGCGCTATTGGTGGGAGTTCCAGCATCCCTGCCTGCCGGAGCTCTTGAGGCCCTGGTCGCCGCTGTGGGTAACCGGCGCATT
>Ga0187870_1003918_pt1 | contig 11065 bp, 8 predicted proteins | sample June2016WEW_13_1_3_FD_132974 | JGI IMG/M metagenome (GOLD analysis project Ga0187870, IMG submission 132974) | Peatland microbial communities from SPRUCE experiment site at the Marcell Experimental Forest, Minnesota, USA - June2016WEW_13_150 | ecosystem: Environmental > Terrestrial > Soil >... | reverse complement strand
TTCTCCCCCGCCGGTAAGCACGACCGAACGTGTTCCTAGGGCCTTCGCTTGGAGAACAACTGACTTGATCTCCGCATCGGTGAGCGGATGCGGACATCCAGTTGTGTGGTTGGAGGAAGAATAGCAGTAAAGGCACTTGATGTTGCAGGCACCGGTACCGATCTCAATGTTGATGCGCAGTAGTCTGCCCGACACCCGCGTTTGTTCAACGAGGTCTCTGCTGTAATGGATTCCAACAAGGCCCGGTGGCTCAGAGAATCGCTTCTTTCGCGCCACGGACGGTTGTTCGTGAAGCACCGTTGCGGACATCATTTACCCCACTTTCCTATCTGCGTTCGGGTCGAAATACGCCCCCATATACGCATCTTGGTCGGCCAGCTTCTTCTTGTACTCGTGTGCATAAAAACATGCGCACACTTCGTCGGCACGCAGCAGGCCAACCTCGGTGAACTCAAGTCGCCTTCCACTCTGAGTTAGGTACCCTTGGCCTTGCAGGTTCTCTATCTCATCCTGCAAATAGTCCGGCAGACCGTTCACGAATTGGTCGATGTCCGCTCCATCGCTGTAGCGCAATGCGAGTATCATACGCCGTACTGCCTTCTCAGCAGGCGTCAGTCGGTGGCCATATTTTGCGGGACGCCTGCCAGATGTAACCCACGTTTCGTATTCCTTTGCATCTCTGGTGTTGAACAGAACCGTATCGCCAACGTAAGAGTAAGCTGAGAGGCCTAGGCCCAAGTACTGACCGCCACGGGCCTTATCGTGTTGGTGACGATACAGGAACTGCCCTGAGCGAATAAAACAACTTGGGCTGCATTGAACAAAGCCATTCCGAAGTAGGTAGTTTCTAGCCTCAACATACATCTCGTCGCACTCTGTCTCGGTAGGGAATGCCGCCGGCGGCAAACTGGCGACGTGAGTCCCCTCCTTGATCCGCAGGTGATACAAGGTAAGAGACGATACGCCTAGCTCAACTGCCCGACGCACGGTGTCCATCCAAATCACGAGATTCTGGTGGGGAAGGCCGAAGATGATGTCGAAGTTCACGTTCTTGATCTTCGCGGCCCGCGCCAGAGCGCATGCCCGTTCAACATCTTGCGGGCTGTGCTGCCGATTGCACGCTCCGAGGATCTCTGGATCAAAGCACTGAGCGCCGATACTCAGCCGGTTGCATCCCGCAGCCACGAGAGCGCCGATTCTTTGTTCGTCAATCGTGTCCGGTGTGGATTCCCATGTCATCTCGGCGTCGGCGCTCACCTTGAACTTCGTGTTGAGCATCTGCACAACGTCGCCAATTTGCTGTGGAGACAAAAACGTCGGCGTACCACCACCGCAGTGAATCGAAGCAATCACAGTTCCATCGCCGGCCATCCGTGCAACTGCCAACTCAGCTTCCTTTTCAAGTGTGAGTAGATAATCGGTCACCACCTTCTCTTCGTGAGGAACGTATCGGGCATAGTGGCAGAACGTACAGATGGTTCGGCAGAATGGAATATGAACATAAAGACCAAATGCGGGTGGCTCACCGTTTGTCCCTGCACTCTCTGCCTGCGTCTCGGCATCGTTCCATTCTGGGATGCATTTTGGCGGTGGGTACTGGTAAACGAACTCGTATCGCCACTTGTCTCTGGGCAGGGCGGGCGTGCCGGATCGGTTTTCCCCGAGCAATGGGCCTCTCCCACTGTTCTGTTCACAAACACTCATGACACTATGAGTTTGGTGCACCACGACTCTGAGCCGCCTGTCGTGGTGTTGTTGTGCGCCTTCACGAATTCACCGCGTAAGAAGTACTCCCCATGGGGTAATGTTCTGGTTAGCGCAGTAGTGCCACGGACTCGCATGAACGCAGCGTCTTCTTCCGCAGCAGGTTGTTTGTCGACATCGAGAAACAGAGGCGGTATGGCGGCGAGATCAATTTCAGCTATTCTTAAGTCTTCAATAGGCACATATGAGGCACTTGGAGATGCGTAAATTCTCAAGCGAGAGACTCCGCTCTGTGCGTAGAAAATCAAATCGAGTGTGAGATTGTTGCTTGGCAAGCACTTCACGTCCGCTTCCAGCGGGCTGGCCACCTCGTGTAGATATTCTCGGAATACTTCCTGTCCAAATTCAATCTCGACTCCATCTTCAGTTTCGAACCCCCCGATTTCATGTTTTGAACCGTTAAGTTCGCGGTGAATCAGGAACCGGATACACCATGTTGGGCTGTCCCGATGCCCTCCGTAGAAGAAATGCGTATTGGGAATCCCGCCATGCCGCCAGACTGAGATCGCAGATGGCGCACTTGCATTAGGTTTGTTTTCAAGTGGGACATCGTCCTCCAGCCACCTTATGAATGTGTGAGTGGTAGCCCGCTTTTGATTCCTCTCGGTGTCTGTCATGACTAGTTTTTCGATCATCCGCTTGATACGCCAATTCGTGAAACACACAATGCAAGCCGGTACTTGCGATTGCCGTAATAGGCCGACAGCCTCTTGATATGCGTCGAATAACCTGTAACCTCGCGACCCCTCACGAAATGAGATCTGTCCGGGATTTGGGGTATAGACGAGAACATCGAGTTGATAATCATTAGCAAACCCACCCTTGCGCGGCTGTCCAGCCAGGAGCGTCAATCGTTTCCTGAGGTGATGCAACAAAGCGGACCAGGAGACGAGCCGGTTTCTGAGTGTCCTGTACACGATGAAGGTCACAAAACACCCCAAGACTGAAGCAAATGTGCCAAAAAATACAAACGGCAACCCGGGCGAAGAGAACAACTCGACTCTCAGATCCTTATTCAGCGTGTCATACAGGCAAAGGGATGTGCCGAGAGTGAGAGTTGTGATGAGCGCAGCGACGCTCAGTTCTCGCCAGTGCACCCGGCAGGTACTCATCACCCGCGAGACGCTTGAAGGAGATCTTCTGAAGAATCCTAACACTGCGAACGAGCCCATCATCAACCCCACAAAAATCGTCGTGGCAAACAGCAACAAAATAAAATAACGCTCGAATATCGGGGCCTTCCCGTGCCTCGTCTCGACCCTTGCAATCTCCGCCTTTACCAGCCAGTTCAAAACTCTGCTCTGACGGTGCAGAATCTCGCGGTCGCCGCCCACAACATACTCAGGAGCATTGCTAGCAACGTTATCAGGGATGAGCAGGGCCTGAAGATTCTCCAAGCGGTTAGTGAAGCTTGAATCGGCACTATGCCACGGTGAGTTTGGGTATAACCAGTTGGATACATAAAGTGAAAAGCCAAGCAAAAGCGAAATCGCTCCTACAGGCAGAGTCAGCCGGAGCGCGAGCTTGAGAAAATCACAGACCGTCTTGTATGATCGGTCGAGGAAGGGGTGCGTAGAAGTGGAGTTCATAGCTGTTCACTCCAATGCAAAAGCTTGTTCTCCGCCAAGAGTAATCCTTGATTCACGATGTAACCAAGCAACCCAGCGAGTAGAATGCTTGCGTACATATCTGGTATCTCGTAGGTCAAATTCGCGTTGTAAATCCGGTAGCCGAGTCCTTCGGTGCTGCCGAGGAACATCTCGGTCACGATCACGTAGATGAGGGCCGACGACAGACTCAGCCGCAGGCCAACGACAATCTGCGGCAATGCCTCGGGCACTATCACGCCGAGGAATTGCTGTCGAAGGTTTGCACCGAATACTCTAGCGACAAGAAGCCGGGTCTTGGAGCAGTTCTTCACGCCATACATGGTGTTGAACAGCGTGATAAGCGCCACCGCATATGCAATGATGGCGAACTTGCATGGGTCGCCGATGCCGAAGAAGAACAGGAACAGGGGAAAGAGCGAAGTGACCGGGATGGAGCGAAAGAAATCAATGAGGAACTCCAACCACTGGTAGAGCCGTTTGAACCCGCCGATGAGCAACCCCAGCGGAACGCCAATGGCGATGCCAAGCGCGTATCCGATGAGTAGCCGGTAAACTGTTTTCGACAAATCAGGCCACATGGAACCGGTGGCGAACGAATTCGTCAGCGTCTGGATGACTTTCCACGGCGACGGTAGAAAAAGCGGGTTCAGCCAGCCCGCGTAGGCAGCAAGGCTCCAGACGAGCAGCAAGACAATCGCCCCGAAGCTTTTCTCAAGCCTTCTCACTCAGAGCCTCGCGGAAAATGCGCAGGCCCTCTACCTTGATGCGCATGAATTCTTCAGATTCCATCATCTCCGGTTTTCTGGGCCGTGGCAGATCAACCTCAACGATACGTTTGATTCTGGCTGGGCGCTTGGTGAGAAAGGCCACGCGGTCGGCTAAGTAGATCGCCTCGTCCAGTTCGTGGGACACAAACAAGACTGTCGTTTGTGTCTCTCGCCAGATATCGAGGATCTTCTGTTGCATGAAGAAACGAGTCTCGTAATCGAGCGCGCTGAGCGGCTCGTCGAGGAGCAGCACGGAGGGGTCAGCAATCAGGGCGCGAGCGATCGAGGTCAACTGCTGTTGCCCGCCGCTTAGTTGATACGGGTAGTTTCGCGTCGGGATATCGATCCCGAACCTCTGGAGCAATGCCATCGCCTTCTGTCTTCTGGCAGCCGCGCTTTCCCCGCGCAGTTCCAGTGGATAAGCAATGTTGTCTATAGCCCGCTTCCATGGGAAAAGTGTGGCGCGGAAGTCTTGGAAGACATAACCGACCTGTCGGTTGCGGGGCGATTGATCACTCACGAGTACCGTTCCTTCGTCGGGGGCAAAAACGCCGGCAATGATATTGAGGACCGTGGATTTTCCACAGCCATTCGGACCAAACATCGTCGTGAACGACGACCGCGGGCATTCAAGCGCAAAGCCTCTTACAACGGGGACAGCTTCTTGCTTGTCCTTCTCAGCCGACGGAAATGACTTGCTGAGGGCCTCGATTTTGATTGCTGGGTTCTCGCTCACGCACGCTTCCTCGGCTAGTCATCCACGATCGGTCTATTTCTCCAAGTCCAAGAACATCGCGGAAGTCTTGACTTCGCTCTTGAGCAACCCCTGCTCACGGAACAGGTCAGCAAGCTTCTGAATGGCTTGCAGATCCACCTCCTGCGGCAACCACCAGTGATAAAGGCGGCACTTCTCAGCAAGGGCGGTGTCTAGGGGCGTGTACTTCGGCAGGTACTTCTTGGTCGCAGCCTCGTCGCTGCGAATGTCGCGTGAGGCACTCACGAGTGCCCGGTAGACGCTTTTCACCGCATCTGGATTCTTCCTCCAGAAATCCAGCGACACGCAGTTGGCCGTTACCGGAAATGGTTTCAGGATATACTTGTACCTTGGATTCTCCTCCAGCACGCGTCCGATTCCCTTATCCACCGCCGTGGTGACGCTTGGTTCGATGGTGAACAGGGCGTCGAATTGCTTCGAGCCAAGGGAAGGGAGTTGCAAGTCAGTCCTGACCTGTCGAATCGTCACATCCTTATCCGGGTCCATGAAGTTCTGCAGAATGCTCCGTAGGTTCATCAGTTGAGTTGTGCCCTCATAAGTTCCGACGACCTTGCCCTTGAGATCTGAAATGGATCGAATCGGCGAATCTGGGGGAACAAGAAGGGCCGATCCCCAATGGGTCTCGGTTTCCGCAGTCCCCAAGAACGCACGGAACTGGTCTGGTGCTTTCTCGAACGCCAGCAAGAGCGTCGAGATGCCGATCATGCCGGCCATGTCTGTGCGCTTGGCTAACAGTGCGTTGAGGTTCTCCGTTGCCGACTGGAACTTGACTAGTTCGACGTCAACACCTTCTCGCTGGAAGTACCCTTTCTCCAATGCCACGAATATCGCCAAGTCCGATGCGAATGGCATGTAACTGAGTCTGACCTTGGGAAACTGTTTCGGCTGCGGAGATGAAACTCCCGGCGTGCGAGAAGAATTCGTTGGCTGTTGCTTGCCGCAACCAACACAGAGCGTCGGTGCGACAAGGGCTAAGACAAGCAGATTCTTAAGAAGTGTGTATCGAAACCATGCGCGCTGCACGTTATCGCCTCCCCTGCGCAATTTCGGCGTGCCGCTTATCTGCGCGTGAACACTAGCAAGCCGAAAACGATTTTGGAAGTCCTTTGTGGCTTGATTAAAATGCGTCGTGGCAATTCCAGAACGTCTGTTCTTGAACCCAACGCGTCGTGGCGGGGGTGGTGCTTCTCCTACTCTGATACTAGCCAGGACCGTTCAGTTGGCAAGCACGAATTTGTCAGGCGTTGGTGCGCGAGTTCACGCACCCGATGATTTCCTCGATAGCCTTCGGCCTGTTAGCGGCAGCGGTGATGCGGGTGTCACAATCCCATGTGGTTACATCTTCCCAATCACCGCGTCACCAAACTCGCTGCATTTCACTTCTTTCGCGCCTTCCATTTGGCGGGCGAAATCGTAAGTGACGGTCTTGGCGTTGATGGCGCCGTCCACGCCTTTGATGATGAGGTCGGCGACTTCGGTCCAGCCGAGGTAGCGGAACATCATTTCCCCGCTGAGAATCACCGAGCCGGGGTTGACCTTGTCCTGGTTGGCGTATTTCGGCGCGGTGCCGTGCGTGGCTTCGAAGATGGCGTGGCCGGTGATGTAATTGATGTTGCCGCCGGGGGCGATGCCGACGCCGCCGACCTGTGCCGCGAGCGCGTCGCTGAGGTAATCGCCGTTGAGGTTGAGCGTGGCAATCACGTCGAAGTCCTCGGGCCGCGTGAGCACCTGCTGGAGCGTGATGTCGGCAATGGCGTCTTTGATGACGAGGCCCGCGCCGGGTTTGGCCTCGGGAATCTTGCACCACGGTCCGCCGTCCATCTCCACCGCGCCGTAGCGCTCCTTGGCTATCTTATAGCACCAATCGCGGAACGCGCCTTCGGTGAACTTCATGATGTTGCCCTTGTGGACAATCGTGACGCTCTTGCGATTGAACTTGATGGCGTAGAGGATCGCGGCATGAATCAGCCGTATCGTCCCGAGATAGCTGACCGGCTTGAAGCCGATGCCGACATCCACCACCGCGGGGCGTTCCGGAGCGCCGAGTGCCCGAAGCTGTTTCAGCCACTGCGCCGCCGCCTCTTTGGTTCCGAAGCGAATCTTCTTGAATTCCTTGGGAAACTCTTTCGCCAGGAAATCGAGGATCTTCTGCGCTTCGGGCGTGCCGCTCGCCCATTCGATGCCCGCGTAAATGTCCTCGGTGTTCTCGCGGAAGATCACCACGTCAACTTTCTCGGGATGCTTCACGGGCGAGGGGACACCCTTGAACCAGCGCACGGGCCGCAGGCAGACGTACAAGTCGAGCATCTGGCGCAACGCAACGTTTAAGCTGCGGATGCCTTTGCCGACAGGCGTGGTCAGCGGCCCTTTGATGCCGACGAGGTAATCCTGAAACGCCTTGACCGTTTCGTCGGGGAGCCAGTTGTTGGACTTCTTGAACGCGGTTTCGCCGGCGAAAACTTCCAGCCACTCGACTTTGCGTTTGCCGCCGTAGGCTTTCTTCACCGCCGCGTCGAACACGCGCACCGCGGCCGCCCAGATATCGGGCCCCGTGCCGTCACCGCGGATGAAGGGCAGGGTGGGATTGTCGGGGACGTTCAGTTTGCCGCCTTGAATGGAAATCTTTGCCATGGCGCGGCGATGATAACAGAGCAAAAAGGCTAGTCAATGATGGGGACGGGCGCGTATCGTGCGACGCGTGAGTTATTCTGTTTTATTCCGCCAATTTCCGCTCGATCAACTGGACGCGCTCGCGCCCCTCGTGGCACAGACGTTTGGTATCAACGACTACGATGCGCGCACGAAAATTCGGAAAGGCTGGGGATTTCTGGAGCGGGGGGCGACCGAGCAAGACGCGCGCCGCATCGTGGAGGCGATGGGCGATCTGGCGGGTGGCGTCGTGGCCATCGACAACACGCAACTGCTGACGCTGGCCGACCCGAAAGTAATGACCCGGTTCGATGCCGTGCCGAACGGCATGATGTTGGTCCTGCAATCGCCGCAGGAGCCGACGCGTCTGGTCGAATGGTCCGAACTGAGTGTCGTCGCCGCCGGCCGGGTTTCCGAAGACATCCTCGTGCGCGAATCGGGCGGGAACGAACGGACGATGGGAAAGATGATGATGGGCCTCGGCGTGTTCCTCGTCACCGGCATTCCTACGGGAATCTTTGGCGGCAAGAAGAAGAAGGACGCGAAGCCGGTGAAATCCAGCCGCGTGATCACGTTCGGGCGGATCGTTACCACCGTTGGCGAACAATTCGCCTTCAACCCCGACCACTTCGACTTCTCCGGGCTGGCGGAGAAAAAGCAGATGAATATGGGCGAATTTTCGCGTGTTGCTCGGCGAGTGGGCTCACGCGTCGTCGGCGAAAGTGAACCTGGGCGCGCGCCTCGTGCTCGAGAACCGCTCGATGACCCTCGCCAACTACACCGGCCTCCACGACTTCGAGACCGAATTGCTGTGGCTGGTGAATGCCGCGGCTACGGCATCCTGACGCCGGGAACGTTTATGCGGGCGCGATAGAGGCTGGTGCGGGCGCAGATGTAGAGCGTTTGGCGGTCGGGGTCGCCGAACGCGACGTTGGCCGGGCGTTCGGGCAGGATGATGTCGCCGCGCTTCTTTCCTGTGCGATCGAAAATCTCGACCGACTTCATGGCACAGATGTAAAGACTGCCTTCGGCATCCACACGGAAACCATCCGGGCGTTCGACATTGCAGAACACACGGCTATTGGCGATGGAGCCGTCGGCATTCACGTCGAAGGCGCGGATGTGGCCGAGTTCCGTATCGGCGATGTACAGAATCTTCTCGTCAGGCGAAAAGGCGAGGCCGTTGGGTTTGACAAAATCGCGCGCGAGAACCGTCAGGGCCTTGCCATCGGATGAAGCGCGAAACACGCCTTGGAAATCCAGCTCGCGCAGTTCGGGTTTCACGCCGTAGGGCGGATCGCTGAAACACACCGAGCCATCGCTTTTGCAGACGACATCGTTCGGGCTGTTGAGTCGCTTCCCTTCGTAATGCGTGGCGAGCGAGACGACGGTTCCGTCGGGTTCCGTGCGCGAGACGCGCCGGTTCTCGTGTTCGCAGGTGACGAGGCGGCCCTGCGGGTCGAGCGCGTTGCCGTTGGCCTGTCCGCTCGGCTCGCGAAACACGTTGCATGAATCTGCCGCAGGTGAATAGCGATGGATGCGGCTGGCAGGAATATCACTGAAAAGCAGTTCATTGCGCGCCGGAACCCACACCGGGCCTTCCAGGAATTGGAAACCACTCGCGACTATCTCAGCCGCCAGGCTTTGCATTGCCCTCCCTGGCAGGTCGTAACGGTGTCGAAGCGCGCAGGAGTGAAACTCCGATCACGGACAACCCAACGCGGTTTGCATCTGGATCAGCGGGGTCGTAATTCGAATCGCTTGCAATACTGTGAGACGATCTAGGGCCAGTTGGTGTTCCGTCGACAGAACCAAACGCCATATTCTGATGCACGCCGTTGTTTTGCGGCCTCGATTGACTTGCGTGGCGATGCTGTGAAGACTCTGGTGCAGCTTGGCTGCTGCGCGGGAATCAAGACCGAGCCCCGGGATCGCCGCATCGGCATCGCTGAGTTGCTCGCTCACGCTTTTTACGTGCACGGTGAAGCTGCACGAATTCGTGTTGCCCGACGGATCCCTTGCCAGGCAACGGACGGTCGTGTCGCCAACGGCGAAGGTTGAGCCCGAGGGCGGCGTGCACGAGACCGTCGCACTGCAATTGTCGCTGGCAACCGGATCGCCAAATGTGGCCACCGCGCCCGCGGGCGATACAGCCGGCGTCGTGATTGTCGACGGGCACGTGATGGTTGGCGGGGTATGGTCGACAACGGTCACCGTCGCGGTGCACGAGCCGGTTTGGCCGTTAAGGTCCGTGACCGTCAGCCTCACCGTGGTGCGGCCAAGTGAATACGGCCCGGCCGGCGACTGGCTCAGGGTGATCCTGTCGGTGGGATCGGGATCGAATGAGCCATTGTCGATGGAAGCATTGGCGGCACAATTCGACACCGCAGACACGGTCACATTCTTGCATATGGCGGTGGGCGGCCTGTCGTTAAATTCAAACGCGCCGATGTCACAGTGCGCAATTTGAGGACGGGCGACACCGCGTTGGTCCGTGGCGGGGCAGTCACTATCCGCGCCCGCATCAATGGCCGGGCTGGTGCTCAACAACGCGCAGGTGAACGTGGGGCCGCCGTTGCTGGCCAGTACACTGAGCCCGGGGGCCAGCGGATGCGCGGCGGAGCCGACCAGGTCGCCGTTCGTTCCGTTGACGAAGCCGGTACTGCCGTCGCTGACGCCAATCAAATTGTGGCCGCCCGAGGTGATCGTACCTCCCGCGTCCGGAATGGAATCCGCGGTGTTGCGCGCGATGATCGTGTTCAACACCTCCACGTGGCCTGAGAGAGTCGTGCCATAGGCCGAGACGTAACCATCGAAGTTGTAGATGCCGCCGGCGATTCCATGTCCGTCAGCGACATGACCCGCGCTGTTGCCGCCCGCGACCAAGTTCGATGTGACGGTACAGTTGAACAGGTACGTGCTGCTGAGCGCGTAGGTGAAAATTGCCCCGCCAAAACCGGCTCCCGCGCCGCCATTGGTGGAAACGCCACTGCCGGCATCCATCCCGCCCGTGCCGGGAGTTCCCACGGAGCCTGTAAGAGTGCCAACCCCTGTCGGCTGTCCGCCCGCACCGGCGCCCGCGCCGCCGCCGCCGAAACCGCCGTCCCCGCCGTTGCCCCCATTGCCGCCGTTGCCACCGTCTCCAGGACTGCTGACGACGCAACCGTCAGCCCCTCTGCCACCCGCGCCGCCACCACCGCCGAAACCACCGATGCCGCCATGTCCACCGTTGCCGCCGTTGCAGACCCCCGAGTCCTGCTCGCCCTCAGAAGCCGCACCACCGCCGCCCCCGACATCGGCGTCGCCCCCATCACTCCCATCACCGAATCCGGAGGAACCGAATCCGCCGCTCTGGTTACCGAGACCGTTTCCGCCGTCGCCGAACCCCTCGTTGTCCTGTGCAATTCCGGAAGTGCCGCCAACCGCGCGGTTGGCCGCGAACGTGCAGTTGCTGGCAATCACCAGGCCGTATGCGTTGAAAATCGCACCGCCAAACCCGC
>Ga0187870_1003917_pt1 | contig 11065 bp, 9 predicted proteins | sample June2016WEW_13_1_3_FD_132974 | JGI IMG/M metagenome (GOLD analysis project Ga0187870, IMG submission 132974) | Peatland microbial communities from SPRUCE experiment site at the Marcell Experimental Forest, Minnesota, USA - June2016WEW_13_150 | ecosystem: Environmental > Terrestrial > Soil >... | reverse complement strand
TGAGGGATGTTGTGCCATTCAGTAGGAGTCCCCCTTTCGTGGTGAGGTAGAGTTGAGGTCCGAGAGCGGAGATGTCATTCGTAATCGTTGCGGGTTGGGGCATGTGTAATTTTGGTAGTTGAACTGAGGATGTGGAGACAGTACGGTTATAGACGTGTTGAGCCCCTTGGAAAGTCCATTGGTTGACGTTCTCGCTGCCATAATCGAACAAACGCAAAATAAATGCCTCGTCCGTAGAATTCGTCAAGTAAAGAAAACCGATTCTGAAATTTGTTTGTGTAACATTGACTAGGAAAATGATGTATTCTCGCCCGGTAGTCCATTGGGCGGTAGCGTATCCCCACGGCATTAGACCCATCGTGAGGTAATCATTTATTGAAAGAGTGCCCCCTTGCGGTGAAACTCGGAGCGTGTAACCCTCACTCGTTCCCCCAGCGTAGAAATCAATTATCTGATTGGACACTGCGTCATGGGGTTGCGGTATAGTAACAAACACAACCTGTCCAGCCGCAGCCGAAACGCTGCCCGCGAGCAATGCGGCAAATATCATACTAAGCGCTAAGCTTCTGAATCTCATCGTGGGTTGCCTTGGGGAATCTTAGGCTTGCTCGCGCAATTGCATGTACCTTCCCCACTTCTCCCGTTAAATGTCAATGCATCAATTGTTTGGACTATTGCTTCATTCGTGTGCACCTATCTTCCGACGACTTGGGGTCAGTGCAAAACGTTTATTGGAACTTGCATGAACCATTCTAATGACCAGAAATGAAGCCTATGCGATATATCCTGTTGACGATAGCCATTGTCGCATTGATGCTTCTTGGCTCTAAGTTCGCTTTCGCCCAGTCTCGTACTGATCAATATTACGGTGGGGGAGGCGCGATAACGGGCTATGTGCTCGGTTTTGATATGTTTGACCAGCTTCAACCGGTTGCTTGGGCCACCGTCACCGCGGACAATGGCCATTACAGATTGTTAGCATATTCGGGTTCAGGCGGCTATTATGACATGTTCGTACCTGCCGGCAACTACAATGTTACGGTCGTGGAACCAGGTTACAAGCCTTACAGTAGTGCTGTAAGCGTTTCGGCAGGTTCTGCAAGTACTATAAACTTCTACCTTGAACAATCACACGTGCCAGTACCTGAATTCCCTTCAGGCATGATCTCGGTAATTGCAGTCGTTGCGCTTTCAGCTGCTCTGTTGGCCATGAGGCGCACAAGAAAGAAGCGTTAGCAAGGCTCGCAATCTGCCTTGCGTCACTCCAGTTCTGCGTCTTACGCGGCGATTTGCAAATGAACAAACCATTGAATTTGTTTGGTTCCTGCATGATTCTCCGCCGAAATATCTCCTTAGGGCAAGCATGTGGTTGGGGCGCCGGTAATCGAAATGCAGGCAAGTTTCATTATGTGCCGCATGAGGAATGATAAGGGATGAGATTGAAGCCCTTGCATCGCCAGAAAGCCATCGAGATTCTGCGCGTTCTCGGGATAACCTCGGCTATCGCGCTCACGCTGTATTACTTACCTAACTATTTCTTTTACGAAAAGCTGACAGCTGAACATTCGGCCATTCTGATGAGGTTAATTGGGATTAAGGCAACCGTTTGGTATGAGGGCAATCGGGTTTTCCTGAATGAATTCGAGATCCAGCGAATGTGTACCGGGGCCCAAGTGATCACTGTTTTCTTAGGGATCATTGTTGCGATGCCTAAGGTTGCAATCAAGAAGAGATTGACGGCTTTCGGAATAGTCGCTGCGAGCGTTTACTTCACTAACCTAGGCAGAATCGCCTTGGAGATATGGTTACTCTACAATGGAATTTTGCCCTGGTCGCTCGCCCACTATCCAACAGGGCTTATACTTGGAGTGTTTGCTGTTGCGTTTCTGATACTCGTGGCAGACCATTTCATTCCGGAGATTGGAGACCTAGCATTCTCCGCGATGGACGGAATCTGGAAGGCCTAAAGCGCCGCTGCATTTAGTCCTTCACTTACTCGTGCTCTTACTTCGTCTCAGCGCCCATTCAGTTGCCTTGCTAATTGCCTCGCCCGAATTCCTCGCGAGCGTAATTGAAGTTTCAACGGTTTCAGGCAAGCCTGGGGCTACTGGGATTACCTCGAATTTTGTCCTGAAACCTCCGCGTTCAAGAGCCTCCATAAAGCTTTGGAGTTGTTCTTCAACTCGTTCCCCCGACAGTAGAGGCACCACCAAATCAGCTCCGAGTTCCTCTGAGTTTCGGAGAATCTCCAGGGGCGTCTGGCTTTTCCCTAAGTTTACGGAACGAAAACCAATGGCCCTGAGAGATGCAGATACTGCCAATGAGAGCAAGTTTCCGGCCTTCAGGCCGACTGGGCCTGTTGTTGCTTTGATGTTGAACTTCTTCTCAGCTATCGCTAGCCGGTCTTCGATAGTCTGAAGGCAGGAGTTGAGAGCGCCTTCTGCGGCAGTCACCCTATCCTTATCGTACTCCCCGACCTCGTGTAGGCCGATGATTATGTTCACGGCGTCAACTAAGGTGTCGAGTACCTCGTTGGCGGTGCTACCTACGGCTAACGCGGCGTTTGTGCTTTGTCTGGTCTCTTCCGTCTTTCCGCTAAGCAGCGCAGTCGTCAACTGCTGGAGCCTTTGGTGCACTTCACTCAAGGTTGCCGCCGTTGTGCCACTCCGATGAGATTAGGGCTTCGGTTGCCCTTGGATTAGGGAGGCCATGCCCAGACCCTTTACCGGAAAACTTCGGAAGCTTTCGTCGATAGGAGAGACTCCATGCAAGAAACTCATCAGCTTCAAAACAGATACCACAGGAACTTTATCAACAAATGTCTGGCGCGGGTCGCCCAATGTGAATATCATGGGAACAATACGCCGCCGGTCATGGTGCGTAACCCCGAATTTGACGAGTAACTCGGGTTTTCCCGCTAAAGCCTCAGATCGTTCAACTTGGGCGCGAACTGCCGCACTCATTCGTGACGTGGAAAATCCACGCAGCCAATGCTTACAATCGACTGCAAAAAGAAAGGTATCGTTCCAAGGGAGAAGGTCAATTTCTCTCCGACCAGATCTGGACTTGAAGACGAGATGTTTGACGACACTAAAGCCATTGTCTTCAAAGGCAAGAACGGCGAAATCTTCAAACTCTTGCCACTCCAAGAAACGCGAGACCTTCTGAGGGTCGCGACCAGCGTGGATTAGTTCTTCAGCCAACATAATGCGTTGGCGTGTATCGAGATCGAATCTTCCATGATGATAATTAGCTAGGCCTTTGCTACCTAAATCCTCGGCTTGCGAGATTAGAGTGGCCGGCGCTGCTTGTAACTCACGTGCCAATTCATCTAAGGAAACTACGCGACCATCCCTCGTTAGCTCGAGGAGTTTGATTTTAAGGTCGGCACGCAAGCGTTTTCCCGGTCGCTTTAGCGGTTTAGAGGATTACGAATGAGAGGACGAGCATACCCAGAGCTAGGGTAAACAGTACTTTTCTTGTCTTCGAAAGTGGGGATACGTCATCTAGAGGTTCAACGCCTTCGAGGGGGCGGCGGCTTATGAACATGAAGACGAGTAGGAGAAGTGCAAAGCCCCAGTAACCGGCCAGGAACAGAACTCCGAAGCCTACGAGCGCAGTGAATTTATGGCCTTGGTTTCCAAAAGTGGCACGCGCGATGTGACCACCGTCAAGTTGCCAGACTGGTAGAATATTCAGGAAGGTTATCAAAGCTCCCACCTCAGCCGCGAAAGCAACTTGAGTCAATACTAGCACATGTCCAGCCGGAACTGTACGTAAGCTCAGGTCACCCAAAAGCTCCAGAAAGAGCGGCATATGGGGCCAGGAACTCGACGAAAGTAGGTTTGCGGCAATTAGGCTGGATGCCGTTTGCTCAGCTATGATTGGCGCGGTGAGAATTGCAAAGATCCCGACACAAATTGTGGCCATGAATCCGGCAAGTGGACCGCTAAAGCCAAGGTCGAACAACTGGTCGCGGTTGGCTGGCGGACTGCGCAAGGAAATAACGGCGCCGAAGGTTCCGATTGGGATAGGTGGGGGCGCGGGGACAAAATATGGTAGGCTTGCGTCCATTTTATGGTGACGTACGGCGACCACATGGCCTAACTCATGGATTGCAACTATTCCAAGAATTGATGCTCCGATAATGGCAACTTGAACGTTCAGGTCGGCACCGGAGAAGAGCGCAGCGGTAAGTCTTGGGTCGACATTGAATATGAGCGCAGAGCTCGCTATTCCAACCGTAACAATGGTGGCCAAGAACAGGACCAAGTTAATGATCTTGCGAGGTTTGCCAAGGTTCGGTTTTGGAAATATGGAAATAACAAGTTTGTCCTGAACCCTCCTGATCTTTGCCATGAGGTTATGATTCGCTAAGTCAAGGAGCAATTCTGTGAACTTGTCCTTAATCGCCTCCTGGACGACTATGAATGTTGGTAACCCTTGGACATCAACGTAAGCATCCATTAGGGTAAAGCGATACTCGACCATGTTGCGTAGCGAACCGAAATCAATTGGGAAGGACGGCGGGGGTGCCTCGATTACGGGTGCTGGTTTGGCGGTCACTCGGCTGTCCTTCTGGTTTCCTGCGCATACCCGAAATTCGTCATTTAAACGTATTCTCGAAATCGTTGTCCAAAGGCGCAGATAGAATCATATACTCGACAGTTGCATGGAAAATTCGAGTAGCGCTTTGCTGATTCAGAATTACACACTCAGGCGGTTCAGTCCAGCAGACGTTGAGGCGGTCATCAACATTAATCGCGTCTGCTTACCTGAAAATTACGCGGCCTACTTCTTCATTGACACGTACAACACGCTTCCGGAAACTTTCCTAGTAGCGGAGTCTCAAGGACAAGTCACGGGTTACATAATGTGCCGCCTAGAACATGGTTTCTCAGACTTGAAGAAACTAAGGTTTGCAAGAAAAGGGCACATCATTTCCGTGGCAGTTATGCCAGACTTTAGGAACCTAGGAATCGGTTACTCACTCGTCGAGCAAGCACTATCAGCATTATCAGCACATCACGCTGATGAATGCTACCTCGAGGTTAGAACTAATAACTTGGCAGCCATCAACCTATACAAGAAAATGAGCTTTGAGATCACTCGCACAATTCCACACTACTACTTCGACGGATTCGACGCCTACGTGATGACGAAACTCCTGAACTAGTTTGTCCGAAAAGGAGTCACATCTTCCCTATCACGGAAGCCTACCCTGGGCTAGGCTCAGGATGTATTGTTACAATTGCATTACTGATTTTTTGCCTCACGCTCTCTTCGATTTGTGATATCATCTTATGTAGTTCTGAAATAGGGGCCTCCCGTGCGAACAAACAGTGAACGTTGATGTGCAATTTGCCTTCGGTTGCATAGGTCGTGATTGCGCTGATTTCAATTACATCCGGGTATGCTTGCACCACTGACCTGATTCTTTCCGATATGTATCTGTCGTCAACGATAGTGCCTTTGCTGCTCTCAGGCATCGATGGTTCCAGGTGAACCGTAACCTGACGCACTTCCGGCACAGATTTCTCTATTCCCTCCTCTATGGACTCTGCTATTCCATGCGCTTTCTCAAGTGGCAATGAAGGATCGACCTGAACGTGAAGCGTCACGTACAACCAGTTGTCTATCTTGGTTACCGATAAGTTATGGAGGCCTCGGGCGCCTTCAACCCGGCTTGTTGCGTGCCGAATCTTCAACTCAAGCGGTATGTCCCATTCTAAAGGTTCTAAGTGAATCAGAATTGACGATTTACCTAGGAGTTTCGTGACATTATCTTCAATCTTTGAAGCGATCGTGTCGGCATCTGCAATTCCTGCAAACGGTGAAACAGCAACTACAGCGTCCACATAGGTTACCTGCCCAACGCGGCGCGCGCGGAGTTCCTTGATTTTGAGCACTTCCTCCGTCTTCCGAATTTCGCGAAGGATTGACTGAACGAGTTTGCCCGATACGGCGTCACTTAGGTCGAGTACTGATGCGTAAATCAGCCGACTGCTCAGATACCCGAGCAATGTCGCGAGCACGAGTGATACTGCCGTGTCGCCCACAACGTAACCTAAGGTGGCTAAGCCTAATGCAACAAAGACGAGTGAAGTGGAAAAGAGGTCCGCCACCGCATGGTAAAGGTCGGCTCGGACCGATAGGCTCCCCGTCTTCAATGCCGAGGTCAATACTGCTAGCCTCAAGATGTCTATGCCGATTGTGTATCCCGCTGCCGCATACCCGAATAGAGTGGGGTGAATCGCCCCTCCAACGCTCAAACGAAATGCTGCTGCGGCCACGATGCCTATTGCTAGAACTAAAAGGACAAATCCACCAATGAGGGCGCCTAGGGATTCAAATTTGCCGTGGCCGTAAGTGTGGTCTTCATCCGCAGGTTTCAACGAGAGACTCGTTGCGACCAGCAAGATCAAAGTGGAAAATGCATCGAAGGAAGCATGGGCGGAATCACTTAGAAGAGCAAGGCTTCCCGTAGATATCGCCGCGAAGCCTTCTACTATGATTACAGTGACGATTCCGAACAGGGACACCTTCAGTGCCCCTGTCTTAGTGATCCTTAGCATCGACGTGAACGCGTCTGCTCCGAACCCTGTCGGGTTTATGGGCTTATCGGAGAACTTCGGACTATTTGATTCGATAGCTTACCGCCAGTCCGTCTCCTAGTGGGATGATTATGCTGGACAATCTCTTGTCAGCGAAGATGCGCTTTGTGTATTCCATTATTCCACGTACACCTACCTTACGCGTATCACCATGGATAGTGGCGCCACTCCACAGCATATTATCCGCCAAGATAGTGCTTCTCGCCTTGGTTAGTCTAAGAGCGTGGCTCAAGTAGGTAGGGTATTCGTCCTTGTCGGCGTCTATGAAGACTAAGTCGTAAGGCCCACTCATTTTGCGAAGCATCGCCAAGGCTGGCCCATGATAAATCCGAATGCGTCCTTGCAAACCTGCCTGTTTCGTGACACCCAGCAGAACTTCTACAACTTCTGGGTTAACTTCGATCGCATCCAACCTCCCCTTTCCACCCATGCCTTTCATGAACCAGAGCGCACTGTAGCCGGCCCCTGAGCCAATCTCGAGGACCCGGTTAGGACTTGTCATCCTAGCCAGCAATTCCAAGAAACGTCCCCTTGTGGGGTCGATTGGGAAAACTCCCAGGTCTCTTAGTTCCTGTGACTTTGCATAGACCCATTCTTGCATCCTGTCGCCCTCCCCGACCAGTCGTTGGACATAATCTAGAACTTCCTCGTACCGCATCATATTCACCTAGCAACAATCGTCGTAGAAACCGCAATTCCCGCATTTCGACCTTGTCTTGCTGCCCGAGATAAACTCAAGGGGGCCACCGCATCTCGGACAACTGGTCAGCGACATGTCGACCTCGACTGCAAGTTGAGATCTCCGCCCTCATAAGAATTTCAAACTGCGGAGAAACTGAGGTAATATTATCTTCCTCGCGCGCAGTTCATGTTGTGTGAACGGATTGGTCAAGTGCGCAGTGTGCGGAGCTGAAAACAGAGACATAGCCAACTACTGTTTGAGATGCGGCCAGTCAGTCGTAGTTCCCCCCGCCCATGAGGTCCCTGAACGCACGGAGACAGTGATGGATTTACTCCAGCCCTTTGGACGGTCTGGGGGTTGCGTTTACCACCCTTGGCTTCCGAGCCAGACCAATTGTGCCATGTGTGGAGTACCGATCTGCCTGAGCTGCAAACGGTACATTTTTGGAAATGCCTATTGCCCGATATGCTCTGCCCGTCATTCCCCGCCCCGATTTACTGTGCCATTCTACTCAGGACCGATCTTGGCCTACCCAACATATGGGTAGGGCCGTGGACCATAGGCCTCATTCAGGGAAGCGAGGACCCAGCCAGGATTGGAATGGAGCTATTATGCAAGCCGAAACGGCATCATCTCGCCTGCCAATAGGCTACATCTCAACCCACAGGGGCGGATGCATCGCAAACGAATCACAGGCTTCCCCCGCAGGTTCCGAATGCAACTCCACCTAACCGCAACACATTACCTAGCCCTACAGAAAACCGCGGACTACAAACACATGACTCGAAGCCGCAGCGTTGAGGCAGCTCTTTGGGCCCACTTGTCAAAACTAACAATCAACATGAATATCGCTGCCATATCTACTGACTAGGTTTCGTTTTCAAGGAAAGGTAGAGCGCAATTAGGCCCGCAAGTAATGTGGGCAAATAGATGAGTGAAGCCTCGAAATCCAAAGCCAAGAATGCACTGTTCAAAAGGCGCATTGATAGCATCCATGCGGAGACGAGCAAAAGAATTAGGAAAGCGAAGAGCCAAAGTCTTCTTTCGTCTGTTGAACTTGGCGACTCTGCCAAACTATAGTTCCGCTTCTTCCCGCTCGCCTTCAAGGAGTGTCTTGAGTGGGATGTTCAGGCTGGTTCCGTCTGGCAGGGCTCGTCGAATGCTAATAGGAAGTGCTCCTTCTTGGAGTTCAAGTTCGGCAAGTTCTATCGGCGACTTAATCGATTCGGGTACATCCAAGAGTACAGGCGCACCCATGGATATTTGTAGAGCTCTCGCACCCACGATCCGAGCGCGTTCAAAACGCGTTAGTTTCTTCGGACCGATGAGCTGAATCGTTTTCCTAGGACTCGCCTTCTCCTTCTTCTTTGGCACTTTTTTCTGGCCCCTTGGGCGCTTCCTTTGACTTTGACGCCGCTATGATGTCGTCAATCCTCAGAATCATGGCGGCGGCTTCGCCAGCGGATTTCAGAGCCTGCACCTTAACGGATAGGGGCTCATAAACTTCGAGTTTTGCAAGGTCTGAGACCTTCCCCTTGAACGGGTCGATCCCAACCGATTTTAATTTGGATTGATGTTTCGACCTAACTTCCATTAGGGAATTAATCGGGTCCATCCCAGCGTTTTCGGCTAGGGTCAATGGAATAATCTCTAATCCATCAGCGTAGGCCTGAACCGCCAATTGCTCCTTCCCCGACAATCTCTGAGCATAGCTCCTAAGCATTCGTGCTACCTCGGCTTCGGGAGCTCCGCCACCGGCGACAACCTGGGGTTCCAGCACAACATCGCGAACAACGCATAACGCATCGTGAATCGCGCGCTCCGCTTCATCCACAACCCTCTCGGTCCCTCCTCGAACGAGGATGCTGACTGCCTTCGGGTTCTTGCATCCTTCGACAAACGTCATCTTATCGTCTGAAACCTTACGTTCTTCTACTAGGTTTGCCCGCCCTAAGTCAGACGCCTTCAAGTCTTCGAGTTGCGTGAGGATAGTCGCACCTGTGGCCTTAGCGAGCTTTTCCATGTCAGATTCTTTCACACGCCTAACGGCCAACACATTCTTCTTGGCCATGAAGTGCTGCGCCATATCATCGATACCTTTCTCGCAAATGACCACGTTCGCCCCGCTGGACACCACAGTTTCCACCATCCCCCGCAGAATCTTCTCTTCCTCGTCAAGGAAACCTTTCATTTGATCTGGAGTCTTGACGTTTAGTTTCGCGTCGAACTCAGTTTTCTCTACTTCGAACGGACAATTCAAGAGCGCAATTCTTGCATTCTCAACTCGGCGTGGCATTCCGGGGTGAACAACCTCTTTGTCGAGCACTACACCTTGGATGAGCGCTGTATCGGTCAAGGATCCCCCTGGTTTCTTTTCGACCTTGATGTCGTCAAGATCAGCCTTGTAATTGGTTCCCGCCTTCTCAACTACATGAAGAACGGCCTTGACGGCAAGGTCCGCAATGAAGTCCTTGTGCTCTGCCACTAACTTTGAGGCGAGGGCGACTTTCGCGATTTTCTTTAACATCACTTTGTCGGTCGGATTGACCTTAGTTGCGATTTTGCGCATGAACTCGAGCGCCTTCTCGCTCGCTATCTGGTAGCCGTCAACAATTACCGTTGGATGGACATTCTTGTCCATTAAGACCTGTGCCTTCGAAAGTAGTTCAGCAGCTAAGACGACGGCAGTGGTGGTTCCGTCTCCTACCTCGTCATCTTGTGTTTTGGCGACTTCCACCATCATTTTTGCTGCGGGGTGTTGCACATCCATCTCGTCGAGAATCGTTGCACCGTCATTGCTGATAGTGACGTCACCGAAACCATCCACGAGCATCTTATCCATGCCTTTTGGGCCAAGAGAAGAACGGATCGACTCTGCGATGACCATGGCAGCCATAATATCGGCGTGTTGAGCTTCGCGCCCCTGGGTGCTAGAAGTCCCTTCCTTGAGTATTTGGGCCCGCTGCCCACCGATAATCGCCGACAAACCTCAAAGCCTCCGCTAACCTGAACCACTCTCCAACAAAAAGCAATTTCATATAAGGTTATTGTTGCTGGCTCTGGTACCTTGCCGTTTGGTAGACTCAATTTTCAGGGCCGTTACCTCTCGTTTGGTACTCGATTTTTCGTATGCATAGCTTAGAAACTGGCTCGCTCAACTCATCATTTGGCGAACTAACCGCCCATTGCAGTTCCTTTGACGGTCAACCATTCGGTCTCACCTTGAACGTTGATGCCCACAAGCCTGATGCTCTCCCGATGTATCAAATCTGGTTAGCCGTGGTTACCGAAGATCCAATAACCTTGCAAGCGGTGGCCTGCGGCATTATTTCGGGATTGACATCTCAGCAATTCTCAGTTGAAGGTTTATGTCCCTAACGTTCAGCGGAAACCGAAACCTTTTCCATATCGGCCCCTGAATTCGTTCCATCCCCAGCAATACCTTTAGGTGAACGCTCCAGTAGACACCGAACCCGACCTCGAGACGATCATTATGCGCGACCTAATTCGAATAAACCAACCAAGCATCGGTAAGGAGGAGATTGACGCAGCGACAGAGGTTTTGAAGAGCGGCATTCTAACTGAGAAGAGTGGAATGGGCCCTCGGGTCTTAGAATTCGAGAAAGAATTCGCGCATTATGTCGGCGCCAAGCACGCCGTGGCTTTGAACACCGGTACTGCTGCCCTTCACTCCGCCGTCGTCATCGCTGGCGTTAAGCCAGGGGACGAAGTGATTCTTCCATCCTTTACGTTTCATGCAACCGCGGAG
>Ga0187870_1003909_pt1 | contig 11080 bp, 10 predicted proteins | sample June2016WEW_13_1_3_FD_132974 | JGI IMG/M metagenome (GOLD analysis project Ga0187870, IMG submission 132974) | Peatland microbial communities from SPRUCE experiment site at the Marcell Experimental Forest, Minnesota, USA - June2016WEW_13_150 | ecosystem: Environmental > Terrestrial > Soil >... | reverse complement strand
GGGAGCTGCATATCTGGCAAGGAAGAGCGGAAATCCAGTCGTGCCATTCAACATTTCAGTTGAAAAGAAATGGGTGATGCGAAGCTGGGATCACTTTCAGGTTCCCAAGCCGTTCTCGCGAGCCATTGTCCTGATTGGCAATCCGATTTACGTGGATGCGAGCGCGACAGAAGAGCAGATTGAGGTGGTTGAAAACCAAATCCAGAGCTCGTTGGACGACCTTCGCGACCGCGGTGATTCCTGGTGGGGCGGCGAGCCCGACCGATAATTGCATTGACGATTTCAGATTTACGATTGACGATTAGACGAAGTCAGTCATTCTGAATCCTGATTTCTGACTTCTTCTAGTAAATCCCGAGCTGGAGTTTGCCTGCTTCCGAAATCATATCGGGATTCCAGGGAGGATCCCACACGAGCTCAACTCTTACAGAATCCACTCCCTCGATTTCCATCACTTTGGATTTGACTTCTTTAGGCAGCGAGCCCGCGACCGGGCAACCAGGGCTAGTCAAGGTCATGCGGATAACGACATTTTTCGATGCAGCGTCGATACTGTACACCAGTCCCATTTCGTAGATGTTCACTGGAATCTCAGGATCATAGACCGTCCGCAGCGCGTCAATGACTTGCTCTTCGAGGTTTGCGGCTGGTTTATCTGCGCCGGGCTGTTTTTCGGATTCTTTCGATGGTTTCATCGGCTACTCCGTCGCGACAGTCTCTTTACTTCCATCAAGCGCTGCGCGCATGGTGTGCCATGCGAGAGTGGCGCACTTTACTCGCACAGGATATTCGCGCACTCCTGAAAATACGGCCAGTTTTCCCATCGTTGCCGGATCGGGCTTAGGTTCGGAGTGATCGGTCACCAGCTGGTGGAAGCGGTCAAAAACAGCTCTGGCTTCGGCTTCAGTTTTGCCTTTCAGGCTTTCGGTCATCATAGATGCCGAAGCGGTTGAGATCGCACAGCCGGCGCCGACAAAGCCGATATCCTTGACGATTCCATTCTCAATCTGAATGAAAACGCTGAGCTTGTCACCGCAGAGAGGATTGTATCCGTCCGCCTGCCTGTTGGCATGTTCGAGCTTGTGGAAATTCCTCGGTTTCTTGTGATGGTCCAGGATGACTTCTTGGTATAAGTCCCTTAAATCGGCCATTAGCGGAATACCTCTTTTACCTTTCTGATCCCTGCAAGCAACGCCTCGATATCCTCCCGCGTGTTGTACAGCCCTAGCGAAGCTCTGGCGGTTGCAGGGATTTTGAAAAACTCCATAACCGGCTGCGCACAGTGGTGCCCGGTTCGAATGGCAATTCCCTCTTTGTCAAGTATGGTGCCGATATCGTGGGGATGAATTCCGTCGAGCACGAATGAGAGGACGCTTGCCTTGTTTTTTGCCGTCCCGATTATCCGCAAATCCTCTATTGCTTCGAGCAATCGGGTTCCATATGCGATCAGATCCTGTTCATTCATCGTAATGCGGCCCATTCCGATGGATTCCAGGTAGTCGATCGCCACTCCCAGCCCGATCCCTCCGGCCACATTGGGCGTTCCCGCTTCAAATTTGTAGGGGAGCCTGTTGTAGAGCGTTTTCTCGAACGTGACGGAGATGATCATATCTCCCCCTCCCTGATATGGAGGCATCGCCTCGAGCAGACGCTCCTTTCCATACAAGACTCCGATCCCCGTCGGTCCGTACATCTTATGGCCGGAGAATGCAAAGAAATCGCAGTCAAGCGCCTGAACGTCTACAGGCATGTGCTGAATCGCCTGGGCTCCGTCGACCAGTACCGGAACGTTGTGTTCATGGGCCAGCCGCACGATTTCGCGGATAGGGTTGATGGTACCGAGCGAGTTGGAGACGCTGGTCACTGCCACCAGTCGGGTCCTCGGGCCCAAGAGCTTTTTATATTGCTCGAAAACAAACTCACCCGTAAGGGTGATTGGAACGATGCGCAATCGGGCGTCCTTCTCGTCACAAAGCATCTGCCACGGAACGATGTTCGAATGATGTTCCATGGCAGAAATCAAAACCTCATCGCCGGCTCCGACATGTGTTTTGCCGTAGGTCTGAGCGACGAGATTGATCGCTTCGGTAGTCCCTCGCAAAAAGACAATTTCCTGCACCGACGCGGCATTGATAAAGTGGCGCACCTTCTCCCGGCTGGTTTCGTAGGACGCTGTGGCGCGTTCACTCAGGAAATGGACTCCCCGGTGAATATTGGCGCATTCCTTTGTATAAAAGCGCGTCAAGGCGTCAAGAACGGGCTGAGGCTTCTGTGTCGTTGCTGCATTGTCGAGATACACGAGCGGCTTTCCATTAACCAGCTGTCTGAAGATGGGAAAGTCTTCCCGCATTTTCTGGGCATCATAAAACGCCTGTGTTTTATCTGCGATCATTGTCATAATCACAACTCGATTTTTGCCGGGAGCGCACCGGCGCTCCCGGCAAAACCTATGACACCCTGGACAGCCGGTTCAGAAGCACAAGGTCGATCTGGCATTGAATCGGCTTGATCTTGACGGCTCTAAGCAATTCGCTGGCGAACGCGTAGGTCAACAGTGTCCTCGCCGCATCTTTGTCAATCCCGCGGGATCTCAAATAAAACAGCTCCTCTTCGTTTAATTGGCCGATAGTTGCTCCGTGCGTGCATTTCACGTCATCGGCCAAAATTTCGAGCTGGGGAATTGTATTGATCGCTGCGCCTTTTGAAAGAAGCAGGTTCTTGTTTGTTTGTCGCGCGTTGGTTTTCTGAGCGTCTTTCCGCACCACGATGCGGCCGTTAAAAACCGCGCTCGAGACATCGTCGAGAATACCCTTATATAATTCACGGCTGATGCAGTTGGGTTTGGAATGATCGATGGTCGTGTGGTTATCGACATGCTGTCGCCCTTTGGTCACGTACAGACCATTCAACTCGCAGTCCGCTCCGGTTCCATTCAATAGAACGGTAATGTTGTTACGCACGAGAGAGCCGCCCAGGGACACAGAATGCGAAGAATAGCTGCTGTCCCGGTCCTGAATAACCTGAACATTTGCCATGTGGAACGCGGCATCGCTTTCGCGCTGCAATTTGTAGTGATCGACTGTACAGTTCGCGCCCACATGAATCTCGGTCATGGTGTTGGTGAAGTAGAGACCGCTTCCAAGGCCGGCATAACTCTCCACGATGCTGGCCTGGCTCCCGTTTCCCAAAACGATAAAGCTCCGCGGGACCGAGATCACCGGTTCAGCCTGATTGGTTGATAAGAAAAGTAGGTGAATGGGGTCTTTCAAGACGGTGTTTGCCGGGACATAGACGAAAGCGCCGTCCGCCATGAACGCCGTATTCAACGCGGTGAAGGCATTGTGCCGATTGAATTCCGATCGGCTCAGCAGCGGTTCCAGCAGGGCCCTTTCCGTTTCCAACGCCTTTGCCAGGCTGATAATGCGCACTCCTTTGGGCACGAATTTGACGGTGGAGAGGTTCTCGCAATAAAATCCATTCAGGAAGACCAATTGCGTGCACCTTGCTTCGCACACCGTATAACGGGAAATATCGGAGATGGTGAGAGAGTTGGGTTCCGGATCCGCCGGTATGAACGGAACGCTTGCAATGGGAGCGACGCTGGTGAAACGCCATTGCTCCTCGCGTGTAGTTGGAAATCCCAACTCGTCAAAGCGCGCAAGAGCATCCTTCCGAATTGCGTTCAGCCATGAATGTTTCCGGCCGTTCAGACTTTGCTCAAACTGAGCAAAGTTGGCAATGTACCCGTTTTTCTCCTCGATGAAATCGATCATTCGGTCCTCAGGAGTTCACCGCCTGTTTTCCTGCGATTTCTTCTTCAACCCAGGCGTAGCCTCTTTCTTCCAGTTCCAGGGCAAGCTCCTTGCCTCCGGACTTCACGATCCGACCATCCAGCAAGACATGGACCTTGTCCGGGACGATATAGTTGAGGAGCCGCTGATAATGCGTCACCAGAATCATGGCACGATCTTCCCGGCGCAAAGCATTAACACCACTGGCTAAGATCCGCAGCGCATCGATGTCGAGACCCGAATCGGTTTCGTCTAGAATTGCCAGTTTCGGTTCGAGCACCGCCATTTGAAATACTTCATTGCGCTTCTTCTCTCCTCCGGAAAAGCCTTCGTTTACAGCTCGGTTCATCAAGCTCTCGTCCATCTCCACGAGCTTCATCTTTTCCCTGGTAAACGTGAGAAATTCCATGGCATCCAATTCTTCGAGGCCGCTGTACTTGCGAATGGAATTCAAGGCTGTCTTTAAGAAGTACATGTTGCTGACGCCCGGTATCTCCACAGGGTATTGAAAACCGAGAAAGATTCCCCGTCGCGCACGATCTTCAGGCAGCATCGACAGCAAATCATTGCCTTGGTATTTGACCTCTCCTTTGGAAACGAAATACCCTTCGCGGCCTGCGAGCACTTTTGCCAGAGTGCTTTTCCCGGAACCATTCGGGCCCATGATGGCGTGAACCTCTCCTGAGTTCACTTGGAGATTGATTCCGTGCAGGATCTCGTTGCCTTCAACGTTTGCATGCAAATTTCTGATTTCGAGCATGTATATCCCTCGGCCTTGAAGCCTTCGAGCCTGTGAGGCTAACTCGAAGGCGCAAAGACTCAAAGGCTGCTAACCAACGCTGCCTTCCAGGCTAACCCCGAGAAGTTTCTGTGCTTCGACAGCAAACTCCATCGGCAACTCGCGAAATACTTCCTTGCAGAAGCCGTTGACGATCATTGAAACCGCGGCTTCTACCGGAATCCCACGTTGTTGGCAATAAAAAAGCTGGTCTTCGCCGATTTTGGAAGTCGAAGCCTCGTGCTCCATCTGGGCGGTGGAGTTTTTAACCTCTATATATGGAAATGTGTGGGCACCGCACTTGTCTCCGATAAGAAGGGAGTCGCAGCGGGAATAGTTCCGTGCTCCGTCGGCGTTCTTCATTATTTTGACCATTCCTCTATAGGTGTTTTGTCCATGGCCTGCAGAGATCCCCTTTGACACAATGGTGCTGCGGGTGTTTTTTCCCATGTGGATCATTTTGGTTCCGGTGTCCGCTTGCTGGTAATTGTTCGTGAGGGCGACGGAATAGAATTCTCCGATTGAGTTGTCTCCCATCAGAATGCAACTCGGATACTTCCAGGTGATGGCGGAGCCGGTCTCGACCTGGGTCCAGGAAATCTTGGAGTTGACTCCCTTGCACTTGCCGCGCTTGGTGACGAAATTGTAGATGCCTCCCCTGCCTTCCTTGTCTCCTGGGTACCAGTTTTGAACGGTAGAGTATTTTATTTGAGCATTATCGAAGGCGATCAGTTCTACCACTGCTGCATGGAGCTGGTTCTTGTCCCGCATCGGAGCGGTACAGCCCTCCAGATAGCTTACATAGCTCCCTTCATCTGCGATGATCAGGGTGCGCTCAAACTGTCCAGTGGACGCGGCATTGATCCTAAAGTACGTTGAAAGTTCCATCGGACATCGCACACCTTTTGGAATGTAGCAAAAAGATCCGTCGGAAAAGACCGCAGCATTTAGGGCAGAAAAGAAATTATCAGTATAGGGCACCACATCCCCGAGATAGTTGCGCACCATCTCTGGATGGTTCTGTACCGCGTCCGAGAAAGAGCAGAAGATTATTCCCATCCCGGCTAGTTTCTCTTTGAATGTTGTTGCCACCGAAATGCTGTCGAAAACCGCATCTACGGCAACACCCGCCAGCAGTTCGCGTTCCCTCAAGGGAATCCCCAGTTTTTCATATGTGGCCAGCAGCTCCGGGTCGACCTCGTCGAGGCTTTTCGGCTTCGAATTCATTTTTGGCGCCGAATAGTAGCAGATATCCTGGTAATTGATTGGCGGGTAATGGACGTTCGCCCATTTTGGTTCCACCATTGTCTGCCAATGGCGAAAAGCCTTCAGCCTCCACTCCAGCATGAACTGCGGCTCGTTTTTCTTCGCCGAAATGAGCCGGATGACGTCTTCATCAAGGCCAGGTGGAACTGCGTCCGCTTCAATGTTTGTTACGAAGCCGTACTTGTACTCCCGGTCGGCAAGTTCCTGAATGCTATTTGCAGAGCTCATATCGCTTCCAGTGGCCCGACTTCAATGAATGCTGAATGACCCGCCGGGCAGCGTCAGATCGAACAGCGATTGATGCAGCGGCTTCGTCATCTGGGCCAATGTAATTTTTTCGAGGGCGGAGTGGATGACGTTATTGATTAGATGCCAATTCGTTCGGACGGGGCATCCTCTTTGGAGATCGCAATCCCGATTCATTCCCAAACACTCAGTTACCGCTATCGGACCCTCCAAAGCTCGAATCATGGCCGCAACCGTAATCTCCGCCGGCGGGCGCGCCAGGCCGTACCCCCCCTTGGTGCCTCGCTGCGAGGTCAACAAACCGGCTTTGCTCAATAACTTCAGCACCTTGCTAACAACCGGCATCGGCAGCTTCACGGAGTTCGCAATGTCCCTCGTAGTGAACGTGCTTTCCGGATGAGTGGCGAAAAACGTGAGCATGACAATTCCGTAATCTGCCAGCTTTGTTACTCTAAGCATTGGCGGTACCCATTTGATCGAATATACAGTACTAAAATGGTACAGAATCAAAGTACTATCTATCAACGCGGTTGTCAATCTAAATTGAGGTTTCCCGTTTCCTGTTCTCCGTTTTCCGTTCGCGGGACACACCGTAGGCAAGGATTTGTTTGATTTAGCGCAGCAGGTTTATTTCGGTTCTGAATCCTCACATACGGCGAAACGGGGAACGGAAAACGGGAACGGAGAACCATTAGGCTTGCATTTTTCTCTATCAGTTTCTATGATTTGTGTTTTCGATATTCTGGCTGAAGCAGACAGCGGAGAGATTGGGGTATCATGAAAGGGAAAAGGACGTTCCAACCTAACAACAGCAAGCGAAAGAAGACTCACGGCTTCAGGGAGCGGATGTCAACTAAGGGTGGCCGATTGGTTTTAAAACACAGACGCTCCAAAGGGCGAAAAAGGCTGACGGTGAGTGGCTAACGCGACCTCCGAGGAATTCCCTCATAGAGTCCGGATTGTAAGGTCGACGGACTACCGCATCCTCTATAGGGAGGGCCGCAAAATTCAATCCGGGAGGTTTGTTCTATTCGTCCGTGAGAACGGAATCGGATACCATCGTTTGGGCTTAACGGTGTCGAGAAAGGTTGGTGGTGCGGTCGTCCGGAATCGCATCAAGCGCCTGTTTCGAGAGATCTTCAGAAGATCTTCCGTCGAAATCCCAGGCCAGTACGACATTGTAGTAAACGCAAAATCGGGTTGTGTCGGAGCAAGCTACATTGAATTGCACGCTGAATTTCTTGCTTCAGCGAAGAAGCTCTACCGATAGGAGTGCCGGCCGAAGCAACATGGGATTCTGCGTCGCACGCAAAACCAGCCATGAGCTCAAGTCGTTGGCATTACTTTTGTTAAAGTGCTACAAACGGTTCATCTCCCCGTGTCTCCCATTCGCTTGCCGATTTGAGCCGACTTGTTCGGTTTATATGTACCAGGCAATCCAGAAAAGGGGACTGTTCAAAGGGGTTTTTCTGGGTGCGCGGCGGTTGCTGAGGTGTCATCCATTTTGTCAAGGTGGGATCGATCCGGTTCCTTAGTGGAAAATGGACGGCAAAAGGGGTCACTGATAGCATTGTTGCTGAAGACTCTCGACTGACGAGCGTCGACTCATAAAATCATGGAAAAACGTACAATTCTTGCCATTGCGCTATCAGCATTAGTCTTAATAGGATTTCAGTGGTATCAGCAGCACTATCTGAAACCGGCGGAAGAAAAGCAAGGGTCCGCCGCGGCGGTTCAATACAGGCAACCTCAGGAGCAAGCTCCGAATGCACAAACGGCTCCACTGGCAGAGGCCGAGCCACAGCCGCCAGTTCCGGCTGCCTCAGCGGCAGATACGAAGGCCGCAGCCCAGACCGTGGTCGTGCGGGGGGATCTTTATCGTGCGGTGATCGATAACAAGGGAGGCGTTCTGACCAGTTGGGAGCTGAACAGCTACAAATCGGCTCAAGGACGCACTTTCGAAGTAATAGCCTCTTCGCACGATTCAGGAACCCGGTCCTTTCCAAGCATGCTGATTTTTCCAGATTCGGCTGCGAATGCCATAGCCAATGACTCGTTTTATCAGGTTTCCATCGAAGGTGAATCCGGCACTGCTCTGTCGCCGCCGGTCACGGTGGTTTTGACCTTGAAGCGTGGGGATCTTGAGATAGAGAAACGCTATCGCTTCGAAAAAGACAATTATCTCGTCGATCTTTCTACAACTGTCGAGAGAGGTGGAAAAGCAGCCGAATGCAGATTCCTGCTCGGGCAAGACTTGGGACCGGAGCAGGAGCATTTCTTGGGTTCCATCAAGCTCGAAGCGGTATATTCCTCGCCCGGACGCGGCGGCGGAAAAACAAGGCGCGAGAGTCCTCCCAAGGATGAAAACGAGGTAAAACGGATAGGCACTGAAGTAGGTTGGGTCGGACTAGACATGCAATACTTCGCGATGATTGCCATTCCTTCTCAGCCTTTGCCTTATTTCGACATTCAAAAGCGCCCTGTGAAGTCTATCGGGCTCGACGGGAAAGAAGTCGAGAGGGACCTCTTGCGGCTGACAACTCCGGTATCCGGATCGCTGCACTATCAAATGTATCTGGGTCCAAAGAAGCAGTCGAATCTCGAAGCGGTCAAATCTGCGGACATAACGGGCGTAATCAACTTCGGCACCTTCTCAATTTTGGTGTTTCCGCTGCTTTCATCGCTGCGATGGATTCATCAATACGTTCACAATTACGGATTCGCCATCGTCATTCTGACTTTGTTGCTCTCCCTTCTGCTCTTCCCTTTCCGGCTGAAACAGATGTTGTCGATGAAGAAGATGCAGGTGGTTCAGCCCAAGGTGAAGGCGATTCAGGAGAAGTATCGCCGATACAAGAAAACAGACCCGAAGCGCACGGAGATGAACCAGGAGATCATGGCGCTTTACAAGGAGCATAATGTCAATCCGCTTGGCGGGTGCATTCCGCTGATTCTCCAGTTCCCGCTCCTGTTTGCGTTCTATGCGCTTCTCCAGTATTCCATCGAGCTGCGGCAAGCACCGTTTATCGGGTGGATTCATGATTTATCTGCGAAGGATCCTTACTATATTCTTCCGCTCGTTATGGGAATCACGATGTTCGTTTCGCAGAAAATGACTCCAATGGCGCCGGGCTCAGATCCGACTCAGGCGAAGATGATGATGGTTATGCCGGTGGTCTTCACCCTGATGTTCTTCAACTACTCGAGTGGCTTGAACCTGTATTTTCTGTGCAGTAACATCTTCCAGATTGGATTTCAGAAAATAACCGAAAGGTGGATGGGTGAGCGAGGGTCCGGGGATGACTCAAAATCCAAAAGGGCGTGAGCGCTCGATGGAAGAGGTCGCTGATTTCTGCCGGGAGTTGATCTCGTGCCTTCATATGGATCTCAGCCTCGAGTGCAAAGAAGAGGATGGGGTAATTGTTATTAATCTCACCGGCCCGGATCGGCCTTATCTTCTTTCCAGCTCAGCATCTCTTTTAAACAGCATGGAGTTTCTCATAAACAAGGTATTTCGGCCGGGCAAGGACGACTCACCCGGCATTCTCCTGGATTCAGACCGATATCGGCAGCATCGGGAGGCGGAGCTTGTGTTGCTGGCGCAAATGGCTTCTCAAAAGGTGATTTCGTTCGGAAAACCGCTCAGCCTTCAGCCAATGACTCCACGGGAGCGAAGAATAGTCCATCTGGCCTTGGCCGGCATTGAGGGAGTTCGCACTCAGAGCGCCGGTGAGGGCGAGAACCGCAGCATCACGATATACCCGTCATAACTGATTCGAAATTCGAGATTTGAGATTCAAGGGTAAAATCTCGAATTTCGAATTTCGAATTTCGAATCTATGAAAGACCTCGAAGATACAATCTGTGCTCTGTCTACCCCGCCGGGACGCTCCGGCTTGGCAGTGGTGCGTGTCAGCGGACCTCAAACTTTCTCCCTCGGCAGGCGGATCTTTCTGGCCAACCAGACATTCGAATCTTTGCCGGTTCGCCGTGCAATGCTGGGACGGATTGTAGATCCAAGGAATGGCTCCGAGATAGACGAAGCGATCGTAACCTGTTACCCGGCTCCTCATTCCTACACAGGGGAAGACCTGTGCGAGTTTTCCATTCACGGAAGTCCGGTGCTGGTTTCTGCTTTGCTGGACTGCCTCTGCGCTTTCAACGCACGGCTTGCCGAGCCCGGCGAGTTCACCATGAGAGCCTTCTTGCACGGCCGGATCGACTTAGCCCAGGCTGAGGCCGTGCTGGACATAATTGATGCAACAACTCTTTATCAGGCGCAGGTCGCAGCGAGGCAGCGAGCCGGATTGCTGTCGCAGCAGATTGGGCCGATCAAGAAGCGGTTGATAGACGTAATTATAAATCTTGAATCGGCTGTGGAGTTTGCCGAACAGGATCTTCCCGTCGCATCACGAGAGTTAATGGTGCAACAAATCGAACGAACTCGGCAGGAATTGCTGAATTGGATCAATTCCTACAGGCATGGCAGGATCATCAAAGATGGTTTCAACATGGCTGTCGTTGGACGGCCGAATGTCGGGAAAAGCAGCCTTTTCAATGCCCTTCTTGCGCAAAACCGCTCGATTGTAACCGAATTGCCTGGAACGACACGCGACCTGGTTTCCGAGTTTACCAATATAGGCGGAATCCCCGTGCGGCTGCAGGATACTGCCGGAATTCACAAATCCGGGAGCTTCATTGAAAAGCTTGGAATTGATCGCAGTGTCCAGGCGATTGCCGATGCGGATGCGATCATTTTGGTGGTGGACACCAGCCGGCCGCGTTCGCGGGAAGATTTGGACCTGAAGGAACAACTGGGCGGGCTTCAGTGTCTCGTAGTGATGAACAAATCTGACCTGCCATGCGGCTGGTTGCCTGTTGAAAAGCGAGAGTTTGTGGGCGACTGGCCCCAGGCGGAAGTATCGGCCAAAACTATGGCTGGAATTGAAGGGCTTCGTGTCAAGATTCTCGATCACATATTGGGGCCGGCTGCCATGCG
>Ga0187870_1003907_pt1 | contig 11081 bp, 7 predicted proteins | sample June2016WEW_13_1_3_FD_132974 | JGI IMG/M metagenome (GOLD analysis project Ga0187870, IMG submission 132974) | Peatland microbial communities from SPRUCE experiment site at the Marcell Experimental Forest, Minnesota, USA - June2016WEW_13_150 | ecosystem: Environmental > Terrestrial > Soil >... | reverse complement strand
TAACCATCCTTAATCTTTATAGCCAAGATAATAAAAAACCGGCTATTAAAGAAAAATTTAAATATGCAATTGTTGTAAGTACATCAACTTTTAATGATAATGATTGGACTAAAGTTATAGATACCTTGAGAGAAAAATATTCTGATGCAAGAGTATTCGTCTATAAAAGCGACGTTAAGGAAGTTAAAGATTATCTTAACGAATATTTCCCTAGATATATCTGCTTTATTGCAACTCCAAATGAAGCAACAAGGAAACTTGTCAATGATATACATATATTAACACGTAGTCTTGATGATGACCCTTATGGTGATGCCATATGGGCGATTTTGACAGGATACAATGCTCAAGATGCGGTGCGTATAGCGAAGTATAAAGAACCTCTTAAAATAAAATACAGTCTTAATGGATTTCTTGATCGTGTCAAAGAAGGTATTTCTTATAATGAAAATAAGGATGACGCTAATAAATATTATGTCAAAAAAGCAGATGGCGATAAACCAGAGGAGCGTAATAACGGACAAAAAGATGTTGCAAAGCCTATAGTGGACTTAATAAATAGTAATAAGGTGGAAGTGATGATGACAAGTGGTCATGCCACTGAACACGACTGGCAAATGTATTATCCTCCATATAAAAGTTGTTTCCGGTCAAATCTTGGTCAGCTCGTTGCTTATGATATGAATGATAATAAATATGAAATAAAATCCAATAATCCAAAGGTTTATCTTGGTCCTGGTAATTGTTTAATCGGTCACATTTCTGATGCTGATTGTATGGCACTTGCTTGGATACATTCTGGAGGCGCATATCAATTTTTTGGTTATACTGTTACTACTTGGTTCGGTTATATGGGCTGGGAGACAGCTGACTGTTTTTTCGGTCATAGAGGAAAATTTACTCTTGCCGAATCTTTTTACATTACAAACCAAGCGATGATATTTAGTATTAAGAATAATTTAATAAAGGCTGAAAAGGATAGAGAAGGTATGGATAATGATATTGATAGTGTGGTGTTGTATGGGGACCCTGCTTGGGAAGCAAGGATATATGCCGGCAAGGATGTTAAAACATCTAATCCATTGTGGGAAACTGAGATACAGGAAAAAGGTACAACCGATAATAGAATTACATTTGAATTAACGATAAAATTTTATAATGAAGTTAATTTCGAGCCCGAAAGTGTTCGTAATTTTAAGCCTGTTTTTGCATTTATTCCATCACGAATATCTGATGCAGAAATTATTGATAAAGAAGATGCTGACATAGTGGAGATTACGGAGAATTTTATAATGGTAAAGTATAAAGGAGTGGTTAAAAAGGATACGAAGAAAAAGATTACTTTTAAGGCGCAGCCATTTACTATGAATAAACGGAAAAATCCGCAATTGAATGTAGAATTACAGAAATTACCCATTGGGTCAATCGCGCCGGATAATAGTGTAAGTGACGAATCTAAATTACTAAAATCTGCTGAACCACAGATTATTAAAACTAAACCGAATGGTGATATATCGTTTAAAATTAATTATCAGATTTTTGACTCAAATCCTACAGGACTTGATCAAGCATTTTTCATTGCATCATGGACCCCAAAATGGCCACCACCAGATGATTATTATTTCCCTGTTTATAACGGTATTCCAGGCCCATCACCAGGCGTAACTAATGAAACGACTGTCTCATTTCAGGCACCAGAAGAATCAGGTGTTTATTATCTGTGGTGGTGCAGTTGCGGTCATTATTCAATGCGTCAAGCAGTAAATACTTATAATAAACCATTGAATGGACCAGCACACATTAAGATAATTGTGGAGAAAAATTAATCAGTTTCTTATTATTGCTTTATTTTAAATCGACTGTTTTATCACTTAACTTTATTGCATCTGCATTGTTGATTATGGTTTTATGCACTACCGTAGCCCGATGCAGAGCGTCTTCCCCGAACTTCTGTTTGATTTTGTCAATTGCCTGATGCAGGCTTTCCTTTTTCTTATCTGTGGTTTCCTTGAATAGGGTTTCCTGAGAAGTGCCTGCACCGAAATTACCTACCTTAACCCCAACCAGGCGGATTTTCTTGCCATGCGCATTAAATTTATCAAGTAGTTGTTTAATCTCCTGATAAATAATATCAACAAAGTTAGTCGGTTCTGTCATAGTAACGGCTCGTGTGTATGTCTCAAATCCTGTTAATCTTATCTTTAGAGTAATGGTTTTCCCTTTAAGTCCGTCCTGACGCAGGCGATTTGAGACTTTCTCGCATAAAAGCATTAAGGTGCTTTCTATCTTTTTCCGGTCAGATGTATCTTCATCAAAGGTAAATTCATTACTGACTGATTTGGCTTCGGATTCATTTTCCACTTCTCTTTCATCTATTCCCTGCGCCAGTTCCCAGAAGTGAATTCCATTCTTGCCGAAAATAGCGGTTAAGTCTTTTTGGCTCTTTTTGGCAATGTCTCCGATGGTTTTGATACCCATTTTGTTTAAGGCTATTTGGCTCTTTTCGCCTAACCCCCAGATTTTCCGGATGTCAAGCGGCCATAGAAAATCAAGCAGTCTTTCCGGTTTGACTTCAACCAATCCGTCCGGCTTGCCTAAATCAGAGGCGATTTTTGCCGCCATCTTTGTCGGCGCTAAGCCGATAGAGGCGGTTAAGCCCGTCTCCTTTTTTGTCCTTGATTTTATCAATACGCAGGTTTGATAGGGAGTGCCGAATAGATGATAACTACTGGTTATATCCAGAAATGCCTCATCAATACTGACTGGTTCAATCTGTGGCGTGAATTCATACAGAATATTTAGAATCTCTTGGGAAACACGTCCGTATTTTTCCATATCAACCGGCAGGAAAACTCCCTTCGGGCACTTTTGATAGGCAAAAGAAATGGGCATTGCCGAGTGGACGCCAAATTTTCTCGCCTCGTAAGAACAGGTAGAAACCACCCCGCGTCCCTTGCCGCCTTTTGGGTCTGCGCCGACAATTACCGGCTTGCCGCGTAATGAAGGATTATCTCTCTGTTCTATAGCGGCGAAGAATGCGTCCATATCTATGTGAACAATAAATCGTCCTGCTGACATTGTTATTTATCTTTTGCGAATTGATTTTTAGATAATTAGTTAACCTGAGAAATTAGCATATTCCCCTATGATTATTTTATCCTTTAGTCTCGGTGGGGGAGAGAACAATTCCTGCTGGTTCTTTGCGCTAATGGTTTTGTCCCTTAAACTGCTTATCATTTCGGTTACGGATTTATAATTATTCCGCCTGCCGAATTGCGTATAACATGGTGAAAGAACGTCAATAAAGCTGAATCCACTACCAGATACACAGGAATAACGAATGGCTTTCTTGAGGGTATTTTGCAGGAGTTGGCGATGAAAAACACTTGTGCGGGCAACGTAATTTGCGCCTGCGCCGATAACCAGTTTCACCAAGTCAAATGGACGTTCAGTAGAACCCATTGGTGTGGTGGTGGTGCGGCTTCCCAGCGGAGTGGTAGAAGCTAATTGTCCGCCGGTCATACCGTAGATATTATTATTAGCGCATATAACCGGAATACTGATATTGCGCCGGGCCGCATGAATCAGGTGATTACCTCCGATAGAAGCAAGGTCACCATCTCCGCTGACGACAATGACATTCAGTTTAGGATTATACAATTTGATTCCCGTGGCAAAGGCAATGGCTCTGCCGTGCGTGGTATGCATTGTGTCTGCGGCATAATGCGGTGACGGTATCCAGGCGGCGCATCCGATACCGGAAACGAAAACAGTCTTTTTCCAATCTAACTTTATTTCATCAATTACACGGATTAAAGCGCCCATCAAAATACCATGTCCGCATCCCGGGCAAAAGGGGCTGGGAAACGTCTCCCAGCGGAAGTATTTGGATAAATCGTAGTTTTCTCTTTCCGGCATATGAAGCAATTTTATAAATAACAGGGATAAAGGTCAAGGTAAACTTGTTCGATAGATATGTATTGCTTTTCGCTTAATGTTGAAAGAAACAGGAATATTTCCATAACCACTAAAAATATTAACAAACAGCCGCAAAGGACACATAATTATCAAAAGTGTTAATTATCTATGCTTAGTGTGAGTTACGATTTGTTGCAGGATTTACGGCAAAAATCCTTTTTACCGTAGAGGATTTGTTGGGATTAATGAATCATACAAAGTGGGATGATGAGAAAAGATAAATGAGTACAGCGTTCCTGAAATCAGAATATTATATATAAGAACAACATAGGTCAAGTTTTTCGGGAAACAGCAGAACTACAAAGCCGTTATTTTCTGGTAAAAATATGGTTTTGGTGATTTGATAAAAGCCAGTGGCGTCATCCGGGCGGAAAATTATTGGCTTTAAGCGCGGATAAACTTATAGATACGGAATTACCAGAACGTTCTTGAAAAGGAGATAGTAAATGGAATTTAAAGAGTTCAAGGAAGAGTTTTACCAACTCTATAATAAGTATAAAATTAACTGGGAGGTTTATGGGTTTCTGAGCAGGGATGATAAGATTTATGCCATTGGTTCTGATACCAAAGTCCTTTCCACAGTCTTTGAACTTCTATGCGCTCCTTTGATACGTGAAATCGCCTCTAAATACGGTTATCAGATTGAAGAATCACCTCAAACCATTTATCCCGATTTTACTCTGCTTAAATCAAGAGATAGTAAAAATAAGATTGCTATTGATATTAAAACTACTTATCGCAGAGGTGTTGATAAATCCTTTGTTTATACGCTTGGTTCTTATACCTCGTTCCTGCGGAATAACACCAAGAATATTCTTTATCCGTATGATACTTACAAACATCACTGGGTGATTGGCTTTTTATACTCAAGAAGAGATAATACTAACCAGTCATTTGTTATACCATTTGACGAACGCGGTAAGATTGTTTCCTCTTATGGCGAAGTAGAATTCTTCATTCAGGAAAAGTATAAGATTGTCGGTGAGCGACCGGCAAGCGGAAATACCACCAATATCGGTTCTTCTCCTGCAAAGAGTGTTAAGGAATTAGCAGAAGGTAAAGGGCCTTTTGCCAAACTCGGTAAAGAAACCTGTGACGAATACTGGCGGAATTTTGATAAGAATGCCAAGAAGAGAAAATATACTTTGGTTGAGGAATATATCAAGTGGCAAACCAAAAAGGATAGAAAGGAATAACTATGTCTGCAGACGAAGAACTTAGAGAAAAATTAGATGCTTGGCTAAGACAACTTGCAGAATATGGCGATAGAATTAATAACTTTCCCGAAGGAGAAATTAGAACTCGTGTTGTGAACAAATTACTTGATAGATTAGGTTGGGATACTTCTGATGATTCTATGGTTAAGTATGAAGTTCCGGTTACTATGGGTAGGGAGACCAAAAAAGCTGATTATGTGCTTATATCGAATAATAATAAATGCTGTGTGGTTGAGACAAAGGCTGGGAGTTTAACTTTAGATGATGAAGACGCTCGTCAATCCATCAGTTATGCCCTTTTCTTAAAATGTCCTTGGGCTATTGTAACGAACGGAAGAAAATTGTGCCTTTATGATGTAGCGTCTTTCAAGGACAATAATCCAATGAATTCTCTGGTAATGGAATTAGAATTTTTATCTGATAAACAGGAGCAAAGTAATGTATTAAATTATCTTCAACTTCTGGCAAAGGGCAATTTGGATTTAGAAGAAGGTAAGAGAAAACTAAATGAGCTGAGAACTCATCAACATATTCATAAGTTTATAGAAAATAATAAAGAGCAAATCCTTAACGATATTATTCCCGATTGGGTTCAACGCGAGAAACCTGAATGGACAAATAGAAATTTAGTGCGTAATTCAGTCCGAGAAGTCTTTAGTGAATCACATACCCTTATATCAACCGCTCAAGCGCCAAAAGTGAATACAGGACTTACTGATACTGCAGCTGGCGACTGGGAACATAGACCTAACTTGGGCAGGGGTATTTTTGCGTATAAGAATGATACTACAAAAACTATTGACGTGTCTTGTTCGGGACCGAAGGTTAAGGAACAGTTAGAGAAAATGGGCTTAAAGTGTAGTTCCTTTTCAGCATTTGGTGGTTTCTACAATAATCTCCGTCAGACAGCAAAACTAGCGAAGAAAAAGCAACAATAAGATAATTTTACTCCCCAATCAATAATATCTCTTTAGACTCGCCGTTCTTGGAAAGGACATATTTATAGGGGCCATATCTTACCAGTGTAACCTTACGTTTGACCTCTTTAAGCATTCCGACTAATTCTTCCTCTGAAGGTATCCCGTCATTCCGGTATGAGACTACGATAATAGAATTACGAAATCTGTGAAATAATTTCCGGAAAGCATCATGAATCCCCTGGCGGTCGCTCCAAACCGAGTATTTAGGCTTAAGCCGGCGGTGTTTTGATTCGTAATCAATCTGTTTAGACCAATTGTTATAACCAGTCAACCCTTCCAGAAAATGATAGAAATCGTAATAGTCAACGCTTACACCCTGCTTATTCATATAGGGCGTATCAATGTAAACTAAATCATAGTGCGTGTTTATCTCAAATGCATCTTCGTTTAATGCACGACAGGATTGTTCATTATCAAATATCGCGTTGTTCGCCTCTTTAACAAAGTTCAGGAAATGTGTTTCAAACGGCTTATCCCATGTGGTCTTGTTCCCAAAAGAGCGTTCTACTGACGCCAGACGGACATAAAGATTTTTACGATGGAATAGGTTATAAGGACGCTTGATAATACAGGCTTGGAACAAAGCAAAATAAGTTAATGCTTGTTTATATCTATTATCCAATCGCATTATATTTTGAACCGTTCGGTCAATCCAATGATTCTCTTCATCCGTAAAATATATACTCTTAAAATTATCAGCTACAACAGAGCGATAGTTAATTGAAGGGTGTTTGCCCAGAATGAAATTAAGGTCATTCTCATCAATAGTAACTGATGAATTCTCAATCAACGCCTTACCGATAAGATGATTGAAATGTAATTGGTCATTATATGTGACTGATTTATTATGTGTCTTAAAAAGATAACTCACTGAACCAGTGCCGCCAAAGGCGTCAAGTGCGGATGAAAAATCCAGATGTTTTATATTATCCCATATCCAATTAAGCAGTTTGAGTTTACTGCCCTGAAATCGGGTGGAAGGGAAATCTGTAATTGTTTTACCTGTTATTACTGGCAGGGTCAACTGAGATGTAAGAGTTGCTTGATAAGACGGGAATTTCTCCCGGATAAAAGATAAAGCTTCTTTTGGATGTTCGTAGAAGATATTGAAAACATCTTTGGGGACTCGTCCGGTAAGTAATTTAAGTTCCTCATCATTTGCTTTCAGGAAACGGGCAATCTTGGAAACTAATTTATCCGAAATGGTACTGCGACCGTTTTCAATATGGCTGATATAGGTATGCGAAACGCCGAGATGTTTGGCTAATTGCTTAATGCTTATTTCACGTGCAGTTCTTAATTCCCTTAATCTTTCACCAAAAGCATTCATAATACGAACATAACAGGGTTGACTAATTTAGTCAACTATTTTATAATATCTTTAATCTAAGCATCTTTGGATATTATCATAAGAAGGACTGGCACTATATTTTCTAAAGACCATATGGATATTTTCTTGCCCCGGACCTTAAACAGACGCCCGTAGGGGACATTTCAGCATCTCCACCTGACAATTCGGGCAGGTCTTGTAAAATATCCCCAAATTTTTATGAAAAATTTTTGATACCACCGGTCTAATAAATCTTTAGCGGCGGTCTAATGTTATTTTAGCGGCGGTCTAATAGTATTTTAGCGACGGTCTAATGGTATTTTAGCTACGGTCTAATAGTATTTTAACTACGGTCTAATAGTATTTTAGCTGCGGTCTAATAATATTTTAGCTACGGTCTAATAGTATTTTAGCTATGGTCTAATGGTATTTTAGCGACGGTCTAATTGTATTTTAACGACGGTCTAATGGATTTTTAGCGACGGTCTGGTGAAAATCCACCGCCTGTCTGGTCAAGGAGTATCCCAGCTGGTTAGTGGGTGGAAGGGGAGGGAGGGGGTATACCCCCCACCCCCCCTATGTTATTTGGGTAATGGTTCTAACTCTTTATTAGATAGGATGATACGGAAAAATCGTGGTAAAAAACGTGTACGGTGCATTATATTGCAGTAGATGTGCGGACCTACGCCCGCCCGTTTAAGGGCGTTATATTGCGAAACGAAGTGGAGTCCTGATGACTATCGGGGCAGATAATTATGCCCCTACGGGCAGTGGGAAACCACTGCATTATAACGGACGAGCGTAGGGTCGTTTTTAGGGAATAAACCCAAGCACATGGTTGACATTTCCTAACTTAACAGTTAACAAAAGCCACAGATTTCACAGATTACTGTCAGTTGAATTGTTATATATAGAGTATTTATGTGCTGATTCTAATTGTATATTCACGATAGTATTTCTTTAACATAGTATTTAATCTGTGTAATCTGTGGCTTAGATTTTCTCATATTTCTTCCTGAGTTCGCGATGGAGTATCTTGCCGCTGGCAGTGCGGGGCATTTGTTCAGGCTTGATACATTCCACACTCTTGGGCTTTTTGTAGCCGGCAAGTTTATCTTTGCAGAATTCCATTATTTCTTCAGGCGGTATATTTACGCCTGTTTTCGGGATGATTATTGCCTTAACTGATTCCCCCCATTTAGCGTCCGTTACTCCGATTACTGCAACTTCCAATACCTTGGGATGCTGTGCAATAATTTCTTCCACTTCAGATGGATAGACGTGTTCTCCGCCGGTAATAATCAGATTGTCCTTGCGGTCTACGATATAATAATAACCGTCTTCGTCTTTTTTTGCTAAATCACCTGCGCTGAACCATTCGCCCTGAAATGATTTCTTGGTTTTCTCAGGTAGTTTATAATATTCATCAAAGAGCATTGGCCCGCGCGAGTATAATTCGCCGACTTCACCGACCGGAACTTCTTTTCCATTTTCATCCATTATTTTCACGCAATCCGTCCCGCAGGATTCCCTGCCGATAGAGCCTAATTTGGTAAATTGTTCTTGCGGTTTTAGAACTGTAACGATTCCTGCTTCGGTTGAGCCGTAGCCTTCATAGAGTTGCACTCCACTGAAGAATTCCATAATCCGCTTTTTTATGTCGCCTCTTGCCGGAGCCGAGGAGCAGAGCAGTTTCTTGATTGAGCTGACATCATATTTAGATTTTACTGCAGGCGGCACACTGAGAATAATGCTGTAATGAGTGGGGATAAGAGAGATAAAAGTTATTTTTTCCTTCTGGATAACCTGAAGGATGTTTTCCGGGTTAAATTGACGCGCTGGATTAATATAAATAGCGCCGCCGACATAGGTAAACGTGAATGAAAAGAACGTGGAATTAACGTGGCATAACGGCATTACATTCAGGCAGATGTCATCCTCTGTAAAGCCGAAATCCACTGCATTGATTAAGTAGAAGGCGGTATAAGATTCGTGAGAACGCACTACGCCCTTGGGTTTGCCGGTCGTGCCGGAGGTATAAAGCAAGACCCATGTGTCTTCAGGATTTACCTTGCACTCAGGCTCATTATCAGAAGATTTATTTAAGAGGTCATTGTAATTATGGTATTCCAAATCCCTCCTACCTCCCTTATTAAGGGGGGAACGAATGGGGGGATTCTCCCCTTTGCCAGAGGGGGAGACAAGGGAATTTGTAGATGGGACAACAATATAATCTTTTACTTTCGGGATTTCCTTGCGGATTGAATCAACAAGGGGAGTGAATTCTTCGTCAACGATAAATGTCTTGCTATCAGCATTATCACAGATATAAGCAACATCATTTGCCGTAAGGCGGAAATTAATCGGGTTAATTACGATGCCTGTTTTGGCACAAGCCAGGTAGGTTTCCACTATCTCAACGCAGTTTTCCAAAAGAACCGATATCTTATCTCCTTTTTTCAATCCCGATTTCAATAGGGCATGAGCAAGCTTATTGACACGGCGATTGGTTTCAGCAAAGGAAAAACGGCGGTTACGGTCTTTAAGGCAGAGTTTATCCGGATATTTACAAGCATTGACCTTCAGGATTTGTCCGAGATTTAACCACGGCGCGCTCATAATAAAATTTTCCTTCAGAAAATTTTATGCAATATAAACAGGACCATTTTCTCTAATGATTTCTTTAAGATGTTTTGCCTTGTCTTTACCAATGCCTTTTATGGTAATTAATTCTTCTTCGGGAGCAGAAAAGATTTTCTCTATTGATTGAAATTTATCAATCAGTTTCCGGGCAAGAGATGGACCAATTCCGGGTAATCCTTGAAGAATGAAGAGTTGTTGTTTATCTTTGCTCTTTGGTTTGTAACTGGTGCGGTAAAGAACATTTTCTTTAGTTTGCAGATTTTGCCGTCCGGCGGCTACTAAAAAGCGGGCAGTTTCGTGGTAATCTTCTGTAAATATGACCGGCAATTGCCAGCAGACGGCTAAGGAATAAATCGCGCCCTTAATTGCCTCTTTTGACATATCAGAAATATTATACAGGTCGTTTCCTTCTATAATCAATATTGCATGCTGGTACTTAGATTTAAGTCTTTCAATTTGATTAAATAATCGTCTGTCAATGATGGATGCAATAAAATCTTTAGTTGTTTTACGCTCTATGCCAATGGACTCATTAATAACATAATCTCCGGCTGGAAGAAAATCTTCTTTGACGCTGACTTCCGCATTATGCTTGAGTAAAGAAGCGATTCCATTTACTTTTTTTCGGCGGTCAATCGTAATGCTTAGCATAAATTTTTGTTAGCAAAAATTTATAAATGGACGATAGAGGATTCGAACCTCTGACCTTCTGGGTGTGATCCAGACGCTCTAACCGGACTGAGCTAATCGTCCTTTTTATACAACATAAATTTATCAGTTTCACTTAGTCAAGTCAAAATATTATATTCTGTTTAGTGTTGGCAAGTGCATTCCTCGTTTCTATCGACTGCTGTCATGCTGAACTTGTTTCAGCATCTCGCATAGACCCTGAAACGAGTTCAGGGTGACATATAAACACGGCTCTATTACTTT
>Ga0187870_1003898_pt1 | contig 11106 bp, 7 predicted proteins | sample June2016WEW_13_1_3_FD_132974 | JGI IMG/M metagenome (GOLD analysis project Ga0187870, IMG submission 132974) | Peatland microbial communities from SPRUCE experiment site at the Marcell Experimental Forest, Minnesota, USA - June2016WEW_13_150 | ecosystem: Environmental > Terrestrial > Soil >... | reverse complement strand
CTCCGTCTGCGGTGTCTGCGGATTCGACGTCGTCATAGAGGTGACTGACACCGTCAACGCGAAGCTGAGCACGCTGGAGGGGACCGGGTGGATCCAGAACGCCGCCGGCGCGGCGCTGGACGTGCCGCAGGGGTTCGCCGCCGACACTGCGGCGCACGATTTCAAAGCCTTTCAGATACCCCAGGATGTTCTCCAGGGCCTCCAGGATGAGATGAAGTTCACGAAACTTGATGTGAACGAGACACTGAACGTCAACAAGGCGTATCAATCATCCCTGCAACAAGGCAACCAGGGCAGCAATCCTTGCCAGAAACCGACGACAGCGCCGGCGCCCCAAACCAACAGCATGATGGACAATATTCTCACCGCGCTGCGAGGTATCCTCGGTCTGGAAATCGGGTCCCTGACTGTCGCAGACCCGTACAACCCGGGCAAGGACCTGACCTACGCGATGGCCGTGTTCGAGCCGACCTTCACGCTGGGCAAGGTGAAGACGGCACTGTACCTGCCTGTCATCTACCAGGCCGACATGTTCAACGAAAGCGACTGGTACCGGCCCGCCGGCAACGACCCGTGGAGCTTCGGTCGGGACCAGACCGGACTGACGAACCAGGTGGCGGACTTCACACGCGACCTTCTGCTGAAGATCAAGTACATCGAGTACGGCAATCAGAGGGACCCCTTCTTCCTGAAGGTCGGGAACCTGGACGACATCACGATGGGCCACGGCCTCGTCATGAGCAACTTCGCCAATGACGCGGACTTCCCGAACGTGCGGCACATAGGCTTGAATGTCGGCGTGGACGGCGCCGGCGGAGGCTTCGAGGCAATGGTGAACGACCTTGCCCCCGACATCGTGGCCGGAACTCTGGAGCCGCTGGACATTATGGGCGGCCGGTTCTATGCTCGGCCTGTGCCGGGGTCCCGCATGGCACTGGGCGTGTCGGCGATCGTGGACCTGAATCCCGCGCGAGATTTCATCGACGCCAACGGTGCCTCGGGGCCCGCCGCCGCGGGCAACCCGATCTTTATCAATCCGGGCGTGGACCTCGAGCTGCCGTTCGTGGAGACCGACTTCCTGGGTCTGGCATTCATCACTGACGGCGCTCTGATGATTCCCTATTTCCGGACTGTACCGACCGATCCGGCGTTCATCTCGATCAGCCCTGGATTCGCCACCAAGGCAGTCCTTGACCTTTCGGCTCAAATGTCCATCAAGAACTGGGGTGCAGCCGCGGGTTTCCAAGGCAACCTGATCATCCCTGATTTCACCTACAAGCTGCAGTACCAGATCTACACCGGCTCGTTCCAGCCGCAGATCTACGATTCCGGGTACGAGCGTAACCGGAGCGCATACGTACTGAATACCCTCACGTACCTGATCACCGAATCGACCCTGAACTCTTACAATATGGGCATCTACGGGGAGGCCGGGCTCAAGATCACCAGGATCTTTGAGTTGAATCTCGGCTACTTCTGGCCCTGGACACTCAATTCGGGTGGCGGGTTGACGGGTGACCCGACACAGGACCATTTCATCGCGCGCTTCGTTCTGGAGAAGGGGGCGATACCCGTCGTGAATCTCTGGGGAAGCGTGTCGTACGAGAGGACAGGCTTCGCCAGCACCATCCAGTCCGGCGACCTCAGCGGGGCGCTCTATGATGCGAACACTGTGGTGAGCGCGCGGATCAACTATTCCGTGAGCCCGCTCATGGACGTTTCCCTGATATACTCGGTTGTGGCCGCGCGCGATCCCTTCGGCAACCTGGTCTACAACGGGGGGTTGATACCGGGGACGACCGCGTCGCTGTTGATAGAGATGCAGATCCGCCTGTAGGCAGCGCATGCCGGAAAGTGTCCCTCAGTCCCGGAAGATCCGGATCCTACGGGACGAAGTTTCCCGCAAGATCGCGGCCGGCGAGGTCATCGACCGGCCGTTTTCCATTGTGAGGGAGCTCCTGGACAACGCGATCGACGCGGGCGCGCTGTCAGTAGACGTCTATCTCGAAGGCGGAGGCCTTTCGCGCATCCGCGTGGTGGACGACGGGGCGGGTATGGACGAAGCAGACCTTGCCCTCTGCTCGCAGCCCCACGCGACGTCAAAGATCGAGACGGAGGACGACCTCCAGCATGCCACCAGCCTCGGGTTCAGAGGGGAGGCGCTGTCCAGCATCGCCCTCTGCAGCCGGATGGTCATGGTGAGCTGCAATGACGCCGGCGCTCCCGCTCATCGCCTGGAAGTGCGCGGGGGAAAACAAGTCGCGCTGGAGAAGGCACTGGGCCGCAGGGGAACAATTGTCGACGTGTCGGAGCTCTTCTTCAATTACCCGGCTCGGAAAAAGTTCCTGAGGAGCGCCTCGGCGGAGTCAGGACTCTGCCGGTCGATATTCGTCGACAGGGCCGTGGCTCACCCCGGCGTCTCATTCAGGCTTTTCTCTGATGACCAGGTGAAGCAATCGCTTCCGCCTGCGGCACCTGTCGAGCGGATTGCCCGCGCGTATGACCACCTTCTCGACCCGCGCCATCTCGCGGAAGCCTCGGAGAGAGGGGAGGGGTTCACGGTCCGGATCATTGCGGGCAGTCCGGAGCTGAGGAGGCGTGACAGAAAGCTCCTCCAGTGCTTTGTCAACCGGCGGAGAGTCACGGAGTTCGCCCTGCTTCAGGCTGCGGAGTTCGGTTTCGCTGGCTACGTGCCGGGAGGATGGCACCCCGCGGCATTCGTGTTCGTGGAAATCGACCCCTCGCTCGTAGATTTCAACATCCACCCGGCAAAGAAGGAAGTCCGTTTCCGCAACCTCCCCGACGTCCATCGCGCCGTCGTCGCCGCGGTGCGGAAGATGCTGGAGCCCCGGGCACCAAATCCCGAAGAGACGCTGCCGCGTGCCTCCGGAGTGGCCAGCGGATTTCACGGCAAACAGGAACGGCCGATCTTTTCGCTTTCTTTCTCGCCTGACCCTCCTGGTCCGGCGTCAGGCGCCGGCGGTGGAATACGATTCCTGGGCCAGGTGTTCGGCGTCTTTCTCGTGTTCGAGCTGCCCGGGCGGATGCTCGTGCTCGACCAGCACGCCGCGCACGAAAGGATACTCTACGAGCGACTCGCCGCGCGGGCGCCGGCGATGCAGGAGATGCTCTTTCCCCTCTGCTTCGACGTCACCGACGAGGAAGAGCGGCGGCTGATGGAGGCGCGTGAGGAGCTCGAGGAGATCGGGATCGGGCTGAAGCGCGCCGGCGCCCGCGCGATGGAAGTGTCGGCTTTAGCGGCGGACTTGAAGCCTCTTCCTGAAGCCGACCTGGTGGAGATGGTCCGCGGGGTCGGGGGAGAGCGGTGGAGGCATTCCCTGCTCGCCACCGCCGCATGCCGGCTGGCGTTGAAGGAAGGTGATCCCGTGGACCCGGTGACTGCCCGTGAGCTCTGCGCGCAGGCGCTGCAGCTGACCGTGCCGCGGTGTCCGCACGGCCGGCCGATCTGGCACGAGCTGAGGGAGGAAAGCCTTCTGCGGCTCGTAGACCGGCCGGTCGACTCCAAGTAGTGCCGGGCTGCGCGCGGCGCGCGGCGCGGCCCCGGGCAACGCTGCATCTCCCGCATGGGCACGCTTGGGAACCGCTCGACACGATCGTGTATGCTGGGCTTCGCCCAGCGTGAAGTTGTCCATCTCCCGCATGGGCACGGTTGAAACCTTCGGACACTATCCTGCATGCCGCGCTTCGCGCGGCGTGCCCTAGAGCTGATCGAGGAGCTTCTGGGCCTCGTCCTTCACCGCTTGTTTCGGGTTCTTCGCCAGGAGCTTCGTCAGCAGGTCTTTGGCGTCCTTGCTGTTGCCTTCCTTCACGAATATCCGCGCGAGCTTGATGTAGACGTCCATGTTTGAAGGGTCCTTCGAGAGAACGTCCACGAAGGCCGTTTTCGCCTGCTCTGTCTGCCCGTTTTCCGCGTACGCCAGGCCGAGATTGTACTCCGTGACCGCGGAGTTGGGCTGGATCGCCAGCGCCTTGGACAGATGCGTGATGCTGTCGTCGTACTGCTGCTGGTGGAGGTAGACGTTTCCGAGGTTGTTGTTCACCTCGTAGGAGTCGGGGACGATGTCCTGTGCGGCCAGGAGGAGGGGCAGGGCCTTGTCCGGCATGCCGCGACTGTCGTAGAGGGCGCCGAGGTTGATCAGGGCCGGGGAGAACTTTGGATCCTTCTGCACGGCCATCGCGTAGTACCTCACCGCGTCATCGACGCTGCCCAGCTTGTCGCTTGCAAGCCCGAGGATGTAGGTGCTGGCCGCGGAGCCGTTGTCCTTTTCCACCGCCTTCTGGGCGAGGGGGAGCGCCTCCCGGGCCTTTCCAAGCTTGATCTTCACGGACGCCATGTTGTAGTTGGCGACGGCGTTCTCGGGATCCAGCACGAGAGCCTTGCCGAGGGCGGTCTCGGCGCCGGCGAAGTCGTTTCGGGCCATGTATGCGGATCCAAGCTCACGTAGGTAGCCCGCGTTGTCGGGTGCGTACTGCACGGCCAGCTTGAACGCTTCCAGGGCGCCGGCAGTGTCTCCCTTGTCTCGCTGGAGATAACCCACCATGTAGTGACCGTCGGCAAAGTCCTTCTTGGACGCGACGGCCGCCTTGAAGGCATCCAGCGCCTTCGCCTTGTCTCCGAGCTGGACGAGGGACATGCCGCGGTTGAAATGAGCGGAAGTGAAATCCGGGCGCAGGGCGACACAGCGCTCGAAGGACGTCTGAGCGTCGGCGAACAGTTTTGCCCGGTACTGGAGCTTGCCCAGCGCATAGAGTGTGTCCGGGTCGTTCGGGTTCAGCCGCGCCGCAGTCTTGTATTCCCGCATTGCCGCATCGGAAAGCTTGCGGCTGTCGTACACCTCGCCGAGTGTCCTGTGGGCGATCCAGTTGTCGGGATTCTTCGCGATTGCCGCATTGGAAAAATCGACCGCCTTCTGCACGCTCGCCGGGTCGGACGGGTTGTCCCGGAGCCACGAAAGCCCCGCGTATGCAAGGGCATCCGAGTTGTCCGGGGCGAGCCCTGCCGCCTGCTCGAAGTTCTTCCTCGCCTCCGCGTAACGGCCCGCGTTGAACGCAGCGGCGCCTTTCTGCATGAGGTCCTGGACCTTCTTCTGCAGCTCCTTCTCCTTTGCGCTTGCATCCTCGGGCACCGGCTTCGCCGGCTGCTGCACGACGATCTGCTGCTGCCTGTTCTTGAGGCTGTCCCCGAGCTGCGCGAGGCCCGCCTTCAGCTGGTCCTGCTGGGCCTTCAGCGCGGCAAGCTCGCTCTGCTTCGCCGCATCATCCGCCGTCTTCTTGCGCGCCAGCACGTCATCCAGAGCCGCTTTCACTTTTGGATTGTCGATGCTCATCGTGTTGAGGATCTTCAGGGCCTCCTCGTATTCGCCTTTGCCCGCGTAGTAGTCCGCCTTCTTCAGGCCGTCGGCGAGCTGGGCGGCGGCGGCCCCGCGGGATGCCGTGATGACGATCGCCGCGCCGCCGGCGCCGAGGACGAGGATGCCGAGGACGATCGCGAGAGCGACAGGCAGACCGAGGATGCGGGGTGTCCGCTGCGGAGACTTACCTGGAGTGACGCCGGGGCCGGCGGGCCGGCCCTTTCCGGAGGTGGGTTTCTGCATGCGCTCAGTCCTTTATGTCGACGTTGACGGGGTCGGTCTGGCCGTTTATGGACTCCACTGAGAGGTTCTTCGTCGAGTCCCCTGCGTTGTTGAGGCTCTTGAGGACGTCGTTCATGAGAGCCTGCTGCTTCGCGAGCTCGGCCTGGCGTGCCTTCTCCTTGTCGTCCTCGACCTGGCGGATGAGAGCCATGACCTTCTCGATACTGGGACGCTGGGGATCCTGCGGGGCAAGCTGGAGAAAGAGGGTGTAGTCGGCCAGGGCGCCGTCGAGGTTCTGCAGCTGCAGACGCGTGTTCGCCCTGTTCAGGTAGCTCTCGGCCCGGCTCTTGTTGCCGTCGATGGCGCTGGTGTACATCTCCTCCGCAAAGGCGAACTCCTTCCGGGAGAAGAAGTCGTTGCCCATGTTGTAGTAGAAGAGGTCCTTGTAGGCGGTGGCGATTCTCAGGCCGCGCTTCAGGATATCGATGGCCTTCTGCGCGTCACCGAGCTGCTGGTAGATGATTCCCAGGTACAGATAGGTCTTCTCGTTCGAGGGGTCGTCGTTCAGGGCGCTTTCCAGCAGGGGACGGGCATCTTGCGGCTTGTTCTGCACGAAAAGCGCTTCTCCCTTGTCGAAGAACTCCGAGGCGCCGAAAAGCGCGGCCGAAGCGAGCAGAAGCACGCAGGCCGCAATGACATGTTTCATCGCGAACCACCCCCCTCCATAAGTATACCGCACTGCACACCGCGCGGCGACTTCGGGGACGTGGAGTCCCCATTGAAATCGTCGGTATGCAGACCGCCTGCTTGATGGTTTTCAGAGGGGGAGGAAATGACAGGATGGGGAGCAGGTCCGGCGCGCTATCTCTCTTGGACCGAAAGGCCGTCCTGTGTTGACTCAGTCATTTTCTCATGGACAAACTCGACAGTGTCGGAGATCTTCTGGATTCTCTCCGCGGATTCATCCGAGATGGAGATGCCGAACGTTTTTTCCATTTCGTATACGATCTCCGCGACGTCCAGCGAATCGAGCCCGAGGTCCAGTTTCAGATCCTTGTTCGGGGTGAAGGCGGAGCGGTCGACGGATGTATGTCTTGCCAGAATCGTCACGATTTTCTCCTGAATTTCCATTTTATCCATAATGTCCCTCCTCGGGTTGCGTGCGTCAATTATATACAGGAAAACCTCGGTTTTGTCAAAGCGGTACCACTCCGGTCAGCGACTTGTGAAGCTTGCCGGCACGACGTTGCACGGCGCGACGCGATTCAATATATTCAGGAACACAGAATGAGACTGCTCTGCATCGCCGATCATGTGGATCCCCTGATCTACAGCACAGGTCTGAAAGAGAGGTACGGCAAGGTGGACCTGGTGCTGAGCGCGGGGGACCTCACGCTGGGGTACTACGACTTCATCATCAGCTCGCTGAACCGGCCGCTTTTCTTCGTCTTCGGGAATCACCACCTGGAGCAGAGGCGGCAGTACGGGAAGGTCCGCGATCCCTTTATCCCCGGGGAGGAATCCTCGCCGTGGGAGATCGGCGCCGGAGCGGTGTGCCTGGAGAGGAGGGTCGTGCGCGTGCGCGGCCTCACCATCGCGGGGCTCGGCGGGAGCATCTGGTACAACGGGGGTGAAAACCAGTTCACCGACTTCACCATGTTCATCACCATGCTCAGCCTGCTCCCCGGCCTTCTCTGGCACCGCGTCTTTCACGGTCGATTTCTCGACGTCCTGATCACGCATTCCCCGCCGTACGGCATCAATGACCTCCCCGATCCCTGCCACACGGGGTTCAAGATCTTCCTCTGGTTCATGAAGACCTTCAAGCCCCGCTACCTCGTGCACGGCCATGTGCACCTGTACGACCGGAATGCCGCGCGCGAGGCGAGGTACGGCTCCACGACCATCATCAATGCCTACGACCACGTCGTGATCGACCTGGAGAGCACCCGATGAGCAACAACTCGTTCCAGACCATGGCCCGCAGCGATTTCGGCAAGCTGCGCACACGGGAGACGATCACCCGCATCCTCTCCCTGCTGAAGGCCCGGCACGACGAGATGCTCTCCCTCGGGGACGTGCGCTCGCTTCTGCGCCCCGAGTCTGAAACGTACAAGGGGATGCAGACCATCGCAATCGAAAGGATCGTGGGCAGCGAAGGCCGGTACAAGGACTTCAACCGGGCCTTCCTGCCCCGGCATGACAAGCTCATGCGCCGATGGATGAGCGTCGACATGGCCCATTACCAGGACATTTTTCTGCCGCCCATCAAGGTGTTCGAGATCGGAGGCGCGTATTTCGTGCGCGACGGCAACCACCGCGTGTCAGTCGCCAGGGCGCAGGGCGCGGAGTTCATCGATGCGGAGGTCATCTCCCTCTCCTCCGAGATCCCGCTGACTCCCGACATGGGCTTTGACGAGTTGAAGAGGGCGGTGATTGATTTCGAGAAGGCGCGGTTCCTGGAGGAGACGCAGCTGGACCGGCGCCGGCCCGATTGCGCGATCGAGTTCACCGAGGTGGGCCGCTACGACGAGCTGCTCGGCCACATCCGCGAGCACAAGTGGTACATCAATCTCAAGCAGGCCGCGGAAATCCCCTTCGAGGATGCCGCGGTTTCATGGTACGACACCGTGTACTTTCCCATCATCCAGATCGTCCGGGAAGCGAGACTGCTGGCGAGGTTCCCGCGATGCACGGAGGCCGACCTGTACGTGTACGTGGGAGGGCATTGGAGCGAGCTGGGCAAGAGGTACGGGCCGCTGTTCACCCTGGAGGAGGCGGCGGAGGACTTCAGCATCGCCTCTCGGAAGAAGCTCCTCGTGCGCACGGCGAGACGCTGGGGCGCATTCCTGGCCCGGCTTTTCAGGCGGCGTCGCGAGCCCGAGAGTCAGGCCCCCCCGGTGTAGGCGGCATACTCCTCCTCGGCGAGGAGGAGCTTCAGCTCGTCCGGGTCCTGCATCTCGATGACGATCAGCCAGCCTTCGCCCAGCGGATCACGGTTGACAACGGTGCAGTTCTGTTCCGTGCTCAGGAGGGTGTTGACCTCGACCACGACCCCGGAAACCGGGGCATAGATCTCGCTGGAGGATTTCAGCGAGTCCACCGTGCATACGACTTCGCCGCGCGCGATCCGTGCCCCAGTTGCCGGGAGCTCCACGTACGCAATGTCCCCGAGCTCCGACTGCGCAAAATCCGATATCCCGACCCGCGCGCGCGGCCCGTCCGCCTCGACCCACGTGTGATCCGTCGTGTACAGGCGCATGCCGGCTGCCTCCCGTCAGTCCAGAAGAGGGTTGCCGCCGGAAGAGGGTGTCGGCGACGGTGTGCCCGCCGTGTCTGTTGGCGGCGGCGCGGAATCCCCCGAGCCGCTGAGGGCCGGGTTGTTCAGGATGGAGTTCTTCAGGGTCTCCAGGGCGCTGTCGGTCTGCGTCGCATTGTACTCATCGATTTCATCGAACGCCCGCGGCTCGGTTCCCTGGAGGAACAGCTCGGTGATCGTCTTCTTCGTGAATGCCGTGGGGAGGAGGCCGGAGGTCGCGCTGACCACCATTTCGGAAAGGCCGGTCTCGGGCCGGGTGAACCGCTTCACCGGCAGGTCCTTGTGGACCGCCTTCATGTAGTACGCCCAGGTGGGGCCCGCGATGGCCGCGCCGGTGAGCGCCGTGCCGAGAGAACGGTTGCCCTCGTCGAACCCGTACCACACGGCCGTGGTCATGTAGGGTGAAAAGCCGACGGTCCAGGCATCCTCCCAGTTCTGGGTGGTTCCCGTCTTCGCGGCGAAAGGCTGGCTCTTGTCGCTCCAGATATCCAGCAGGTTGCCCTGGCCGCCGAGGGTCCCTTCCTTGATCGTGCTCTGCAGGATGCTCGTCATGATGTAGGCGGTCTGGGGGCTCATGATCTGCGCCGCATCACCCTTGCGGCTCTCCCGCGCAAGGGCCTCCTTCGCGGGCTCCATGATGATCTTCCCGTTGCGGTCCTCGATATAGCGGATTGAAACCGGCTCGACCTCACGTCCGCCGTTCTCGAACACCGAGTAGGCGCGCACCATCTCCAGAGGCGAGACATAGATGATGCCCAGCCCCAGGGGGTAATAGCGCGGGAAACGCTTGTCGATCTCGGCCGGATCGGTGACGCCGAGCAGCCTGCTCGCCCGCTGGATCGCGGCATCGAAGCCTATCCCGTCGAGCACCTTCAGCGACGGCACGTTCATGGATTCCGCGAGAGCATCACGGAGGAGCACCCTTCCGTGCCATTGTCCCTTGTAGTTCAGCGGCTCGTAGAGCGTCCCGTCCGCGTTCGTGAAGACCACCGGGGCGTCCAGGATCATGGTCGCGGGGGTGAATTTCCGGGAGTCGATCGCGGCAGAGTAGTACAGCGGCTTGAAGGCGGACCCCGGCTGCACGCGCGACTGCGTCGCACGGTTAAACTGGTCCGCGCGCGAAAACTGCCGGCCGCCGACCATGGCGAGGATGTAGCCGGTGCCCGGGTCGATCGAGATGAGGGCCCCCTGCACCTGGGTCTTTCGCGTCACCGCGAGGGCGGAGCCGATGCCCCCGGACACGATGTCCTGCGCCTTCTGCAGGCCGAACAGGTTCGTCACGATGTCGACGAGCGGCGCGATCTTGCGCGAATAGTCCCGCTTCGCGTTGCCCGTGGCGTTGCGGTTCCTGTACATCAGGTCGTCGATGTCGAACGTGAACCCCAGCAGGTCGATCAGGGGCAGGTAGGCGGCGTTGGACGTGGAGACCTGGGCCCCTGCAGTGGAGAGGTACAGGGCGTTCACCTTGTCGATGTCCTGCGCCATGCGCGCATCGGCTTCCCTCTGGCAATCGAGGTTGAGCGTCGTGTGCACGACAAGCCCGTCTGTCAGGTAATTGTAGGAGCCGACGAGCAGGTCATCCAGCTGGCCGCGGATATACTCGCTGAAATACGGGGCCTTGTCCTCGCGGTCCAGGAAGGCGCTGGAGTTGGCCCGCGTGTAGTCGTAGCGCGACCAGTAGTCGTTGAAAGAGTCGTCGGCCTCCTTCTTGGTCACGTAGCGCAGCCGCACCATCTGGTCGAGGATCTCGCGCTGCAGCCGCCGCGCCCGCTGGGGGTTGCGGATCGGATTGTTGAGGGCGGGGCTGGCCAGCTGGATGACGAGCATGGCCGCCTCGGCGACCGTGTCCTCCTGGACAGGATGGCTGAAGTAGAACTTGCTCGCCGCCTGCACCCCGAGATTGCCCGACCCGAAGGGCATCTCGTTGAGGTACATCTCGAGGATTTCCTGCTTCGTATAGCGCCGTTCCATCTGGATGGCCCACCACAGCTCCACGACCTTGCGTTTCAGTGAGATGTCGGTCCGGTCCGCATACAGGCGCCCCGCGAGCTGCTGCGTGATGGTGCTGGCACCCGACACGTAGCGGCCGGTGACGATGTTGAACATGGCCCGGGTCAGTCCGCGGAGGCTGAATCCATGGTGCGAGTAGAAGTTGCGGTACTCCCGCGTGAGGAGGGCGTCGACGAGGTGCTG
>Ga0187870_1003885_pt1 | contig 11132 bp, 10 predicted proteins | sample June2016WEW_13_1_3_FD_132974 | JGI IMG/M metagenome (GOLD analysis project Ga0187870, IMG submission 132974) | Peatland microbial communities from SPRUCE experiment site at the Marcell Experimental Forest, Minnesota, USA - June2016WEW_13_150 | ecosystem: Environmental > Terrestrial > Soil >... | reverse complement strand
TTCGCTCGAGGCACTCGGCGGGGTTGGCATCCCGCCGACGCGCTTCCGCAACTACCCCTACGAGTTCTCGGGCGGTATGCGGCAGCGGATCATGATCGCGCTCGCGCTCGTCTTCCGCCCGCGTTTCGTCGTCGCCGACGAGCCGACGACCGCCCTCGACGTGCTCGTCGAGGCGCAGATCCTGTCGATCATCGCCGATCTGAAACGCAACTTCGACGCGTCGCTGCTCCTCATCACCCACAACCTCGGCATCGTCGCCGAGTCCTGCGACCGCGTCGCCGTGATGTACGCCGGCCGAATCGTTGAGCAGGGCGCCGTCGAGGACATCTTCAGCCGCCCGGAGCACCCCTACACGCAGGAGCTCATGCGTTCCACGATCTCGCTTTCGACCCGCGAGCTCCACTTCATCCCCGGGGCGCCGCCCGACCTCGTCGAACCGCCAGCGGGATGCCGCTTCCACCCGCGCTGCCCCGCGGCGATGCGGGTCTGCGCCGCCGCCGCCCCCATCGGCACGGAGGTGCGGCCGGGCCACCTCGCGGAGTGCTGGCTGCACGGCCCGGCCGACCACCTGACACCCGACGACCGGGTGCCGCTCGAGCGGGAGGAGATCGGCATTGCCGACGAAGCCTGACCTCTCGACAGCCCCGGTGCTTCTCGACGTGCGCGGCGTGAAGGTCCACTTCGCGCTGCGCGGCAACTTCCTCCAGCGGGTGCTGGGCCACGACACCGGGTCGGTGAAGGCCGTCGACGGCGTGAGCTTCCAGCTGCACCGCGGCGAGGTGCTCGGGCTCGTCGGTGAGTCCGGCAGCGGCAAGACGACGATCTCGCGGGCGGTGCTGTCCCTCGTGCACGTCACCGACGGCTCGATCTCGCTCGACGGCGAGAGGATCTCCGGTCTCTCGGAACGGCGCTTCCGGCCGCTGCGCAAGCGGATGCAGCTCATCTTCCAGGACCCGCACGCCTCGCTCAACCCGGCGATGACCATCCGCGACGCCGTCGGCCACCCCCTCAAGATCCACGGCATCGCCCGTGACGACCGCCAGGTGACGAGGCTCGTCTCGGAGACGCTCGAACGCGTCGGGCTCGTGCCCGTCGACCGCTTCCTGCGCAAGTACCCGAGCGACCTCTCGGGCGGCCAGAAACAGCGCGCCGTCCTCGCCCGGGCGATCATCCTCGGACCGGAGCTCGTCATCGCCGATGAGCCGGTCTCGATGCTCGACATGAGCGTGCGGGCCAAGGTCCTCCAGCTCATGGACGACCTGAAGACCGACCTCGGCCTCACGTACCTCTACGTGACCCACGACCTCGCGACGGCGCGCTACTTCTGCGACCGGATCGCCATCATGTACCTCGGCCGGATCGTCGAGATCGGCTCCGCCGCCGACGTCTACGCCAACCCGCGTCACCCGTACACGAAGGCGCTCCTGGAGGCGATCCCGGAACCGGATCCCCGTCACCACGTGCCACGCGACCTTCCCCGCGGCGAGGTGCCCGACGCGGCAGTCCCGCCGCTCGGCTGCTCGTTCCACCCCCGCTGCCCGCGCGCCTACGCCCCGTGCGGGTGGGAGAGCCGTGACCTGCGGACGCTGCTCGAGGAACGGTGGGCGCAACTCGGCCCGGAGGAGTTCCAGCGCGAGCGGGCGATCATCGGCGGCCTCGACGGGCTCGATGAGCCGTCTGCCCTCGCCCTGCTCCCCTGCGCCTCCGGCCGCAGCCCCGCCGAGGTCGCGGCCCTACTCCAAGAACACCGTGCGGCGAGCGCGGAGGACCCGTTCTGGAGAGGCGTGGTCGCGACCGAGGAGCGCGCCGCCGGCGTCGCCGTCCGCTTCCACGAGGGCGTCGACCCCGTGCTCGGTCCGGTCGGCGACGACACCCCGCCGGTCGAGGTCGCCTGCCATCTCTACCGTCCGGACCTCGGCTAGGTCGGCGCCCGCGCCCTCGGGCGATGCCGGGCGCAAATCGTCCCGACGGTCCGCGACTCAGCTCGGGGAGACGGCCCGACCACCGGCCGGCAACTGGGCTCCCTGGCGTGACGAGGACCGGTTTACCGAGACACGTTCACGAGCCGACTGCGAGGATCTGTGCCGCCACCAGACGGAGGCAGTCCGCCGTCGAGTGGGCCGACGCTTCGGCGCCGAACAGCTCGGACAGCACGACGACCGGTGCCGGGGAGAGGCCGACGGCGTCGCGCTCGGCCTGGCCGGCGACGACGACGACCGGCACGTGACGGAGCTCCGCCTCGGCGAGCACGCCACCGACCACCTTGCCCTCGAACGAGGTGCGATCGAGACGGCCCTCGGCGGTGACGACGAGATCCGCCGCGGCGACGCGGCTGGCGAGCCCGACGTGGCGGGCCACGAACTCGAAGCCGGGCTCGATGCGGGCCCCGGCGGCCCACAGGCCGCCCGCCAGACCTCCGGCCGCCCCGGCTCGGGGGACGAGTCCGACGTCGACCGAGAAACGCTCCCGCAGCAACTCAGCCTGGGCGGCGAGACGCCGCTCGAGGCGGGCAACGGTGTCGGAGTCGGCCCCCTTCTGGGGACCGAACACGCGGGCCGCGTCAAGGTAGCCCGTCGTCACGTCCGTCGCGAGCACGACGCGACAGCCGGCCGCGAACGGGACGAGGTCGGCGAGCGCCTCGAGGGCGCCGGCGCCCCCGTCCGTCGTGACCGACCCGCCCAGTCCCACGCTCACGTGGCTCGCCCCGGCGCGCAGTGCCTCGGCGACCAGCGCGCCGAGGCCGTAGGTCGTCGCCGCTTCGGCCTGCCCGGGTCCGGGCGCCGCACACCCCCCGTAGCCGATCACGATCGCCGACTCGATGACCGCCCGGCCCCTGCGCAGCCGCCACGGTGCCACGACGGGCACGCCAAACGCGTTCGGCACCTCGCTCGTGCGGTTCGGACCTCCCAGCGCGTCGAGGAATCCCTCACCGCCGTCGGACAGGGGTAGGAGTATCGTCTGCGCCCCGGCCGCGTCGAGGCCCTCAGCGAGGGCACGGGCCGCGTCCCGGGCACTGAGCGTGCCGCGCAGCTTGTCGGGCGCGACGAGAACGTGCACCTCCTCAGCTCCCGCCGAGTGCCGCCGCCACGCCGTTCGTCGCCATGAGCGCGATGCGTCGCCTCGTCGCGAGCGTCGCGCTTCCGATGTGCGGGAGGAGCACCGCGTGCGGCGCGTGCAACAGTGCCGCCGGAACCCGCGGCTCTTCCGAGTAGACGTCGATACCGGCCGCGAAGATCCGCCCGCCCTCGAGCGCGTCGGCGAGCGCGTCCTCGTCGATGACGGCGCCCCGGGCCGTGTTCACGATGACCGAGTCCGGACGGAGCAGCGCCAGCTCGCGCGCTCCGATCAGGTGACGGGTCAATTCGGTGAGGGGCACGTGCAGACTCACGATGTCGCTGCGGACGAGCAGGTCGTCGAGATCCACCACGTAGCCAGGCTCCCCGGTGTCGCGGTGCGACCAGTGCAGGACGGTCATGTCGAACCCGGCGGCTCGTCGCGCCACGGCACGAGCGATCCGCCCGAACCCCACCAGGCCGAGCGTCGCGCCGCAGACGTCGCGGCCGAGGTGGTCGAGGAGGCTCCAACCGCGCCAGTCGCCTGATCGAAGGTCGCGCTCGGCGTCAGGCGTCCGGCGACTCGCCGCGAGGATCAGGGCGAAGGCGAGATCCGCGGTCGTCTCGTCGAGGGCACCCGGCGTGTTGAGCACCTGCACGCCCGCCGCATGTGCCGCGGCCAGGTCGATGTTGTCGAGCCCGACCGCGACGTTGCCGATCACCCGCAGACGTGGGGCCGCTGAGATCACCTCGGCATCGATGCGATCAGTCAGGACGCAGACCACTGCATCGACGTCGGCGACGGCGTGGACGAGCTCGGCGTGACTGTAGGGCGCATCAACAGCCCGGACCCTGACTTCGTGAGCGGCGAGCGGATCGAGTGCTCCATCGGGCAGATGCCGTGTCACCAGCACAGTCGCCATAACTCCGAGCTCCTTGACGGGTCATCGAGAGCAGGACCCAGCTTCGCACGTTGGAGTGCCAAGACCGGTGGCGAACCAGTCGCCTGCCGTCGCTGCCGTTCGAGGGGGGCGGTCGTCTTCGGCAACGATCTCTCCGGCCCGATGATTCAAATGAACGCGTGGAACCGACGCGATTTTGCCAGTTGCACTAGCATGGACCGACGGAATACAGCAGCGACGGGCGGCGGCTCATTGCAGCATGCTGCTTGCTAAAGTCCTGGTCAAGTCCCCTAATTAGGAGCCTGAAATGACTGTCCGGCGTTTGTTCTACGTTTTCATACTGGCACTGCTCGGTACTGCATGGCTTCCCCTGGCGAGCGCCCAGGCGACGACGGGTAGCGGTACCTCGACGCCGCCTGTGATCGCCGTGCGTGTTGCCAACAGCGTGCTCGCCAAGGAGGGCAGCCTGAATGCGGCGTGGGTGACCCCGGAGTTCAGCGGCACTACTTACGCGGCTGCCGTGGCGAGTGACCCCACGAATGGTTTCCTCGGCGCGTATATCGACGGCTCTGGAAACGTGTGGGCCAAGGAAGGCAGCCTGACGGCTCCGTGGGTGGAGGAATGGAACGCATCGACTTCAGGGGTCGAGGCCGATCAAGTGGCCGTGGCCAGTGATTCCACGAATGGTCCCCTCATCGCTGTGGTGGACCACAATGGCAACCTGTGGGTCAAGGAAGGCAGCCTGACGGCTCCGTGGGTCGAGGAATGGAACGAATCGATTGCAGGGGTCTTGGCCGAAACAGGTTCCAATGAACTGGCCGTCGCGAGCGATCCCACGAATGGTCCCCTCATTGCTTTTGTGGACAACTCTCATGACGTGTGGGCCAAGGAAGGCAGCTTGACCGCGGCGTGGACCGAGGTATGGAACGAATCGACTACAGGGGTCGACGCCGATCAAGTGGCCGTCGCGAGCGATTCCACGAATGGTCCCCTGATCGCTGTGGTGGACGAAGATTCCTATCTGTGGGCCAAAGAAGGCAGCCTGACTGCGCCGTGGCACGACGAGTACAACAACGCCAACTACGTGGCAGTCGCGAGTGACCCCACGAATGGCCCTCTCATCGCCGTGCAGGATGAAAGTAGTTACAACCTGTACGCGAAGGAAGGCAGCGTCACCGCGGTGTGGTACGACGAATACAACAATGTCTTCAACGGTAACTATCGATTCTCCGTCGCGAGTGACCCCACGAATGGTGCCCTCATCGCAGTGGTGGACTCGAGTCGCATCGTGTGGGCCAAGGAAGGCCTGCTAGCACCGACGTGGACAGACGAATACAACGGCACCGCCGGTACCACGGTTGCCGTTGCCGGTTAACCTAATTTCGCAAACGCGACCAACCTAATTCCACAAGCGCCAGCGCCAACCGAGAATCAGGTCTCCTGATTCTCGGTTGGCGCTTTACTCCGACAACGAATTTGATTCCTCGCACCAAACGCCAGCCACCCGGTCATCGGGCTGGTTGTCGAGACGTGTAGGGAGAACGTCGCTCAAATCCGTGTTCCCGCGGCAAGCAGCCGCCGCGGAACTTCCGCTTGCTTGGGCACCGACTTACTTGGGTCACGCCTGGGCCACGCCTGAACGACCCAAGGTACTCGGCTGGGGTCGTCGCCCAGCCTGCGCCATCCTCGATGTGTTACCGGTGATCGTCAAAGGCTCAGACTTCTGTGACGCCTGCCTGCGGCTCCAAATCGACGAGGAACGAAGCATTCGGCCTGTAGGTGCGCTGTGCTTGCCTTCCGCGCTGCGACCTAGGTGCTCAACCCCACCTCAGAGGCACTTTGCTGGCGGGGGAGGACTCGAACCTCCAACCTCCTGATCCAAAGTCAGGCGTTCTGCCTCTTGAACTACCCGCCACCGAGTCAAGACCTCTACGACCTTCTCGTCAGCTCGCGGTACCACGGACTCGCAGGTCGAAACGACTCAAGCCTCGCGCAGGTAGGCCCCGACGCGCGCGATCTCGAGATCCTGGCACAACTTCACGTCCCTACAAGACGAGCAACGACCAGTGTCGCTAAGACGCGGCCTCACCGAACAATCGAAAACCGCTGATTTGTGCCATCCTCGCGATGGAAATCACCGATATTCTTCAGTGGAGATGGACGTGTTCCGGTTTCTCGCTGAGAATCGCGAGCGATGAAACGACTTGGGTCTGTAACGATCGCCGTTTGCACGCTGATCGGTGCCTCACTGTACGGTGGAGTCTCGCTGATGAACAGCGCATTGGCGCGAACCATGCCCGTCGGTACCTTTCGCGTCTTCCCGTTGGGTTTGGTCGTTTCCACGGGACATTCGCCGCCTTTGACCGCAGAGAATCCTGGACCGGCGAGCGCGGGGCGTCGCATAGTCACCGTCCTACCCGACCTGCGCCCAACTCCTTCAGCCAAGTCCTCGGCGAGTGGCAAGCCGTCTCTGTCATCCGTCAAGAGTTCCGCCTCGGCCTTGCCCAGCTCGGGTGGAATTGCCCGACCTATGGCGAGGGTAAGCAATGCAACCATCTGCACGTTTTCTTCGTTCAGATGGCAAGGAACTCCCTTCAAGAGAACCGTAAACTGCACAGGTACCAACCGGCGGGTCGAGATCTCCGTGTTCGTTCCGGCGAATACGCGAAGCACACCCTTCACTGCTGAGGTTCGCATCACGGCGAGCAATCGCTTTGGAATCAGCACAGCGATCTGGCATGTCGTCGTGAAGGCACGACACCGTCGGCCCACACCGACGACGACAACGCCGCCAGCTACAACCACCACGCCGCCGACCACGACCACGACAACGCCACCGACCACGACAACGCCACCGACCACGACAACGCCGCCGACCACGACAACGCCACCGACCACGACCTCGACATCGCCGACCACAACGACGACCACGACGACCACAACGACGACCACGACGTCTACGACGACTACGACGCTGGCGCCTGCTGCACCCGTCATTACAGAACAACCAACGAACCAAACAGTTCCTGCGGGCGATTCCGCGAGCTTCACGGCCTGGGCGTCGGGCACTCCGACCCCCAGTATCCAGTGGAAGTACTCATCCAACGGCGGCACAAGCTGGGCGTATGCCTCCGGCGCCTCCTCGACCTCGCGGACCTACTCGTTCACGGCGTCGAGCGCGGAGAACAGCTACGAGTACGAAGCGGTGTTCACGAACACCGGCGGATCCGCAACGACCAACCCCGCGACGCTGACAGTCACGAACCGCAACTCCTACAACTGGTCCGGCTACGTGGACACAGGCCCGACAGGCACCTTTGCCTCGGTCAATGGTGACTGGACGGTACCGACTCTGACATGCAATTCAGGCAAGAACGCCTACGCCTCGGCGTGGATCGGGATCGACGGCTACGGGAGCAGCACGGTCGAGCAGGACGGCATCGAAGCGGACTGCAACACGAACAACGTGGCTTCGTATTACGCCTGGTATGAGATGTACGGGGACAACAACATCAACAGCGGCAACGAGGTCCAACTTCCCGCCGGGCACCCGGTATCCCCTGGGGATGCGATGTCGGCGTCCATCAGCGTCGTTGCCAACGTATGGACCCTCGAGATCTCAGACTCGACGCAGGGGTGGCACTACACGAGGTCTCCGGCAATCACGTTCTCGGCGGCACAGGAATCAGCGGAATGGATCGTCGAAAGACCCGAGGTGAATGGCAACACAGCGGTCCCGCTCGCCGACTTCGGGTCGGTGGCCTTCACAAATGCGACGGTGAACGGGACCACCGATTCCATCTCTGCGTTCACCGCGTTGTCCATCGAAATGGTCGATAGCGGTTCGGCGATTTTGGCCGCGCCCGGACCGCTCAGCTCCTCGGGCGAGAACTTCACGGACAATTGGGAAGCTCTCGGTCCTTAGATCCCGCGTTCGCAGGTGTGTCGGCTCCAACCTTCGGACGATTCGGTGTCGCGCCACAAACCGCACCCGGGCGGCGCGGACCACCCAGCGCCCCTCGCTCAGGTCCGGCTGCCCGCCGTGAATTCCGATCGGATTCCATCAGCTATCGTCTGCGAAGCCATGGGATCGCTGATCAAGAAGCGCCGCAAGCGCATGCGCAAGAAGAAGCACAAGAAGATGCTGAAGCGCACGCGTTGGCAGCGCCGCTCGAAGTAGGCCTACTCACCCGTTCACGGGGACGAGCGCTCCCGATCCGAGCGATTTGCTAGGGATCGGCACGCGCTCACGTGACGGCGCGCGTGGCCGCGACGAGAGCTGACAGCTTCGTCGACTCGACCCTCCTTCGGATCTCGCTGGCGACGGCCGGCGCTTCCGGCGGCTCACACTCGACGAACCAGGTCGACCCGCTCCCGGCCAGAGACGGCTGCAATCCGGACGCCTCCGCGAGGAGCTCCCGGTAGTGCGCGAGCCGCGGCTCGACGACGATTGCCGCTCTTTCCAGGTCGTTCGTCGCGGATCCCGGCGCCGGGGCGCCGACCTCGTCGAACGCCGCGTAGACCGCAGCAGTCGACACGCCGAATGAAGGTGTGACGATGACAAAGGCCTGGTCAGCGGGTGCCAGGGCTTCGACGATCTCGCCGACACCGCGCACCTTCGCGCGACCGCCTCGCAGACAGAAGGGCACGTCAGCGCCGAGACGCGCCGCGAGCGCGAGATCCTTGACTCCCGCCCAGCGGAGCACGGCCGCGGCGTCGGCCGATCCTCCGCCGAGACCTGCTCCGGGCGGGATCCTCTTCACGAGCCGGATGTGTGCCCGCCGACCAACGAGATCGAGGGCCCGGACGACCAGGTTCTCGCTGACCGGCACGTCCGAGAGCACCGGGACTTCGACTCCGGAACCCACCCAGCGGACGGCGTCGACGACCTCGAGACCGTCGCCAGCGCTGAATTCGAGCTCGTCGGCGAGGTCGAGTGCGACCATCTCCGCTTCGATGAGGTGGTACCCGTCGTCACGTCGCCCGACGATGCGGAACGTTCGGGTCAGCTTGGCGGGGGCGAGCCTGCGATCGACCTTCGGCACGCTGCCAGCTTGCCCCAAGCCGCGACGTCGAGCCGCTCGGCACGCAGTCGGGCGTCGACGTCGGCAGCCTCGAACGCCTCGGGCGTCACCACTGAACTGAGCGATCGCCGGAGCATCTTCCTCCTACCGGTGAATCCGGCTCGGACGAGCTCGTCGATCTCCTCGTAGCTCACGAGGCCGGGATCGACTGCGGGCCGGTCCCGTCGTTCGATGGCGACAAGGACCGAGTCGACTTTCGGGCGCGGATGGAACACCTCGGGCGGCACCCCGCCGACGACTCGCGCCGTCGCGAAGTAGGCGACCCGGACGCTGACCGCGCCGTAGCTCCGGCTGCCCGGAACGGCGGCGAGGCGGGCACCGACCTCGGCCTGGACCATGACGAGCATTCGGCGGATGGCCGGCACGTTCTTCAGGATCTCGACGATGAGCGGGGTCGCCACGTTGTAGGGCAGGTTGGCGACGAGCACCCAGCCGGCGCCGGGCTCGTCCGGGGTCGCGAGGACCTCGTCCCAGTCGAGGCGCAGCGCGTCGGCCTCGACGACGCGAACCGTCCCGGGAACGAGGGAAGGCAGCTCCTCGACGAGGCGGTGGTCGATCTCGACGGCGGTGACCTGGGCCCCGGTCCGGGCGAGCGCGACGGTCAATGCGCCGAGCCCGGCACCGACCTCGACGACCCGGTCCCCCGCGCCGACCGCGGCGAGACGCGCGACCCTCTCGACGGTGTTCGGGTCGACGACGAAGTTCTGCCCGAAGGCCTTGCGCGGCGTGATGCCGCGGGCCGCGAGCAGCGTGCGCAGCTCACCGCGCCCGAGCGGTCGTGGCCCGGTCACCGCGATCAGGCGCCGAGGGAGAAGACGGCCGAGACGTTGGCGTTCGTCGCCGCGGCGAGTCGCTCCGCCGGCTCGCCGCGGATCTCGGCGAGCGCGACGCCGACGAGAGTGACGTAGGCCGGTTCGTTCGGCTTGCCGCGGTGCGGGACCGGCGCGAGGAAGGGCGAGTCGGTCTCGACGAGCAGGCGGTCCGCCGGGCAGGCGACGGCCGCCTCCCGGACGGATGCCGCGTTCTTGAACGTCACGATCCCGCTGAACGAGAGGTAGGCGCCGAGGTCGAGGCAGCGCCGGGCCTCGGACTCGCCGCCGGTGAAGCAGTGGATGACGGTCCGCTCCGGCGCGCCACAGGCGCCCAGGATGTCGAACGTGTCCTCCCAGGCGTCTCGGGTGTGGACGACGAGGGCGAGGTCGTGGCGCTTGGCGAGGTCGATCTGCGCGGTGAACACCTCACGCTGTGCCTCTTTCGGCGAGTGCTCGTAGTAGTAGTCGAGACCGCACTCGCCGATGGCGACGACCGACCCGGGCGCCTTCGGACCGGGCGGGGGCGCGAGCCCCGCCACGAGGTCCGCGATCGCTTCGACGCCGCGCGACGCCTCGTGCGGGTGGAGGCCGACCGTCGCCCACACCGCGACGTCGGCGCGTCGCTCGGTGACGCTCTTGGCGAGCTCGACCGCCTGACGCGACTCGACCTCGGCAGTCCCGATACAGACGAGCCGACCGACACCCCCCTCGGCCGCCCTCGTGATGACGGCGTCGACGCCGCCCGGGTCCTCGAGATAGGCGTCCTGGATGTGGCAGTGGCTGTCGGTCCAGCGCGGTGCGGTCCCGTCGGTCATCGGCCGTCGCCGGCCGATGCCGCGGCCCCCTGCTCGCGGCGCGGGAAGAGCGGTGCCGCCTTCTCGACGGGGCGTCCCCCCGGGTAGCCACCCCAGCCGAGCGCGCCACCGGCGGCCGCGGCGAGGCCCGGCGCGGCGACGTCGCCGTCGAGCCCGAGCCGGCGCCAGATCGCCTGGGCGGTCTTCGGGATCGCCGGCGAGGAGAGGACCGCGACGATGCGGAGGACCTCGAGCGCGTCGCCGAGGATCCCGTCGACCTCTTCGCCCGCCGCGAGCTTCCAGGGTTCGCGCCGTTCGAGCTCGACGTTCGTCTCGTGGATGAGCCGCCACGTCGCCTCGAGCGCCTCGTGGGGGTTCGTGCGCGCCCAGGCCCCCCGCGCCACCTCGACTGTCTCGGCGGCGAGGGTCGCCAGACGGTTCCCATCGTCTGCCGGCCGCGGGGCGGGTCCGATCCCGCCGCATTTCG
>Ga0187870_1003884_pt1 | contig 11132 bp, 9 predicted proteins | sample June2016WEW_13_1_3_FD_132974 | JGI IMG/M metagenome (GOLD analysis project Ga0187870, IMG submission 132974) | Peatland microbial communities from SPRUCE experiment site at the Marcell Experimental Forest, Minnesota, USA - June2016WEW_13_150 | ecosystem: Environmental > Terrestrial > Soil >... | reverse complement strand
TAAGGGTAGAGCCTTCGTAGCCGATTACCGGGTTCAGTGCAGTCACAATGCCAATGCTGTTCATGACCATTTCGCGACATCGGTCACGATTAGCAGTAATCCCCCGTACGCATTTATCTTCCAGTACACAACAACCCCGCTGTAGCATTTCCAGCATTACAAAAAGATCAAAGGCCATGACCGGCTCCATTACGTTTAGTTGAAGTTGGCCTGCTTCAGAAGCCAGCGTAACAGTTAAGTCCATACCAATCACCTGGAAAGCTATTTGATTGACGACTTCGGGTATAACCGGATTCACTTTGCCCGGCATGATGGATGAGCCTGGTTGCAACAACGGAAGGTTAATTTCGTTGAATCCGGCTCGCGGGCCTGAAGAAAGTAAGCGCAAATCATTGCAAATTTTTGAAAGCTTTACAGCTACTCGCCTGAGCACCCCTGAAAGTTGTATGTAGGCTCCCGTATCCCAACTTGACTCAATCAGATCGATTGAGCGTGTAATCGGGAGTCCTGTCAGCTTACTGAGGTTATCGATGACTAAAGATGCATACCCTGGAGGGGCGTTTATTCCCGTACCAATTGCTGTGGCCCCAAGATTGACTTCATAAAACAGCGATCTAGCAGACTCAAGCCGATCAACATCCTCTTTGATGGTCGTGGCAAAAGCACCGAACTCCTGGGCAAGAGTCATCGGTACGGCGTCCTGTAGATGAGTGCGGCCCATCTTGATGATAGTTTGAAATTCCATCGCTTTTGTTTGGAACGCTGAGGAAAGCGACGTCAAAGAATTCTCCAACTCCGGGATGATAAGCAACAAGGCTAGCCTGATGGCCGTTGGGTATGCGTCGTTTGTCGATTGGGAACAATTTACATGATTGTTTGGATGCACTATATCATACCGCCCCTTATTTTGTCGGAGGATCTCCAGTGCCTTGTTCGCGATGACCTCGTTTGCATTCATATTTGTAGAGGTTCCTGCGCCGCCTTGGATTGAATCTACTACGAACTGATCGTTCAACTCCTCAGAAATTACCGCATCACATGCCGCAATAATAACCTCCCCAACGTCTCTGGGAAGCACTCCGAGATCCATATTAGCCATGGCTGCGGCTTTCTTTACATACCCCAAAGCTTTGATCATCTTGGGTTCGATCGAAATCGGAATATCTGTAATCTTGAAGTTTTCCACGGCTCGCAGAGTCTGAATACCAAAATAGACATCTATGGGAATCTCTTTTACACCGAGCAAATCGTGTTCGATACGCATTTTACTACTCATGGAAAACCTCCTTCTGAGTCCTTCTCACGGTTCTCAAAGATTTTTACAGAAAGATGATATTGGTATGGCATTTAATTCATGCCCATAATTCTTAGAGCTCCAAATACGTTTAAACATTGCTGTAAATGAAATTAGATCTAGGCTCGATGGCCTGCTCAAATTCCTCTTGGAAAAGACAACAATCACCATGTTACTCAACAACCACGATATGATAGATCTAATGAAATCTGGTTCGCTTCTATTTTGACAAACCAATATAGCTGACAACTTGTTTATTTCTGAATATATTTGTAGTTTTCCTCCAAGCATAGCTCAATGCATTTCTCTTTGGTTGGTATGCCATATTGATTCCAGCCACGTAGCACATAGTAATCATCGAGCATTTTCTCAAAATCCTCTCTTTTAAGGGTTCGCCCCTTTGCTATCCCAGTCTGTAAAGAGTCTTTAAATATTCTTTCGGGCAGTTTATCATCCTTTCTTGTGAAACCTTCCCGTACATTATAGAGGCGTATTATATTCCAGATTCGTTCTCCAATTTCCTGGGCTTCTGCTACTTCAATATTCCATCCGGTTGCCGAGTTAATCAATTCAATACATCGTTCTTTGCCTACAGCTCCGGTCACCATGTCACAAAGAGCAGCTGAAAAGAAAAAAGCATTCATATCTTGATCAAAAATCGTAACTGAGGCCTTTCCTTCTGTTCCATAGCGATCTAATGTTTTTCCATCAGGAGTCTTTGCCCCTTTCACCTCGTAGGAGATTGGATAAGCTCGTTCATGGTCTGCTCCTCGTTCCGCCGTTGCATAGGCAAGACCCATTCCTGGGGCAGCTCTGATGCCCCAACCAGGTATCTCTAGATTTTTCACATGCATGGCAAACTCTTCAGATCCATGACCAAATTCCTTGGCAACCTGAGCAACACCCTTTGCGAGAAGATCTCCGATTCCCTCGCGATAGGCGATTTTTCTGATAATCTTCATTACCGCATCATCATTACCAAATGTTAATCGAATCCCATCAAGATCTTTTTCAGTGACTATTCCCTTCTCAAAACATTCCATGACAAAACCAATAGTATTTCCTACTGACAGAGTATCCATTCCCAAACGATCACACAGCTCATTTGCAGCAACAACGAACTCTAAATTATCAATGTCCAGATTTGCACCTAAAAGAGTAGTAGTTTCATAATCTACCCCTTCAACCATGGCACCCTTATATTTACCTGTTCTCACGATACCAAATTTGGAACAGTTTATAGGGCATGCAAAACATGCCTTGTGCTTGACCCAGAATTTCTCTCTCATGGCCTCCCCAGACAGGTTTTCAACCCCATTAAACGTCCCTGTTTGGAAGTTTCTAGTTGGATACAAACCCTGGTTGGATGAAAAAACAGTAGAGCGACCGGTACCAATTCTCCTCAGTGTTTTCATTCCCTGATTATTGGAGTCCAATATTTCTTGTTTTATTTTTTTGGCCGTCTTCATGAATTGATCGGGGTTATTAAGAACGATCGAACCTCCCCCTCTGACTGCAACAGCCTTCAGATTCTTGGAGCCAAATATTGCACCAAGCCCACCTCGTGCAGCTTGTCTGTGAACATCGATACTTATCAATGAATACTGAATCAGATTCTCGGCTGCCGGGCCAATAGTCGCTATGTGTACGTCACGTCCAAGCTCTTGCTTAATTGCATGATCCGTATCAACCGTATCCTTTCCCCATAGATGATGTGCAGGCCTAAACTCTATCTTATCATCATCTATGTAAAGGTAGCATGCTTCTTCGCTCTTTCCATAAATGCAAAGAGCATCGTATCCGGCATATTTTAAAGTCGGTCCGAAATGACCACCAACGTATGAATCACAAAATGTCCTGCTTGCTGGAGACTTCCCTATAATGACAGTTCTCGTGGAAGGGCAGAACGTTCCCGTCAGAGGACCTGTTACAAACATTATGACACTTTCTGGAGATAAAGGATCGGTTTCGGTCTTCATATGTTCAAAAAGCAAAATTCCTCCGAGTCCCTTGCCTCCAATAAACTTCCTGGCCTTTTCAGTGTCCAGCTCAATGATCTGGTATTTTCTTGAAGTCAGATCAATATTTAGGATTTTGCCTCTATATCCTTTTGTGATCATGTTATTCTCCACTCTCGATGGTAAAGTTTGAGGATTCGCCGAACAACATTTCAATCACCTTGTTTGCACGTTCATCAACACTCATCCCCTCTTCTTTTCCATTCTTAAAGGTCAAACAGCCTGTCGGACATTCCTTGACACATTGACCACAAAAGATGCAGTTAATCGCCTTGCTGGTTTCTTTATCTAGAAAAACTCCGTTATACGGGCATGCATGGATACATTTTTCACAACCATCACATGTGTTCGGATCAATTACGACGAGACCTTTCTTAATCGAGATTGCTCCAAGGGGACATGCTGGCAGACATTTAGGGTCTTCGCAATGACGACAAAGAGTAGGAAGATCAATACCTGGTGTAAAATAGAAAATACGGATTCTTGATTTTGATTCAGAAAATACCTCAAAATTATGATACGAACAAACCAGTTGGCATAATCTGCACCCGGTACATTTCTCTCCATCAACATGAATCCACTTTCTATCCATATTACACCTCTACGGTTGTTTCATTTCTGGTAAAGAGCATTCAGGAAGTTCGCAACGAATCACATCACCAATGCAGATCGGCTTCAATGGTGAGCGTGTACGTGGTATCTTAAGACTTGCAACAGAAACCTTCTGCTCTTCGGCTACTAAATGAGCAAACGTTGGGAAACAATTCCGACCCTGGCAACGGCCCATACCGATCCTGGTCAAAGATTTGAGCGTATTCAGGTCCGTTATCCCCTGATTCATATACAAACGAAGCTCTCCCAGTGTAACCTCTTCGCATCTGCAGATGACTGTATCATCGGTAAGCAACGAAAGATAATTGCTTGGGGAAGCAAATAATAAATCTATTGAAGCATGGAAGCGAAGTAGTCGATGTAAGCGCTTTTCAAGTTGAGATCGGCTTTTTTTCACATATGTGTGACTTAATCGACCCAGCCGGTCTGCAATTGTAATCCCTGCGAGGCGACCTTCAATCAATGCCACCTCTACTCCCCTGATACCAGCACAGTCACCTATAGAAAATACATTTGGAACGGTTGTTTCGAATTGATCAGAACGAACAGGTATGAAATATTTATTTGAAGGATCATATTCTTGTTCACATCCCATTAACCGTATCATCTCAATCGAAGGCATCAACCCATACCCGACAACAAGCAAATCTACTCCATAAGTTTGTGTATGTGCTCCATCAATATTTCCCATTGAATCAATACGGGCAGTGACGACCTCAGATACCTGTTTATCACCCCGGGCTTCTATAACTGTCCGGCCTGTTCTTGCAAGAACACCTGCCCTTAATAAAAGGCCGGCTTGATAGCGGAGTCCCTTGAAGAGGACCAACGGGTCCAAAAGCACCCCGGGGAAAGCTCGCCAGATTTGTTGTTTCGAAACTTCAAGTATTGATAATACATTGCCCCCGGCCCTCGTAAGATTGTAGCCAACAGCAATATTCAGAGGGCCGTTACCTGATATAAGAATTCGGTTACCTGGTACGACTCGTTGTCCTAACATGAGGTTCTGAGCTCCGCCAGCTGATATAACCCCGGGTAAAGTCCATCCGGGGAACGGGACCGGCCTGTCAAATGCCCCACTGGCTACGATTATGAACTTGGCAGATACCTCACCACTCCCATCTGCACTGACATACCCTAGATTATAGTCAGAGAAATATCCCCATATGACCGAATTGGGCATATAGGTAACCAGAGGATGGTTCAGGGTCTGAAAAAGAGAGGTGGATCTTGAATAATCACTTGAAGCTTTATCAAAAACAGTTCGTTCAGTTATTCGAAAGGATTTTGGTATTTGGCGAAAATATTGTCCCCCAGGAAGCTGATTTTCATCTATAATAGTGACCGGAATTCTATGTGATATCAACTCGGCTGTAGCTGCTAGGGCTGCTGGGCCTGCGCCCAAAATGGTCACTTCAGCATTACCCATCACATTCCACCTTTTCTAGTCCACACTGTGTCTGTACCTGCATTCCAGGTTGGGCTTCTTTTATACAAGCGCGAATATTGGGTCTGCCGTCTACAATAACCAGGCATCCCCAGCAGACACCCATTCCGCAGTAATAACCTCGTGGCTTACAGTTTTTATTCGTTGCACCCAAACCCCGTTTACCGGCGGCAAACAGTGCTGCTGCAACAGTTTCCCCTGAATACGCTGTAATTGGCTCCCCATCGAAATAAAACTCGAAGGGCTCCCCTCGCTTTAGTCCGCTATCGATTCGAGTGATAAAATTGGTTTTTTTCACTTTAAGAATCTCCCTGGATCGAATTCATCAATCGGTCGAGATGTTTTACCTTCAGTTATAAGTTCGACAAGAAGACGGCTTAATACCGGAGCAACTGTCCATCCTCCACGGACGTTGCCGATTATGTATGCATCTTCTTGCCCTGGAAGCCTCCCCAACAGAGGCAATGAATCAGGGGTAACTCCTTCAAATCCGGACCAGCTTCTAACAATGTTTACATTTTTCAATTCTGGTATGATCTCGGCAGCAAGGCGAATATTATGGAGGAACGATGCATAATTGATCTCTTTCCGCCCGGGTTCAAGAGATCCGTTTCCCTGCCATCCACCACCGATTACACATGTGCCATTTGGATACTGCCTTACCGTCAATATTCCTCGGATATGGGAAAGCAGCATGTTTAATATCGGACATACTGGCTCGGTGACTGTTACAATATTTACATCAAGTGCGATCGGGAGATCGATATCAAGATCGCGAATAAGCTTTTTGGACCACACAGCTGCTGCAACAATAAGATTCTTGCAGGTGATGGTTCCATTGGTTGTGTTTAAGGTAAAGCCCGGAACATTTCTGTTTATATGAACTACTTCTGTATTGGAGAAGATTCGGGCATCCAATTTACGGACTGCCTGTTGGAGAACATGTCCGGTAATGAGCGGATTGGCAATGCTATCAAATTCACAATAAGTTGCGGCAAGGACGGTATCTCCAGCCCAGGGTGCTTTTGACTTCAAAGCCTCACCTTCCAGCCACTGCTTATTAAGGCCTGCTTCTCTCTGAAGGCCTAAAGATTCCTGTAATCGGTTTACCTCTTCGCTGGTGGTCGCAACACGAATTCCCCCTGTTTGAATAAAACCAACGTCTCCCCCTAGCTCTTCTTGGAATTTTTTCCAAATCTGGATTGACTCTAACGCAATGGGAATCAACGGAAGGCGCTTATTCTGGACACCTAGCCCACCAGCATTAACAGCCGAAGCTTCTCTCCAGGGTTCTGTTCTTTCCAGAATCACTACTTCTTTTCCTGACCGCGCCAGATAGAGTCCTGTGCACAATCCCATTATGCCAGCACCAATTATTACAAAATCGGCGTAGGATGGCAGAGCAGATGGGCTATCTTTTTTCATGAATTAATAAAAGACTAGACAACTCCCAGATCTTTAAGCAGTTCCCGAAGCTTATTCCTATCTGCATCATCCATAGGTAGAAGAGGTGGACGAGGCCAGCCTGCTGGTCTACCAAGAATGTTCATGCATTCCTTGATAACCACGTAGGCGCAATAGCCTGCATTATAGAAATATGAGTATAAACGGTCTATGATACGTTCCACTTCTACTGCCTCTTTCCAGTTCCCGGACACAGCATATGTATAAAGATTAACGGCTTTCTTCCCGAGTATGTTGGGGGTCATTGCTACGATCCCGACAGCCCCTCGTTGTAATAAGGGAAGGGCATATGGCTCCAAGCCACAAAACATTGCAAGTCTGTCACCCACCGCCCCGATAGTTTCATACATTTGGTAAAGATCTTTCGTGCTATCCTTGAAAGCCACTACAGTATCAAACATTGCCAATCGTTCGGCTATTTTTGAATTGATATTTATCTGGGTTCTGCCTGGATTGTTGTATACCATTATGGGGAGGCCGACATTAGCGATAGCCTCATAATATGCGATCAACTCTTTTTGGTTTGGCAGTGCATAAGGTGGTGGAAGTACAAGAGTTCCATCAAGTCCGAGTTCCTTTGCGGTCTTTGTCAAAGAGACTGCATTGTGTGTTGCAATTGCAGTAGTACACCCAAGTAGAGGAATTCGACTCTTTACTTGATCAAGGGCTATCTCAAATACACGGATTCGTTCTGCATCATCCAGTGTAAACCATTCTCCGGTACTGGCAGATGCTATAATTCCATGTACTCCTTCATTGATCAAAAGCTCAAGAACTTCTCTAAAAGATGTTTCATCTATTTTGTTGTCTTTTGTAAAAGGTGTTACAACCGGGACGAATACTCCATGCCAACCAGTTCTTCGTTTTGTCATTTTTTTTACCCTCTGAATTTTTTATATCGGTTAAACTTCCAGTTTCATTTTTAGTTATATATTTGATCAAATATTTAATTATATCATCATCCCTAATTCGTCAACAGGAGTTTATTGAAAAAATAGAAGCAAGTTTTTCTCTATTGATGCTATAGTGTTATGCCTTGTTGATCTTTGAACGGTTGTTTGACAATATTTATCTTGCTGAATCAAATGTCGACACCCTATCCTTTCTTTATTGATCTGGAAAATTCCCAAGCTTGTAAAACTCCCAGGCATTTTCTCGCAATATTCTGTCTGCAGCAAATTGAGCATATTCAGGAGACAATATTGAATCATGTATGAAATCTTTGAGTACTTTCTCCAGAGATTTTTTGAAATGCAACGCGGAAAACCAGAAAATATCTGGAACACCATAACTGTCAGAACCATACAGAATTTTGGTAACAGGTGTCATTTCGAGAAGTTCACGAAGACAGTGAACCACTGATTGGCTTATGAAAGCATTAATTTCTGAAAAATCCACCCAAATATTTGGGAACATATTAACGAGTGACCCGGTTTCCCTAATATATGGATACCCGAGGTGCTCAATGACAATCTTAGCTTTTTGGAAATAGGGGTCTCGAATGAGATTGAATAGTAATAGCGGATTAGATTTCATTAGATCTAGAACTGGTGCATCGCCAATTCCAGCATGAATTTGCATTGGTATATCAAGCTGGATACATTTTTCTAATGACAAGAGTACAAAATAGTCTCTGATTTCCTTCTCAGCGTTTAAATCACCAGTTCGACATTTACGGTACCTTGTATAAGCCTCCAAGGCTTGTGCTTCATTTACGATCTTAATATCAAGTCCTGTGTGAAATGCAATGGTTGTCTTAAGTGCTATTGCTTTTTGATTCCGTATACTTTCATTTAATTCCTGTTCAAATAAAAATACAAGCTCCTGGAAAGAACAGTCTTCTTTCAGCAGCAATTTGAATATGATTGGTTCGATGCGAACAATACACCGCTTTATTACTTCCTCTGGTAAAAGATTTTGAAAATCATCGAATGAGATAGTGTATCCATAGTTTTCTAAGTTTGGTACACCTGTATCTATCAGGACGGCTTCAATATTTGCAGTCCGAAAAAGCATTTTGATATAACCAATCGCATCTTTTTTATACATTCTGTTTCGAGCAGATACCACCTCTTCATCTTTTGTCTTCTTATCTATAGATAGAAGTACTTTCAATTCATTCAGCATCATTTTATAGTTCAGTGCGTTGCGTAAATGTTTTGATTCTATAGGCAGGCGGGAAAGATTCCAGTAGCATTCAAAATCTTTTGTTTCTTTATCAGGAAGCAAAAAATGACAGTGCGAATCAATGATATTGTGATCTGATAAATTCAAAGCCATTTTTTACATCTCCAATTCATTATCGAGTATATATGAGGTAATTATTTTATATCCAGATCATAATATTTGATCATATTCATTTCGCCATGTTTGCCTAATGACGTAGAATCTTGCTCACAAAATCTTGAGCCCTTTGAGTCTTAGGATTATCAAAAAGTTCCTTTGGTCCGCTACATTCGATGGCTTGTCCACCATCAAGGAGAACGACTTTCGAGGCAACCTCTCGAACAAATCCCATTTCATGTGATACGATGATCATCGTCATCCCGTCTTTTGCAAGTAGACGAACTGCATCAAGCACCTCTTTTACCAATTCTGGATCAAGAGCTGCCGTTACTTCATCAAGTAACAATATTTCTGGATGCAATGCCAAAGCACGTGCAATGGCAACTCGTTGCTGCTGTCCACCGGATAGCTCATCAGGGTAGGCTTTCAATTTATCACTCAAACCAACTTTTGCGAGAAGTGCCTTGGCTTCCTCTTCAACCTCTCGCCGATTTCTCTTTTTCACTTTAATGGGACCAACTGTCACATTTTGCAGTACACTCATGTTCTGAAATAGATTATATTGCTGGAAAACAATGGCAAAACGTTCTCTGATTTCTCTCAGGGACTTTTTGTTTTTATAATTAATCGGCTCTCCATTGAGAAGCACTTTCCCGGATTTAGGCGTCAATAGACCAACCAATGTTCTTAGTACAGTGCTCTTCCCTGAACCTGATGGCCCTATGAGACTAATAATCTCTCCCTTTTCAACCGACATTGAAAAGTTGTTTAAGACCATTTTATTCCCGTATGCTGCACATAGGTCAACGATTTCTAGATGTTGCAATGCGAACCTCCATCCACTTACCGAAGCGAGCTAAAGGGTAGGAAAGAGCAAAGTACAGAAGAAGAATAGTCCCAAACGCCAATGCAGGTGAGAACCCTTTATTATTTAACATCTTGCCTGCATATGTAAGCTCGATTACACCTATTTGGGAGGCCAATGCCGTATCTTTAATAAAAACTAAGAAAAAGCTGAACACCGGAGGCAAGATAACTTTCCATGCTTGGGGTATAATTACAAGAAAAAGAGATTGCAGTAGGTTAAAATTCATTGCCATCGCGGTATCCCACTGATTCTGATGTACTGATTCGAGTCCTGCCCTGATAATCTCTGCAATAAAAGCTGTTGACATAAAACATACACTGAACAATCCAATGCTGAATATTGAGATATCCGAACCCATAAGCTGGAAGAAGAAGAATACTAACATGAGTACCACAAGCAGAGGAACCCTACGAAAAAATTCCACAAATAACATTGCAAGAACTCGAATAGGGAACAATTCCCACTCGGTTGTTCTTCTACAAATAACCAGGAAAAATCCTATAACAAAACCAACAAGGCAACCTATGGCTGATAAAGCAAATGTAGTCAGCATAGCCTTTAACAAGAAGATCATATTATAGTAGTTGAAAAATCTTGGAGCTTCTTCAAGAATTCGCTCTAACATTATATGACCCTCATTTTTACCCGGAACATATAACGACCTATAAGTGCTAAGAGTATACTTGCAGTAATCGTTACAAGAACATAAATGCCAGCTGTCATTGAGAAAATCTCAATTGAGCGAAAGGTCACAGCATTTGCATTAAAGGCTCTACCTGTCAACTCTTCAACCCCGAAGATCGCTGCCATTGAAGTACCAAGAACCATCAGGATATAGTGATTTGAAAGTGGTGGAAATAACACCTTCATAATATGGGGAACAATTACATACCAGACAGTCTGCATGAGAGACATCCCCATTGTCTCTGCAGCTTCAATCTCATTTCTATGCACGGAAATGAACCCAGCACGCTGAATTTCCGTCAAATATGCACCAGCGTTGAGAGTCATACCAAGAAGGACTGCTTGATATGAAGTCATAAGTATTCCAACTTCAGGCAAGGCAAAAAAGATGAAATAGATTTGAACGAGTTGGGGGGTATTGGTGAAAAAGCCAACATATAGGTTGACTAACTTTTTGAT
>Ga0187870_1003880_pt1 | contig 11137 bp, 4 predicted proteins | sample June2016WEW_13_1_3_FD_132974 | JGI IMG/M metagenome (GOLD analysis project Ga0187870, IMG submission 132974) | Peatland microbial communities from SPRUCE experiment site at the Marcell Experimental Forest, Minnesota, USA - June2016WEW_13_150 | ecosystem: Environmental > Terrestrial > Soil >... | reverse complement strand
GACCCGTCCCGCCCGATTGGGTCCTACAAGACGCCAGCGCATGCCGGCGAAGAATCCTCCATCCTGCTGCTGCGCCGTCGCGCGCGGCTCGATGAATACACAGGCACAGAGAGCCACAGCTGCTACGAAACGCCAGGTTAATGCCATGGACCACTGTCTGAAGCGTGAGTTTTTCATGATTTCAATCGCCCGGACCTCGCCTCGTTGGCCGTTCCGCCTTCTTGTTAACGGGGTTGGCATCAAGTGCCCACATCCCACGACCGTGCGTTGCAATAACGATGATGTTGTCGCGCGGATGGATGATGAGGTCGTGCACATAGGTGGCAGGCAGGTTCGCACCGAGCACCGACCACGACTTGGCACCATCGTTCGTCTACCGCGGTGAGGGAGGCTATTTCTGCAATCCGCTCACGTCAATCACCCACACGCCCCGACCATGCGTCGCCGCAACGAGCACGCGGTCGCGCGGATGGACGATGATGTCCATGATCTGCACCGACGGCAGATTGCCGCCCAGCACGTTCCATTGCCGGCCGCCGTTGATGGTCGCATAGACGCCGAAGTCGTTGCACGCATAGAGCACGTTCGCGTTGGCCGGATCTTCGCGCACCATGTTGATCGGCCCGCCGGGCAGATTGCCTGCGATGCTCTTCCACGTTTTGCCGTAGTCGGTGGACTTGTAGAGATAGACCGTGAAGTCGTCGTCGTAGCGGCCTTGCTGCGCCATGTACACCGTGGCCGCGTCGTACTGGGACGGCAGAATCTTCGCGATCCACTTGTGTTGCTGCGGCAGGCTCGGCGTCAGGTTCGTCCACGTCTTGCCGTCGTCCATCGAGATGTGCAGCTGGCCGTCATCGGTCCCCGCATAAATTACGCCCTTAGTCTTCGGCGATTCGCCGATCGTAATGACCACCTGATACGGCACCTCGCCGAGCTGCTTCGGGTCGCCGGCGCTCAAATCACCGGTCAGCTTCTCCCAGTGATCGCCGCGGTCGCGCGAGCGAAAGAGAAATTGCGCGCCGAAGTACACCGTGTTCGGATCGAACGGCGAGAGCGCGACCGGCGCGAGCCATTGCGCGCGCAGCTTCGCGTCTGGCGGATCGGGGGGCCGAATTCTCGTCGTCCGTTGCGGGCCGGCGGGCTGAGGTGGCGGCGTGACCGTGGGAGGGACGGCGTTCGCGCCTCCGCCACCGCCGCGGCGTGCGCCGGCGGGAGCGCTCATGTCCGTGCGCGTGATGTCGCCGTACGAGCTGATCGAATAAATGATGTTCGGATTGGTCGGGTCGATCGCGTGCTCGCTGCCCTCGCCACCAGGCGCGCTCTCGAACGAGATCGCCTTGAGGTTGTCGCGGCCGTTGCGCAGGTCGACGACCGCGCGATAGCTGCCATGATCCTGCACGGATCCGACGACATGAAACGGCGTGTCCATGTCGTACGCGAGATCGAACCACGTGCTGATCGGCATCTCCGCGTGCTTCCACGCAGCGCCGCCGTCCGTGGTGATGCGGAAGCCGCTGTCGTTGCCGCTCAGCATGATCTTGGGATCTTTGGGATCGATCCAATACGCATGATTGTCGCCACCCGGGCCGCGCCCCATGCCGCCACCGCCGCCGGGCGCACCGCCGGCGGGTTGGGCTGTCGGGGGAATAATTGGGCCGAACGTCTTGCCGCCGTCGTGTGACATGCTCACGCTGAGCGCCAGCACATACACGGTGTTCTCGTCGGTCGGATCGACACGGATGTTGCCGGCGAACCAGCCGTAGCTCGACGACATGTTGCGCATCAGCATGTGCTGCGACCCGCGGCCGTTCGGATCGACGCCCGCCGGATCCTGCCCGCTTACGAGCTTCCACGTGGCGCCTTTGTCGTCGGAGCGATAGACCTCATTGCCGATCGGATAGTTCGTGACCACGTTGCCATACGGATCCTTCGTGCCGGGCGGCGCCGGGTCGCCTTTGCCGTAGTTGTCGATGAAGGCGTACACAACCTTAGGATTGGAGCGGGCGACGTCGATGCCCACGCGTCCAGTGACGTCGGACGCCGGCAGGCCCTTGGTCAAGCGCGTCCACGTTTTTCCTGCATCGGTCGTCTTGAAGATGCCGCTTTCGTTGAAGCCCGGCTGATTCTTCGGATCGTTGAAATGCTGCCGCTGTCGTTCCCAAGCCGCGGCGTATAGCGTGTTCGAATCGCTCGGATCCATCACGAGGTCGTTGACGCCGGTCTTCTTGCTGATCGAAAGCGCCTTCGTCCAGGTCTTGCCGCCGTCAGTCGTCTTATACACACCGCGCATCTCGTTCTCGGTCCATTCGTGACCGGCCGACGCGACATAGACGATGTTGGGATCCGTCGGATGAATCACGATGCGCCCAATCGTGAGCGTGTCCGTCAGTCCCATGTGCTGCCACGTCTTGCCCGCATCCGCCGATTTGTAGGTGCCCGCTCCGGCGTACGAGCTGCGATAGATGTTCGATTCGCCCGTGCCGATCCACACGATATCCGGGTTCGACGGCGCCACGACGACATCGCCGACGCTTGACGACGCTGCCTGATCGAAGACGACTTCGTACGTCTGCCCCAGGTTGTCCGTCTTCCACACGCCGCCGCAGCACGTCCCTACGTAAATGCGCCGCTGGCCGTCTTTGTCCGCGACCGCGATGCCCGAGACGCGACCTGCCACGTTCGTCGGGCCGAGATACGACCACGACAAATTCTTGTAGGGCGACGATGCCGTCATCGTCTTGTGCGTGTCCCACGCCGCGAGGTGCGCGTCCGCGCTGATCTTCGCCGATTGCGCACTAAGCCACGTGCCGAGTAATGCCGCTAGAGCCGCGCAGACGACCACAGTTTTTCGAAGTGTCATAAGAAACCTCTTGTATAATAGATCGAGATCGCTGATCTCGATGATAGCCATAAACCATTGACAGTTTAGGCGACAGGTGCGTCGCTTCGTTTGCCGGAACACAGCTCACTTTGCTCTGGCACCCACCCCGGGCAAGGATCGCTGGCCGGAGATCAATCAAGCGCGAGTGAGCTTTGGTAACATATATTTGCCCGAGATTGCAACATGTTTTGCTATTGCTCTTCTAACTCGGTACCCAAGAAACAGCCGAGTACTGTTTGGATCCCCGCGGATCGATCAGCAGTCCGGTAATGTGCTTCGTGTCTGCGAGCCCGGCACGCTGCCACGTCGCGCCCGCCGCTTGTCGTTTTCCACAGGCCGCCCGCGGGCGTGCCGATCATGAATTTTTCATGATTTCAATCGCCCGGACCCCGCCTCGTTGGCCGTTCCGCCTTCTTGTTAACCGCGTTGGCATCAAGTGCCCACATTCCACGCCCGTGCGTTGCAATAACGATGATGTTGTCGCGCGGATGGATGATGAGGTCGTGCACATAGGTGGCAGGCAGGTTTGCGCCGAGCACTGACCACGACTTCGCACCGTCGGTCGTCACGTAGACGCCGGTGTCGGTCCCCACATACAGGATGTTTCTGTCGACCGGGTCCTCCCGGATGACGTTGACCGGTCCCATGGGGATGTTGCCCGCAATGCTCGTCCAGGTTTTACCGTAGTCGGCCGACTTCCACACATAGGGCGTGAAGTCATCATCTCGCTTGCCGTTCTGGGTCATGTAAACCGTGCCCAGGTCATAGGCCGACGCCGACATGCTCGAGACCCATTTCTGGTACGGCAGGCCGTTCATGATTTCCGCCCAGGTCTTACCACCGTCCCTTGTCAGCTGTACTTTCCCGTCATCGGTCCCCACGTAAATCAGCCCGAAGCGGAGCGGCGATTCTGAGATCGCGTAGATCGTGTGATATGGGATGTCGCCCATTTCTCCCGGTGTGTTGTAGGTGAGGTCGGGGCTGATCAGATCCCACGAGTCGCCACGATTCTTCGACATCAAGAGGTACTGCATACCGGTGTAAATGATATCGCTGCTATGTGGCGAAAGAACGGTCGGCGCGTGCCATTGGCCGCGGAATTTCGGCTCATCCTGGTACCGCGTCGGCAGCAGTGATGCGCCCCGTCCGCCGCCGCGCCCCTGCCCCTTGCTGAGATCCGTACGGGTGAAGTTTCCGTAGCTCCCGGAGGAGTACACGAGGTTCGGGTTGGACGGGTCAATCGCATGGGTTGAGCCTTCGCCGCCGGGCGCTCTCTCGAAGTCCACGGTTGGAATCCTGTCACGTCCTCGGCTCAGATCGACAAAGCCGCGATGACTGCCGCTATCCTGCGCTGCGCCGATCACATGGAACGGCGTGTCCATGTCGTAGGCAACGTTGTAGAACTGGGTGACCGGCAGATTCCCGGTGAGATCCTTCCAGGTCTTGCCGTGGTCATAAGACATGGCGGCGTCCACGTCGCACACATTGATCAGGTAGTTGGAGTTGTCCGGGTCGATCCAGAGGCCATGGTCGTCGCCGCCTGGCGCGTTAACTCTGGCGAAGGTCTTGCCGCCGTCGGTGGACACGTTTAATGCAAGCCCCATGGTGTAGACGGTATTCGGGTCGTTCGGGTCGACGCGGATCTGACCGAACACCCAGCCGTAGGTACTCGAATGGCGCTCCATAAACTGTTTCTGTTCAGGAGTGAGGCCGCTCACCTGCGTCCATGTTTCTCCTTTGTCGTCCGACCGATAGACCGTGGCGCCCTTGATCATGCCGCTCGACGGGAGCCCGTACGAATCGGCCCTCTCTGCCTCGGTGGGCTCGCGGGCGACCTCGTAGCTATCAACGAACGCGTAAACCACATTCGGCTTTGTCAGACAGAGGTCGATGCCGATGCGGCCGCGGAATCTGGCATCGGGCAGGCCTTTGTTGATCGGCTTCCAGGTCTTGCCGCCGTCAATGGTCTTTTGAATGCCGCTCCCCGAGTAGTCGGGAAAGTTCCTCGGGTCGTTCCACTTCAGGCGGACGCGCTGCCAGGTGGAGGCGTACAACGTGTTGGGATCGGATGGGTCCATCACCAGGTCGATGGCGCCGGTCTTATCATTGATGTAAAGAATCTTTTGCCAGGTCTTGCCGCCATCGGTCGTCTTGTAGACGCCGCGCTCGGCGTTGTTCGTCCATTCGTGGCCCGAAGCCGCGACATAAACGATATCGGGATTCGTGGGATGAATAACGATTCGCGGGATGGTGTAGGTGTCGGCCAGCCCCATGTGCTGCCAGGTCTTCCCGGCATCGACCGACTTGTAGACGCCGATACCTGCCTGTGAGCTTCTGAAAATGTTTGCTTCCCCCGTGCCGATCCAGACGATATTCGGATTCGACGGCGCAACCGTGACGTCGCCAATGGTTGTCGAAGGCGCCTGGTCGAACACGGGCTCAAAGGTTGTGCCCTCATTTTCGGTCTTCCACAAGCCACCCGAGGCGCTGGCCACATAGATCGTGTAGCTCTTCCCCCTGGGCGTGACCACGGCGATGTCTAGGCACCGCCCGCTCACGTTCTTCGGACCAATGAACTGCCACTTCAGATCCTTGAACGGCGAGGTCTGCTTCACCTGCTGGTGCTGCGCGAAGCCCTTGAGCCGCAAGGCGGGATCGGTGGACGTTACGCGCTGCGACGCCTGCTCACCTCCTGCACCAAGCAGGACCGAGGAAAGGAGGATGAATCCAACAAAACACTTCAGCACCTGTTTTCTGGAAGTCATAAATACCTCCTGGTGATTCACTGGACAGCCCCTGAGAATCAATCGACGATTTGAAAGCGAAAACGCGGTCTATAAGCGCGGTCTATAAGGATGTGAGGGGAGGAACATGTCACGGCTCGGTTCCTCCCCTGACAACAAATTGGTTCGCTACCAATTGATCCGAAGAGCGATCTGAATCAGTCGTCCGCCCGGATCAAATTGTTGGCTCGCGTCCGTATATGCAGTTGTCACCTGGCCCCATGTCGCGCTGCTGCTGGGGTTGGCAACACCGTAGAAGTTAATGTAGTTGAACGCATTCAGGAATTCGCCGCGAAGCTCGAAGTTCTTGGACTCAGAGAACCTGATCCTTTTCACAATGCTCAGGTCGAAGCGCGTGAACCGCGGACCCCGAACAAAGAGGGTGGTTGGGGCGCAGTCACCGGACACCACCTGAATGCAGCCCCCGCTATTCGCGGGCGCGAGGTAGCGTCCGGTGGGAATACCGTAGGCAGTGCTGTAACCGGTCGAGCTCGTCGCGCTTGTGTTGTAGGCCGCGAGCGTGTTGGCAATGATATCCGCCGGCTCGTAGTAGACTTTTTTGTTCGCATCATCGAAGCGCAGCCCGACCGCGTTCCGGAGGTCTTGCGGCGTCATGCCGACCAGTCTGACATTGCCGAAGTTGAGGAGGTTGCCGGACTGGATACGGCCTATACCCTGGAATTCCCAACCGCCGACAATGCGGTCGAGCACACCATGGGATTTGGCAAACAGCATTCTGCCGTTTCCAACCGGCAGTTCGTAAACCCAATTGACCTTGAAGGCACCCGGTAGGGAGGCGCCAAGAACTTTGAGAAGGGGGGCGCGAAACGAGAGCCGCGACGAGTCAAGCTCTTTGGCAAAGGTGTAACTGGTTTGTACCAGCAACCCCTTGGCCATGCGGCGGCGCAGTTCCACCACCATAGAATCATAGTGGTTGTATCCGTTATTCTGGTAAACATAGGCAGTGGAAACATATGGATTGACCAGGAACTCGTTGGCCGGCAAACCGGCATTCACGGCGTTGGCGCGCTGAGCCGGAGTGCTATACAGACTGCTGGCGAAGGTGGTCGGAACCGGGTTGTACTGAGCCAGCGTGTTCACGTAAGTGCTGCTGGTGAACTGAGAAGATGTGTACTTGGTTGTATCACTGGCCTGGGAAGCCGGAATTCCGGAGAAGTAGGCCAAGGTAATCGGCAAGGGTGAGGTGCCGGTTCCGGTCCCTGCATACTTGAAGGTATTCCCACGCCCGGCTGCTATGTTTGACTGCAGGTTCGCCATGGCCAGCTTGAACTCGCTGAGGAACCCATTCTCAACAGTGTTGATCTCATTGAGGTTCATCGAGGTGAACGTCTGAAGGTTGCGAGTGCCGACATAGCGCACCTCGAGCGCCATGTTTTTGCTGAGCTCCCGCTGCAGGCCGAATGTCCAGGACATGGTATAAGGCGTACGCATAGTGGGAGAGAAGGCCCTGATCGAACTCGTGATCGACGGCGTGAGCGGATAATTCGGTGTCGCCGCGAAAGCAGGGGGGCCGAGGTTGTCGTTACGGAACAGGAGCGGCCAGGTAGCCGTCCCCGTGACGAGATTACCAAGAGTCACGTTGCGCGAGGCATCGACGGTGACGCCAGGGTTGCTGGCAAATACACCGGTGAATGTGCTCATATCATAGCGGTTGTAGGCCATTGAGAAACCGCCGCGGAGCACCGTCTGTCCGTTCCCGCCCACGATGTGCCGGAGCCAGCCCCCCGCCGCACTTGGACTCCAGGCAAAGCCGAGACTCGGAGCGAGGGCTTTGTGGTAGAGGTTGTAGGCTTCGTCGCCCTTCAGGAATTGAGTGACCTGCACCGGTTGCCCACCGGTTGAGCCAGGCTTGAATATATTGCCTACCCCTGAAGGCCCCCAGACATTCGCAGTTGACGCATACGATAACACACCGTTGCCCGGAGTGAATGGTAGCTGCAACTCATAACGTAAGCCGTAGTTTAGCGTCAGAGTCGGAATCATCCGCCAGGAATCCGTCAAGAACAATCCAATCTCACTCTGATGCTCGCGTGTAACGTTGTTTCCGTTGTACGAGTACTGAAGGGTATTCTCATTGAGGACGGCGCTGCCGGTGACGGCTGTGACGCGCCCAGTCAAGGACGCGTAGATGCCAGCAGCCTCGCTGATTTGCGAACTGGATGCTCCGGGGAAATTCTTCGACCCATTCGTCGCGTCAAACATGATCCTCGCCGGGTCGTAGGTAGTGTCCACGCCGAAGCTGAGCGAGGGCACCACAGTTGAGAACTGAGTCCAATCTCCATTACGGGTGATACTGGCGCCGAAGCTGAGGCTGTGCGTACCCTTGGTCCAACTCAGCTTGTCTTCGAAGATGAAAAGCGGCGAAACTTCAGGCTCAGGAGTTCCAATAGCTTCGGTTGCATAGGGCGCGCTAGTGCCGTAGGGTACGTATGCATATCCACCCAAAATGGAAAACTCACTGGCACTGATATTTGGGGCATAAGTTGTGCGTCCCCCAACACCGCCAAAGTGCGCTTCGTTGACCAACCTTGATGTCAAGGTCGAACGGAGCGTAAGGGAGAAGGAAAAGCGGCTATCCCTATAGCCGCCAATGATCGGAGAACCCGGGTAGGCTGGATCACCGCTATTGAGAATGTCTTCATCGAAGTTATATTGTGCGTAGTTCCAGACCCCCTCTAGTTTCTGCTTGCCTGTCAGATTGAGGTCAAAGCGGGTCGTAACGAACTTGCGGATACTCAAGGTCTTGTTTACGAAGTTAAAGTACTGGTAGCTGGGATCGCTCGTATTCGTAACGGCCCCCTGGGCAGTCGATTGGCGGATGGTGGCCACCAGGTTCTGGATCGTCGGATCGATCGTGGGTGTCTGTCCATTGGCGGCTGCCAGGTTAAGCAGGTTAACTTGCTGTGTCGCGCCGCCCGCAGTGTACTGGAAGATGCCAGTCTCGACCGCCGGATTAAAAATCGTCCTTGTCCGAGACTGCTGCTGGGGTAGCCGGAATTCCTCATAATTTATGAAGAAGAAGGCCTTGTCATGGCCGTTGAAGCCCAATGGGCCGAAGAGCTTCTTCGGAAGCATGAAGGGCCCGCCGACACGGCCGCCGTATTGATTGAGCAGCACCCGGCTGCGCGGCGCCTTGCAATTATCGAACGCTGTCGCCATCTGCTGGGGCGTGCAAGGATTGCTGCTGCCATTGTAGGTGGGCGCCGCGTCGCGGTTGGTGAACCAGTAGTTGGAATTGAGGTCCGGGTTGCGATGATATTCGTAGAAGCTGCCGTGATAATCGTTGTTCCCCGCGCGGGTGATGAACCTGATTTGGACAGCACCGTAGCCTGCGCTCTCAGACCCCGGTGTGGCCGTGGACACGGTGACTTCCTCGGTGGCGTCCAGGCGCGGGGTGATCCAGCTCCAGAAGCTAGTTCCTCCAGGCATATCGTTATTGGTGACGCCGTCAATCGTGAGATTTATCGTGGAACCCGGCAGGCCGGAAATTGTGGAGCTGCGAGAGCCCGTCGTCGTGTTTACTCCCGGCAGGTTGACCAGGAAGTCAATCGCATTCCGGGTTGGCAACGGCAGGCTGGCGATCTGGTGAAGAGTCAATGTGGTTGCGACGTTCGCCGTTTGCGATTGCAGCAACTCTGCGTTTGCCACCACAGTGACGGTTTCGTTGCTGCCGCCGACTTGGAGGGTAACGCGGATATTGCCGGGCGTGGCGGACACAATCTTGATGTCTTTAATGATCGCTTGCTTAAAGCCGACCATCGCTATGGTGCCCGTGTAAGTACCAGCGTCAAGGGCCGGAATCGAGAAGGTTCCGTTTTCCGCGGTGACGGTCTTGAATTCCACGCCGGTGGCGTCGTTCTTGATTTTAACGTCGGCGCCAGGGACAACGGCGCCAGACTGGTCGACGACCACTCCTGAAAGCGAAGAGCTAGTTCCCTGCGCATAAGCGAAGCAGCTGATCGTCGCAATCAGGAGCATTGTTATGGCTAATCCAAATAGACAATGTTTCATAAGGCTTCCTTGAATTGAGATGGTTGATCCTCGAAATGGCGAAAGGCCCAGATTGGTTCTCACAATCTTTCTATGGCCGCGCAGAACTGAAGAAGGTGAATCAGAGCTCCGCGCAGTCCCATAGGTCATAAGGACTCCCAGGATGGCGTGATAGCCGGGGGAACCTGCCTAAACCAACTGTGGTAGCCGGGCTACTTTTGTGAATCTCTGTCTTTAAAATTTGCACCGATCATAGCCGTCTCAACTTCGCAATGCAACCACTTTTTCAAGTCATTTTTTCAAGTAAAGATTTTTCCAGAGACGTCACTCATTTTGGCTCTTCCCCCAAGAGCGTGATGGGCCATTTGAGCGACTGAACGGAAGCGGTGCATCGGGCTTGGAAGCCATTGCTCGTCATCGGAATCGACGAGGTCTCACGTACTTCCCCAAAGGGCTGTCGGCGCAGGCTGAATCGCTGCTTGCGGGCAAGCGGTCTTTCGATTTCGAGATTGACTGCAGACAAAGAGATTTGATACTCAAGATGCGCGCGGGACGAAACAGCTGCCGTCGAATGGCTCAGGATCAAGTATGAAATTGCCTATATTTACACTTCGCGGATTTAAGCGGCCGCACGAGATCGTGGAAATGGGATTTGGCAAGCTCGAACGCGAGGTCATGGACGTCGCCTGGCAAAGGGGAGAAGTCAGCGTGCGCGACGTTTATGGCGCATTTGAAGCCCGCGTTCCCTACACCACCCTTTTGACCACGCTTAATCGTCTGTACTGGAAGGGCGTACTGAACCGGCGTAAGCTGGGGCGCGCGTTTCTCTACGCTCCGCGCGTCTCGCACGCCGAGTTCGAGCAGGGCATTGCCCAGGATCTGATATCAGGCCTGCTCGATCGCGTCGCGGGAGGCGTGGAGCCTGTTTTGGCCTGTATCGTGGATGCTTTGAGCGAGCATGATCGCGCATTTCTGGAGGCACTTGACCGCCTCGTCCGGGAAAAGAAGCGCGAGCAGCGGCGCAAGGCATAGAGGAATTCATGTCCGCGCTGCTGGGCATGTGCCCGTCGCTGGTGGGACTCTTCGCCATCAACAGAATGGCCTCGTTGTTGTTTGCGAGCCTCTGGCGCGGAATCTCGCGGACAACCCGCTCGTGGCCCTGCCGGGCGCGTGTGTAGGTTCTGTTTTTCTTACGGATCAGGCAGGGACTTACTGCGGTTTTCTGTGTCGGCACCCTCTTAATTCGGTTCTTCCCCAAAGAGTGTGACTGCTTTGTAAGCGACTGAGAGGAAACAGCGCATCGGCAACGCGGCTGTCCTTCGCCAGTGTTGCAAAGGTGCGAGTGGAGATCACGCTGCTGTCCAAAGCACGCCGTCCTCACACCGCCATCGACCAACTCTCCGACCATCAAAGCCATCCAACCCGATAAACCCGTAGCGTTATCTCACTTTGTCACCCTGGT
>Ga0187870_1003873_pt1 | contig 11140 bp, 6 predicted proteins | sample June2016WEW_13_1_3_FD_132974 | JGI IMG/M metagenome (GOLD analysis project Ga0187870, IMG submission 132974) | Peatland microbial communities from SPRUCE experiment site at the Marcell Experimental Forest, Minnesota, USA - June2016WEW_13_150 | ecosystem: Environmental > Terrestrial > Soil >... | reverse complement strand
CGACCACGCAAAGGCGTTTCCATGGAGCGAGACCGACGATGAGATTCTTGCCGGCGTTGCCCGGCTTTGTAGACGAACTTAGAGAAGGGACACTGGTCGCAAGCAAAACCCTTCGGCCGCCGGTTACGAATAGCAATACGCTGCTGAGCATTTGACTCGTGGCACTCCCACTCGGGGTTCTGATACGAGTCAAGTTATGGCGATTATTATCAACATCTTATAAATCACCCGGGTATTCGCCATTTGTTATGTAATGCATAACGTGGACAAAATACCAAAACTAGCTTTACTCCCTCGACCTCACATTTGCAGAATGAACGGAGGAGAGCTTTGGGACCCTCCCAGCAGGTGCTGGAGCAAGTTGTGACTTCGGTGATCTTTCCAAAGGGAATTCGTGCACTTCCAAGCGGTCCCTTGGCATTCTAAATCAGTTTCTGCGTTTGTTCAGCGCGCATGAGAAGGGCATGCAGCGGCGCGATTTTGAATTTATAAGGAGGCAACCCACCCTATGGACATATCTACTCGCCTGATGAACATGCTCTCAACTTGTATTGAACGCCGCCTCAATGTAGCTTCGGCGGTGCTCGCAATGATGTTCATTGCTTTTTCCGCCCAAGGCCTGTACGCCCAGGGCTACGGAGCTATCAGCGGAACGGTCACCGATCCGTCCGGCGCTTCGGTGGCGTCCGCCACCGTAAAAGTGACCCAGACCCAGACGGGCCGGGAGACTGTAGTCACAACCGGCAAGGACGGGGACTTCGTATTCCCGACTCTGCCGCCCTCTGTCTACTCGCTGTCGGTATCCGCAACGGGTTTTCAGACCTATACCCAGACAGGCGTGGTACTTCAAGCCGATCAGAAGCTTACCACCAATGTCAGACTGAAAATTGGATCGCCGACAGATACGGTAACCGTTACGGCCGAAGTGCCACAGGTGGACACCGTGACCGGCACCTTGTCTCAGGTCGTCGACGAGCGCCGCGTCGTCGATCTTCCATTGAACGGCAGAAATGTAGCGAGCCTGATCACGCTGGTTGCCGGTGTAGTCGATGCCACCAGCCAGGGCAATGGAGTCAACCAGGGCAATGGGAAGACATTTCCTGCCGCCGTCGTCACCAGCGCGAACGGAACGCTGCCCAACCAGTCGAATTACCTCCTGAACGGCGGCAACAATGTGGATGAAATGACCAACGTCAATGCGCCGTTCCCGTTCCCTGACGCAGTACAGGAGTTCAGCGTTCTAACCAGCAACTACGATGCCTCATATGGTCAAAGCGCCGGCGGGGTGGTCAACATCATCACCAAATCCGGCGGCTCCAGGTTCCATGGCGACTTGTTTGAGTTCGTGCGCAATGGCTTTTTCAACGCGAGGAATGCTTTCGCCACAACAGTAGACAGCATTCACCGCCACCAGTTTGGAGGCACCATCGGCGGGCCGGTCATCATCCCGCACATTTCCAAAGGAGAGAGCACCCAGTTCTTCTTCGGCTATCAGTACACACAGTTCCATCAGGCTTCGAACGCCACTTCGACAACGGTTCCAACCCTTGCTGAAGAAGGACGCGCCGGCGTACCCTATGCCGATTATGGCAATCTGTGCACCGCCGGCTGGGATGCAAATAATATCTGCACAAGTGCGACCCAACGGATTACCAATCCATTCACCAACGTGGCATATCCATTGAACCGGATCCCCTCCAGCGACTTCGATCCTGCTTCTGTGGCGTACGAAAAGCATTTTCCCACATACTCCGGCACGGAGGCTGCCGGGAAGATCGGAGGCCTGGTCAGTTACACCCAGCCCACGGTTCAGTACTATAAGGAGTACATTGCCCGCGTGGATCACCAATTCGGCGCCAACGATCACTTCTTTGCCCACTACTATCAAGACTTCTTCAACCAGGATGCCGTTTACGACCCCGATATGCTGTCCAGCTACAGGTCGTACTTTAGTACCCGCTACCACAACGGTTTGCTTGGCGAGACGCACATTTTCACGCCCCACCTGCTCAACAACCTGATCGTCAACTGGCAGCGTGAAATCGCCCTGCGTGGCGGCCCTCCGGGAAGCCAGGACATCACGGGCTATGGAGTGCAAAACCTCTGGCAGCCAAATACCGGCCCCTATCTGGCCGCATCGATCACCGGCTATTTCGGCGCCTCGTCCTCCGCGTTTGCAGGCTGGTACCGCAACAACTACACCCTCAACGACGACCTGCACTGGGTAAAAGGCGACCACAACTTTGCCTTCGGCGGGCACATTGAGCTGAGCAAATTCGACGTGACCAACGTCTTTCAGTCGTACGGCGGCTTTACCTTCGCTGCCGTACTCAACAACAAAATCGGCAGCACGACATACAATTATCCCAATGCAATGGCGAATTTTCAGATGGGCTTCGTGAGTGCATTTGGGCAGGGAAACTTCGAGCTGCTTAACGACACGAACCACTTCCCCGGCCTCTATGCCCAGGACAGCTGGAAGGTGACTCGCAAGCTGCAATTGAACTACGGCGTGCGCTGGGAATTATTCGCCCCATGGCACAACAACAATGCCTCACTGTTGCAGGAATTCAGTCCCGCCGCCTACGCGGCCAACAAGGGTTCAACCCTGTTCAGCACCCTGCCTGCAGGCATGTTGCTAACCCCCGGCGACCCCGGCCTTGCGCCGGACGGTGTATACAAACAATGGGATAGGTTCATGCCTCGTTTAGGCTTCGCCTACGACGTATTCGGCAATGGCAAGACGGTGGTGCGTGGCGGCGCAGGCATCTTCTATCAGGACCGCCTTCCCGGCTTCTTCAACCTCAACCAGGCCGGCCTTGTGCCCAATACCATCGCCGTCAATCTGAACAACCTGGGTATGGCTGGGGCTGTCGCCGGTGCTAACCCCGGAGGGCCATTCAGCAACCCGTATTGCGTGGGCGGCTGCGGGACAAACGGATCACCCTATACCAATCCGTTCCCCTTCACGCTGCCGTTCCCATCCAGCAAGGTCTTCCCGAATTTGATCCTTTTGGATGAGTACGATCCGTCCGGCAATTTCCAGGTGCCGGTGACTTATGCCGAAAACCTGACCATCGAACATCAGATAACCGCCAGTTGGGCGCTTCGGCTTGCTTACGTCGGTTCCCAATCGCGCCATCAGTTTGTCAACCTGGAGCTCAACCCGGCAGTAAACACCGGCTCTGGACTGAGCACGAACGCGCGGCGTCCCTATAATACGGCTCCTACCGTCGGACCGTGCACAACCAATACCGGCTGCAATACAAGCTACTCCCAGATCGTCGATGCCGCCATGATGGGCAATGCCCACTTTAACTCGATGCAGGCCACGCTGAACAAGAGGATGTCCCATGGCCTGTCGCTATTGGCCAACTTCACCTGGTCAAAGTCGTACGACGACATGCCGCAAGCAACAAGGGTTTCGAATACCGAGGATCTGAATGCGGGCGCATCGTATGTGTATCCTCTGTACCCCCAGAACGCGACAGGGATACCGGCGGCGGCGTATGTTTCAGACATCAAGGCGCTTGACCGCGGACTGTCGGACATCGATCATCCTATCGCGATGTCGATTTCCTACACGTACGACCTGCCCAAATTGAGCAGAGGGAATTCGATCCTCAGGCAAATTGTGAACGGATGGCGCACCAGCGGACTGATCCAGCACCGGTCTGGAGATGCGTTGACCGTATGGATGAGTCAGGATATCTCTCTGACCGGTTTGGGCCAGGATCGCGCGCAGGAGGACTTTACCAGGCCGGCTTACTCCAAGGACGCCGGCGGTGCAGGCAATTGCCAGGCGGGCAAGGCCTGCCTCAACTGGCTGAATCCTGGCGCTTTCGGGGTCCCCGTCAGTGCCGGCCCAGGAACCGGCTTTGGCAATGTGGCCAAGGATACTCTTCGCGGTCCCGGCCAGACAGTCTGGAGTGGTGCCGTTACCCGCACCTTCGCGTTATTTCGCGAGACGACGAAGCTGGAGCTCAGAGCCGAGTACTTCAACGTGCTCAACCACACCAATCTCAACAACCCGAACACCAGTAACCCCATCGGCAGCAGCACCACCTTCGGGACCATCACGGGATCGGGTGACCCGCGCATCGCCCAATTCGCACTCAAGATCCTTTTCTGAGCGGATGCGAGAAGATCGTTGGTGACGGCGGGACCTCGGTGAACAGCACCGAGGTCCCGCCCACCCCTTCTACGGCGGTGTTGCTACTCTTGTGAGCCGGCTGTCTCGGTGAGGACGATGCCGGTGCTGGGACAGCTTTCCACGGACCGAATCCGAGGCTCAACGGGTGAATCTGTGCTTTGCAGCTCGATGGTGCTGACCGGTTTAGCGACCGCCAAATCCGTTTTCCCGGCGGACCTCAGGGCGCCCGGAGCCGCCGAACTGCCCACGGACGAAACTCTGCTCCGTTCCGCACAAGGAAATGCCGAATCTGATCAGGAATGGAGGACAAGCTCACATGGAATATCGTGTTCTCGGGAAAACCGGCTTGCGGGTCTCCGTGCTCGGTTATGGCGCGTCGCCGCTGGGCGGGGTATTCCGCGATGTGAATGAGGCCGAAGGGATCCGCACCGTTCATGCCGCAATTGACTTGGGCATCAACTTTATCGATGTGTCGCCTTACTATGGCTTGACCAAGGCCGAAAGCGTGCTGGGCAAGGCCTTGAAGAGCATTCCCCGGGACAAGTATTACCTTGCCACCAAGGTCGGACGCTATGGCGAGGACCAATTCGATTTTTCCGCGCGCCGCGTTACGGCGAGCGTAGATGAGAGTTTGACTCGCCTCAACGTGGATCATGTCGACGTGATTCAGTGCCACGACAGCGAGTTCGGCTCACTCGACCAGATTGTCAACGAGACGTTGCCGGCTTTGCGCAAGCTGCAGCAGCAAGGCAAGGTGCGATTCGTCGGCATAACCGGTCTGCCGCTCAGGATCTTCCGGCATGTGCTGGCTCGCACCGAGCTTGACACGATCCTGTCCTACTGCCATTACGCTTTGAATGATACGACCTTGGAAGAGCTGATCCCCTATCTCCGCGAGAAGCAGGTGGGCATCGTGAATGCTTCGCCTTTGAGCATGGGCCTGCTGTCCAATCGAGGTGCGCCGGACTGGCATCCGGCCTCCAATGAAATCAGGGCGGCCTGCGCCCGCGCGGCTGCTTTTTGCCGTGGACGCGGAGCGGACATCGCTCAACTAGCCATCCGGTTCAGTACTTCCTGCCCCGCTCTGGCGACGACGCTGGTCGGCACGGCGAATCCAGACAATCTAATGAGGAATGTAGAGTGGATTGATGAGCCGCTGAATCAGGAGCTGTTGGCGCAGGTGTGCGAGATTCTGAAACCGATTCACAATCAAACATGGCCCAGCGGCCGTCGGGAAAACAACTGAAGGGCAAAACGTGTTTCTGGATGCGCACCAACATTTCTGGCGCTTCAATCAGCAAGCGTATCCATGGATAGGCGCGGGCATGGAATCGCTCCAAAAGGATTTTCTGCCGCCCGATCTCTGGCCGCTCCTCCAATCCGCCGGCTTTGCAGGCAGCATAGCCGTACAAGCCCGGCAGAGTGTTCGTGAAACAGCTTGGCTGCTCGAGTTGGCTGATCAATACCCTTTCGTCAGGGGCGTAATCGGATGGGTAGATCTGTGCAGCCCGCAACTCCAACGGCAATTGGAACAGTTTGCGTCCCATCCCAGGTTTTGCGGCGTTCGCCACGTCGTACACGACGAGCCGGATGATCTCTTCATGCTGCGCGAAGATTTTGCGTGCGGCATCGAGCTGCTGGCTGAATTCAATTTGGCCTACGACCTATTGTTGTTTCCCACGCACTTGCGGCCGGCATGCGATTTGGTGGCACGATTTCCCCGGCAACGCTTTGTTCTGGACCATATTGCCAAGCCGCGGATAAAGGATGGTGTGATGGAACCGTGGGCCACAGATATCCGGCGGCTGGCAGCCTTCCCCAACGTCTCGTGCAAAGTATCCGGGATGGTGACGGAAGCACAGTGGCACGCCTGGAGATCAGCCGACTTCTTACCCTATCTCGACATCGTGTTTGAAACCTTTGGTGCGGATCGAGTCATGATTGGGTCTGACTGGCCGGTGTGCACTTTGTCTGCGCCCTACGGGCAGGTGATCTCTGTCGTCACGGAGTACATCCGGCGGCTCTCAATCCACGAGCAAGAAATGGTTCTAGGAAAAAACGTGTCCCAGTTTTATTGTATCCACGGTTAGCACAAGGAGTGGTGAGATGAAAGCAGGTATCCTCTACGGAGATCGAGATATTCGCCTGGACACTGCGCATGATCCCGAGATCAAACCGGATGAAGTGCTGGTGGAGACCGGTTACGCCGGCATCTGCGGCACTGACCTTCACATCTATCGCGGCGAATTTCACGATCGCGTCAAGTTCCCCGCCATCACGGGACACGAGTTTGGCGGGATCATTCAAGATTTAGGCAAGGATGTAAAGAACCTCAAGATTGGCGACCGAGTCGCCGTGGATCCGATAATCTCATGCCACAGTTGTCCGGCGTGCCTCTCGGGCCACCTCAATGCCTGCCGTACCCTCAAGCTGCTGGGGGTGGACCTCGATGGCGGATTCGGACAGTATGTGGCCGTGCCGGCCAGCCATATCTTTCCCCTGCCGGACAACGTTCCTATGACTTATGCGCCCATGGTGGAGATGTACGGACTTGGGCATCATGTCCTGCAACGCGGGCAGGTGCAGCCGGGTGAAACCGTCGCGATCCTGGGTGCGGGGAAATTGGGGCTCTCGGTGCTCGATGTGCTCTGCCACGGCGCCGGGGCGACGCGGACGATTGTCACCGACATTCAGCCTTTCCGCCTGGAAACAGCCAGCAAACTCGGTTCTGATTACGTGGTCAACATTGCGCACGAGGATCCGGTGGAGCGCATCATGGAGGTTACCCACGGCATCGGTGTGGACTGTGTGATCGAATGCGTGGGACACTATCACGCCGTCAAGGGGCAGGAGGCGCCGATGGCGCAGGCCGTCAAGATGATTCGCACCGCCGGAAGGATTGTCACGGCGGGATTGGGAGAACAGTTATCTGCGGTGCATTTCAAGACGCTGGTCATCAAGGAAGCACAGATCGTTGCCTCGCGCGTAACGTTGGGCGAGTTTCCGCGCGCTCTCCGGCTGATGTCCAAAGGGCTGGTGCACCCCGATTTGCTGGTAACCGACCGGATGGCTTTAAAAGACATCACGACCGCATTTGCGCAGGTGGACCGCGAAGATGCCAGCACAATTAAGGTTGTAATGAACATGCAGGACGCATAGGAGACGCCGAATCACCGGCAGGCGTGAACAACTCGCTGTAAGGTCACTGGCATCAGGTGAAACACGATTCACGATAGCCTTCTATTGAGTGCTTCAATGCAAAAGAAAATCAATGTTTGCCGCCGGCTTCGTGCAATCTTCTATGCATCCGTGTTTCTCCTGGGTGCCCGTCTGATTGGTGCCGAATCCTATGATCTCGGAGCGCTCAAGTGGCGCAACGTTGGCCCAAATCGCGGCGGCCGTTCGCAGGCAGCTGCGGGAAGCACACGCCGGCCGCTCGAGTATTACTTCGGCGCCACCGGAGGCGGGCTCTGGAAGACGACCAACGGCGGAACCACATGGGTTCCGGTCACCGATGGCAAGATCCACAGTTCCTCTGTCGGAGCCGTAGCGGTGGCGGAATCGAATCCCGACGTCGTGTACATCGGCATGGGTGAGACCGAGTTGCGCGGCAACATCCTGGAGGGGGACGGTGTCTACAAAACGGCCGATGGCGGCAAGACCTGGAAGCAGGTTGGCCTGAAGGACACTCGGGCCATCGCCAGAATTCGGGTGCACCCTGCTGATCCAGACATCGTATATGTCGCGGCTCTCGGACACCCATATGGCCGTAACGAAGAGCGTGGCGTTTTCCGATCTACAGACGGTGGCGCCACGTGGAAACGAGTGTTGTATCGCAACGATCGTTCCGGCGCCGTCGATCTGTGCCTGGATTCCCACAACCCCCGCGTGCTGTATGCAGCAATATGGGAGGTTTATCGCACACCGTGGCTGCTGTCGAGCGGCGGGCCCGGGAGCGGGATGTTCAAGTCCACCGATGGCGGCGACACGTGGACGGAAATCACTCGCAATCCAGGACTGCCTAAGGGCATCGTCGGCAAGATTGGCGTCAGCGTTTCGGGCGCGGACTCAAACCGCGTCTACGCTCTGATCGAGGCGGAGGATGGCGGTCTTTTTCAATCCAGCGATGCCGGCGCAACTTGGACGCGGGTCAGTGCGGACCGGAGCATCCGCCAGAGAGCGTTCTACTTCTCGCGCATCTACGCAGATCCGAAAAGCCGCGACACGATCTATGTTTTGAACGTCGAATTCTATCGGTCGAGAGACGGCGGCAAGACGCTCGAATTGCTGCGGACGCCGCACGCTGATCACCATGACCTTTGGATTGCGCCGGATAACCCGTTGCGCCTGATCAGCAGCGACGATGGAGGCGGCAGCGTCTCGACCGACGGCGGCAAGACTTGGACTCCGGAACGCTATCCGACGGCCCAGATGTACCATGTCGCAACCACGAGGGATTTTCCCTACCACGTGTGCGGCGCCCAGCAGGACAGCGGCACTGCCTGCGTGCCAAGCGGACGGGCCACCAATATGCGCGATCCGGACGGGCCTGCAGGTGACTGGCTTTACAATGCCGGAGGAGGCGAGGCCGGCTATATCGCACCCCATCCGAAGGATCCGGACATCTTCTACGCCGGCGACCAGGCAGGCGAAATCACGCGCTACGACCGCAGGACCGGTGAGACGCACGTCGTCAACTTCTTCCCAATGTTTTTTTCCGGCATGCCCGCGAGCGCCCTCAAGGAGCGATTGCAGTGGACGTTCCCGATCGTATTTTCCCCGCTCGATGCGAACACGCTTTACAGCTCTTCGCAGTATCTGTGGAAGACAACGAATGAGGGGCAGGGCTGGCAGTGCATCAGCCCCGACCTCACGCGTGGTGATCCTAAAACGCTCGGCGATTCAGGTGGGCCGATCACAAAGGACCAGAATGGCCCGGAGATCTACGGCACGATCTTCACAATCGCGCCATCGCATCATGACATCAATACTATCTGGACCGGCTCCGATGACGGCCTGGTGCAAGTCACTCGCGACGGCGGCAAAACCTGGCAGAACGTGACACCCACGGGCCTTCCAGAGTTCAGCCGGATCAGCCTGATTGATGCATCTCCGCACCAGGCTGGCGGCGCCTACGTTGCGGCAATGCGATATCAACTCGACGACCGGCAGCCCTACCTTTTTAAGACGGAAGACTACGGCAGGACCTGGTCGAAGATCGTCGCCGGCATCCCGAATGACGACTTTGTCCACGCCATTCGTGCAGACACTCACCGAGCCGGACTCCTCTATGCAGGAACGGAGCACGGCGTGTATGTTTCGTTCAACGACGGCGCGGAGTGGCAGTCCTTGTCCTTGAATCTCCCGGACGTGCAGGTTCCAGATTTGGTGGTCGAGGAGAATGATCTCGTCATTGCCACGCACGGCCGGTCCTTCTACGTGCTCGATGATATTGGCATTCTGCGCCAACTCACGCCGCAAGCTGCGAAATCGTCCGTGTACCTCTTCGGACCACGCCCTGTCATTCGCTCCGTGAATCAGGCTGTAATTGACTTCTATCTGGAACACGCAGCCGATCAGCTCAAAATCGAAGTCCTGGACAGCAAAGGCCAAACGATCCGCACGTTCGATGTTTCTCCCGGATCTGAAAGGCCGCGAATTCCAGTGGGAGATGAGACGGCAGGTCCGTCCACACTGCCGGCAAGGACACCTGGTTCGAGAGCGGGCATGAATCGTTTTATCTGGGACCTGCGTTATCCCGGCTCGACAGTTTTCCCGGGCATCGTGTTGCGAGGCGCGAACCCCGGAGTAGGGCCGCTTGCGCCGCCAGGCGAGTATCAGGTGCGTCTGGTTGCGAACGGACAATCTCTGACCAGATCGCTGCTAATCCGCCGCGATCCCCGGCTGGTGAACGTGACGGACGCCGACCTGGAAGAACAGTTTAGACTGGCAATTCAAATTCGCGACAAAACGAGCCAGGCTAACGAAGCAGTCATCCGGATCCGGGCCATCAAGGATCAGCTGGAAAAGCGTGCCGTACCCACAAAAGCCGCGGGTATCGCGAACGCTACGGAAGATCTGAAGCTGAAGCTCAGCCAGATCGAAGAGGAGATCTATCAAGTTCGGAATCGCAGCCCACGCGATACTCTCAACTATCCCATTAAGCTGAATAACCAGCTCGCAGTGCTCGAAACTTGGGTTGAAACCGGGGACTCACGTCCCACAGACCAGGATTACAGAGTATTCGGCGAACTCTCAGCGCAGCTCGCAGAGATCTTGGCACGATTAAATCAGGTCCTCACAAACGATTTGAAGAAGTACAATGATGCCCTGATCGCCCGCAATCTGGAGGCAATTAAATGAGCAGCGGCACCTCGGGTATCAGATCGGTGTAACTGACCGTCGAGATTCGGTTGTAAACCCCGTCCGTTTCAACTCCTTTTATCTCCAATCCCTGCTCACAATTCGCCTGCTTGCCTGCATGGAGAGAGAATTCCGCACACTCTCATCAGCGATCCGTCGTATGAATTCAACAGCAGGAAGAAGCATTTTCTTATTCTTTAGAAGTACATTTACCCAATCGCTACTATGAACTTAGCGGGAGATGAGATTGACCTCGGGGTTTACCTCGCTGTGCCTCGCGGACCAGGCAGTGTCGGCGGCAGAACACGCATGAGACCGCCGATGATTTCCACGGGCTTCGATCTGATCTTTACGGTGGCGGGGGTGAGTCCCGCGCGCGTGGCGGTCACGGTGATTGCGCCGGGCGTGAGCGTCGAGCGAATGGCCACGCGGTTGATGCCGTACTCGGTGTTGAGGTATATGATTTTCACGAATTGACGTTCTGTCCAGTTATGTGTCACAATGTAACACATGAAAGAACGAACGATTCGCGAGTTGCATTTGCGCACGAGCGCAGTCATCAGCGAAACCATGGTAGGGCGCACTGTCGTCATCACCCGGCGTGGCGTGCCCGTGGCCGAGCTG
>Ga0187870_1003868_pt1 | contig 11148 bp, 9 predicted proteins | sample June2016WEW_13_1_3_FD_132974 | JGI IMG/M metagenome (GOLD analysis project Ga0187870, IMG submission 132974) | Peatland microbial communities from SPRUCE experiment site at the Marcell Experimental Forest, Minnesota, USA - June2016WEW_13_150 | ecosystem: Environmental > Terrestrial > Soil >... | reverse complement strand
CCGGATGTACTTGCGCCACAGAACGGGTCCCATGATCAGGCCCTGCTGCTGCCCCCAGTCGTCTCCAAAGCGCACTCCGTCTACCGGGAACTTGAGCGCCCCGCGCACAACCTCTTCGTCGAAGTCCACGATGCCGTCGAAAAGCTCGTCGGCAAATGGGTCACCGCTGGCCATTGCCATGAGCACCTCTTCCATGCCGGCAAGCGTCCAGGCTCTCTCAAACAGCGTGAACGCCATCGTCGCCACCACGAAACGTCCGCTCGCTCCCTCGATCGCCTCGAGGAAACGGCCAAAGCGGGCCGGGGCTGCCGGATCTGGAAAGCGGTACCGCGGAAGCGATTCCCTCGTGACCTTTCTGTTGCATACAGTGCCGATATCGGTGTCGATGCTCCTGTCCCACTGAACGCCCCACTCGTCTTCCCAGACCGAGGGCCGATCGGGAACCTGGCGGTAGGGCAGCCGCATGCGGATGACCTCCAGGCAGTTTTTCAACCCTGCCTCGAAATCGGCGTCGCCGTAGAACTCGGCCATGCGCGTGCGGGCAGGTTCCGTGAAGGTGACATGGTAGGGCGTTCGGTCAGGCTGGCGGTGGCCAATCGCGCTGATTACCTTTTCTCGTTCGGTCACGTAGTCATGCCTCTGTTCCGGATCACGGGCTCATGCTTTCCCCGCGGCGCCTGTCACCCGGATCCATTTTTCGACCACCGGCGTGAGGGCACGGGCTGCCTCTCCCAGCGCGATCGGGGTCCAGAGGTTCCGACCCTCCTGCCATTGGGCGGTGAGGCTCCCGCGAAAGCCGTGGATCAGCTCGCTTGCCACGTTCACCTTGGCAATGCCGAGCTCCACTGAGCGCCTGATGTCCTCTTCGGGGATTCCCGTTCCCCCGTGCATCACGAGGGGGACGGGTACCGCGGCGTGCAGCGCGGAGAGAAGCTCGAACTCCAGGTGGGGCTCCCCCCTGTAGAAGCCGTGCTTGTTCCCGACGGAAACCGCAAGGAGGTCGACGCCAGTCCGGCGAACATAGTCGGCTGCCTCGGCGGGATCCGAATAGGCGGAAGCCGAGCCGCCTTCTGCCGACGCCTCGTCCGCTTTCCCGATCCTGCCGATCTCTCCTTCCACGGTGATGCCCTTCGGCCGAGCCATCCCGACAACCTGCCGGAGGGCATCGATGTTTTCTTCGAAGGGCCGCGTGGAGAAGTCCAGCATGACCGAGGTATAGCGGGCCGAGATGCACTGGCCGACCATCTCCAGGGAATCTCCGTGGTCGAGGTGGAGCGCAGCGGGAATGTCGTAGCGCTCCTTGATGGCGTACGCGACCGCCGCCATGCTCGCCGGCGCGAGCACGGGAAACTCCCCCGGCCCCGACATGAGGATCACCGGTGCGCTCAGCCTCTCCGCCGCTGCCAGGATGGCCTCGATCACCTCGGCATTCCACGCGCAGAACGCCGGCACCGCGTATCCCCGCTTGTAGGCTTTTCCGACGAGATCACCCATAGGAACGAAGCTCACCGTGTCCCCTCCCTGCTCACGCTCTCGGCGCATCGCCCGAAAATCTCGCTGAACTCGAAGATCTTTCCCGCGGCAAGGGCAGGGTCCACCTCGAAGATGGAGAACGTGAAGCTCTTGAAGGACAGCCCCGCGCGCATGATCCGCGTCAGGTCCGAGCGGATCTCCTCCGCCGTCGAGGAGGCGATCCAGCTGGGAAAAACGATGCAGTTGGCGGAGGCGCCGGGAAAGAGGCGCGCCGCCTCGACGAAGTCCGTGTCCTGGCCGAAATCCAGGGCGTGGACGGGGTCCAGGCGCGCGTAATTGCGCAAATGCGCAGTGGCGCCGGAATCCTGGTGAACCAGGAACCGGGCACCGATGGACGCGGCGTACCGGCAAAGCTCCCCGTCGAAGGCGAGGTTGCATGCCTCGTACTGGCGCGGTGAGATCATCGCCACCGTGCAGTCGCCGACGAAGACGTGGGCAAGCCGCCGCCGGTCCAGCCGCGGAAACCAGTCCAGACACAGGAGCATGAGGTCGGTCACGTTGCGGTAGAAGCTGCGGAGGAGTGACGGATCATCCTCGTAGAGCAAGAGGACGTTCTCGCCGAAGACCGAGACCGCGGAGTTGATGACCGAGCCGAGATTCTGCAGGCTTGAGAGGGGCTGGTAGTGGGGATTGTGGTCCATGCGCCCGGCGTACTCCGCGAGGTCTCCGTAGCGTTTCTGGAGCGTCTTTGCCTGTGATGCGACCTCCCTCACGGCATCCGCTGCCTCGAAGCGCTCGCGGGTCCAGGCCGGCAGGGAGGCGAGCTCTGAAGGGTCCAGCGCGCGGGGCCGGGCGGCAGGCTCCTCGGCGGAGGCGTACGTGCAGCGGCTCCCGTACATGACCGGGATGAAGCGGTGGCCGAAGGGCTCGATCGTCGCGCGGGGGAAGGGCTCCTCGTATCCGAGCCCCAGTTCGCGATAGGACTTCCAGACCAGCCGGTCGATCTCCATGAGGCTTTCGACCCGGAAGAGGATGTCCCGGTGGAAGCGCTCGCCGAAATCCAACCCGAAACGCTCGTGCAACAGGGCCGAGGTGAGGCCCATCCCGAGGCCGAACCGGCCGAAGCGCCTCGTCGGATAGAAGAGAGGCATCGCAGTCAATCCTCACCAGGAGCCGGCTCTGCCATGATCACACGAATCCCGTGCTCCTCGAGGCTGGCCCGGTGGGCAGGAGAAACCCCGAGGTCCGTGATCACCACGTGGACCTGCTCGAGCCTGAGGAACATGACGAGCACGTCCCGGTTGAACTTGGAGCTGTCCGCGAGGATGATCACCTCCCGGGAGTTCGCCGCGACCTTTTTCTTCACCGGGACCTCGTCCACGTTGGACTGCGTGAAGCCCTCCTGGAGGTTGATCCCGACGGTCCCGAGAAACGCCTTGGTGAACCGGAATTGCCGGACCGCTTCTTCCGCCAGAGGCCCGATGAGCGAATGCGACGGCGCGTGCACCTTGCCGCCCAGAACGATGGTCTCGATGTTGGCCTTGCGCTCGAGAGCCTGCAGGACCGTCGTGGATGCGGTGACCACCGTGATGCGCCGAGTGTCGTCCATGGCGAATGCGAGATGGGCGGCAGTGCTCCCGGCGTCGATGAAGATGGACTCCCCCGGCTGGACCAGGGACCAGGCGGCCCGGCCGATCGCCTCCTTCTCCGCGCGGCGAACGGTCTCGCGGACCCGGTAGTCCACCTCGATCATTTCCTGCCCCGCAAACGCGCCGCCGTGCGTCCTCTTGATGAGGGTCCTGCTTTCGAGCTTGTCGAGGTAGCGGCGCACCGTCATCTCGGAGACAGCGAGGTCCGCTGACAGCTCCGCCACGCTCCGGTATCCTTTGCGGGCGAGGATTTCAAGCACCTTGTCGATCCGCTCCTTCATGGATCTCAGTCCTGGAGCTTTCTCACGGCCCCCGGCTCGACGGGCAGGTGCGTGGCGGCGCTCGCGATGGCGGCAAAGCACAGCTCGAGGCTCTTCAGGTTGTTTCTCGCGCTGTTGAGCGGCTCCCTCTTCTCCTCGACGGCTCGCAGGAGCTCCCCCATGGTGCCGTGAAACCCGTCGGGAAACCACTTCCCCTCGAGAACCGGCCGCGCCCTGCCATCCGCGGTCGCAAGGGTGACGGACTGGGCGTTCAGGTCGGGGCCGCAGCTGGTTGCGGTGCCGCGCGTGCCCGCCACGAACGTGCAGTCCTGCTCTCCGAAAAGAGTGTTCGCGTCGAAGAAGAGCTCTGCCTGGCCGCGCTCGTACTCGATGAGCGCCTGCGAAAGCAGGGGGGGCCGCGCCCTCTGGGTCGGAGCCCGGGCCGTGGACGCGTACACGCGAAGCGGGGTGCGGGGCCCCATGAAGCAGGAGACGATGTCAAACCAATGGATGCCGAAATCATAGAGGATCAGCGAATGGATGTCCTCGAAAACGCTTCCGGCAACCCAGTTATGGTCCCAGTTCACGGCCGTCCGTACGCTCGTCACCTCCCCGAGGAATCCGGAAGCGATGGCCTGGCGGATCCAGCTCCAGTGCGGGGCCCAGCGGCCGTTCTGGTTCACCGCCAGGCGCACCCCCTTCTTCTCCGCCTGCTCGACGATACTCAACCCGAAATCGATGTCGGTGACGAACGGCTTCTGGCTGAGGATGTGCTTGCCCGCCTCGATGGCCGGCTCGTACATCGCCGCGCGGTCGCCGGGATGAGCGGCAAGGTCCACCACGTCGATGTCATCGCGGCGCAGGACATCGCGAAAATCCGCGCTGACGTCCGCTTCAGGATAATACTTCTTCTGCGCCTCGCGCGCCTTTCCCTCGGAGCGATCGCAGAGCATCGCCACGTCGTAGCCGGCGTCCCTGTACGCCCGCAGGTGCTGGATGCTGATCCCCCCGCAGCCGATGAGGCCGATTCGCGGGTGGGAGGACATCGGGTCCGCAGGAGCATAGGGAAGATCGGGGGCGGGCTTCTCGTCCCTGCTGCTCCCCGGAGGAAGGCCGTACGAATCGTCAAGGTCCCGCGGCATGCCTCTCCCTTCCGGCCTAGAGGAGTCTCACCGTGTGCTTGCGGAGGGCGCTCGCAGCCGCTGAATCCACAATACGCTGCCCGATGCGGCAGATCTCTGGAGACAGGGGTCCCTGGACCGGCTCCCCGGACTCCAGGCAGTGGATCAGGTACTGCACGGGGTTCTGCCGGGGAGGCTCCAGGGTATCCACGGGCAGCTCGCGGCCCGCGGGGTCCTGTTCGGTCTGCACACGGACTGTTTTCTCGAAGTCGTAGCTGGCGATGCTCCCCGTCTTTCCGACGATGACGAAGCCGCACTTGGGCTGGGGCTGATGGGTCCATGGGTCCGAATGCGTCCCCCATCGGGTCTCGAACTTGGAGAGTCCCGAGGCGTAGCGGGCGATCGTGACGCTGTGCTCGTCCACCTCGAGGTGGGACGGCTCGTCCACCACCGTTGTCACCTCAATGGGAGCCCTGCCGCCGTGATACCATGTGCCGAGGGTCGCGCCGTAGCCCAGGTAATCCAGGAGAGATCCGCCCCCCGCCTCCTTCTTGTAGAACCACGAGAACGGTTTTTCCCGTTCCCGTTCCTCGGGGGTGATCTCCACCTTGTCCGCCGCGTGGAAAAGTGGGCCGCGGTTGCCGTCATAGAAATGGACCTCGATCACCTCGCCGATTGCGCCTTCGTCGATCAGGCGCTTGGCGGTGATGTGCGGCGGGTACCACGCCAGGGGCCAGTTGATGGCGAACAGCTTCCCTGTCTCCCGCATTGCGTTGATCATGAGGTCAGCGTCGGCAAGGCTGGACGCGAAGGGCTTTTCCAGGAGCACGTGCACTCCGTACGATGCGACATTCAGCACCCACTCGGCGTGCCGCGCCGTGGCGGGACAGAGCAGCACGATGTCGGGTTTCGTACGCTCCAGGCACAGGCGGTAATCCGTGAAGACCCGCTCGGGAGGGAGGGAGAAACTCGCGATGGCCCTCTGCATCCTGCGCGGATCCTCATGGCAGATCGCCACGATCTCGGCCCCGGAGTGGTTGAAGACCATCCTCAGGTTGTCCCCCATATGATCGTGATCGAAGTTGATGCCCGCAATCTTCCACTTTCTTGCGCTCTTCATCCCCGTGCCCTACCACCACACCTTCGTCAGGGGCTTCTTGATGACCAGTGGCTTCAGAAAGGCCACCGTCTTTTCGGCCCCGTCCTCGGGCGACATCACCGGGTCCTCGTGCTCGTAGGACATGACGTAGTCGTAACCGGTGGATACGAGGGCCGTCATGACCCTGCGCCAGTCGACCTGCCCCCAGCCGGGGACGCGGAAGCGGAAGCCCCGATCGGGGCGCATCCATCCACCGGTCGGGATCACGCCGGACCTCCGCACCTCGTCCTCCTGCAGCTCACCGTCCTTGGCGTGGCAGTGCAGGATGCGCCCGGCGAAGGTCTTGATGAAGACCACGGGGTCGATGAGCTGCCACACGAGGTGGGAGGGGTCGAAGTTGAAGCCCATCTCGGGCCTGTTGTCGAGGGCGGCCAGCGCCATCTGCGCGGTCTCGATGTTGTACGCGATGCCCGTGGGGTGCACCTCCAGCGCCCACTTCACCCCAAGCCTCTTGAGCTCATCGAGTATCCCGTTCCAGCGCTCGGCAAAGAGCGCGACTCCTTCCTCGTAGAGTCTCTCGTTTGCGGGAGGGAAGATGTACCACTTGTCCCAGACGGGGGACCCGATGAGGCCGGCGACCACGGGGACCTCCATCTCGGATGCCGCGCGCGCGGTCAGGAGGATCTGCTCCTTCGCGTAGGCGATCTTCTCGCTCGGGCTCATGCCCGGCGCCCAGACGTCGGTGCTGGAATCGTGGGGGCCCATAGTGAGCTGTCCTGCCACGCCGTTGTTGATGGCCGAGATGGAAAGCCCGTGATCGGCAAGGAGCCGGCGGACCTTCTTCCCGCCTCCTCCCAGCGCCTCTTTCAGGTCGAAGTGGCCGTTTCCCGCCCACGCGGGGAGCTCGACAGCTTCGTAGCCCAGCCTGGCCACGTGGGAGGCAACCTTCTCCAGGGGCCAGTCGCCGAAGAGCGCCGTGAATATTCCAATTTTCATCTAGTCCTTCTTCCGCCGCGTGTAGGCAACGACGATGATGAATACGAGGCTCCCGTAGACGATCTGGCGCACAGCCTCCGTTGTCCTCAGGGAGACGAGGATACTGGACAGCGTGGTCAGCAGGACGCACCCGATGGCGGCGCCGATATAGCTGCCCGCCCCGCCGGCCAACGAGATGCCGCCGATGGCCACCGCCGCGATGGAGGTCATGAGGAAGGGAGCTCCCAGGCTGAGGTACGGGGTTCCCGTGTATCCAAGAAGGAAGAAGCCGGCAAGGCCCGCGATCGCCCCGCAGATCCCATAGACGAACATGCGGAAGCGCTTCACGTTGATGCCCGAGAGCTCGGCGGTGATCCCATTGGCCCCGACTCCGAACAGGATCGCTCCCCAGCGCTTCCTGAACAGGACAAGGGTTGCCGCCGCGATGACGACGACCCAGAGGAGGAGGATGTTCGGGATGTTCAGAACTCGTCCGCTGCCCAAAGCTTCAAGCAGCTTCGGCGCCGTGCCCCGGGGATACCCGCCCGTGTAGATCAGCGAAAGCCCATCCACCACGCTGGCCATGGCGAGGGTCATGATGAGGGGAGGGATGCCGACATAGGAGACCCCTACTCCGTTGACGAGGCCGATGGCGAATCCTGCTGCCACCGCGCCAAGGAGGGCCGCCGGGATGTTGGCGTCCTTGCCAAGGAGAAGCGAGGAGGAGATGCATACTCCGAGGGAGACGACAGAGCCCACCGAGAGATCGATTCCTTCTCCTCCTGACATTACGACGAGGGCCTGTCCGAGAGCCACGATCCCGAGGAAAACCGACAGGCGCAGGACGCTCATCAGGTGCCCGAAACTGAGGAACCCGGGAGAAATGATCTCTCCAAAGATGAAGAGCGCGATAATTGAGGCGACCGCGATGGCAAGCTGATTGGAAGCGAGGGATCGGATCGAGGTCGACAGCGGCCGCGGCTGGACGTGGTTGCTCATGAGACGGTCCCTCTAGTGGTGGGAAAGCTCGCGCCGCAGGCGCGGCACCGCGCCGAACAGGAGCGCGACGATGATGATGACGCCCTTCATGAACTCCTGGTAGAAGGAAGTGATGTTGGCGAAATAGATGATGTTGATGAGGAGGCCCAGGATGATGCCGCCGATGATCGCTCCCACGTAGTTTCCCTTGCCTCCGGAGAAGGCGATGCCTCCGATGACAGCCGCGGCAACGGAGTTCAGGGTGAAGCCCTGGCCGCTCCGCGCGTCCCCGGTTGCCGTCTGGCCCACGACACAGAGTGCGGCAAGGGCGATGAACACGCCGCTCACAAAAAAGGCGAAGATCTTCGTGCCCGCCACGTTGATGCCCGAGGCGCGCGCGGCGCGCTCACTCCCCCCGACCGCGTAGAGGTGCCGGAACGCCTTGATCCGTCCCAGGAGCAGGCAGAAGGCTACTGCCACGAGAAGGATCAAAACGGGAACGGGAAGGAACCCTGCCAGGGTCTTCCCGTAGACCATGTAGTAGGCCTGCGGGATATGGCCGCCGGGGGTCGGCATGATGAGGAGCGCCGTGCCGAACCACATGGTCGAGGTGGCAAATGTCATGATCAGCGGCGGAGGCCCGATGTACCCGATGAAGAACCCGTTGAAGAGAGACAGGAAGAGAGCCGCGGCCACCCCGAGCAGGGTGACGAGAACCATGGAAAGCGTGGAGTCCTGCATGAGGGAAGCCATGACGACGGTGACGAGGGAAATGCCGGCACCGAGAGAGAGATCGACGGCTCCCACGAGGATCACCGTTGCCTGGGCCAGGCTGACGAGGATGAGCGGGGTGAAGGTCATGAAGTTCATCCGGAAGACCTGGAACGAGAAGAAGCCCGGCTGGATGATGGCGTTCAATATGATGAGGAGAACCAGCATGAGGAAGCTGGGAAACGAGGAGTTCTGCAGCAGGCCCCTGACGACGCGGTGTGCTTTCATGGCGAGCGCCCGTCCTGGCGACCGGCGCCCGGGGACTTTTCTCCCGAGTGCTCGACATTCAGAGACGCCACGACGAGCCTCTCTTCTGTGATCTCGTCACCGCAGATCTCCTTCACGATCCGTCCCTCGAAGACGATGAAGACCCGGTCGCAGTTGTCGATCAGCTCCTCGTTGTCGCTCGCATACAGGAGGACCGAGGTCCCCTTCTCTGCGAGCCCGGAGATAATCTCATAGACGTTCTGCCGCGTGCCCACGTCCACGCCCTTCGTCGGGTCGTTCAGCAGGAGCACGTTCGGGCTCAGGGCGAGCCACTTCCCGAATACCACCTTCTGTTGATTGCCGCCGGAAAGCTGCGACACGATCAGGCGGGGATTGGGAGGCACGAGTGAGACGGTGTCGATGGCCCCCGAGGCGAGCTTCTGGTATCGGCCCCGGGGCAGGAAAAATGTGCCGCGGTGCATGGAGACTTTGGGATAAAGGATATTTGAGAGCACCGAGTGCTCGAGGAAGAGCCCTTCTTTCTGCCGGTCTCCGGGGATCAGCGCGATGCCCTGGCGGATGGCATGCCGCGTGTTGCGCAGCGCGAGCGGCTTTCCGTTCACGCGGATCTCCCCCGAGTAGCCCTTGAGGTAGCCGGCAAGGATCATGAGGATCTCTTCCTGTCCCTGTCCCTGCAGGCCCCCGAGGCCGAGGACCTCTCCTCTGCGCAGGCTGAAGCTCACGTCCGTGAGCCTGCCTCCGTCCAGCGAAACCCCGCGCAGCTCGAGGGCAAAGCCGCGCTCGCTGCGGCCGGCAATTTCCTTCTCCCTCTCTGCCGAGCCCTTCCTGACTTTTTCCCTGACCTCCTGGCCCGTGATGAGGGGGATGATCAGCTTCTCGTTGCGCTCCTGGACCGCGAAGTCCAGCTCGCCCACCGTCTCGCCGTTCCTGAACGCCACCAGCCGGTCGCAGATCTTCGCGACCTCCCAGAGCCGGTGCGAGATGAACACGATGGCAACGCCCCGCTCCTTCAGTTCGCGGACCGCCCGGAAGAGAGACTCCACCTGGTGGAAATCGAGGGATGCCGTGGGCTCGTCGAGTATGAGGATTCGGGGATCCTTCGCAAGCGCCTTGCCGATCTCCACGAGCTGTTTCTCATCGGGGGAGATATTTTTCACCCGCTCGTGGACGGAGATCTTCACGGAGATCGTTTCCATTGCCTTCTCGGCCTGCGCGACGGCGCCGCGATTGTCCAGAAGGGCAAGGGAACCGGTCTTCTCCCGGCCCAGCGCGATGTTCTCCCAGATCGTCATCTCAGGGACGAGGCTGAGGTTCTGGTGCACCATGGCCATGCGGGAGCGTTCCGCATCCAGGTGGCTTCGCAGATTCACAGGCTTCTCGTAGAGCCGCAGCTCCCCGCCGTCGGGCATCAAGAGGCCGCTGACGATCCGCGCAAAGGTGGTCTTGCCAGAGCCGTTGGCCCCGACCAGGCCGCAGACCTCCCCGGCTCGCAGGGCGAAATTGGCATCGCTCAGAGCCCTGACCCCGACAAAGGATTTCCTGATGTGTTTCGCTTCAAGCACTGTCATTCGTGCGATGCTTCCTTCTGGGAATGGGAACCGCAGCCAAAGCCGCGGTCCCCATGATGTCAATGCTTTTACTGGAAGAGCGCGTCGATCTGGTCTTCGGAGTACCAGATATTCACATAGAACGAATCCGCCCAGTCCTTGTACTCGCCGTAGACCTTGTCGATGTTGGTGTTGTCCACCTGCAGGGATGGATGAGTCCAGATCACGTGAGGCTTGCTCGCCAGAGGCTGGACGTTCGGATCGACGATGAGGAGATCGGGTTTCAGCTTCTTGCCCTGGAGCAGGCGCAGCCCGATTCCCAGCGACGTCGCGACGGCCCCCGGGGAGTTCTCGATCCCGACGGTGTTGAACCCGCTCGCGTCTTTCCTCTGTTTCCAATCCTTGATGAATGCGACCAGGGTGTCACCGGTGACGGGGGGCACCTTCTTGCCCGCCGCTTCGAAGGCGCGGATGATGCCGGTGGTCATGCCGTCCTGGGTCAGGACGCCGTCGATGTTGGGGAAGGAGCCCAGGAGGTCGGTCATGACCTGCTGAGCGGCCGCCGGGTCCCAGTTCCCGTTGGCCTTGGCGAGGAGCTTGATGTCGGGGTACTTCGCCAGGACCTTCATGGCGGCCTGATCGCGCAGGATATTGCCCGGCTGGTCCGCGATTCCGCTGACGTACACGATGTTGCCATTGCCGTTGAGCTGCTTGACCAGCCACTCGGCGAGCGGAGCCTCCCACCATACCTGGTTCATGTAAAGGTTGTACCCGCCCGCAGGGACGGCGGTGGGCTGGTCATAGACAATGACCGTGATGCCGGCCTTGATGGCCTCCGTGAGGACAGGGCTGAGAGCAGTGCCCGAGTTCGGGTTGACCAGGAGCAGGTTCACCTTGCTCGCGATCAGGTTCCTGATCTGGGCAATCTGCGTATTCACGTCAGGGCCCGCGTTCTGCACGATGAGCTTGCTCGCCCAGCCCTTCTCCTTGTAGATGTCGAACTGCTTCTGAAGGCTCTCGAGCATCTCAACGCGCCAGCTGTGCGTG